>Ga0307444_1000140_pt1 | contig 37870 bp, 33 predicted proteins | sample SalMarSW160340MG_FD_202145 | JGI IMG/M metagenome (GOLD analysis project Ga0307444, IMG submission 202145) | Salt marsh sediment microbial communities from the Plum Island Ecosystem LTER, Massachusetts, United States - SW1603-40 | ecosystem: Environmental > Aquatic > Marine > Intertidal zone >...
CGCGATCGCCCTGGGCGATGAAATCATGCCCGAGCACGCCCATGAGCGACATGCCGAGCGCATTCGCATTCTCGAACGCGCCCCAATTCGCCGCCATGCCGAACGTTTCCGACCCCGTCAGATCCGGGTTCTGTATCGACATTGCCAGAGCAATCCCCGAATTGCTCTCGTCGGTCGCTTTGGAGATGCGTTGATTGAGCGCGTTGAGATCTGCACCAGTGGCAATGCCAAGCTCGGCCGGCGTATAAGCGGCAAGATCGCCTTTACTATTGGAGGTGACGATGTGCGTCGGGCTGCCTTGGGCAGACTTGCTCGCGGACGAGGTGATACCGGGCATCGTGTAGGTGTTGCTCGCCGTGCCGAACACTTGCTGATTGGCGCGCGTCGCAGTCGCGCCGCTGCCGAACGCCGCCGAGTTGGTGAAGCTCGCACTGGCATTTTGTCCCATCGCCATGGCGCCGTCGGCGCTGGCGAGCGCACTGGTGCCGATGGAAACCGTGTTTGACGCGGTGAGGCCGTCGCCGGCAAAGGCGCCGATTGCGACATTGTTGTCGCCGGTCACCTGTTGGCCTGCTCCGAGACCAAAGGCGGCGTTTGAGACACCGTCCACGTTGCGGCCGCTGAGATGGCCGACCGTCACGTTATCGTCACCGAAAACCGACTGACCGCTGCCCGCACCGACAGCCGCGTTGTTGTTGCCGAATACACTGCCGCCCGCTTGGTCGCCAAAAGCGGAATTCGAGTTGCCGTTCACGTTCAGGGCGCTGTTGAAGCCGACGGCCGTATTGTGAGTGCCGGTCACGTTCTCGCCCGAACCGGCACCGATCCAAGTATTCCGGTCGCCGGTGGTGCCATTGCTCCCCGCCCCGAAGCCGATGGAGGTTGTAAATTGTTCGTCGGCGACAGCGCCGTCGCCGACCGCCAACGCGCCGCTTCCCGTGGCAGATGCCTCACAGCCGGGGTCTGAGAGCAAGACCTCGCCGGCAACCGCGGTGGCGCCCGACTTACACCCGGCGGCCGCCGGATCGGCTGACAGATTCAGCGTGACAATCGCAGCGCCGACGAGAAGCGCGGTGCGGCTCTTGGTAAGGCTCTTTGCCATGACATCCCCCAGATTGGCGGTCGAGGGCAGGCGCACCGGTACATTCCGGTCGTTCGCCCGGCCAGCAATCGCGATCTGGCAATTTCGCCGTGAAACCTCGCCCCGCGTCTTGTCCGCTGGAGCACCCGATTTGGACCCGGGAGAAATGCGAGGGATTTCCTAGGTCCTAGTTGCATTTCTGCCACGCCTTAACTTTCCTCAGGTCGATGAATTGGTTGGACGTTCCCTCGATTTCTGAAAAGCTCAGTCAACAGACAACCGGAAATGCTCGAATTTATGAAGAAGATCGTTTTCAGCACCGACGCATTACCCGTGCATCTTGACGATGCGGCCCGCTTTTCAGACTGGCACGAGATTTTCGAATCGCTGATTTGCTGTGTCGATCTTTCTAGACTTGAGAATCAGCCGTTCTACACGCGCTTCGAGTACGCAGAGGCGGATGGAATACGTCTGTCCCGCCAGATTGGAACGACAAATAGGATCGCGAGGTCGCGCGCATCCATCGCCAAGAGACCGGACGACGACTTCTGCTTCATGCTGAACCAGCAGTCCTCCCAGATTCACGCTGCACAGAACGGACACGAGGTAGTTGTGAACTCCGGCACGCCCGTCCTCCTGAGCAACGACGAACCCACCGACATTAGATCCAACGCGGGGCTGTCCTGGACGGCTGTCGCGATAGGGCGCGATCGCCTGCGCATGACGGTCAAGGACGTGGAGGCGCTTCGCGCCAAGCCTCTCAATGAAAGCCGCAAAGCCCTGTTCCTTCTCGAGCGCTATATCGCAGCTATCCTCGAAGTCTCTGACGGTGCGGCCACGTCAGCTTTTTCGGGAGCATATCGGCACCACGATCACCGATCTTATCGTGCTGGCGCTCGGCGCCGAGCGCGACGCCGTCGAGATCGCCAGGCTGCGCGGGCTGCGCGCCGCCCGGCTTCGCGAGATTCTCGCACAGATAAGCACGCACTTCTCCGATCCGGCTTTCTCATCGGCAGAAGTAGCACGCCACCTTGGCGTGACGCCGCGCTATGTCAACGATCTCCTTCAGGAAACAGGCGAAAGCCTCGCCGAGCGTGTCCTTGAGCTGCGGCTACAGAAGGCACGGGCGATGCTGTCGAACTCTCATGGGGACCGCATGAGGATAACCGACATTGCCCATGCGTGCGGCTTCAATGAGGTGTCATACTTCAACCGCTGCTTCCGCCGCCGCTTCGGCGCATCGCCCACACAATTCCGCGGCGGCAAAGACTGAATCGGCCTACCAGCCGAAGGAAAGGCCGGCTCGACCGGCCACCTCACCCTCGTTCGTCCCGACGCCGAGACCGGCGTCCGCCACGAGCGTGCCGTAGCCATCACGCACCAGGTTCTTGGCGAGAACGCCGGCCGCGGAGAAGCTCAACGCATTCGCGTCGTCGTAGCCGCCCCAGCCGGCCCGCACGGCAAATGTCTGGCCCGGCAGAATGATCGGCTGCGCCATCGAGGCGACCGCGGCGAGCCCTTCGGTCAGCTTCTTGTCGGTGTTCTGCAAGCTGGAGAGATCTTTCGATGTGGCCAGGCCGAGCTCTGACGGTGTAAAAGAGGTTCCACGGCCGACCGCAACCGCGCTGGTGCCGCAAGCGACCGAGCCGGCGCCGGTTGCCGTGGCACCATCCTGGCTGTTGGCCGAGTTTACGCAGACGAACTGCGCCTGCGCCGGCGTCGGAGCCGAGAGCATGAGCCCAGCGGCCAGGACAGCGCCCCATCCCGCGAGCCACGTGATGCGCCCCCGCGCATTGCTTGCCATAGATAAAGCTCCCTCCACTGTCGGCGCGGTTCAGCGGCCGCACGCCGGCGGCAACCTGCCAGCTCAGGGAAATTTGGAGCAAAGGACCCGCTTTCATCTTGCACCATATTCCTGCAAAGCTTGAACAATCTTCCTGAAGCCATATTTTGTGGCCGCTTGTTGCTGCTCTGCCACGAAGTTCTTCTAGACACTTGACCCCGTTTGCCTAAAAGATGGGACTCACTTCATCAGTGTACGCCAGAGGTGCTGCGTGAGCCGGATCGTATTCTCATCGGAAGAGCTTCCGACCGACCTGGACGACCACGCGCGCGCCAGGCTTTGGCGCGATCTCTACTGTGAGCGTTTTGGCGAAGCCGATTTGGCGTTCCTTCCCGACCGGCCGTTCCATGGACGGCTGGAGCTCGTTCCGCTCGACGGAATCACGCTCACGCGATTCGAGGGGACGCTGACGCGCGTGGCGCGTAGCCCGGCGCAGATCTCTTCCGATATGCGCGACGATTTTCTCATCAGGTTCAATTGCGGCGGCCCACAGATGGTCGTTCAGCACAACCGCGAAGTCATGAGCAATGAGGGTCGAACGGTTTTCTACACCAACACCGAGCCGAGCTGCGCTCTCGCCAAGGAAGGCACCGCCGTGGTCGGGCTTTCGGTGTCTCGCGCGCGTCTGATCGACCTCGTGCCGGAAGCAAATGACCTGATTTGTACGACGTTGGCTCCGACGGACGAGGCGGTAGGGTACCTGGAGCGCTATGTGAATTTCCTGCTGGAAACGGACTCCGTAAGCGCCCACGGGGCCATAGCCCAACATTTGGCGAACACGGTCATCGATCTTCTCGCCCTATCGCTTGGCGCGACCCGCGACGCGCAGGAACTGGCCCGCATGCGCGGCCCGCGCGCCGCGCGTTTCGAGGCGATTCTTGCCGCCATCCGGCGCGGATTTAGCGATCCCGGATTCTCTGTACGCGACGTGGCGCAACGCCTCGGGCTGACGCCGCGCTACGTGCAGAACCTCCTGAGTGAAACGGAGGCGAGCTTTTCGGAGCGTGTCCTCGAATGCCGGCTGCAAAAGGCACGGCGGATGCTGCAAAGCCGGGAAGGCAGCCGCACGAAGATCAGCGATATCGCCTACAGTTGCGGCTTCAATGAAGTGTCTTACTTCAACCGCTGTTTCCGCCGCCGCTTCGGCGCATCGCCCACGCAATACCGCGCTGACGGCAATGGCTGAGCTGAATAACTGAACCTACCTGGTCCCGCTCGCCGTGCTGTCCCCTCCATAGGCCGAGCGGACGCCGCTCTGCGCCCTGGACACGCTGCAAAGCCGTGCGCTGTGTGATATGGGCAAGAGCCCGAACCACCTGCACCCCAAGCATTTCCAGCAATTGCCGCCCTGGGTTAGTGTCCGACTGCTGGTCATCTCAAAAGTCGCTTTCTGTCCCGTGTTCACCCTCGCCCATCTCTCCGACATTCATTTGAGCCCGCTGCCGCGCGCCAGGCGCCGGCACCTGTTGTCGAAGCGGATCCTCGGCTACGTGAACTGGCATCGCGGGCGCAAATACGTGCACCGGCGGGAGATCCTCGACCTCCTGACCCGAGACCTCGTCGAGCAGAACCCCGACCATGTCGCCGTCACCGGCGATCTCGTCAATCTGGGTCTGCCGGAGGAATACCTACGCGCGGCGGACTGGCTGCATCATCTCGGGGCGCCGAGCGAGGTCACGGCGATTCCCGGCAATCACGACGCTTACGTGCGGCTTCATCCGGACAAGAGCACGCGCCACTGGCACCCTTACATGCAATCCAACGCCGCGGGCGAGGCGCTGTTCGCGACACCAAAGGGCGGGTTTCCGTTCGTCCGCCGCTTCGATGATATCGGCATCGTCGCCTTATCATCGGCCATTCCGACGGTGCCCTTCGTAGCGGCCGGCAAGCTCGGCAAGGAGCAGCTGTCCTTTCTCGCAAGCGCGCTCGACAGTCTCGGCCGCGAAGGCCTGTTTCGCGTGGTGCTGATCCACCACCCGCCGCTTCCCGGCCAGGCCAGTTGGGCGCGGGGACTGCGCGATGCGAAGAGGTTCCGTGAGGTTTTGCGCAAGCACGGCGCCGAGCTGGTGCTGCACGGTCACGACCACAGGCAGACCGTGCGCGAGCTCGACACCGTCACAGGTCCGGCGATCGTCGTCGGCGTACCTTCCGCCTCGGAAGCGGTCGAGGGCCGCGCGCCGGCCGCCCGCTACAACACCTATGAGATCGAGAGAGCCGGCAATGGCTGGCACGTGGAAATGGCCGGCCGCGCCGCCGCGAGCAACGATCAGGTGTGGGAATGCGAAACCCGCGTGCTCAGGGAAGGCTGAGCCACACCGCCGCGAACAGACCCGCCGCGCCGGTGATGATGCCGATGACGAAAGCTGAGAGCACGACGCTCATCCCAGGACCGGAACTTTCGGACTCCGCCACGAGCTTCTGACGGGGCGGGGGCTCCAGGAGCGCCGCTTCCATGCGCTCCCGGCGCACGATCTCGTGCGCCATGTAGGTCGTGATGCGGTCCACCATGTCGGAGACATTGCTGGCGCTGAACAGAGTGCGCCGCCCATTCTCGCTGTTGCGGATGAAGAGATAGGCGCCCGAGCCGTCGTCGATCGCCACATAGGTGAAGAGATCGATCCACAGCCGCGCCGGCTTGCTCGGCACCAAGGCGAGGTTGAACCGGTCGTCGTTCTTCGGGACGTCCGCGAACACGGTCTCGAGCTCGGACTTGAGCAATTCGAGCCGCGCGATCTCGCCGTCGCGGGCGTCGGCGGTGACGTCGAGGCGCTCGGCCTCATCCAGGCGGGCTTTGCGGATCGCCTCATGCAAGGACCGGCTCGCAGCCGGACGCGCGATGGCCTTGACGTTTTCCTCCATCCCCGTGACGCCCTTAATCTCTTCTTTCTTAGGCTCAGGATAGCCCGCCAAACGGCGGAAATGCGACCGAAAATCCGCGCCGGATTCCGCGGAAAATGCGAACTTGGGCGGGCTTCTACCGTTTTCGGCGACCCACGGGGCGTGGCTAATCTTAGGGGCCTCGCCCCATGGCCGCCGTTCTGGATCGGGGGCCGTGCCGGCGAGCTTATTGTTCGGAGGAGAGTACAACGGAGGCCCTCGCGTCATCGAACCATTTGTCGATGGCCGAGTCGACGCTGGCCTCAAGCCCCGACTTCCACGTGTTGATCGTCGCGTCGAGCGCCTTCTCGTTGGCGTCGACGAAACTCTCGCGATTGATCGCCTCGTTGGCCTCGTTGGCCAGATAGTCGGCGACCGTACCGATCAGGACGCCGATGGCGGCGCCGACCACCTGCCCGCCCATGGGCTGAACGACCGTGCCCGCGACCGCGCCGCCCTCCGCATAAGCGAGCCGCGTGCCGAGCGAGGTGGCGAGGCGCTGCGACAGCTGCCCGAAGCTGCGCGCGATGATGGTATCCAGCGCAGGACCGAGCGCCAGCGCACCGACCGTGCCGCCGGCCGCCGCCGTGCCGACACCGACGATCCCGTCAAAGGCGCGATCCTCCATCAGATAGGTCGGTGCCTTCCATTTCTGGGCATCCCAGTCGAGCTTGACGTTGGTCATCGACGTCGTGGCCGGAATGTCCTGCATGTGGCTCGTGTGCTTGGCGAGAAAGAGCTGCAGCCGCATGTCGCCATTGGCGATCACCCGCCGGTAGCTGTCATGGGCGTGGCGCGCCGCCTGCTCGACGCCCTTGGTGATGGTCTCGTCGCGGAGCTCAGGCTTCAGCACCTGCTCCGTATAGTTCTTCATGAAGTAGTCGTTGATGTCGGCCTCGACGGCCTCGTTCAGCGACTCGTATTTGCCGGTCTCGAAGAAACGGCTGATCGCCGAGGAGATGGTCTCCTTCAGCACCACATAGGAGCGCTTCCAGGCGAAGAACCAATCGGCGTAGGACTGAATCGCCTGCTCGCGGTCTTGGAAGGCGAGTGCGAAGGTGCGGTCGATATCCTGATGCGCCGCCTCCTTGATGCGCTGACGCTCGTCGTCGAGCATGAGGATCGTGTCGTTGACGAACTTGTCGGTCGCCGACTTGCTCGCCACCACCTTGTGCAAGCTGCCGTCCACGTCCTTGACCACGAGATCGACGGCGTCCGGCGGCAGCGTGCTGTCGCCGAAGAAGACGTCGAACATGCTGGTGTCAGGATGAATCGCGGCGGTGTGGTCGAGATGGCGGTAATAGCTGCGATAGAAGGTCGTGCCGAGGGAGAGCAGCGCATAGGCGATCAGCACCACCCCGACGGAGATGCCGATCGGCCGCAGCAGCATGCCGAGCGCGCTGGGCTTCACCACCTTCTGCTTGACCGCGCGCGCGCGGCGGCCCGCCTTGGCCGGCTTGCCGGCAGGCTCGTCGACGTAGGCCGCCACGTCGGTTCCGGATGATGCGACGAGGGCGGTGCTCTGCCGTGGCATGTCGTCCAGCATGTCTTTTGACACCTCGGAGCTAAAGTTAATGCTCCCCCGACCCCGCTTCCATATAAGGCCATTCGGCGTGTGTTGTAAGGCTTCGTGCACAGCCCTTTGCTCTGCAAGACGAAACAGGGTTAGCCTGGATCATGCCGCACAAGCCGGAAGACGAGCTTCCATTATTCCGGGAAAAGAGGGTCAACGACCCGACCAAAGCCCTGAAATTACTCGCGGCCGAGGCGCGGGATTGCACCCGTTGCGACCTCTACAAGAACGCCACCCAAACCGTGTTCGGCGAAGGTCCCGCCGATGCGGCGCTCATGCTGGTGGGCGAGCAACCGGGGGACCAGGAGGACCTGGCCGGCCTCCCCTTCGTCGGGCCGGCCGGCAAGGTCCTGGACCGTGCGCTCGAAGCCGCCGAGATCGACCGCACGGCGGTCTACGTCACCAACGCCGTGAAGCACTTCAAGAACGAGCCGCGCGGCAAGCGGCGCATCCACAAGAAGCCTGACACGAGCGAGATCGACGCCTGCCGCTGGTGGCTGGAGAACGAGTTCGAGGTGGTGCAGCCGCGCGTGGTCGTGGCGCTCGGCGCCACGGCGGCCCGCGCGGTGATGGGAAAGCCGATGACCATCAACGCCAATCGCGGCCGCCTCATGACCCTTCCCGGCGACGCGCAGGCCCTCGTCACCGTTCACCCTTCTTATCTGCTGAGGCTCCGCGAGGAGCGCGACAAGCGGCGCGAGTTCGACCTTCTCGTCAAGGACTTGCGGCTCGCGGCGAAGGCCGCGCAATAGATCCGATCAGCGCGCGCTCGCCAGGCTCTCCAGCCAATCGATCAGACCGGGCCTGTCGATGCGGTATTGGGCTTTCGTGTTGCCGTCGTCGATCTTGATGGTGATGCCGCCCAACGCGTTGACCGCAGCGAAGGCGTCCTCGTCGGTGACGTCGTCGCCGATATAGACGGGAACACGGCCCTTGAACGGCGGCTCGTCGAGAAACGCCTTGACCGCCGTCCCCTTGTCGAGCCCTTTCGGCCGCACCTCAAAGACCATCTTGCCGGGCAGGATGACGAGGCCGTTGGTGCCGGCGACGGCCTTCTCCACCGCGTCCTTGCACGTCTCGCCAAGCTCCGGCCGCTGCCGGTAGTGCAGTGCCACCGAGGTCTGCTTGCGCTCGAGTATCAGGCCGGGATTGGCCTCGATCAGAGGCGCAAGCCGCGCCGCCACGGTCTCGACCGCCTCGACGCTGCGCGTGTCGAAATGGATGTGGCCGTCGGCATCGCGCCGGACCGACCCGTGCTCGGCGCCGACCGGCAGGGTGAGAGGCGCGAGGAACCCGTCGACCGCGTCCAAGGGCCGTCCCGTGATCACGGCGACCGCACGGTCGAATCGCTCGGTCAGACGTTCGAGCACGTGGCGCACCCGTGATTCGACATGGACCTGGTCCGGCCGCGGCGCGATGGCCACGAGCGTTCCATCGAAGTCGATGAAAAAGGCAGCATTCGCTGAAATGGGGGGCAGAGACGTAGGCATTGATCCTCATTCACCTTCGATATCGCCAGCCGACATTCGCACCCAGATTCCAACATCTTACGTCGCATGTCTCACGTCGGGGGCGCCAGTGGACTGGAAGTTGCACTCTGCTGACCGGGCACGGAATCAGCCCATGTTAGGAACCCATTGTGACGTTTTCGGTTTAAACTCCGACGCTTCGAGCGGAGGCTGGGACATGGAAGCGTCACCGAAAGAGGCTATGAGACATGGAGTCGAAGGTCTCAAGCGTGCATATCGGTATGCCCGCCAAACCAGCGCCACCTGCCAATGCCGGGAGGCTTGAGATGACCGCCAAGGCGCGGAGACTTGTTGTTGTCTCTAATCGCGTCGCGGATTTCACCGCAAAATTCCAGACCGGCGGCTTGGCCGTCGCCCTCGGCGATGCCCTGGAGGCATCCCACGGGCTCTGGTTCGGCTGGAGCGGCGAAACGGCGAAGGACGCAGGCAGCACCGAGCCGAAGGTCGAGACCGTTTCCGGCCTGACCGTCGCCACCATCGACCTCACGCCCGAGGAAGCCGAGGGCTACTATTACGGTTACGCCAACCGCTGCCTGTGGCCGGCCCTCCACTATCGCCTCGACCTTGCCCAGTGCAACGAGGAGCACAGCGAGATCTATTTTAACGTCAGCGCCCGGTTTGCCGATGCGCTGATGCCGCTGATCGGCCCGGACGATCTGATCTGGGTCCATGACTACCACCTGATTCCCCTCGCCGAGGAGCTGAGAGGCCGGGGCTGCACCTCCCGTATCGGTTTCTTCCTGCACACGCCCTTCCCCTCGCCCGAGATCTTCTCCGCGGTTCCCGGACAGAAGCGCCTTGGCAATGCGCTCATGGTCTACGACGTCGTCGGTTTCCAGACGTGCTCCGACCGCGACAATTTCCGCCGCTACGTCGCGGCGTCCCTCGACGGCGAGCAGCTGCGCGGCGACCGCATCGCGGCGCAAGGCGAGACGACACTCGCCTCCGTGTTCCCCATCGGCATCGACGCGGCCGCCTTCCGCAAGCTCGCCGAGAGCGAAAGTGCCAAGGGGCCCATCCTCCCTGTTCTCGGCGAGGACATGAAGACGATCATCGGCGTCGACCGGCTCGATTACACGAAGGGGCTGCCCGAGCGGCTCCGCGCCTTCGAGCTGCTGCTCGAGGAGTTTCCCGAGCATCGCGGGCGCGTGCGGCTCGTGCAGATCGCCCCGCCCACGCGCGAGACGCTTCCCGTCTATCAGGAGATCCGCGACGAGGTGGAGCGTCTGGTCGGCCGCATTAACGGGCGGTTCGGCGATTTGCGCTGGACGCCGGTCACCTATCTCCATCGCGGCGTGCCGCAAGACATCCTCACGCGCCTCTATCGCGAGAGCGCCGTCGGCCTCGTCACCCCGTTGCGCGACGGCATGAATCTGGTGGCCAAGGAATATGTCGCAGCCCAGGCGCCGCAGAATCCCGGCGTTCTCGTCCTGTCGCGCTTCGCCGGCGCCGCCGAGCAGCTCCGCGAGGCGCTGCTCATCAATCCCCATGACATCAACGAGATGGCCCGCGCCCTGGACCGCGCCCTGACCATGCCGCGCCAGGAGCGCTGGGCGCGCCACAACCGGCTCTGGCAGCGGATCGAGACCTACGACCTCGCCAATTGGCGCGACAGTTTCATCCAGACCTTCGCCGATTCCGACACCGACCCGGTCAATCTGTTCCGCAAGAAGCGCGGCGCCGCCTGACCCCGGTCGCGGCGCCTTCCCGGCACCGAACGGCCACCGTCTTCGGCGTTAACGTCGATGATCCCTGGTCTAGTCGCCTCAAACCCCTTACTTTTTGCCCCGCTTCCGCCTATCAAGGCGCCCTTCGAGACGTCAATCGCCCGCCCTCGCCCCTCCTTGAGCACCCATGATCGATCGCACCGACCGGCACTGGTACAAGAACGCTGTCATCTACGAGCTGCATATCAAGGCATTCTTCGATGCCAATAATGATGGTGTCGGCGACTTCGCGGGTTTGGTGCAGAAGCTCGACTATCTCCATGAGCTCGGCGTCACCGCCATCTGGATCTTGCCGTTCTATCCCTCGCCTTTGCGCGACGACGGCTACGACATCGCCGATTACACGGCGATCAATCCCACTTACGGGACCATGCGCGACTTCCGACAGTTCGTGGCGGCGGCCCATGCGCGCGGCATCCGAGTCATCACCGAGCTCGTCGTCAACCACACCTCCGACCAACACCCCTGGTTCCAGCGGGCGCGTACCGCCAAGCCCGGCTCCGTGTGGCGCGATTATTATGTGTGGAGCGATACCGACCAGAAATATCCCGGCACCCGTATCATCTTCCTCGACACCGAGACCTCGAACTGGACGTGGGATCCGGCCGCCAAGGCCTATTTCTGGCACCGCTTCTATTCGCACCAGCCGGACCTCAACTTCGACAACCCCCGCGTCCTTGCCGACATTCTGCGCGTCATGCGCTTCTGGCTCGACATGGGGGTCGACGGCCTGCGCCTCGACGCGGTGCCTTATCTGGTCGAGCGCGACGGCACCAACAACGAGAACCTGTCCGAGACCCACGAGATCCTGAAGCGCTTCCGCGCCGAGCTCGACGAGCGCTATCCGGACCGCATGCTCCTCGCGGAGGCCAATCAATGGCCGGAGGACACGCGGCCCTATTTCGGCGACGGCGACGAATGCCACATGGCGTTCCACTTCCCGCTGATGCCGCGCATCTTCATGGGGCTCGCGCGCGAAGACCGCTACCCCATCACCGACATCATCAGCCAGACGCCGCCGATCCCCGAAGACTGCCAATGGGCGATCTTTCTGCGCAACCACGACGAGCTGACGCTCGAAATGGTCACGGACACCGAGCGCGACTATCTGTGGCAGACCTATGCCACGGACCAGCGGGCGCGGCTCAATCTCGGCATAAGGCGCAGGCTCGCGACGCTCCTCGACAATGACCGCCGCAAGATCGAGCTCTTGACCGGCCTCCTGCTCTCCATGCCCGGCACGCCGGTGCTCTATTACGGCGACGAACTCGGCATGGGCGACAATATCTATCTCGGCGACCGCGACGGCGTGCGCACGCCCATGCAGTGGTCAGCCGACCGCAATGGCGGCTTCTCGCGCGCCGACCCCCAGCAGCTCTATCTGCCGCCGATCATGGACCCGATCTACGGCTACGAGACCGTCAACGTCGAGGCGCAGCAGAAGCACGCGAGCTCGCTGTTCAACTGGACCAAGCGCATGATCGCCGTGCGCCAGACGCACAAAGCCTTCGGCAACGGCACCATGCGCTTCCTGCGCCCGCGGAACCGCAAGGTGCTCGCTTATTTGCGCGAGTACGAGGGCGACGTATTGCTCTGCGTCTTCAACCTGTCCCGTTCGGCGCAAGCCGTCGAGCTCGACCTTGCGGAGCAAAAGGGCAAGGTCCCGGTCGAGACAACCGGCGCGTCGGTGTTTCCGTCGATCGGCGCTCTGCCTTATCTGCTGACGTTGCCCGCTTACGGCTTTTACTGGTTCACCCTTTCCGACGCCTCGCGCATCCCCTCCTTGCCGGAGCAAGCGCCGGAGTCGTTGCCCGAGCTCGACACGCTCATTCTCGGCGAGGGTTGGAACATCATCGAAAGCCAGCGCGACGACCGCGAACGCATCGACCGCTTCGTCTACGACGTCTTGCCCACCTATATCGCGCGTCAGCGCTGGTTCGGACCCAAGGACGCGAGCATCGCCTCGGCCACGCCGGTGCGCATCGGCGAGCTTCCGCAAGCCGGACGCGAAAGCTTCCTGCTGCTCGCGGCCAACCTGGTTCTCAAGGATGGATCGACCCAGCGCTACTTCTTGCCGATGGCGCTCTCTTGGGGCGAGGAGAACCTACGGCCCGAAAGCCCGCTACTGCCCTACCTCCTCGCCAAGATCAGGCGCGGCCCGCGGGCCGGCATCGTGTTCGACGCCGCCCACGGCGAGACCTTCCCGCGAGCCTTGCTCAAGGCGATGATGGAGCACGAGACTTTGCCGGCAGTGGACGGCGAGCTCCGCTTCGATGCGAGCGACGCGCTCCGCGCGCTCGATCTCTCCGAGGAGCTCAGCGTGTACCGCGTGGGAACCGGCGAGCACGCGCACACGACGCGCACGCTCGGCGACCGGGTGAACCTTAAGATCGCCCGCCGGCTCCGCCCCGGCATGGACCCGGGCATCGAGATGGGCCGCTTCCTCACCAGAGCCGGTTTCGCTAACAGCCCGCGCTATCTCGGCGCCGTCGAATTTGTCGACGGCAACAATGTGCCGACGGCGCTTGCCGTCGCCTTCGAGCATATCCGCAACCAGGGCGACGCCTGGACGGTCGTCGTCAACGCGCTTGATCGCGAATTGGAGGAGGCGAGCCTGTCGGGCCTGAGCAGCGGGAGCGACGGTCTTCCCTACTCGCTGTCCTTGATCGAGACCATCGGGCGCCGCACCGGCGAGCTCCATCGTGCTCTGGCGGCCGCCGACGCAAGCGATCCGAATTTCGCGCCGGAACCTGTGACATCCGCCGATCTCGAGGAATGGTGCGCGCGCGCCATGGCCCGCGCCGAGCAGGCCCTCACCTCTCTGGAGCATCTGCCCGAGACCGCCGATGCGGAAACCCAGGAGCTTGCCGCCAAGCTGCTCGGCCTCCGCGACGCCACCCTAAAGCGCATCGAGGCGCTCGTCCCGCACGTCGCCCGGGGCAACAAGCTCCGCCTGCACAACGACTACCACCTCGCCAGGATCCTCGTCGCCGCGAACGACATCTATATCGTCGATTTCGAAGGCGAGCCCGACCAGCCGGTGGACGTGCGGCGGCAGAAGGCACCGCCGTCGCGCGACATCGCCACCATGCTGCGGTCCTTCGACTATGCCACGCGGACTGCCGCCGACCGTCAGAAGCAGCGCGGCGCGAGCCAGCTCGAGGAGATCGAGGCCCGCGCTTTGAACTGGCGCTCCCATGCCGAGCGGCGGTTCCTGCGCGCTTACGGTATGGCCCGGGACGATTCTCTGAGCGGATCGCATCTCGCCGGCGGCGAGCTGCTGCCGTTGTTCCTGGCCGACAAGCTGTTCTTCGAGATCGTGTATGAAGGGGCGAACCGGCCCATCTTGCTGTCGCTTCCTTTGCGTGCGGCCCTCGAGCTGGTCGAGCCCGTCGAGAGCGCCGGCGAGGAGGAGGACGAGTGAAACGCCAGCCCTGCACCGCCCGCTTCTACCTCGGGACACCCTAGACCATGACGCCGAAACTCGAGTCCGGGGCCCCCTGGCCGCTCGGCGCGACCTATGACGGCCGCGGTGTGAACTTCGCCTTGTTCTCGGCCCACGCCACGCGCGTCGAACTTTGCCTGTTCGACGGGGGCGGGACAGAGATCGCGCGCATCAACCTGCCCGAATATACCGACGAGGTATGGCACGGCTACGTCCCGGATATCGGGCCGGGACAGCTCTACGGCTATCGCGTGCACGGGCCTTACGCGCCGCGCGACGGCCATCGCTTCAATCCGAACAAACTGCTGCTCGACCCTTACGCGCGGCGCTACGCGGGACAGATCATTTGGGACGATGCCCTGTTCGGCTACCAGATCGGCAGCAAGCGCACCGATCCTCCCATGAGCAAGACCGACAGCGCACCCTTCATGCCGAAAGGCGTGATCGTGGACGGCGGGGACCGCCCCTCCAATCCGCGCCCCAATCGTCCGTGGCATGAAACTGTGATCTACGAGGCGCATGTGAAGGGCATGACCGTGCGCCATCCCGATGTCCCGGAGCATTTGCGCGGGACCTTCGCCGGCCTCGCCGAGCCTGCGGTCGTCGACCATCTCGTCAAGCTTGGCGTGACGGCCATCGAGCTCCTCCCCATCCATGCCTTCGTCAATGATAGGCATCTCGTGGAGAACGGCCTCACCAACTACTGGGGCTACAACAGCATCGGCTTCTTCGCGCCGGCGGACCGCTATCTATCCGCGGGCGCGGGCCTCGAGCAGTTCCGCTACATGGTGGACCGGCTCCACGCCGCCGGCATCGAGGTCATTCTCGACGTGGTCTACAACCACACCGCGGAAGGAAACGCGCTCGGCCCGACGCTATCGTTCCGCGGTATCGACAACGCCTCGTACTACAAGCTCGCCGAGGATCGCCGGCACTATTACGACACGACCGGCTGCGGCAACACGGTCAACCTTGGGCATCCCCGTGTCTTGCAGATGGTCACCGACTCGCTCCGCTATTGGGTCGAGCAATGCGGCGTCGACGGGTTCCGTTTCGATCTGACGTCGGCGCTCGCCCGCGACAACAACGACTTCGATCCGAGTGCATCCTTCCTCGATACCGTCGGCCAAGATCCCGTGTTGAGCCGGGTAAAGCTGATCGCCGAACCGTGGGACCTCGGCGAGAACGGCTATCAGGTCGGCGCCTTCCCGCCGGGCTGGGCGGAATGGAACGATCTCTGGCGCGACGGGTTGAGGTCGTACTGGAAGGGCGACATGGGCATGCTGCCGGCGCTGGCGCGCCGCATCTCCGGCTCGGCGGAGATCTTCGATCGCAGCGGCCGCAAGCCATGGGCCAGCATCAATTTCATCACCGCCCATGACGGCTTCACGCTGACGGACCTCGTCTCCTACAACAAGAAGCACAACGAGGCGAACAAGGAGAGCAACAAGGACGGCAACAACGACAACCGCAGCTACAACTGGGGCGCCAAGGGGCCAACCGATAATCCTGCCATCATCGATCTCCGCGACCGCGTACGCCGCGCTTTCGCCGCGAGCCTCCTGTTCAGCCACGGTACGCCGATGCTGCAAATGGGCGACGAGGTCGGCCGCACCCAAGACGGCAACAACAACGCCTTTTGCCAGGACAATGAAATTTCCTGGGTCAACTGGACGGATGTCGGCGAGCGCGACAGAGCGTTTCTGGAATTCGTGCGCGGCGTGGTGGGCTTGCGCAAGGAACATCCGCTTCTGCGCAGCCAAAAGTTCCTGCACGGTGAGCCGGTGGCGCCGCGCATCAAGAACATCGCCTGGTTCAAGCCGGACGGCGAGGAGAAGCAGGCCGAGCACTGGGAAGACCCGGTCGCCAAATGCATCGGCGCCTCCTTCGCCGGCGACGGGCAGATCCTGCTGCTTCTATTTAACGCCGACGCCGAACCCATCGATTTCATCTTTCCCTATTTTGGCAAGCGGCATTTGCGCTGGCGGCTACTGTGCGATTCGGCCAACGGCGTGATCCGCCCGGACCCGGCGCCCATCGCCACCGGCAAGACGACGATTCCGGGGCGCGGCCTTCTGCTCTTCGAAAGGACGGATTGATGGCGCCGCGTCACGCCCATTCATCGCCATGGGGCGCAGAGATCGGCGACGGCGGCGCCCGCTTCCGTCTCTGGGCGCCGGCGCAAGCCAAGGTCTCTCTGCTGACCGAGAGCGGCGCGACGATTCCGATGCATAAGGCCGATAAGGGCTGGTTCGAGGTCACAACCGATGCGGTCGCCCCCGGCGGCGGCTATCACTTCGTCCTCGCCGACGGCATGCGCGTGCCCGATCCCGCGTCGCGCGCCCAAATGGGCGACGTACATGGCATGAGCCGCCTCGTCGATCCGCAAAGCTATGAATGGCAGACGCCGGACTGGACGGGCCGCCCGTGGGAAGAGGCGGTCATCTACGAACTGCATACCGGGACTTTCTCGCCCGAAGGCACCTTCGACGGCGTTGCCCGCGACCTCGACCGCCTCGCAGATGCCGGCGTCACTTGCATCGAGCTGTTACCGGTGGCGCAATTCGCCAGCAATCGCGGCTGGGGCTATGACGGCGTGCTGCTTTATGCACCCCACGTCGCTTATGGCGGACCGGAAGGCTTGAAGCGTCTCGTCGACGCAGCCCATGCACGCGGTTTGATGATCCTGCTCGACGTGGTCTATAACCATTTCGGGCCCGAGGGGAATTACCTCCATCTTTATGCGCCGGACTTCTTCGATCCGAAGCGCCACACGCCGTGGGGGAGCGCCATCGCCTTCGAGCGCCAACAGGTACGGGAGTTTTTCATCCACAACGTGCTTTATTGGCTCAACGAATTCCGCTTCGACGGGTTGCGGTTTGACGCCATCGATCAGATCGACGATCCCTCGGGGGAGGAGATTCTGGCTGAGATGGCGCGCGAGGCGCGAGCGCGCTTCCCCGACCGGCACATCCACCTCACCATCGAGGACGACGAAAACTCCACCAGGCTCTTGCAGTTCGACACCGACAATCGGCCCCGCCTCTTCACCGCCGAATGGAACGACGACTGGCATCACGCCATGCATGCGCTCCTGACGCACGAGGACACGGGCTATTACCAGGACTACGCGGATGCGCCGGCGCGCCGTGTCGCCGACACCATGGCGCATGGGTTCGGCTATCGGGGCGAACCCTCGCCCTTTCGCGGCGGCCGCAAGCGCGGGCAGCCTTCCGCCCATCTGCCGCCGACCGCCTTCATCGACTTCCTCCAGAACCACGACCAAGTCGGCAACCGCGCGCAAGGCGATCGCATCACCACGCTTGCGGAGCCCGAAGCCGTGGAGGCCGCGCTTGCGCTGCTTCTGCTGTCCCCGCACATTCCACTCCTCTTCATGGGCGAGGAGTATGGCGAGGAGCGTCCCTTTCAGTTCTTCACCGACTTCAAAGGGGATCTCGCCGAGGCCGTGCGCAAAGGGCGCAACGAGGAGTTCCGCAACAACAAGGCGTTCGCCGAGGCCTTCAAGCAAGCCCTCGTTCCCGATCCGAACGCGGTTTCGACCTTCACCGCCTCGATGCTCAAGCCCGAACCATCGCCCCGGACCGAATTCGTGAAACGTCTCATCGCCGCGCGCTTCGCGCATGTGGTGCCGAAGCTCGCAACGATCGGCGCCCATGCCGGCAAGGTGGAGGCCCTGCACGGCAACACGTTCGTCGTAAGCTGGCAGATCAAGGACGGCGGCAAGCTCATCCTCGCCGCCAATCTCGCCGACACGCCCGCCGATCTTGCGCCGTTCGGCGTACCGTTCTTCGCCCATCCGCTCGATGCGGGCGCGCGCCTTGCTCAAGGCACACTGCCCCCTTGGGCGGTGGTCGCCTCACTTTCTGCGCAGGAGTAACCCATGCCGGATCGGCTCGACGAACTGGCTGAGCGTTTCGGTATTGCCGACGGCTATATCAGCGAAAAGGGCGAGTGGGTTGCCACGCCGGGCGAGACCAAGGCGAAGGTGCTCGAGGCCATGGGCGTGCCCGTGGACGGCAGCGGCGAGCAGCATCACGTCCCCGAGCCGCCCGCCTTCGACGACGTGGCGTCGCTGTCGGCCAGCGCCTTCTGGCCGCCCTTTCTCGTGGAACACCGCGCCTGGGGTTTGTCGGTCCAGGCCTATGCTTTGCGCTCCGCCCGCAACTGGGGCATCGGCGATTTCGAGGATTTGGCCCGCCTCGCCGAGTTGGCGGCGGGGCTCGGCGCTGACTTCATCGGACTGAGCCCCTTGCACGCGCTGTTCTTTTCCGATCCGTCGCGCATCAGCCCATACAGCCCTTCGACCCGCGACTTCCTCAATCCGCTTCTGATCGCCCCCGACCGCATACCGGGGTTTGCCGACCTGCCGGTGCGCACCGAGCTCGAAGCCGAGCTCCCCGACTTGCGCGCAACCGAGCTCATCGACTACCCGGCGGTTTACAGCGTGAAGCGCCGCGCGCTCGAAGCGCTGTTCGGCCACTTCGTGAAGAACGCCAACGCCAGCGAGAAGGACGCCTTCGAGCAATTCTGCCGCGAGCACGGTACGGCGCTCGAAGGCCACGCCCTCTACGAGGCGCTTGCGGAGCGCTTCGTGGCCGAAGGCGGGAACGTGGCGTGGGGCACGTGGCCCAAAGAGTATCAAGACCCGGACAATCTCGCCGTGCGCGACTTCGCACGCGCCGCCAAACATCGCGTCGCCTTTCACGCCTGGCTGCAATGGGTCGCCGATACGCAGCTCGCCGCGGCGCAAGCGCGCGCGCTTGCCGCGGGCATGCGCATCGGGCTCTATCTCGATCTCGCCGTGGGCATCTCGCCCGACGGCTCCAAGAGCTGGCTCAACGGTCCGGCGATCGCCCGGCACGCGCGGATCGGCTGTCCGCCCGATCCCTTCAGCGCCGCGGGCCAGGATTGGGGCCTCGTGCCCTTCTCCCCGGTCGGCCTCGCCGAAGAGCGCTTCGAGCCGTTCCGCGCCGTGATCCGCTCGAACATGCATCATGCCGGAGCGCTCAGGATCGACCACGCCATGGGCTTGCAGCGGCTCTATTGGATTCCGGAAGGCAACCCGGCGACCGACGGCGCCTATCTGGCTTATCCGTTCCGCGAACTCTTGGAGGGCGTGGTCGAGGAATCGTGGATCTCCCGCACCATCGTCATCGGCGAGGACCTCGGTACGGTTCCTCCGGGATTTACCGACACGATGGTCCGGGCTGGCCTTCTGAGCTACCAGGTCTTCTACTTCACCGAGCAGGACGGCGTGTGGATGCCGCCCCATGCCTATCGGCGCGAGGCGCTGGTGTGCGGCTCGACCCACGATCTGCCGACCTTGAAAGGCTGGTGGATCGGCAACGATATCGCCTGGCGCCTGAAGGCGGGCCGCGTCACCGAGCGGGAGGCCGTGATGCAACGGCAAGAGCGCATGCGCGACAGACAGCTTCTCATCGACGCCCTCGTCGAGGCGCAGGCGCTCGCACCCAACGCCGTGCAAGCCGACTCCGGAGAAATTACCGACGAGGATCTCGTCGCCATTCATCGCTTCCTGGCGAGGACGCCATGCCGCCTGTTCTCCGTCCAGATCGACGATGCCTTGGGAGCCCTCGAGCAGGCGAACCTGCCAGGCACCATCGACGAGCATCCGAACTGGCGGCGCAAGGTCGCCGCCCCAATCGAGACGCTCGGCGAAGAGCCCCTCTTTCGTGCCGTGACCGGGGCCGTGGCCGCCGAGCGGCCCAGGCGATGACGGCGCTTGCCACTTATCGCCTGCAATTCCGCGAAGGCATGGATTTCGCCCGGGCGAGCACGCTTGCGCCTTATGTCGCCAAGCTTGGCGCCAGCCACCTTTACGCCTCGCCTGTCTTGCGCGCGCTGCCCGGCTCGACCCACGGCTACGACATCGCGCGCTATGACCAGATCGAACCCTCTCTCGGCGGCGAGGATGGTTTCCGCGCCATGGTCGCGGCGTTTCGCACCGCCGGCGTCGGCGTCGTCTTGGACTTCGTGCCCAACCACATGGGCGCAAGCCCTTTCAATCCCTGGTGGCGCGACATTCTCGAATGGGGCGCGGCGAGCGCGCATGCGAGCTATTTCGACATCGACTGGTCGGCGCCGAAGCTCCTGATCCCCGTGCTGCCCGAGCCTTATGGGCTTGCCCTCGACAAGGGCAGCTTCGGCCTCCACTTCGACGCCGAGTCGGGCGGCATCAACTTCACGGTCAGCGGCATGAAGCTGCCCCTGAGTCCGCCCACCTATGCGAGCGTGCTTTCGCGTGCCGGGAGCGAGTTCGAGGACCTCACCAACCGCTTCGCCAGTACGACGCCGGAGACGGCGGAAGAGCTCAAGTCCGAACTTGCCGCGCGCGCGGAGGACAAGGCGCAAGCCGAGACGCTGCGCGCCACGCTCCTCGACACCGCGGCCGACCGCGAGACCATCCACGCCCTGCACGAGGCGCAAAGCTGGCGGCTCGCCTATTGGCGTGCGGCGCGCGAGACCCTCACCTATCGCCGCTTCTTCGAGGTCGCCGATCTCGTCGGGGTCCGCATGGAGCAGCCGAGCGTGTTCGAGGAGACCCACCGGCTCCTGGTGGGTCTTGCCGGCGAAGGCATGATCGATGGATTGCGCCTCGACCATGTGGACGGCCTCGCCGACCCGCTCGCCTATTTCCGCAAGCTCCGCGAGGTGACCGGCGAGGCACGTCCCTTCATTCTTCTGGTGGAGAAGATCCTCGAGGGCGACGAGAACCTGCGCCCCGACTGGCCGGTCCAGGGCACCACCGGCTACGAGTTCATCCGTTCGCTGGGCAGCGTGCTGACGAGCCCCGCAGGCGAAGACGCGCTGACGGCCGCTTATCAGGACTTCACCGGCGAGACCGAAGACTATGACACTCTCCTCGCCGCAACCAAGCGCCACATCTTCGTGCGCAATCTTGCCGGCGAGCTCGACGTGCTCACGGGCCTCGCCTTTCAGCTCGCCCAAGCCGATCTCGCCACGCGCGATTACGGACGCGACACGTTACGCCGCGCCATCATCGAGCTCGGCACGTCGCTGCCGGTCTACCGCACCTATGTGGATGTCGACGGCCCGCGGCCCGAGGACGAAGCGCTGATCGCGTTCGCGCAAGTGACCGCGAAGAGCACGCGCGAGGTCGAGGACGAAGGCGCCATCGACTTCATCGCCCGCATCTGGCGGCTCGACCTACCGGACCCGGCGGCGCGCGCCGAGGCGCTCACCTTCGTGACGCGGCTGCAGCAGACCACCGGCCCGCTCATGGCCAAAGCCGTCGAGGACACGCTGTTCTACCGCTACAACCGGCTCATCGCCCTGAACGAGGTGGGCGGCTCGCCGGAGGACTTCGGCGCCCCGATCGCGCACTTCCACGAGGAGATGGCCGCGCGGCGCGCCCGCCAGCCCGCGGGTCTGCTCGCCACCTCGACCCATGACACCAAGCGCGGCGAGGATTCTCGCGCCCGCCTCTATGCTTTGAGCGAAGCGCCGGAGGATTGGGCGCGTCACGTGGCGCGCTGGTCAGCGATGAACGCAGCCCTGATCGCCGAGAGCGACGGCGGCCGTGCGCCGACCCCCAATGACGAATGGATGTTCTACCAGGCGCTCGCCGGCGCGTGGCCGTTCAGCCTCGACGTCACAGACACGGACGCCATGGCGGCGCTTGCCGACAGGATGGCGGGCTTCATGATGAAAGCCATCAAGGAGGCCAAGGTCAGGACGAGCTGGACGGGACCCGATCAAGCCTATGAGGGGGCCGTCGATGGATTCGTGCGCGGCACGCTCGATCCCGCAAAGAGCCGCGACTTTCTCGACGACTTCGCCCACGCGCAAGCGCCGCTCGAAGTGGCCGGCGCCCTCAACAGCCTCGCTCAGACCTTGCTCAAGCTGACGGCGCCCGGCGTGCCCGATATCTATCAGGGTGCGGAGCTTTGGGACTTGAGCCTGGTCGATCCGGACAATCGGCGTCCCGTCGACTTCGATGCGCGCCGGAAGCTCGTCGATTGCGACGCCTCCCGCGACGCGGCCGACCTCCTGGCCGACTGGCGAAGCGGCGCCATCAAACTCTCCATCCTGCTCAGAGCCCTTCAGGTCAGACGCGAGCAGCCGTCGCTCTTCACCACGGGCAACTTCGCCCCCCTCGCCGTGAACGGTGCGCATGCCGGAAGCGCCCTCGCCTTCCTGCGGAGTGACGGCGCGCCGGCGGCCATCACCATCGTGCCGGTCCGGGCCCGCGCCCTCCTCGGCGGCAGTGACAAGCCCATGGTCCCGCCCGCTGCGTGGGGCGACACGGCCGTGACGCTCCCGCCGGAACGCGCAGGCCGCCAGTGGTTGAATATCCTCACCGGCAAAGCCGTCTCGGCAACGAACGGTAGCCTCAGCGTCGCCGAGGCGCTCGGCCAATTCCCCGTGGCGCTGCTGGTTGCGGGCTAGAGCGCGTCGACGCCCATCTCGCCGGTCCGAACCCGCATGGCGCCTTCGAGCGGCAGCACGAACACCTTGCCGTCGCCGATCTGGCCGGTTCTTGCCCCCTCGCCGATCGCCTCGACGACGGCATCCACCATCGAGGCGCTGACGGCGAGCTCGACTTTTACTTTCGGCACGAATTGGATCGCATACTCGGCACCACGGTAGATCTCGGTCTGCCCCTTCTGGCGGCCGAAGCCACGGACCTCGGTGACGGTCATGCCCTGCACGCCGATCCCGGCGAGCGCCCCGCGCACGGCGTCGAGCCGATGGGGCTGAATCACGGCGATGATGTATTTCATGACGCGCCTATTCCGTTTCGGGAGGTTTAGCAGACCGGTTGTGGCTCGGCCAGTTACGCCACATTCAAGCTTCCAATGATGCTATAATGACTTAATGAGCAAGGCATTTACCAAAGAAGCCGACGAAGGGGACGTCTACGACGACCTTCCCGATCGGCCGATATCGTCACATAACCTCGTCACCCAGCGTGGGCTGGAGATGATCGAGGCCGAGCTCGCGCGTCTGCATGAAGAGCACGCCGCAGCCCACGACGCGGACGACAAAGCGCTTCTGGCCAAGATCAATCGTGACCTGCGCTACTGGACCTCGCGCCGGGCCACCGCTCAGGTGGTCGAGCCGCCGCGCGATGCGGGCGAGGTGCGTTTCGGCTCGAAGGTGACCATCGAGCGTGACGACGGACGCCGCCAAACCTATCGCATTGTCGGCGAGGACGAGGCCGATCCGGCCCAAGGGACGCTGTCTTACGTCTCGCCCGTGGCTCAGGCGCTGATGGGCAAGCCGGCCGGCGAGACCGTGGAAGCCGGCACGGGCGAAGTGACCATCGTCGAGATTTCCTGACCCGCCTCAGCTCTTGGTCGGCTCCTTGGGCTTTTCCAGCATCAACCGGCCCTGGCGCTCGACGAGCGCCTTCGCCTTATTGGCCAGCATGGCGAGGACCCAAGGGAGCTGCACTTCGAGACGCACGTGATCGTCGGCGACGTCGATCACGCCGGTCGTCGATTGGCCGAGCAGGCTCGCCTGGAAATCGAGATGGTCGCCGTCCCAGTTGTCCTTGAGGACCATGAAGCTCTCGCCGACATTCGCGCGCACATTGTGAAAGCCGGACTGGAGGCGGCGCTTGGCCTCCGCCTTGCCGAGCCGATGGGGAATGGTGACGATCACGGGTTGGGGCATTTGGTTTCGTGCAGCCTCGAGGACTCATTTCGACTACCCGAAAATATGGGGAACCGCGCGCGCCTCTGCCAGGAGCCGAAACGGCCTAACTCACTGGATTTCTTGGGTTGAGCGGCTCGCCGATCCTGGCAAATGCCCACACTTGCGCGTTCGGCGTCGCATCGCACAGGAATGTCTCGCCGGCCTCCGTCTCGAGGAAAACGAAATAGCCGGGCAGCCAGTTGGCAGTGAGGCCGTCAGATCCTCGCGCAACCACCTCGCCCCCTTCGTCATCGAGATAAGCGCGGCAGGCGAGCTCGGCCGTGACGAGCGGATCGGGAAGCGGCGAAGCCGGCTTGCCGTCGCGGTCGAGAACGATCGGCGTGACGAGGCTTGCACCTGCTCCCGCCAAGAGATCATCGAAAATCATGGTGTCGGCATAGACATTCCCTTCGGCGTCTGCGTTGCACAGCCAGAGATTGTCCTCTTGGTCGGTCAGCCAGACGAGGCTTCCGCCGTGCCCGTCGGCGACGGCGGTGATGGGCGTCGCCGCATGCCCGTGGGCCGCGACGCATGCCTTAAGAGCGACATCGTGCGCGCTCTCCGCCGTTGCCCCGGGTCCCGCGAAGCTCGCCGCCACGGCGCAAAACCCCGCGATCAGCCGCAAGGGTCTGATATTCATATGATTTCTCTCCGTTCCCCAAATGACGGCGCGCGATTGCCCCAGGCTCAATGGCATGTGGGCCGGATCGGCTTTGTGACACCCCTCACAATGATGGAGCAGCCCTAGGACTTCGGCTCTTTGCTATCGAGATGGCCGAGATCGCGTCCCGGTGCGATCTGGTCGCGCACCAATTGCTTGAGCTCTTTCATTTCAGGGAAGCGTCCCACTTCCGATCGCGACCAGACTGTCTTGCCGTCGACGCGCACCTCGAACACGCCCCCCGTGTCGTCGGGCACGAGCGTGAGCGAGCCGAGCTCCTCGGCGAAGGTGGACAGAAGCTCCTGTCCCATCCACGCAGCCCTGAGCAGCCAGCCGCAGAGCCGGCAATAGGTGATGGAGACGTTGGGCGACGGGGCGATGGGTGCCTCCGCAGGGTTTCGGGAACCTCGTTCAGTATATTTGCGACTTTAGAGCGCCATACGAGATATTCCAGCGTATTGAAATCTTGAGCATAATCAAGGTAGTCGCCGGCGCATCGGGCGGAAGACACCTTTGCGCCGCCGCCCGCGGCGCTCTGCGAAACGGAGGCGACGATGCAAGACTCCACATCCGGCCGGGCCGAGCACGGCCGGCCCGCCAATCCGCTGCTCGACTTCGCCACGGGGTTGGCGGAGATGCAGCTGAAATATTGGGAGGCCTATCAGCTCGAGGGCGCAGCCTTCGTCGCCAAGAGGACTCGGGCCAATCTGGAGTTTCTGCGCGCGCTCGGCCACTGCGCCGACGCGCAAGCGCTCGGCGATTGCTACTGGCGTTGGCACGCCGATGCCCGCAAGGACTACGCCGAGGAAATGGCGCGGCTGATGGCCGCCACCTTTGCACTTGGCATTTCCCAATTCGCGCCCATGAGCAGCGTATTCAGCAGCGGCAAGCCCAAAACTTCCAATGGCTTAGACCAAACGACGCATGCGCCGGGTGGCCGCGCTCCACTGTAATCTTGGATTAGGGGCTTGTATTCGGGGGTCGCAGTCATAACCTCGTAACAGCAATCCTCACTTGTTTGGGACCGGAAACTGCGGGAAGACAGAGCCTATGACACGATTGATTCGCCGCGCTGCGCCGATTCTCCTTGCCACCGCCGCTCTTATTGGCCTGGCCCTCACCACGCCGACGAAACCCGTCCAAGCGAGCCCGAGCCCGTTCGATACACTGCTCGGCACTTGGCGGGGCAGCGGCCAAGTTCGTCTCAACACCGGAATTGAACGTCTGAGCTGCAATGCCTACTACACGGGTGGCGGGACGCAGCTCGGTCTGGCCATTCGCTGCAAGAGCGAAAGCTCGAGCGTCGAGATCCGGAGCAAGCTGAGCCTGAGCGGCAATCGCCTCACCGGAAACTGGGAGGAACGGACCTACAATGCCTCGGGCAGCGCCAGCGGCACCGCGACTCCCGGCCGAATAAGCATCAGGGTTTCGGGGTCCATCACCGGCAGCATGGTCGTCAGTTACAGCCGCACAAGCCAAAGAGTGTCGATCTCGACCTCAGGAAGTCCCCTGCAAAGCGTGTCGATCAGCCTGACGCGGAGCTAGTTCGCCGCTACTCTTGGGCCGGAATCGTTTGCCAGCCTCGGGGTCTTCGGGGCTTGTGCCGAATTGAGGCCGAGGAGCGACTGCGATGGGTGAAGCTCTGCTGACACACAGACTGGTGGGAGAGCGGCTCGAGCTTGCCGCCGGGGGCTCGTGGACCGCGAGCCACGCGGGCGAGCTCGAAGCGCTCGTCGAACGCGTGAGCGGCGAGGCGCCCAAGGCCAAGAACGTGTCGATCGACATGGCGGGCGTGCGCGAGTTCGACACGTTCGGCGCGTGGCTGCTGGAGCGCCTGACCCGGCAATGGACGGCGTCGGGACAGAAGGCGGAGGTCGTCGGCCTTCCCGAGCATGACCGCGGCCTCCTCAAGGAGATGCATGGCGTCAACCGCGAGCCGCCTCCGAAACTGCAAGCCGGAAACCCCATCGTCACCTTCCTTGCCGCCGTCGGCCGCGCCGGCGCCGATTTCGGCAGCAACCTCATCGTCTTCTCGGAGATGCTCGGCGCGGTCAGCCTGGCGCTCCTGCGCGTGATCGTGCGCCCGCGCGAGTACCGCTTCACCTCGACCGTGCATCAGTTCGACCGCGTTGCCTGGCAGGCGGTGCCCATCATCCTGCTCATCACCTTCTTGATCGGCGCCATCATCTCGCAGCAGGGCATCTTCCACTTCCGCAAGTTCGGCGCCGAGCTCTACTCCGTCGACCTCGTCGGCATCCTCGTCCTGCGCGAAATCGGTGTGTTGATCGTCGCGATCATGGTCGCCGGGCGTTCGGGCAGCTCCTACACGGCCGAGATCGGCTCCATGAAGATGCGCGAGGAGATCGACGCGTTGCGCACCATGGGCTTCGATCCCGTCGAGGTGCTCATACTGCCGCGCATCCTCGTTCTCATCGTGGCGCTGCCGGTGCTGACCTTTTTAGGGTCCATGGCCGCGCTTTATGGCGGCGGCCTCGTCGCCTGGCTCTACGGCGGCATCAGCCCCGATATCTATATCTCACGCCTCACCGAGGCGATCTCGCTCACCCATTTCGAGGTCGGCATGATCAAGGCCCCGTTCATGGGCCTCGTCATCGGCATCGTCGCCTGCGCCGAGGGCTTGCGGGTCAAAGGCAGTGCCGAGTCCCTCGGCATCCAGACCACGAACTCGGTGGTCGAGTCGATCTTCCTCGTGATCGTGCTCGACGGCCTGTTCGCCATCTTCTTCGCATCGATCGGAATGTAGCTCCCCGCATGACCGAGAAGAACGCCGTCATCAGAGTGCGTGACCTCGTCGTCGGGTTCGGCGACGTGACCGTGCTCGACCATCTCGATCTCGATGTGCGCGAAGCCGAGATCCTCGGCGTGGTCGGCGCCTCTGGCGCCGGGAAGTCGGTGCTGCTGCGCACCATCATCGGCCTTTTGCCGCGGCGCCACGGCACCATCGAGGTGCTCGGGGTCGACATGGCCAAGTCGAACGAGGCGGAGCGGCGCGCGCTCGAGCGCCGTTGGGGGATCCTGTTCCAGCAAGGCGCGCTGTTCTCGTCGCTGACGGTCAAGCAGAACGTGCAATTCCCCATGCGCGAGAATCTGGAGATTTCTCAGCGGCTGATGGACGAGATGGCGCTCGCCAAGCTCGAAATGGTGGGCCTCACGCCGCAAGACGGCGAGAAATTTCCTTCCGAGCTGTCCGGCGGCATGACCAAGCGCGTGGCGCTCGCACGCGCACTGGCGCTCGATCCCGAGATCCTGTTCCTCGACGAGCCGACCTCGGGCCTCGACCCGATCTCTGCCGGCGACTTTGACGAGCTGATCCGCACCCTCCAGCAAACCTTGGAAATCACCGTGTTCATGGTGACCCACGATCTGGAGAGCCTTTACACCGCATGCGACCGGATTGCGGTCCTGGCCGACGGCAAGGTCGTGGCCGATGGACCGATTGCCGCCATGCTTGAGTCCGAGCATCCCTGGGTGAAGACCTATTTCCAGGGAAAACGCGGCGGCATGCTGGCGGAACGGCAGATGAGCGCTTAACACCAAAGGACGAGACAAGGGACGAGACCGATGGAAACCCGTGCCCGCTACGCCTTGATCGGACTGTTCATGCTCGCCGTCATCCTGGCGAGCTTCGCCTTCGTCTATTGGCTGGAGAACAAAGGCGGCTTCGGCGAACGTGACACCTACGACATCCATTTCCAGAGTCCGGTATCGGGCCTGCTCGTCGGCTCCGCGGTGCTGTTCAACGGCGTCCGTGTCGGCGAGGTCACGGGCGTCGCCCTCAACGCAAACGCACCGCAGGAAGTGATCGCCACCATCGCCGTGGCGCATAACACGCCGGTCCGCGAGGATACGGATGTCGGCGTCGAGCAGCAGGGGCTGACCGGCGGCGTTGCCGTCACCCTCACGGGCGGGACGTCGACGACTCCCCTAACCTCGGACGGCGGCGTGCCGACGCTCATCGCGCCTCCGGGCGTCGGCGAGGATTGGACGCAAAGCGCGCGCGATGCGTTCCAGGAAGTCGAGTCCGTGCTCGAGCAGAACGCGAAGCCGTTGAACGAAGCGATCAACAATATCGAGGTGTTCACGGACGCACTTGCCCGGAATGCCGACAAGGTGGACGGCATCCTGGCCGGCATCGAGAAGCTCACCGGCGGCGGCAAGAGCGAGAACCCGCTCTTTTCGCTGAAACCCGCGGCCGATCTTCCCGCGCCGCCCGCAGAGGCGCCGGCTTGGAAACTCACTATTCCCGAGCCCACGACGCTGCTCGCCTTCAACACCGACAAGATCCTGACTCAGCCCGCGCCTGATGAAACCCTTCCCTTGGAGAACGCGCGCTGGACCGACAGCCTCCCCATTATCGTCCAGGCAACGCTGCTGCAGACCTTCGACAAAGCCGGATACGCCGAGTCGGTGAGCCGTACGATTGGCGACTTTCCCAGCAGTTTCCAGCTCCGCATCGATATTCAGGAGTTTCACGTCGTGACGCAGGGCGAGCCGACGGCCAAGCTCGCCTTTCAGGTCAAGCTCCTCAATCAAGACGGCGATATCGTCGACTCCAAACTGTTCGAGACATCCACGCCGGCGACGGGAAGTGAAACGCGCGACTACGTGAACGCGCTGAGCGCGGCCTTCGACAAGATGCAGAGGGAAATCCTGGAATGGAGCACGGCGAAGCTCGACGCCACGCCGATTCCGCCGGTCACGGTCGCGCCGCCGGAGCCCGGCGCCATGCCGTCCGGGCCGGACGCCATGCCGGATGACGGTGAGATGCCGCCGCCCCCCACGCCTTAGAGTTAGCACCCCCCTCATTGATCTGGCTCAACGACTGCGCCCCGACGCCGCGGGATCGTTTCTGCGCGAGCACCACGCGCGCCATGCGGCAAGCGATCCAGGATGCTAGGGACATGGAGCTCCTCGAAGCCATCGACGGACGGCGGTCCGTGCGCGAATACACCGACGAGCCGGTGGACGACGCCGTGGTGCGCGCGCTGATCGACGCGGCGATCAAGGCGCCGAGCGCCATCAACCAGCAGCCTTGGGCTTTCGTCGTCGTCAACGACACGGCAAAGCTCGCCCGCATCTCGGACCAGGCGAAGGCATATCTGCTGAGGGAGTCGCTCGGCGCGCCGGCGCATCCCTTCCGCGAGATGCTCAACGATCCGAAGTTCCACATCTTCTATCATGCGCCGGTCCTGGTGGTGATCGCCGCCGCCGAGCCGACCGATTGGGCGGTGGAGGACTGCGCGCTGGCCGCGGAGAACCTGATGCTGGCCGCCTACGCCAGAGGTCTCGGCACGTGCTGGGTGGGCTTCGCCCAGAATTGGCTCGCCACGCCGGACGGCAAGGCCGCGCTCGGCATCCCTGCGACCTACGCGCCCATCGCGCCCATCGCCATCGGCCACCCGCGCCGTCAGCCGCCGCCCGTGCCGCGCAAAGCCCCCGAGGTGCACTGGCTCGGCACCACCACACCGCCGAAGGCGTGACCGCCCTGCCCTCGTGCCGCATAGTGCCTCCGTGAGACAAGAGACGATAGCGCGCTCCGACACGACGCTCGCCCATGCGCAGGCAGTAGCGGACGTGCTCGCGCAGCAAGGGGTGAGCCTCGAGCGCGGCCTCAGCGAAGGGGAGGTTGCAGCGCGACTCCAACGCTACGGGCCGAACACGCTTGCCACGCATCCCGAGCGCACCGCTTTCGCCATCCTCATCGATCAGCTCAAGAGCCCGGTGGTCTGGCTGCTCGGCGCCGCGGCAGCCGTGGCCGGCGCGTTCGGCGACTGGAGCGAGACGATTGCCATCGTCGCGGTGCTCGTGATCAACACGATCATCGGCTTCGTCACCGAGCTCCGCGCCACCCGCTCCATGGAAGCCCTGCGCAAGCTCGGCTCCCGCGCCTCGCGCGTGCGCCGCAACGGCAAGATCAAGATCGTCGCCGCCGAGGACGTCGTGCCCGGCGACATCGTCGTGCTGGAAAGCGGCGACGTGGTCACCGCCGACATGCGCCTGGTGGAGGCCAAAAATTTGTTTGCGGACGAGTCGACGCTCACCGGCGAGTCGGTTCCCGTCGAGAAAGGCACCGCCCCTGCGCCCGCCGACGCCATCATCGCCGAGCAGACCTCCATGGCGCACAAGGGCACGGCGATCACCCGCGGTACGGGCGCCGGCGTCGTCGTCGCCACCGGCATGGAAACGGAGCTCGGTCTCACCACCAAGCTCGTGATCGAGGCGGGGGAGGATACTTCTCCACTCGAGCGCAAGTTGGCCGAGCTGACCGGTCAGCTTGTCAAGGTGACCCTCGTCGTCACCGCGCTCATCGCCGCGGCCGGCATGGTAATGGGCCGCGACCTCGTCCTCATGATCGAGGCCGGCATCGCGCTCGCCGTCGCCGCCATCCCCGAAGGCCTGCCTATCGTCGCAACCATGGCGCTTGCCCGCGGCATGTGGCGCATGGCCAAGCGCAACGTGGTGGTCGAGCGCTTGGCCGCGGTGGAAACGCTCGGCGCCACCACCGTCATCTGCACCGACAAGACCGGCACGCTGACCGAGAACCGCATGACGGTGGAGCGGGTCTGGCTGCCTTCGGCGCGCTATCATCTCGACCACGAGCGCAGGCAAATCGTCGATGAATCGGGAAATGCGGCCGCGCTCGACGGACCCTTGCGGCGAATCCTGGAGGTCGGTGTGCTGTGCGGCACCGCCACGTTCAAATCCGAGGACGAGCGCGGCACGGGCGATCCCATGGAACTTGCGCTGCTCCGCCTGGGTGCGCTCGCCGGTCTCGACCGCGAAGATTTGCTCAGCGCGTGGCCGGAGCGGGACGAAATCGCCTTCGACACCGAGACGAAGATGATGGCGACCGCGCACGAACGGGACGGACGCCTGTTCGTCGCCGTCAAGGGTGCGCCCGAAGCGGTGCTCGATGCCTCGGCGACCATCGGTGCCGAAGCGAAGGCGCCGCTCGACACTGAACTGCGCGAGGACTGGCTGCGCCATGCGAGATCCCTGGCGGGAGAGGGCTTGCGCGTTCTGGCGCTGGCCGAGGCCACCATTCCGTCGGACGCGACGCCGGCCTACGAGGAGCTCACCTTTCTCGGCCTTGCCGGCTTCCGCGACCCGCCGCGCCTGGAGGTGAAAGAGGCCATCGCCGATTGCCGGCAAGCCGGAATCCGCGTGGTCATGGTCACCGGCGATCATGCCATCACCGCGCAGAAGATCGCCGAAGGTCTCGGTATCGCCGAGCCGGACGCCGCCATCGTCGAGGGTCGCGAGCTGGAAGCGCTCGGCGCACTCGGCGAGCACGAGCGCCGGCGCGTGCTGGCAACCCCGGTCTTCGCCCGGGTAACACCGGCGCAGAAACTCGACCTCGTCCGGCTCTACCAATCGGCGGGCGAGGTGGTCGCCATGACCGGCGACGGCGTCAACGATGCGCCGGCCTTGCAGAAGGCGGATATCGGCGTGGCCATGGGCCTCCGCGGCACCGAAGTCGCCCGCGAAGCCGCCGATATCGTGCTGCGCGACGACGCCTTCGGCAGCATCGTCGCGGCTGTCCGCGAGGGCCGCGTGATCTTCGGCAATCTCCGCCGCTTCCTGGTCTATCTGCTCTCCTGCAATATCAGCGAGGTCATGGTCGTTGCGCTGGCAGTGGTGACCGGACTGCCGCTGCCGCTTCTGCCGCTCCAGATCCTGTTCCTCAATCTGGTGACCGATGTGTTCCCGGCCTTCGCGCTCGCCACCGGCGAAGGCGAGAAAGACGTGCTGCGCCGCCCGCCGCGCGATCCCCGCGAGCCCCTCCTCGCCCGGCCGCAATGGACCTTCATCGGGGTTTATGGCGCGCTTCTCACAGCTTCGACCCTCGGCGTGCTGATCATCGGCCACTATGAGTTTGACCTCGAGGGAGAAGCCCTGGTGACCCTGACATTCCTGACGCTGGCCTTCGGGCAGCTCGCCCACGTCTTCAACATGCGGGGGCACGACGCGCCTCTGTTTCGCAATGCCGTCACCCGCAACCCTTATGTGTGGCTGGCTGTCCTTTTCTGCGGCGGCCTCTTGTTGGTCGCCATCTATTTCCCGCCCCTCGCCGCCGCCCTCCAGATTGCACCGCCGGATCGTGGTGGCTGGCTCCTCGTCGCCGCCGCAAGCGTGTTACCACTCGTCATCGGAATGATGTTCAGTGCCGCAAGAAAGATTCTGGCGCGAGGATCCGGTGGCTGATCCCAACGATACACCGCGTATCGAGACGGCGGCGCATCTTGTCGTCCGCAACGTTCCCATGCTCGATGGCGCGCTGACGGCCGGCGAGGCTCGGACGCGCCTCGCTGAAACCGCTTACGATGCCGTCGATGCGGTTCTCGTGCTGGGAGGCAAGGGCCACTACGAGGCCACCGCCCATCTGAAGGACGTCCTTGCCGCCGCCGATTCCACGCCGCTCTCCTCACTCGCGCGGAAGACGTGGCCGGTCGTCCTGCCTGAAGTCGATCAAGAGCACGCAGCGAAGCTCGCGCACGAATTCCGCGTGGCGGCGATACCCGTCGTGACCGTGGAGGGACGGCCGCTCGGCCTGATTCCGCCGGTCGCCCTGCTCGACACGTTGAACCAGGAACACCAAGAGGACCTTCATCGTCTGGCGGGCATTTTGAAGATGGGGGCAAAGGACCGCCACGCCCTCGATGACCCGCCCATTCTCCGCGCAGGACGTCGCCTCCCCTGGCTCTTGGTCGGCCTCGCCTTGAGCACCGCCGCCACGGGATTGATGGCCGGCTACGAACATGCGCTGCGCATGAACATCGCCATCTCGTTCTTCATTCCCGCGCTGGTCTATCTCGCCGATGCGGTGGGCACGCAGACAGAGGCCGTGGTGGTGCGCGGGCTTTCGCTCGAAATGCGCCCGCTGGGGCCGCTTCTAATCGGAGAGTTCGTCACTGGCGCTATGATCGGGCTGCCGTTGGCCCTCCTCGCCTTCTTTGGCATCTGGGTCACGTTCAGTGATTTCGACTTGGCGGCGGGGGTCGGCCTCGCGCTCTTTGCCGCGAGCAGCATCGCATCCGTGCTCGGCCTGATCTTACCGTGGCTGCTCGCCCGTGCCGGGCTCGATCCCGCCTTTGGCTCCGGCCCAGTTGCCACGATCCTTCAAGACGTGCTGACCATTGCCATCTATTTCGTCGTGATGACCTCGGTGGTCAGCCTCTGAGCGGACATTTCAACCGTCATGCCGTCATGGGCAAGGCTTGCCTCGACCCCGTGTGCCGCGCCGAGCTTTCGGACGCGCGCGGCCATCTTCCGCCCGTCGCTTCCGACGATACCGCTGCCGCAATGGGTGAACACGGCGCGTTTCACGCCCTCCTCGCCGCACCATGCAAGCTGCGCGGCAATGGGCGCATGTCCGATCAGTGTATGATCCCGCGTGCGGACCATGGAGCGCACGACCGTCGCACCGTCGCCCACGTAGAGATCAATGCCGCAAAGCGCGGCGCGTCGGTCGGGGATGGCGGCAAGATCGGGGACATAGAAAAACGTCGCGCGGTCAGCCCGCACCCGGTAGCCGACAGCCGGCGCCCGCAAGGAATGCTCCACCGGAAAGGCGTCGAAGCGCACGCCACCGACGCGGAACGCCAGGCGCGGACGCACGACGCGGCAGTCATCGAGTGGATAATTATCAATGAGCGCGAAAGTCTCTTCCGTCGCGTACACGGGACACGGTGCCCCCTGCGCAAGCCCGAAGGCGTGATCGCCATGGCCGTGAGTCAGGACGATAGCCGTGGGAGCGATTTTTCGGAAGGTCTTCAGCCAATCGGCGCCGCAATCGATCATGACGCGGGTGGACCCGCGCGTGACGAGCAGCGCACTATGGCGGCGATGATGGCGAGATCTCAGCTTGATCTCGCCGCGTGTGCCAAGGAACGTGAGCTCGATGTCTCAGCCCTTCTTGATCCGAATTTGACCTAAGCGAGCGCAATTGACGTATCCGGTCATTGACCGGCATCAAATTGCTGCCGCCAAGACCCGCTACGGATGAAAAACCGACAAGGAGACTTTCATGACGGACATCACGGCCTTGCACGACAAGGCGCTGACTGCGATCCGCAGCGAGTCGAGGGTCGGCCCGCATTTCAAGCCCGCACGCCTCGAGATCGCGGAGGACGGCACCGCCACGATCGACGCCGAGGTCGAGACAGTGGCCATCAAACGGCTGGCCCTAGAGCGGCTCGCCGCAACGCCCGGCATCACGGCCGTGGTCGACCGCGTGCATGTGACGCCCGCCGTCCCCAAGAGCGACGACGGCATCCTCGATGATTTGCGCAAGGCCTTCTACGACGAGCCGTCGTTCCGTGCGCTCGCGATCAAGGAGGCCGAAAACAATCATCTCAAGCTCGTGCGCGACGCTTTCGAGGACGCTTACGGCGAGATCGTCTTCGAAGTGCATGACGGCGTGGTCACCCTCAACGGCCGGGTGCCGGGCCTCACCACGAAGCGACTGGCCAGCGTGCTCGCCTGGTGGGTGCCGGGAAGCCGCGACATCGTCAACGGCATCGCGGTCGATCCGCCCGAGGAGGACAGCCCGGATCAGATCGAAGAGGCCGTGCGCGTCGCTCTCGATAAGGACCCGTTCGTCGATGCCGAGCAGGTGCGGGTCGGAGTCCGCAACCGAACCGTCCGTCTCACCGGCATCCTGCCACGCGATGCGCGCGACGCCGCCGAATGGGACGCCTGGTACGTGTTCGGCGTCGATGACGTGATCAACGAGATCGAGGTCAGTCCGTGAGGGTCAGAGGCGGTTGACCTCGAACTCCTCCAGCGAAATGCCGAGCTGGGAGAGGCCCTCTTCGAGATAGTCGCCGAACTGCGGCGTGCCGATCAGATAGCGTGCGGCATGCACTTCGTCCAAGCTCTCGGCCTCTTTCCGCGCTTCCGTGAAGGACGCGAAGTCGCCGCGGCCGAGCCAGGTGAGCGCGAGCAGATCGAGCTGCTCATCCACGTTGAGCCCCGCGAACGCCGCCTGGAGCTCTTGGATGACGGGATTGTCCTCGTCGTCCTCCAGCACGTCGACCTCGTGGTCGTCGGTGGGATTGGAGCCGGAGTCCGGGTCCGACTGCGCGACCTGCTCGTCGAACTCCCGCGCCTTGACGATGATGAAGAAGGCCTTTTCCGGCGAGATCGTCAACTCGTCGGAAGGACCGTTTGAATCGTTATCGTTGTCAGCCATCGAAACCGGCTACCTCGATTACCATTGCCGCGAGTAACGCAGGCAGACGGCGGCCGCCTTGACATGGCTCAAGAGGACTTAGGCCGCCTGCTGCGGCTCAGCGCTTGATTTCCCAGTTTCTCATAATGAGCGTGTCGCCGGTCGCAAGCCCTTCCGCCTCGATGGCGTGACCGACCAGTGAATCGAGACTGGGATCGACGAACGCCGGACCGCCCTGCTTGCGTAGAATGTATTTATCGCCACTTGGCGTGGTCAGGACGACGGCGCGCCGCTCGCTCTTCGAGCCCGCCGAAACGACTTCTTCCTCGACCTGCCCCTCGATACTAATGGCCTTGGCAACCATCCGAACAACGCTTAGCGGCTCATGGTTTCCGAAATCGAGGCTATACCATCGCCGACGATGTAGGCCACGAGATGGCGGATTGAGACGACCTGATCCGTAGCACCGAACCGCTCTGAAAGCACGACGACGTTCTCCGAACCCGATCGGAGCTTTGCAGGGCCATGATAGTCGGCCGGCCACTTCACGGCCAGAACGGCCTCGCGGGGATCGACGAAGCCTCGCGTCCGGGCGATCTCCCGCACCCTGTCACTGACGGACTGATCGACGCTGCCGGGACCCGAGGGTATCGCTTTGCCGTTCGGGATAGCCGCCCCGAGAGTGCCGAGCGTAGCCTGCCGCATCTTGCGCTGGGCCGTCCAATCCTCGACCTCGTCTATGTCGGCGATGCCGCGCGATGGCGACCGCCCTTGCGGAATGAGGCAAGGCTGCGTCGCCGGATCTCCGAGAAGAATGAACTGCGCCAACGTCTTCAAGTTGGCAGGATCTGTCATTCTTTGGGTCGCGATAAAGCGCTGCCGCGCCTGGAGAAGCGCACGCCCGAGCGAGGCACCGGCGAGAACGCGCTCGAAGAAATATTGAGTCATGAGGTCGGCTTGGCCATTTGCATCGGCGGGGCCATAAGCGATGTTCGTGCTGCCCAAGAACCCGAGCGCACCCTTGGCGAGGTAAGAGATGCAAATGGGATCGGGTAAATTGCCGAGCGCCGGATCGTAGAGCTCGGCCCCATAGCAGCACTCGGCCGCAACGACCGTTCCGGGGGCCGCATCCGCAATCACTTGATCGCTGTGCATTGCGACCGGATAGCTTCCACTCTTCTCGCCGTAGAACTCCGGACTGTAGGTCTGGCCGTGACAATTGATGAAATGGCTGAGCTTCGCGAGCCTTCCGTTTCTCGACGCGGGCCCGGTGGGAGGCGCCAGGAGGAGATCGGCATAGCCTCCGAATGTCTCATCGAGGCTCATCCGGGTCGATTGCTGCCAAACATCGGCGGAAATGCCGAAGTAATCCCTGTACCCCTCGGCCTTCACAGGCTTGGCCTTGGTCGCAGTCTTGAGGAAGCTGATGAGCTTGTCCGGTTTGGTGGCACCCGGGACGTTGGGGATCCGTCCCACGACGCGGGTCACTTTCAAGTAGCGCGTCACTTGCCGGGAGAAGCCGCTACTCGACGCAAAAGGCAGATCGCTTTCGATTCCCGCATCGCCGTCATAGGGCAAGGGATTGTCGAGGAGGATGTGCGGAACGACATCCGGACCATCGAGAAGAACGATATAATCCGGCGTAAACTTCGCAGCGACGGCATCGACCGAGCGTTTTGCCCCTCGCTCGTCCTTGACACCGATGGGCACGCCGCCCCCGATTTTTTGCATCGCCGCGGCGTCGTCAATGAAGACGAGCTTTGTCTCGAGCCCGCGTGCTTTGTCCGCGCCAATCAGATCGTCCACGGCCCTCTTGAGCGCCGCAAAACCTTGGGTGCCATACTTCCCCTTCAAAGCTTCCTTGTTTGACACGATGATCTTGTCGGCCATTGGAGTTCATCTCCCCGCACGATGCACAGAGACCAAGAGACGGCCAAGCTGCCGCTATGAAATCAGGAGTCGTGAGCTAGCTTTTGCAAAGCGCCGCCGACGCGGCGTTGCCGGCAGTGAGCAGAGCCGTCAGAGCAGCACTGCCAATGATTCCTATCCCTGGGATAAGCCGCACGATGGGTTGGAGGGCCTCCAACACAGGCTTGGCCTGGGCCCACAGTCTGCAAAACTCCTCCATCGCAGGCCCTTTGGGCATTGGCCCCGCTGCAATCGCTTTGGAGAGCAGGTCGATATCGGCTTTAGCAGTAAGATCCTGATCCGCCATGACAATCACCTCCCTTAAACACG
>Ga0307444_1000145_pt1 | contig 37276 bp, 42 predicted proteins | sample SalMarSW160340MG_FD_202145 | JGI IMG/M metagenome (GOLD analysis project Ga0307444, IMG submission 202145) | Salt marsh sediment microbial communities from the Plum Island Ecosystem LTER, Massachusetts, United States - SW1603-40 | ecosystem: Environmental > Aquatic > Marine > Intertidal zone >...
GCCGCGTAGATGGGTGCCAGGAGCCCGCCGGACGACGCGAAACGGAATTTCGCGACCGGAAGAAAAACTTCGCGCTTCTCGTCGGACCGAGGCGACACCGGCCTTTGACAACGCCATCGACCCCCCGTAACCTCCCTGCGCACTTCCATTCACCTCTTTGGACGCCCCATGAAACGTACCTATCAGCCGAATGTTCGACGCAGAAAACGCAAGCATGGATTCCGCGCACGTCTCCGAACGCGAGGAGGTCGTGCGGTCATCGAACGGCGGCGCCGCAAGGGCCGCAGGCGGCTCTCCGCCTAGGTCGCTGGCCAGAGGGCGCCGCTTCTCGGAGGTCTTCGCGACGGGCACGCGGCGGCGGCAGGGAGCGATCACGGTGGTCGTCGCAAGAGATGGGCGCGTTCCCGAAGTGGGGATCGTGGCGAGCAAGAAGCGCGTAGGCTCCGCTGTCGACCGAAACCGGGCGAGGCGGCGGATACGAGCGGCTCTCGGCCGGGTCACGTTGTCCGAAGGCAGCTACATTGTGGTTGCCTCCCGGGAGGTGCTGACAGCACCATTTGGGGAGTTGGTGGGGTGGTTGGAGACCGCGATGGAGGAGAAACGTGACTGACCAGGTGCGAGGGCCCGGAGCGCTCGTTGTGCGGGCGACGATTCGCGTCTACCAGCGGCTTCTCTCCCCTTCTCTGGGCAAGAGCTGCCGCTACATGCCGACCTGCTCACAGTATGCGTATGAAGCGATTGGTCGCTTCGGGGTGATGAAAGGAGGAGCGATGGCCATCCGGCGCATCGCCCGGTGCCACCCGCTCAGTGAAGGCGGGTACGACCCGGTACCTTCGAGAGGGGACCAGTAGTGCTGGACTCGCTCGCGCGCATCATCGCGGTCCCGATGAGCCTGTTCTACGACCTCATCCCGAACTACGGGCTCTCGATCATCCTTCTAACGCTGCTCATCAATGTGCTGTTGTTCCCCCTGACCCTCAAGCAGACTCGTTCAACGAGGGCCATGCAGGAGATACAGCCCGAAGTCAAGAAGCTGCAGAAGCAGTACAAAGAGGAGCCGGAGACGCTCAACAAGGAGATGATGGCCCTCTACAAAGAGAAGGGAGTCAATCCGGCAGGATGCCTGCTCCCGATGTTGGTGCAGATGCCTGTGTGGTTCGGCTTGTTCAGGTTGCTTCGGAGCCCCGACCAATTCATGCCGGTGGGTTCGAACATCCTCGCAGCGCTGCAGAAGGGTTTGCCCAAGTTCCTAGGGATGGACCTCGGGTTGACGCCGAAGGATGCACTCAGCGCCGGCTGGGTGGGAGCGATCCCCTACCTCATCGTCGTGGTTCTGGTGATAGCGTCTGGATGGATCCAGTCCAAACAGGTGACGCCGCAAACCAGCGACGGTGCGGGGCAGCAGGCACAGCTCATGACCAGGATCATGCCGCTGCTATTCGGTGTCTTCTCGTTCAGCTTCCCGGCGGGACTGAACCTGTACTTCGTGACATCGAACATGTTCAGGGTGGGACAACAGGCCATGATCTTTAGGATCGACGGCCGTCCGGAGCCACCACCGGTGCAGAAGAAGGGTGAGGGGCCTTCACCGGCACCGAAGAGTCCGCAGGGCTCCGTGAAGAAGAGGAAGCGTCGGAGGAGGAAGTAGTCGTGGAGTGGGTCGAAGTGAAGGGACCTACGGTTGAACTCGCCGTGCAGGCAGCCGTTGAGGAGTTGGGACTGACATCAGCCGACCAGGTGCGCGTTGAGGTGCTCAAGGAGCCCGAGAAGGGATTTCTCGGCGTCGGTCGCAAGGACGCCGTGGTTCGCGTGCAACCGAAGGCCAAGCGGCGACGCCGCCCAAAGAAGAAGAGCCAACCAGAATCTGGCAGTCCAGCGCCGCGCCAGAAGAAGCGCCAGGAGCAGAACAAGCCCAGGCAGGAGCAGAAGCGAGAGCAGAAGCGAGAGCAGGAACCCCAGAAATCACGCGAGGAGGACAGCGCCGTGCTAGAAGAGCAAGCCGAGATCATAGGAGCCTTCTTGCGCGGATTACTGGAGGCGTTCGGCCTGGAAGGCACCGTCGAGACCCGCGTCGAAGAGGAGATCATCTATGCCGACGTCCTCGGCGGGCAGACGGAGGCACTGATTGGCAAGCACGGTGTCGTCCTGGAGTCGATCCTGGAATTGTGCAAGACGGTCATTCAGCGCCGGACCCGAGAATCTGCCCGCATCCGCCTCGATATCGGCGGGTACCGGGAGCGCCGCAGGGAGGCGCTTCGGATCTACGCCCAGCGCCTCACTGAGCAGGTCCTCGAAGAGCAGACGGAGATCATGCTGGAACCGATGAACGCCGCCGACCGCAAGGTCATACACGATGCGGTTGCCGAGGTCGAGGGTGTTCGCACCTACTCGGAAGGCGAGGAGCCGCGCCGATCGGTGGTACTCTCACCCGAAGATTGAGGTTTCACGTGAAACCGGAGGTACGGGCTTGGGTGGCCGGCCTCGGCGGATCGGACGGCACCGGCAGCACCGCCGAGCGGGTGCTCGGTAGCACGCGAGGGCGCCTACTGGATGCGTATGCAGAGTGGCTCCGGCAGGAGGGCATCCCTGCAGGACTCCTCTCCCCAACCGAGGGCGGGAGGATCGTCGGCCGACACATAGAGGACAGCCTGAGTTTCCTGGTCGGCTGGCCTGATATGCCTCCTGCGACGTTGCACGATGTCGGCTCGGGAGGAGGACTGCCGGGCATTCCGTTGGGCATCGTGCTCCCGGAGACGCACGTTGTGCTGGTCGAGCGCTCCGAGAAGCGGGCAGGTCTCCTGAGAAGGGCGGTTCGGTTGCTGGAGTTGGGGAACGTGGAGATCTTGAAGGGTGAGCTCGAGGGCCTTGGGAACTGTGAAGCGATCGCGATGAGGGGCGTGCTCCCACCGGTGCGCGGGGTTCCATGGACGGAGTCGGCGCTTCGGCCCGGTGGGGTGGGCGTCATCGGCCTCTCGCGACGTCGGGACCGAGATTCCGAGTGGGCGCAGCTGGGGGGAACGGTCGTGGAGGTTCAGGTGCTTGACCCGCCGGGCTGGCTGCTTATCATACGGAAGCGTGGACACTGATCGAAACACCGTCATCGTTGCGGTAACCAACCAGAAGGGCGGCGTCGGCAAGTCGACGACTGCCATCAACCTTGCCGCGACGCTCTCCTACCAGGGGAAACGCACGCTTGTCGTGGACCTGGATCCGCAAGGCAATGCGACGTCGGGGTTTGGCATCGACCGGGGAGGAGTCACCGTGTCGATCTACGACGTTCTCCTTGGGGACACTCCAATCGATGACGCGGTCGAGGCGACGAGCTTTCGTGACTTGTTCCTGGTGCCGGCGACCATCGATCTTGCGGGCGCCGAGATCGAACTGGTATCGATGTTCTCTAGGGAGATGCGTCTCAGGAAGGCGCTGAGCGAGCTCAGGGGCGAGTATGACGTGGTCTTGATTGACTGCCCCCCGTCCCTTGGCCTTCTGACCGTGAACGCGTTGGCGGCAGCCGACGAGGTGCTCATTCCCATTCAGTGTGAGTACTACGCGTTGGAGGGCCTCAGCCAGTTGATGCAGAACATAGAACTGGTGAGCGGAAACCTGAACCCCAGCCTACGGATAGGTGGAGTCGTCTTGACGATGTTCGATGGAAGAACGAATCTCGCCGCCGACGTTGTGTCGCAAGTGCGCGATTTCTTCGGCGAGGTTGCCTACCGGACAATAATCCCTCGTTCCGTACGGCTTTCCGAAGCCCCTTCCTTTGGACAACCGATTGAAGCCTTCGATCCGATGAGTCGAGGCGCTATCGCCTACCGCCAGCTCGGGAGGGAGTTCATTCAGCGGCATGGAGGTGCGAATGTCAACTAGGAAGTCGGGCCTCGGGAGGGGCCTCGACGCACTGATTCCCAAGACCGATCGGACGTTCCGGTTCGTCTCGGTCGACCGCATCCACCCGAATCCTCGACAGCCGAGAGAGCGCTTCGACGAGGAAGCCCTGGAATCGCTCGCCGCCTCGGTTAGAGAGGTTGGGCTCCTACAACCCGTGATCGTGAACGAGAGAGAAGACGGGGCCTACGTTCTGGTTGCGGGCGAGCGGCGCCTGCGGGCCGCCCGCATGGCGGGACTGTCCGAGGTCCCGGTGATCGTCAGGGAAGGAGAGGACGATCGTCTCCTCACGGAGGCCCTCATCGAGAACCTCCAGCGTGAGGATCTCGGCGTTCTCGAGGAGGCAGGTGCGTACCAGCAGCTGATGGACGACTTTGGCCTCACACACGAGGAGATCGGGGCTCGCGTCGGGAAGTCCAGGTCCGCCGTGACGAATGTGCTGCGCCTGCTGCAACTGCCGGCTGCCATCCAGGGACTCCTAGAGCGGGGAGTGATCAGAGAGGGGCACGCTCGTGCGCTTCTCGGTGTTGAGGACAGGGCCTACGCCGAGCATCTCGCGAAGAGGGCGGCCGAGGAAGGATGGTCTGTCCGTCAGGTGGAAGAAGCGGTCCGCGCGCGAAGTGGTGTTCCCCAGACGGCTCCGCGTGCTCGATCAGGAGCGAGACCGGCCGCCATCATCGCATTGGAGGAGCGACTACAGGAGTCCTTGGGGACCCATGTCCAGATTCGCTACGGCCCCAAGCACTCGGGCAAGATCTTGATCGCGTTCTCGTCACTCGACGATCTCGAGCGGATCTTCAACGAGTTGCTGTAGGAAGTCACTGGACCGCAGTCACTATCGTCACGTGACAAAATGGGCTCCCTCCGGGGAGCCCATTTTGTCGTACCTTGTATCGCGCATGGCGTCACCGGGGGAGCAGGAAGCGGCAACGGAGTCTCGAAGCGGATTTCGTGGCTGTGAGTCCCGATACCAGGTACGTGGTACCAGGTACGGGCCAACGGAGTGAGCCCTGTCCGGCAAAGTCGGCCTACAGGAACTGAGCCAGCTCGGCTTCCATCGCGTGTTTCGGTCGGGCGCCGACGATCCGTCGCTGTTCTGTGCCTTCGTGAAACAGGATCATCGTCGGAATGCTCATGACGTCGTGCTCTGCCGCAAGGGCGGGCTGCTCGTCGACGTTGAGCTTGCCGATGCGGATCTTGTCGGGGTGCTCGTCAGCGATCTCGTCGAGGATGGGAGCAACCATGCGACAGGGCCCGCACCATTCGGCCCAGAAGTCCACGAGGATGGGGAGGTCGCCGTTGGTGACGTCCGAGAAGTTGTCGGTGGTGACGGTGATGTTGGCCAACTGGGCGCCTCCTACTCGTTTGTTTCCAACCACCGGCGAGCATCGATGGCCGCGCGGGCCCCTGTGCCCGCGGCCGTGATGGCCTGCCGGTACACGGGATCGGCGACGTCGCCGGCTGCGAACACACCGTCGACCGAGGTGGCGGTGGATCCGGTTGCCAATATCAGGTAACCGACATCGTTCATGTCGAGAGATCCTGCGAAGAGTTCGGTGTTCGGTTTGTGCCCGATGGCCACAAACACCCCGCTGATCGGCATGTCTGACACCTCGTCCGTCTTCACGTTGCGCATGCGGACGGCCGTGACCTCGTCATCGCCGAGCACCTCCTCGAGAACGGTGTCCCAGATGACGTCGATCTTTGGGTGCTGGATGGCTCTCTTGGCCATGATTGCCGACGCACGGAACTCATCGCGGCGATGCACGATATGCACCCTGGATGCGAACGTGGTGAGGAACAGGGCTTCTTCCATGGCCGTGTCACCACCCCCAACGACGACGAGTTCCTGGTTACGGAAGAAGAAGCCATCACAGGTTGCACACGACGAGACGCCTCGGCCTCGGAGTCGTTCTTCTCCCGGGATGCCGAGCCAGATAGCGGAGGCTCCTGTGGAGATGATGATCGAGCGGGTCGTGTAGAAATCGGCTCCGGCCCACACCGTGTACGGGTAGGAACTCAAGTCGACCTTGGAGACGTCGACGGTGAGCAGCCGCGCTCCGAAGCGCTCGGCTTGCTTGCGCATCCGATCCATGAGGTCGGGGCCGAGAAGCCCATCCGGGAAGCCAGGGAAGTTCTCGACCTCGGTGGTCAGCATCAGTTGGCCACCGGCCTGGCTTCCCTCCAGAACGAGAGGATCGTTGCCGCCACGCGCGGCGTACAGCGCCGCAGTCAGACCGGCGGGACCCGATCCGATGATGATGATGTCTTCAGTCATTGCCGTCCTTGGGCTTCCGCTTCAACCAGACCAACACCCCGGCGAGGATGAATAGTCCCCCGAATGCCGCGTAGGCCCCCTCCACCGTCAGTGGAACGGAGACGGCTCTGAATACCGAGACGACCAGGAACACGAAAGCGATAAGGGCAAGGGTCCCCGCCACGGTGCCGGCGAGCGCGAGGCGGATCCCACGCGTGAAGCGATCGACGGTGAGCGAGCGGATCTTCGTCGTGATGTTCTCGAGGAAGTCCGCGAAGCGTGTGGCCATGTCATCCATTGAGTATCCGAGGATAGCGGAGAAGATTCAGGGATTGTCCGCAGGTATCTCCTCGAGGAAGACACAGGTCTTCTGTTCGAAGATGAGCGCTGTCTTCGGGTATACGTACATGACTGCCGGAGTGCCGTTGTAGTCGATCTCACTTGCCGTGATCGGATCCTCGCCCAGACGATCGCGAGCTTCGTCCTGGCAGAGGGTGGTCGGCTCGGCCGGTGGATTGTCCCTGAGTTCATCGGCTCGTCTCGCGAAGAGCGGGTAGGGCGAGGACAGCATCGCATCGGAGGTGGGCAGGGTGGTGGTCGCAGGTGCCGCCGTGGTCGACGAGACGGCGACCGGAGCCCGTGCGCCCCCGGCAGAGTCGAATGCCTGGGAGTTCTCCATGCTCTTGCCGGTCAGGAACGCCTCGGTAGTGCCACCCCGCGGCAGAAGCACGCTCGCGACCACGACGAGGGCGGCGGCTGCAGCAAACACTGGCGCGAGCTTCACCCACCGCGACCGGGCAGGAGCAGGGCTCATCGCCCGGTGGAGTCTCGCTCTCTCGATCGATGTCAGGGTGACCGGCGGGGCCTGCTGAAGGAAGGCGATCGCTATGCGCTGTGCCTCCAGATTGCGGCTGCACTCCTCGCACGCGTCGATCTGCGCCTGGGCGGCGGCGAGATCCCGTCCCGACAGGCGATGCTCCGCCACGGCGGCGATGCGATCGATGTCGTGTTCATGCATGGTCTTCATCCCTTTGATGCTCCGACATGCCCCGGAAGTTCCCGAGGAATTCGGCGAGGAGTCGTCGACCCCGGTGGGTGCGCGATTTCACGGTTCCGACCGGTACGCCCAGGATGCGTGCGACCTCATCCAGGGCCAGGCCATCGATGTCCACGAACATGACGGCGCTCCTGAACTCCTCTGGTATCGATGAGAGTGCCGTGAGAATGTCTGGCCTCAGCTCCACCGAGTCGAACTGGTCGCCAACGGAGGAGTCGGGCAGGTCGGATCCCTCCGGGATGGGAATCGCCTGGTGCCGCTTGCGCTTCCGGAGATGATCGTGGCAGGTGTTGATCGCCACCCTGTAGAGCCATGTTGAGAACTTCGACCGGCCGGAGTATTGGCGGCCCTTCCGGTAGACCGTCATGAACGTGTCCTGGGTGGCGTCGAGCGCATCCTCACGACTCCCAAGCATCCGCAGACAGAGTCCGAAGATCCTGTCCTCGTGGCGCGTCATCAGCTCGTCGAACGCTGCGTGATTGCCTTTGAGGAAACCGGAGAGGAGCTCTTCGTCACTGAGCAAAGCGCACCTCTCCGATGGACGTGTAGTAGCTGTCTTCCTGCTGGGGGAGTTCGGTGAGCCACAAGAGCCAGTAGCCGCCGCTTCGTGCCGGGAGCTGAAGCGTGATGCTTCCCCCCGCGACGGTACCTCCGGAGACTCTGGACCATCCTTCGATGTCCGGTTCGAACGTAGGAGCCCACATCAGGCTGTAGGTCGTACCGTCCGAAATGGCCCGAGCCCCGAACGTCGTCGGAGTCCCTGCGACGGCGAACGCCACGCCGACGCCTTTCTTGATGAGGGGAAGGGGGGCCGAGTAGTGCTCGGTCCTCCAAAGGGTCGCCGGATCTCCGTCGGTGAGGTACTGGAGGTCGCTGTCGTGTTCTATGCCGTCACCGTAGGGATCGAAGACTCGCACATCGAGCAGAGAGAAACCGGATGGTTGCGTCGTGATCGTCGTGGACGTCGATTCCAGCACCGGTGAGGTCGTGGAAGTCGGCGGTCGTGCCGGAAAGAGAGCAGGTGACTCCGAACCGGCGGTGAGCAGAGCGCTAAGGGCGCTGATACCGCCGGCGAGTACAAGCAGGATGATCGCGGGAGTCAGCCATCGCCAGGTCCAGCCCTGCCTGGGCACGGATTCGGCGATGCTCGGTGCGCCCTGGAGCGCTGCAGCGAGTCTTCCTGCGTCGAGCAAACCCGCTCGTGCGTCCAGCAAGGCCCGGTCGACCGTTGGAGAGACACCGTCGACGATCTGCGACGGTGGGGCAGAGAGCGTTGTGCTGCCCGTGAGGCAGGCGTCCAGTGCCTCTGCGAAAGTGGCGACGTCCTCGGAAGAGCTGGTCGCGACAGGTCTGCGTCCGAAGCTCCCGAGCTTCGCCGGGTGGGCGGCGGAGAAGAAGATCGCCGATGGGTCGATCGCCCCGTGAAGGACCGACGACTCGTGGAGAGCGTCGAGTGCTCCTGCGAGTCCTGCTGCGTTGGTGATGAACTCGGTGGCTGTCATCGGCTCGCCTGCGTCGAGCCGATCTTGCATGGTGACGCCGCCCATCCACTCGGTCACCGAGTAGGCCCCGTCCGGCACCTCGTCCGCGGCGTAGACGCTCGCCAGGTGGATGTGGGACACGTTGGCGACCGCCCTCATGGCATCGAGAAACTGCTCGCGACGATCGGAGTCGGTTTCGGGACCCAGGACGCGGATGAGTACGGGACGGTCGAGCGAGGTATCGGTGGCGAGCCATTGCTCGATGTCACCGTCGCGACCGAGTCGCTGTTCGAGGCGGTAGCGGGTTGGAAGCGGCGGCGGCAAGTCGCCTCCTCTCGAGGGATCTCAGAACACTACAAGCGTCATGTACCGCTGCTACGCAGTATGGCGAGCCGATCGTCGAGGTGGGTGAAGCCCTCGGCGAGATAGAGGTTGGATGCAGCGTCGTTGTTGCCGAGCGTGTTGAGCAGCATTTGGTGGGCACCGTGATGCCGGGCCCACCGAATCGAAGCGCGTACGAGGGCTCGACCAATGCCCCGATGCTGCGCGCTCGGCGCCACTGCTAATCGCTGGAGGTAGCCGGCGCTGGCACCTGCCCCGACGATGGAGAAACCGAACAGTGCGTCATCGCGAACGGTCAGGACGACCGCCGCGGGAGTTGCTGTTGCTGCCTCACTCAGTCCGCCACTGTCAAGGCGCCAGAAAGGCTCGAATGCCTGGCTGTCGACTTCCTGGACCTCTGCCCAGTCCACCTCCCGCTCCGTGTTGACGGGCATGTCAGGGTCGGGAACCTCGAGGGCGAGGTCCCTGCCGAACACATCGAGCCACTCGAACGCCTCGAAGCCTGCATCACTCCACGTTCGCACCGATGAAGATGGGAGCGGAGGCGACATCACTGATGGGGCCCCGAGTTCCAGCAACTCGGAGACGCACATCTCCAGGAAGGCAGAGGAACCGCGGACCATCGTGAGGTGCGCGTCCGGGACATCGGCGTTCCACGGCCGGGCCACCGCCTTCGAGAGCCCGTGCCGGAGAACGATGGTGCCTGGCCAATCGCCTGTGTATCGCACAACGGTCCCCCTTGCCACCGTCCAATCGTACCTTGGCCTCTGTCTCGTCTGCCAAAGTAGGGGCATGCGCGTGCTGCTGGTCACTCACGAGGCGATGCTTCATCACGACACAGGTCCTTGGCATCCCGAGCGCTCCGAGAGGTTGGCGGCTGCTATCAGGGGGGTTCGCGCGGCAAAGGGCGACGTCGTCGATGTCGAAGCGCCGACGATCGACCCGACTCTCTTGCTCACCGTACATGAGCCCGACTACATCGAAATGGTGAGGCGGCGAACGAGGGATCGACGTGTCGAGCTCGATCCTGACACGCCTGCAGGTCCAGGAAGCTGGGAGGCGGCGCTTCGGGCTGCGGGGGCGGGGATCGCGGCCGTCGAGCACTTGAGAGAAGGGCGCGCAGATGTCGCGTTTCTCGCGATCCGGCCCCCTGGTCATCACGCGCTGCCGGATCGCGCGATGGGGTTCTGTCTGTTCAACAACATAGCGATCACGGCCCGGTTACTGGCTGACGAGGGTGCCAGGGTCGCAATCGTAGATTGGGATGTCCATCACGGGAACGCCACGCAGGATACCTTCATGATGGATGCCGACGTCCTGTATCTGTCGCTGCATCAGTTTCCCTTCTACCCCGGATCGGGGTGGGTTGAGGAAGTCGGTGTTGGGCCCGGTGCGGGCCTCACGGTCAATCTGTCTGTCCCTGTACATACGGCCGGGGACTTCTATGCGGAGGCGTTCGCCCGAGCCGTGAGCCCGATCCTCTCGCAGTTCGAACCCGACTGGGTGCTGGTGAGCGCCGGCTACGACGGGCACATCAGGGACCCACTGGCGGATGCATCGCTGGTGGAGGCCGACTATCAGATGATGGGGGCCGCGGTGCGGGCAGCCGCGCCCGACCGGCGCCTGATCCTGTTCTTGGAAGGCGGCTACAACCTGGGCGCGATGGAACGATCCATCACGGCGACCCTGGCCGGAATCGATGGAGAGAAAGCCTCCCAGACATCGGGGATCTCCCCGAAGGGGGCGTGGCGGATCCTGGATTTGCTCATCGAGGCACACGCTCGGTACTGGAAACTCTGAAGTCAAGAAGTCGTGAGCGGAGCCGATACCTCTTGTTGTGCTGAGAGGAAGTGAGCATGGCCGTTCCCATTGACGAACTCCTCGCCAAGATGCGAGAAGTGGACGCATCCGACCTTCATTTGAAGGTCGGGTCGCCGCCAGTGATGCGCATCGATGGCGAGCTACATCCAACCAGTCTGCCCAACCTGACACCGGCCGACACAGAGGCGTTCGCAAACGCGCTCTTCAGTGAGAGGGCTGCAGTGGAGTTCAGTTCGAAAAGTGAGGCGGACTTCGCCTACGGACGATCCCAGTTGGGGAGATTCCGGGTGAATGCGTACCGGCAGCGCGGGTCGGTGTCGATCGTTGTCAGGCGTGTCCTGTCTGAGAGCCCCGGGTTCTCAGAACTCGGCCTTCCACCCATCCTCGAGAAACTCGCGCAGGAACCGAGGGGCCTCGTGCTGGTCACCGGTCCCACAGGATCGGGAAAGACGACCACGCTCGCGGCGATGATCGACCACATCAACAGCACACGGAAGGTTAACATCCTCACCATCGAGGACCCGATCGAGGTGTTGCACGCCGACAAACTCGGCATCGTCTCACAGCGGGAGATCGGCGTCGACACCGAGGACTTCACGGAAGCACTGAAGCGCGTCCTTCGACAGGATCCCGACATCATCATGATCGGCGAAATGCGGGATGCCGAGACGGTCAGGGCTGCTCTCAAGGCGGCCGAAACTGGACACCTCGTTCTCTCCTCATTGCACACGATCGACGCCACCGAGACGATCAGCCGAATCGTCGACTTCTTCCCGCCGTACCAGCAGAAGCAGGTACGGCTCCTACTCGCCGGCATGCTGAGAGGCGTCGTCAGCATGCGACTGGTGGACAGGCTCGACGGTCGCGGTCGAGTACCCGCTGTGGAAGTGTTGACCATGAACGCACGAGTCTTCGACCGGATCGTCGACGAGAAGAACACGCACACACTCGCGGACGTGATCAAGGAGGGTGAGTTCTACGGGATGCAGTCCTTCGACCAGGCGATCCTCGGACTCTTCAAGAGTGGAACGATCAGCTACGAGGTCGCGCTCGCCTCTGCGAGCAACACCCACGATTTCAAAGTCAAGATCGAACAGCTTGGTCTCGTGAAGACCTGAGGCGGAGCGGGGCACACAGCCGGGGACGGGCGCCAGGCGTCCCCGGCCTATCCTGACGCCGATGATTCCTGAACGGCTCGGCTGGCTGCTCGATCCTGCCCGCACTCCACACCAGGTGTCTCGGCTGTTCCTCGATGCCGGGTTTCACCTCTACCTCGTCGGGGGATCGGTTCGCGATCTCCTCCTCGGACGGAAACACGCCGATCTGGATTTCACAACGGAAGCCCGACCCGAGCAGATACTCGAGGTCGTGGGCGGATGGGCGGATGACACGTTCACGGTGGGCGCCCAGTTCGGCACGATCGGCGTGCTGAAACGGGGCGTCGTTCTCGAGATCACCACGTTCCGTCAGGAGGTGTATCGGGACGAGAGCCGCAAGCCGATGGTTCGATTCTCCGACAACCTGGAAACGGACCTCTCCCGGCGGGACTTCACGGTGAACTCGGCCGCACTCGAGCTACTGCCCGAGCCGCGGATGATCGATCCGTATGGTGCCCTCGCAGACCTGCAGAAGCGGATCCTCCGGACACCGATCGGCGCCGAAGTCTCCTTCTCCGATGACCCGTTGAGGATGCTCCGACTCTTTCGGTTCATGGCCACACTCGGATTCGATGCGTCAACGGAGGCACTCGCAGCGGTTGGGGTCATGCATGACCGACTGCGAGTGGTTTCCGCAGAGCGAATCCGCGATGAGCTGTCGCGACTCCTCGTCGCTCCGGCACCGGGAGAGACACTCGCCGCGATGGTGGATAGCGGCTTAGCGGCCGAGTTCATTCCAGAGGTGGCCGTGCTCGAAGAGGCGAGAGATCCGCTCCACCGCCACAAGGACGTGCTCGCGCACACGCTCGCCGTGGTTGACAAGTGCGAACCGAACCTGCGGTTGCGTCTCGCTGCACTCCTACACGACATCGGCAAACCGGACACGAGGCAGTTCTCCGAAGACGGCGTGTCCTTTCACCACCACGAAGTGGTCGGTGCCCGCATGGCGCGGGAACGTCTCCGAGCCCTACGTTTCCCGAAGAGCGAGATCGAAGATGTGTCCCGTCTGGTCTTTCTGCACCTGCGGCCGCACACGTTCAAGATGGGATGGACCGACTCCGCTGTGCGGCGGTACGTCCGGGACGCCGGGCCTCTCCTCGAGGACCTGAACCAACTCGTGCGCTGCGACGTCACGACCAAGAACGAGGCACGAGCACGGGCGATCCGGGAGAGGATCGACGAGCTCGAAGTGCGGATAGCCGAGCTGCGTGAGAAGGAAACCATTGATGCGCTCAGGCCACCGATCGACGGAAACGACGTCATGTCGTTTCTCGGAATCCAGCCGGGCCCTGTTGTCGGTGAGGCGATGAGGATGCTGACCGAGCATCGAATCGATCACGGTCCCTACACCGACGAGGAGGCGTACGAGCTGCTCCGACGGTGGAGAGCTTCGCGGTAGTCGGTCATCGGTTCTCAGTCATCGGTAGGAACAGCGTGGGGGACCACGAGACCGTAGGGCGCGCTCTCGCCGACAGCCGATCGCCGAAGACCGAGGATTGCGAACACAGTGAGCTCTTGCATAGTCATACAGTCATGCGTATAGTCGCTTGTTCATGACTGTATCCGTGGCGATCTTGGGCGCGTCGGGCTACGCGGGCGGTGAACTCGTCCGACTGGTCGACGCACACCCTTCGCTCGAGGCGACGTACCTCGGGGCACACTCGGCCGCGGGGGGCCGGCTGGCGGAGGTGCATCCCCAACTCGCTCGAGGTGAGCGTGTTCTCGGTGGGATTGATCCGCCTTCTGTTCCCGACGTAGACCTCGTGCTGATGGCACTCCCGCATGGCGCGTCCACGGGACCAGGGATCGCCTTTGCCGACAGGGGAGTGAGGGTCATCGACCTCGGGAGCGACTTTCGTTTGGACACACCCGACCGATACCTCGAGGCCCATGGGGCAGCCCATCCGGCTCCGGCGGCACTCACCCGCTGGATGTACGGCCTCCCGGAGTTGTTCGATGTGACGAACGCTCGCCTCGTTGCCGCACCCGGCTGCTACCCGACGGCTGCGTTGCTCGGGCTGATACCGCTCGTGAGAGCCGGGCTCGTCGATGCGGGTCGGATCGTGGTCGATGCGATGTCGGGGCTCTCTGGTGCCGGAAGGTCGTTGAGGGAGGACCTGCTGTTCGGGTCGATAGCAGAGGGGGTTCGAGCCTACGGGGTCGCGTCGCATCGGCACCGGCCCGAGATGGAGATGGGCATCGAGCTGGCGACCGGCGTTGATGCGACGGTCGTTTTCACCCCGCACCTCGTCCCGATGCTGCGGGGCATGCTCGTGACCACCACCATCCCGCTGCTGCGTTCTGTGTCGCGCGAGGACCTGTTCGAAGTACTGACCGAGGCGTATGAAGGGGCTCCGTTTGTGGACGTTGTCGACCGATCTCCGCAGACGCGATGGGTCGTGGGGTCGAACCGAGCTCTGGTCGCACCATTCGTCGACGAGCCTTCCGGGAACGCGATCGTCATCTCTGCGATCGACAACTTGCTCAAGGGCGCTGCTGGGCAGGCGATCCAGGCAGCGAACCTGATGCTCGGGCTGCCAGAGGCCATGGGTCTGCCGGCAGCAGGGTTGATGCCATGAGGGGTGTGACCGCGGCACGGGGGTTCGTTGCCGGCGCCATTGCCGCCGGCATCAAGGGTGGGTCGGTTCTCGACCTAGCGCTGGTCGACGCGGGTGCTCCGGTTGTGTCAGCTGCCGTGTTCACGACGTCGCGGGCTCCGGCCGCGCCGGTCGTCATCGGACGGCAGCGCGCCATGCGGGGTACGCTGCGCGCCGTTCTCCTGAACTCGGGGTGCGCCAACGCAGCCACCGGCGACGAAGGGATCGCGGCAGTGAGAAGGACGACCGAGGAGCTGGCGATGCGACTCGGGTGTGAAGCGGACGACATCCTGCCGTGCTCGACGGGACCAATCGGCCCCCAGCTACCGGTCGAGGCCGTCCTGGCGTCCATCGACAGACTGGTCGCGTCGCGTACAGACCAAGGAGGCGGCGCGGCGGCCGTGGCCATCATGACCACCGACACGGTACCCAAACAGACCCACCGCGCCGGCGACGGGTTCATCGTCGGGGGGATGGCCAAAGGGGCGGGAATGCTTCGACCCGACATGGCCACCATGCTCTCGGTCGTCACGACCGACGCCATCGTCGAGACCGACGTCCTGGCCGAAGCGCTCCAGGGTGCTGTCGACGTGTCGTTCAACTCGCTGAACGTGGACGGATGCATGTCGACCAACGACACCGTTGTGGCACTGGCTTCCGGTGCGTCCGGCGTTCGTCCCACCGGCGACTCCTTCGAGCGACTCCTCACCGAGGTGTGCGTAGATCTGGCACTCCAGATGGCCCGCGATGCCGAAGGGGCGTCGCGCGTGGTGACGATCTCCGTCGGTGGTGCAGCCGACGACGCGACCGCTCGGGTTGCAGGCAAGGCGGTCGCCGACAGTGCACTCGTCCGGTCGTCCTTCTACGGTGGCGACCCGAACTGGGGAAGGATCATCGCCGCCATGGGTGCATCAGGTGTGGTCTTCGATCCCGGCGAGGTGGAGATACGGTACGGAGGCACACCGATGGCCTCCGGAGGCGTCGGCGTCGGTCGGATGGACCCGATCGTGGGTGACTTCGAAGTGGAGGTCTCTATCGGTCGCGGGCGTGGGACGGCGCGGGTCGTCACCACCGATCTCACCCCCGAGTATGTGCTCTTCAACGGAGCGCCCTCCTGATGGCTACCGGACACGTCGCTCCCGACCCTGTACGACCGAAGATCGCGGTCACGATGGCCAAGGCCAGGATCCTGATGGAGGCCATGCCGTACCTCCAGGAGTATCGAGGCAAGACCGTCGTCATCAAGTACGGCGGCTCGGCCATGGACAATGAGCAGCTCAGGGCGAGCTTCGCCGGCGACGTCACGTTCCTCTCACTCGTGGGCATCCGTCCAGTGGTTGTCCACGGGGGAGGGCCGAAGATCACGTCGACGCTCGGCAAGATGGGGATCGAATCGACGTGGGTCGACGGTCTCCGGGTGACCGACGAGGCCGCCGTCGAGGTGGTGCAGTCGGTCCTCGCGGGGATCGTGAACCCCGACATCGTCCGTCTGCTCATCGGGCACGACGCGAAGGCACTTGGTGTGACAGGGATCGACGGAGGGCTCTTGTCGGTGCGGCAGAAGGATGAACGGCTCGGATTCGTGGGCGAGATCGAGGAAGTCGACACGGGCGTCCTCGATCGCATCCTGGACGCAGGGTTCGTGCCTGTCATCGCGCCCCTCGGTCGGGGATCCCATGACGGCAAGGTGTACAACATCAACGCGGACACGGCAGCAGGTGCCATCGCCGCCGCGCTCCAGGCCGAAAAGCTCGTCTATCTGACCGACGTCGAAGGGGTGTATGACGACCACAAAGAGCAGTCGGGTCTGCTCCACCGCTTGACCCTCAGCGAGCTGAGGGAGCTGCTCGGATCGGGGAAGGTGCACGGTGGGATGTTGCCGAAGCTCGCGTCGTGTGTATCGGCGATGGAAGCCGGCGTCCACCGCGCTCACATCCTCGATGGCAGGATTCAGCACGCCATCTTGCTGGAGATCTTCACCCCGGAGGGCATAGGCACCATGATTCACCGGTTCGACGATGCCTGAAACGATCGCCGAACGTGAGAGCCGCGTCGTCATGCAGACGTACCGCAGGCATCCGGTCGAGTTCGTTCGTGGAGAGGACGTCTGGCTGTTCGACCGCGAGGGGCGGCGGTATCTGGACTTCCTATCGGGAATTGCCGTCGCTGGGGTGGGACACGCCAACCCCCGGGTGCAGGAGGCGGTCGCCGCCCAGATGGGCGAACTCGTGCACGTCTCGAATCTCTTCTACACGGAGCCACAGGTGCGACTTGCCGAGAGGCTCTCCGGGTTGTCGGGCCTCGACCGGGTGTTCTTCGCCAACGACGGGGCGACCGCCAACGAGTGCGCGATCAAACTGGCGCGGCGGTGGTCACAACGACGGAAGGGGTACAGCGCATTCGAGATCATCTCGCTCGAGGGGTCGTTTCACGGGAGAACGCTCGCCACCCTCTCCGCCACGGGCCAACCGGCGAAGCAGGCGACCTTCGAACCGCTGCCTGCCGGCTTCCGGCAAGTCCCTCCCGGCGACGTCGACGAGCTGCGGTCGGCCACCGGACCAACGACGGCCGCGGTGATGATCGAGACGACGCAGGGCGAAGGAGGGGTGCTGCCGCTGGATGCGCAGTATCTCCAGGGTGTACGTGAGTTGTGTGACGCGTTGGACGCGTTGCTCATCGTCGACGACGTCCAGGCCGGGATGGGACGGACGGGTACCTGGTTCTCGTGGCAGTCGCTGGGGTTCGAGCCCGACATCGCGACGGTCGCCAAGGGTCTCGCCAATGGTCTGCCGATCGGAGCGTGCATGGCTCGTGACGACGTTGCCAGTGCGTTCGCGTATGGCGACCACGCGACGACGTTTGGTGGAGGGCCGGTCGTGTGCGGCGCGGCGCTCGCCGTCCTGGAGGAGATCGAGTCGCGCGGTCTGTTGGAGAATGCCGTGGCGCGATCAGTGCAGCTCCGGACGGGTCTGTCCGCAATCGACGGCGTGGAAGAAGTGCGTGGAAGAGGATTGCTACTCGCTGCGGTAGTCGACCACCCCGGAGCGGTGGTCGATGCTGCCCTGCAGGGTGGCTTGGTGCTGAACGCCCTCCACGATGCGGTCCGGGTCACTCCACCGCTGACCATCACCGTCGAACAAGTCGATCTCGCCATCGAACGATTCCGGGCTGCCGTCTACTCCACCCGTACGGGTTCAGCCGCAGTGTGAGGACATGGAGTACGTCGACGTCGGGCCAGATAGATTCAATGCGCTGCTGATGACGGAAGCGTGCAGGTCCGACGGCTTGGAGGGGGAGCTCCTCACGGCCAGCGGCGTCGATCCGTGGAGTGGTTCAGCACCACCGGCTGTTGATCCACTGAAAAGCAAACAAGCGGTGGCTCGGATCGTCGAACGGACCGCTCCTGGCGAAGGGCCGCTCACGAGTGTGATCTCGGCCCGCGTCGCTTGGGATCGAGTGTCGTGACGTTCTGGCGGAGGAGCAGCGGAACGTCCTTCGGCACGAAGTCAAGTGCCTGGCCATAGAACGAGAGTTCTTGAGTCAGCGCCGAGGCGATGTTCTTCGCCTGCCTGAAGCCATGCTGCTCACCCATGAATGGCACATATGCGTACGGTATGCCGTGATCCTTGAGTGCCTGGACGAGCGCGAGGGCTTGGCTGGGCGGGACTACCCGGTCGTCCATCCCCTGGAACAGAATGACCGGACACGACAGCCGGTCCGCGAAGTGGATGGGGGACCGTTGATGGTAGAGCCCCGCCATCTCAGGATACGGCCCGATGAGGTAGTCGAGGTAGCGCGACTCGAACTTGTGAGTGTCGCTCGCCATCGCCTCGAGATCGGCGACGCCGTAGTACGAGGCACCCACCTGGAAGACGTCATGAAACGTCAGGGCCGTCAAGGCCGTGAATCCACCGGCGCTGCCACCTCGAATCGCCATGCGATGTCCATCGACCAGCTTGCGGGACGCGAGGTACTTGGCAGCGCCGATGCAATCTCGGGCGTCCACGATGCCCCAGGTCTCGCGCAGCCGTTGGCGATACCGGCGACCGTACCCTGTGCTCCCGCCGTAGTTCACATCGACGACGGCCAAGCCGCGACTCGTGAAGAACTGGATCTCTGGATCGAGGTCTGGCCGTGACGCACTGGTCGGACCGCCGTGGCTGAACACGACGAGCGGCGGGAGATCGTCCTTTGGCCCCTGGAAGTCGGGGTTGTGGGGTGCGTAGAAGAACGCATGAGTCGGCCCGTCATCCGACGCAAACGTGATCGGCTGCGCCTGAGAGACGTAGGCGGAGTCGAAGCTACCGGCACTCCGGAGGGTCTCGGCCGTACCCGTGGTGACATCGATCTTCAGCACGGCACCACGTGTCGAGACGGAGCCCGAAATCATGACGGCCGTGTGGTCTCCGTCGGTCGCGAGATTGCCTCTATGGGTTCCCGCAGGAGTCGAGAGGGCGGACTGGTCACCGTCGGAATCGACGACCACGAGCCGATCGAATCCCTCACGTGTCACGGTGAGGAGAACGCGACCGTTGGAGAGCGGACCGAAATAGCTGCTCCCGAACCTCCAGGCCGGGCCGGCACAGTCCGCATCCATGGGAGCGATCGGCCGGTTGTCCTTGTAGAGGTTCCAGTAGCCGGAACGATCGGAAAACCAGTACAGGGATCCGTCGGGACCCCACTCCGGTTGGACGATCGACTCATTTGGGTTGCCGGCGATCCGGCGTCGCGGTCCGAGTTCGCCTCGGCCTGAGTACTCGGCGCTCCACAACTCGCACCCGTCCCAAGGCATGTTCGGCTGGTCCCAGGTCAGCCAGATGAGGAATGTCCCATCCGGGCTCGTACGAGGTGACGAGAAGAAGTCGTGGCCACCGACGAGGATCACGGGATCGGAGGTGCCGTCGACGAGTACCAATTCGTTGATAACGGCGCCGGCCTCATGTCGCTCACGGACGCAGACGATCCCTCCGTGGAATGCCGTCCCGTCGGCGTATCGCCAAGAGCCGGGCACCGGCGCAGCGGGAGTGATGGGAACGGGTTCACCGTCGAGATCCTGCCGGTACAGCCGCTGGTCACTCCAGTTCGAGAAGTAGATCGTCTCATCGGTGATCAGGTAGCTGCCGCCGCCGTACTCGTGGACGCTGGTTCGTACGGAGAACTGCTCCGGCGTCACATCACGAGTGACCCCATTCTCGTTGAGAACGAGGACGACTCGCCCGTCCTCCTCAGGGCGCGCTTCCAGCCAGTAGATACGATCACCGATGATCGTCGGCGCCTCGAGTCGCACCGAGCCTGCCGCGGCCATGTCGGCGGAGAACGGCGAGGTCCAGCTTCCGTGCGGCGCGACTGTTGGTTTGGCCATCGTTTCCCTTCCCGAGGAGTTTGAGCGTACACAGGTCGGTGATCTCACGAACACTGATCGACCTGTTCGACGTGAGACGCAGTCGTTGAGGTCCCTGCTGTGGTCTTGCATGACTATGCAGATATGCGTATGATCACTCGAATGAACGGCGCAGCGAGGCGAAGGGTGATGCGGAGGATTCTGAGCTCCGGGACGATGTCGAGTCAGACGGAGCTGGTGGGCGTGCTCGCGGGAGAAGGGTTCGAGGTGACCCAGGCGACCGTGTCTCGTGACCTGAAGGCGCTTGGTGCAAGCAAGGTGCGCGGCGCAGACGGCGGGTTCGCCTACACGCTCGGAGTGGATCAGGGCGAGGATGTGGATCTGGCACGAACGCTCGCAGAGTTCGCCGGCGAGATCATGCCCAGCGGGAATCTCGTGGTGATCAAGACACCCCCGGGAGCTGCCCAGGTGGTTGCCGGAGCGATCGACCGGTCAGCGCTCGACCACGTGTTGGGGACCGTTGCCGGTGACGACACCGTGCTGGTCATAGTGGACGAAACGGGAGGGAATCGGTTGGCAAAGCTGTTCGAACGGATCGGAGCCGGATGATGAGAGTAGTGCTGGCGTACTCGGGCGGGTTGGACACCTCGATCATTTTGAAGTGGTTGATCGAGCAGTACGACGCCGAGGTGATCGCTTACACGGCCGACATTGGTCAGGGTGAGGAAGTCGAAGAGGCCCGAGAGAAAGCGTTGAAGACTGGGGCGGTGGAGGCCATCGCGGAGGACCTTCGGGTCCCCTTCGTCACGGACTACGTGTTGCCCGCGCTCAGGGCAAACGCGATCTATGAGTGGTACTACCTTCTTGGTACGGCGCTCGCCCGTCCGGTGATCGCCAAGGGGATGGTGCGGGTTGCAGAGGAGTTGGGTGCCGACGCGATTGCGCACGGCGCTACCGGCAAAGGCAACGATCAGGTGCGGTTCGAGCTGTCCGCATACGCACTGAAGCCGGACATCAAGGTCATCGCCCCATGGAGGGAGTGGGACATGAAGGGCAGAGCCGATCTGGTTGCCTATGCCCAAGATCGGGGGATACCGATACCCGTGACCCCCGACAAGCCGTACTCGATGGACGCGAACATGCTTCACATCTCCTACGAGGGGGGTGTCCTCGAAGACCCGTGGGAGGCTCCACCGAAGAACATGTTCCGAATGACGGTTGCACCCGAGGATGCACCGGACGAACCGGAGCGGGTGACGATCACCTACCGCAACGGCGATCCCGTCGCGGTCGATGGAGTCGAGTTGTCGCCGACCGAGATCCTCGTGAAGATGAATGAACTCGGAGGCAGGCACGGCGTGGGAAGGGTGGACATCGTCGAGAACCGTTTCGTCGGGATGAAGAGCCGAGGGGTCTACGAGACGCCAGGGGGAACGATCCTCCAGCACGCCCACAAGGCGGTTGAGTCCATCACTCTCGACCGGGAGGTCGCGCACCTACGCGACGAACTCGTGCCGCGCTACGCAGAGATGGTCTACAACGGCTTCTGGTTCGCCCCGGAGCGGGAGGCGCTCCAGGCATTCATGGACAACGTCCAGGACAGGGTCTCGGGCGACGCTCGCCTGAGGATCTACAAGGGCCAGGTGACCGTCGAGGGGAGGCGGTCCGACCGTTGGCACGCCCTATACGACCAGGCAACCGTGACGTTCGAGGAGGACGACGTCTACGACCAGGCCGATGCTGCCGGCTTCATTCGACTCCAGGGCCTGCGACTCCGCACGCTCGCCGAGCACCGTCTCGGGGAGGGCGAGTGAGCCTTTGGGAGGGTCGCATTCCAGGTGAACCGGACGAAACGATGTGGCGGTTCACCGTCGACACCTCGGACCGTCGGCTTCTGACCGTCGATGTCGAAGGTTCGATCGCACACGTGAAGATGCTGCGTGGGGCTGGCCTCATTACCTCAGATGAGGGCGACGAGATTCTCGATGGGCTGGCGCGCGTGTTGCTCGAAGCCGAAGGGGACGACTTCTCGTTCGAATCCGGGGATGAAGACGTACACACGGCGGTCGAACGGCGGCTCGGCGAGCTGATCGGACCTGTTGCCGGCAGACTGCACACCGGTAGGTCCAGGAACGACCAGATCGCGCTCGACATACGCCTCTACTTGCTCCGTTCGGCCGAGCATCGGAAGAGTCAGGTGTCGTTACTGATCGGTGTGCTCGTCGATCTCGCTGAGCGACACGTCGAAACGATCGTGCCCATGTACACCCACCTCCAGCAGGCACAGGCGGTCCCGCTCGCCCAGCATCTCCTCGCATATGCATGGATGCTGACGCGCGACGCAGATCGATTCGGCGATGCGACGTCCAGGCTGAACGAGTCTCCCCTCGGTGCAGGTGCGGGAGGGGGCAGTGGGCTCGCGCTCGATCCCGGGTCCGTAGCCAAGACCCTCGGCATGTTGCGCGTATTCCACAACACGATCGACGCCGTCGGCACACGAGACCTGGTCGCCGAGTACGTCTTCTGCGTCGCCCAGACGATGGTCGACCTGTCCAGACTCGCGGAGGAGATCGTGCTGTGGACGACGAAGGAGTTCGGGTGGGTGGCGTTCTCGGATGACTTCACGACGGGATCGTCCGCGCTCCCGCACAAGAAGAACCCCGACGTGGCGGAGCTGGTCCGGGGTAGGAGCGCCAGGGTGATCGGTGACATGGCGGCGATCCTCACACTCCAGAAAGCTCTTCCCCTCGCGTACAACCGCGATCTCCAGGAGGACAAGAGGATCGTCTTCGATGCGGACGACGCTCTCGGTGGATCACTTGAGGCGCTCGCGGGCATGCTCCGATCTGCCGAGTTCCATCCGCCGGACCCCTCACCGTGGGTCACTGCGCTCGACCTCGCCGAGGTGTTGGTTGAGCGACGTGTGCCGTTTCGTGAAGCCCACGCTGCGATCGGCGGACTTGTTGCCAGACTCGTTGCCGAAGGCAGAGACTTCTCCACGGTCACGGCCGGAGAGCTGGAGGAAGCTCACATCCGGCTGGTGCCCGAGGACCTCGGCCTTCTCGACCCTGTGTCGAGTGCCGGCAGGAGGAACCTCGGTATTCAGCGCCAGGTGGAAGATCTGCGCGCATTCGTAGATAGGCTGAGGCGATGAGCGAAGCGGGCCGGTATCGAGAGAACTACCAGGACGAGATCGACGGCGCAGCCCAGTACCGGGCACTCGCCGACATGGAGTCTGACGAGAGCCTCACCGAGGTGTATCTCAAGCTCGCGGAGACCGAGGAGCGGCACGCCGGGTTCTGGGTGGAGCGGCTGAAGGGTATCGGAGAGCATGTCCCCGAGCCGAGGCCGAGTCTGAAGACGCGGGTGCTCATCCGACTCTCGCACCGGTTTGGGTCTCAGATCCTCGTCGGTGTGGTGGCTGCCAATGAAACCCTCGGCCAGACGATGTACGACGACCAGCCCGAGACCGAAGGGCAAGGGATGCGCGCCGACGAGCGTTCGCACGCCAGGATCCTCTCTGCACTGTCGGAATCATCGCCGCAAGGCGTCGAGGGGAGCGTTCTCGCCCGGATCGAGGGGAGGCACCGCTCGGTAGGCGGCAATGCACTCCGCGCGGCGGTACTCGGCGCCAACGACGGCCTCGTCTCGAATCTCGCGTTGATCATGGGTGTCGCCGGTGCGACGTTCTCGAGGAAATCGGTGCTCATCGGCGGACTCGCCGGTCTGCTGGCGGGGGCCGCCTCGATGGCCCTCGGCGAGTGGCTGAGCGTCCAGTCTGCACGCGAGCTGACAACCAAGCAGCTACAGGTCGAGGCCGAGGAGCTGGAAGCAATGCCAGAGGAAGAGGCCGAGGAGCTCGCACTGATCTATCGGGCGAAGGGGCTGCCGGAAGACAAGGCGAAGGAACTTGCCGATCACATCATGGAGGATCGAGAGACCGCATTGAACACGCTCGCAAGGGAGGAACTCGGCATCGATCCTGAGGAAATGGGCGGCAACCCCTGGGAAGCCGCCGTGACATCGTTCTTCCTGTTTGCCCTCGGTGCCATCGTTCCGGTGATCCCGTTCTTCTTCGCCGGCGGTACAGGCGCGATCGTCTGGAGCATGGTGCTCGCAGGTCTTGCACTGTTCGTCACGGGTGCGGGGATTGCCCTGCTGACGGGTAGAAACGTCGTGTTCTCCGGAGCTCGTCAAACGGTCTTCGGGTTGGTCGCGGCAGGGATTGTGTTCGGGATCGGCGCGCTGCTGGGATCGGCGATCCACTGAGGCGCTATCTTGCCTTCCATGTACGCAACTCGACGACAACAGCTCTTCGACCTCCTCGGTGACAGGATTGCCGTCATCAAGGCAGGCGCAGAAATGACCCGCAACCGGGACACTGAGTACGAGTTTCGCCAGGACAGCGACTTCTACTACCTGACGGGTTTCGAGGAACCCGATTCGATCGCCGTGCTGAATCCGATGCACCCCACCGAACGATTCGTGCTCTTCGTCCGTCCCAAAGACAAGGAACAAGAAACATGGGTTGGGCGAAGGGCAGGCGTCGAGGGTGCGATGGCCGACTTCGGTGCCGATGCCGCCTACCCGCTGAGTTCCTTCGATGCCAAGCTGCGCGAATACCTCCTCGGGGCGCCGATGCTGTTCTGCATGACAGGGACGATGGCGGCCCTGATAGACGGAGTGGCGAGTTCGCGGGCCTTCCGCGACCGAACGGGGCGCACTGCACCTGCGGCGATCGCCGACCTGGAACCACTCATCGCGGAGCTGCGGCTCCGCAAGCAGGAACCCGAGATCGCGCTCCTGCGCAGGGCGTCGGAGATCTCCGTAGCCGGGCATCTTGCCGCGATGCAGGGGGCGAGAGACGGTCTTCGAGAGAATCAGGTCCAGGCGATGATGGAGTACACGTTCCGGGCCGGGGGTTCCGTTCGCAACGGGTATCCGTCCATCGTGGCGTCGGGACCGAATGCGTGCATCCTCCACTACAACGAGAACACGAGGGTGATGAACGACGGAGACCTGCTGCTGATCGACGCAGCGGCCGAGTACGGGTACTACAGCGCCGATATCACCAGAACGTTCCCCGTGAGTGGCACGTTCTCGCCTGAACAGGCGGCCGTCTACGAGGTCGTGCTCGACGCCCAGAACGCAGCCCTCTCGAGGATCAAACCAGGCGCTCCGTTCGAGATCATGCACAACGCCGTTCGTGACGTGATCACCGCCGGACTCATCGATCTTGGCCTGTTGCCGGACGGCTACCCGGCCGCCATGCACCACTACCGCGAATACTTCATGCATGGAACGGGACACTGGCTGGGTATGGACGTTCACGACGTCGGCGCGTACAAGACGGTCTCCGGGTCCCGTTCTCTGGAGCCAGGAATGGTATTCACGGTCGAACCAGGGATCTACGTCGATCCCGAACGCCGTGTCCTCGAGCTACCCCTGTTGGAGTATGACCTCGACGAATGGTCGGAGCGGAGATACCGACTGGGTGCAGAAGCGGCGAAGGATCTCGAGAACAAGGAGCGTGAAGCGGCGGGATTCGTGGAGCATCGAATCCCCGACGGGTTCTCCGGGATCGGGGTGCGAATCGAGGACGACGTGGTTGTGACCTCGATTGGCTATGAGAATCTCACTGGGCAGCTTCCTCGCAAGCTCGACGAGGTCGAGGCCGCCTGCTCCTGAGGAATGGCTGCCGGCTTCGGCTGGTTGTTGATCGTAGAAACGGCAAGGAGGAAGTCGGGTGGATCTGCGGGCTCTGTACATCAACTGCACGCTCAAGCGGAGCCCCGAGCTCTCGCACACGCAGGGGCTCATCGATCGGTCCGTCGCGCTGATGGAGGCGCAGGGCGTTTCGGTCGACCAAGTGAGGGCTGTCGACCTAGATCTGGCTCCGGGAGTATGGCCGGACATGCGAGAGCACGGTGTAGAGACCGACGACTGGCCGCCTCTGTACGAACGCGTCATGGCGGCCGACATCGTGGTGCTGGGGACTCCCATATGGCTCGGTGAGAAGTCCTCGGTGTGCTCTCGCATCGTCGAGCGTCTATACGGCAATTCCGGACTGCTGAACGAGGTGGGGCAGTACGCCTACTACGGCAAGGTCGCCGGAACCATCATCACGGGCAACGAGGACGGGGTGAAGCACTGCGCGATGGGGATTCTCTACGCCATGCAGCACCTGGGTTTCGTCATTCCACCTCAGGCGGACGCGGGGTGGATCGGTGAAGCGGGCCCAGGGCCCTCCTATCTGGACCCTGGTTCCGGCGGTCCGGAGAACGACTTCACGAACCGCAACACGACGTTCATGACCTGGAATCTCATCCACCTGGCACGAATGCTCAGCGAGAACGGTGGAATTCCTGCGCATGGGAATCAGCGATCTCTCTGGGACGCCGGGTGCCGGTTCGATCAGCCAAACCCTGAGTACCGGTAGCGGGCGATCGCCGGAGCCTTGGATTGCCCCTTCATTGGAGGGCAACGCTGCCGATAACTGAGGGTATGAGCCTGTCGACTCTCAATGGGACGTTCTCCAGCTTCGCGCTGCCCGACGTCCTCCGGCTCGTGGCCGTCTCAGGCGAAACGGGCCTCCTCCGGGTGGAGTCACCGGCGATCGCCGGACGCGTGTTTGTCGTGGACGGGGCGATCGTCTACGCGACGACGAGGTCCGGAGACGACCTGATCGACGACCTGGCCAGGCTCGAGCGAATCACGGACGAAGAGCGTGATGCAATCGAACGTCGGGCCGTCTCTCTCGAGGACGTGAGGGACACCCGCAAGGAAGTCTTGGATGTGTTCTTCCGGCACCAAGTGTCAGAAGTCCTGGTACGGCTTCTCACCATTCCCGACGGCGAATTCTCGTTTGCCCACGGTGTGATGATGACCCACCTTGTCGGGTTCCGATTCGAAGTCGAGGATGCCCTCTCGGTCGCCTCCGACAGAAGATCCGAATGGGACGACATCAGACGATTCATTCCGAATGTCGAGACCCCGTTCCGCATGGCCGACACGATCGGCGAGACCGCCACCATCGACCCGGAGCGATGGGTCCTGCTGGCGATGCTGCCGCAGGCTCGGAGCGCGAGGGGCCTCGCGGGGATGCTCAAGATCTTCGAGTTCGAGGCGGCGAAACAGCTCTCCGGCCTCGTTGGTGCCGGGCTGATCGTAGAAGACAGGAGCGGTGCAGGCGTGACGGTGATGGATGAGGCGTCCGGACCGCAGGACGCGGCGCCCGTAGCCGGCGAAGATGCGATGACCGCAGACGAGGCAGCCGAGCTTCTCGGCTCGTTCATTGCGTTGTCGGACTCGAAGACCGAGTCGGACTCTGAGTCGGACAAGGAGACGGACAAGCCGGTCGAAGACGACGACGAAGCTGCCGACGACGAGGACCTCACGAACCGCTGGCGACGCCTTCGAACGACCAGAATCACGAACGGGAAGTGACGGAAGCCAACAGCTGACCGCTGACAGCCAGAAGCCGGCCGTTTCAGTGTCGACCAAGGGTCTAGATGGATGGTCGCCTGTCGAACCAGGGTCGAGCCTGTTCGAGTTGTCCGGCAAGACGGAACAACGTCGCTTCGTCACCGTACCGCCCCACGAACTGGGTGCCCACTGGAAGTCCCTCGGTGTTCCAGTACAGCGGTACCGACATCGCAGGTTGGCCGGTCAGATTGAACAGTTCGGTGTTGGGAGCCGGATCCATGTTGTCGGCTGCCATCTGCTCCAGCACGATGTCGAGTGCCTTCTTCATTGGGAACCTGCGAAGTGTCTCGATGGCGATCATCTGAACCTTGGTGGGCTTCAGCTCGCCGATTCTCACCGGGGGGCGCCCGAGTGTCGGGGTGAGCAGGATGTCGTAGGTGTCGAAGAACGCGTCTATCTCGCGTGCTGTCTCCTGTGTGGCGACGAGCAGTGAGATCAGGTGGTCGCCGCTGGTCTTCCGCCCGATGAGCTGGAGAAGCCACGTGGTCGGCTCGAAGTACTCATGGGTCGGTTCCCTCCCGACGAGCCGCCCGGCCGCATCGATGTCGGATGCGAGCCCGGTAGCCACGATCCGAAGGTACGCCTCCACCATCTCCTTCTTGTCGAATGGCGGGCAGGCCCGTTCCACACGGTGACCCAGCGACTCGAGGAGCCTCGCGGCGTCGTCTACAGCCTCGACGCAGTCGGGGTGGGTGCGCGTGCCGAACAAGGAGTCGGTGCACACGGCGACGCGCAACGAGCCGGGGTCGGCGCCGACTTCATCGGCGAATGGTCGCTTCGGCGCTGGTGCGATGTACGGCTCGCCTCGGCTCGGTGGAGACTCCAGGTCCAGCATGGCGGCGCTGTCACGTACCGACCGACTGATCACGTGATCCTGCACGAGTCCGAGCCAGGCCCCGTCGAAGTTCGGACCGACCGGATTTCTTCCCCTAGATGGCTTCAACCCGAACAGCCCGCATGCCGAGGCGGGAATGCGAATGGATCCACCACCGTCGTTGCCGTGCGCCATCGGCACGTAGCCGGCCGCGACCGATGCTGCTGAGCCACCGCTGGACCCTCCGGTGCTGTGATCCAAGTTCCATGGGTTCCTGGCCGGTCCGCGGAAATCGGGTTCTGTTGTCGCAACGAGACCGAACTCGGGCGTGTTGGTCTTGCCGAGCACGATCAGACCGGCATCCTTGTAGCGCGAGACGAGCGTCGAGTCGTCCGAGGCGATGTGGAACTGGAGGAACCGAGACGACGATGTCGTCGGTTCCCCTTCGAACATGGGCCCCAGGTCCTTGAGGAGGAACGGAACACCTGCGAACGGACCATCAAGGGGACCATCGGCGGTTGTCAAGGCGCGGTCGTACATCTTGTGAACGACCGCGTTGACTCGCGGATTCGTCATCTCGATCCGGGAGATGGCGGTCTCGACGAGCTGCCTTGGTTGGATCTCTCCGTTCCTGACCAGCTCGGCCAGCCCGAGAGCGTCGTACCTGTCGTACTCCGCGAACATGTGTCACCTCCACCGCCGATGCTATTCGGCTTCGCCGATAGCTGACAGCTGACCGCTGACAGCGAACGGCCGACAGCCAGCAGCCAGCCTTGTCGGCAGGGGTCTTTCAGGTGGATGCCTGTCGTGCCGCCCGGTCGCAGGGGTTGAAGATGCGACAGGTTCGGAGCGAGAGGCATCCGCAGGGTTGGGGACCTTCTGGGGCCGCGGACTCAGTTGACGAGGCGCAGCGTGAAGGGATACACGTACGGTTCGCCTGAGCTCGCTTTCACTCCCGCGACGACCACGAGGACGAGCCAGGCGATTCCGACGACAACCAGCAAGAGAAGTCCGACTGCAAGGATGATCAACAGGGCCGAGATGATCCCATAGAGGAAGAAGGAGATGTTGAAGTTGAGGGCTTCCTTGGCGTTCATCGCAACGAACTCGTCCTGATCCTTCTTCATCAGCCACACGACGAGGGGGCCGATGAACGACGGGATGCCGACGAACATGACGAAGGCGGAGAAATGGGCGATGGCGGCCCAGTTCTTCGATTCGGCGGTGGGTTCCATAGTGCTCCTTGGGTCGGCCCCATTCTGGCCGCTCGAGACTCCTCACGTCAGAGATAGGGCTCGATTCTTCCGGCGGCGACTTCTCTGAGTGAGTCGTACAAGGACGATTCGGCGAGTGGCGTCTCGGGGAGCGGAAGGGGGATGTCGACGACCACGGTGCCATCTTCGGCGCGCCGGTCGAGATGCCAGTGCTCGACGAGACTCATCACGACGGTGTTCCTCGGGGTGACCCATGCCCGGAATCTCCGAATGCCATGCGCATAGGCGGTCTCCGCCACGAGGCGGAGCAGGATGCCACCCAATCCCCGGTGCTGATAGCGATCCAGGACAACGACTGCCGCTTCCGCCGTCTCGCCCTCCAACCGTGCATATCGCGCCACCCCCATCCCGCGATTCTCGGATGTGTCGAGGGCCACCCAGGCGAAGTGGTCGGAGTAGTCCACGTTCGTGAGGTAGGAGAGTTCGTCACCGGTGAGATGGTCGACGGACCTCAGGAATCGTAGATGGCGGGACTCCGGCGACAACTCCCGCAGCCCTTCCACGATTCGTTCCCTGTCTGTGGGGACGATGGGGCGGATCCTCACCGGTGTCCCGTCGTCGAGTACCAGGTCGGCGGTCCTCGCAACGATGAAGGGGTCTGACTCGTTCACGGCCGGGCGATCGGTGCGACGTACCACGCGATGAACAGGAAGTGAACGATTGTCCCCAGCACGACGAAGACGTGAAACACCTCGTGGTAGGAGAAGACCTCCGGCCGCATTCGGGGCCGTCTGGTGACGAGTAGCACCATCCCGACGCTGTAGAAGAGCCCTCCGAGAAGCAGGAGCGCGACGGCTCGAAACCCGAGGCGGTCGATGAGACGGGGGAGTGGGATCACTGCGAGCCATCCCATCACCATCGAGAGGGCGATGCTCAGCCAGTTCCGTATCTGTGGGAAGAAGACCTTCTGCACGATACCGCCGATGGCCGCTCCCCACACCATGCCGAGGGTCGACCATCGCATCGTCCCGTCGAGCACATTGAACGCGATCGGCGTGTACGTGCCGGCGATCAGCAGGAAGATCATCGAGTGATCGAGCCGCTGCATCCGCTGCTTCCACAGGGCCTTCCAGGGCACCGAGTGGTACAGCGAACTGGTGGTATACAACGCGAAGGCACTGGCTCCGAACACGATCATCGAGATCATGCGAGGGACATCCCCGGAGGTGCGCGCGACGAGAGCAACCAGTGCCACCATCGACAGCAGCGCCGCCGTTCCATGCAGGAACCCCCGGACCGGGTTCTGCATCTTCCCGAGCACAAGTCGGTCCACGATCACCAGCCTACCGGGGACCCCATAGTTACCATTGGCCCGTGAAATCAGAGCGCGTCCTGCGTCCCCTCTACCGCCTCTACGAAGACAAGCTGCTTCGGGCGCTACCGCCCGATCGGCTTCCAAGACACATCGGGATCATCCTCGACGGCCACCGTCGCTACGCCCGAGCCGAACGACTCTCCGACTACGCGGCCAGCTACCGGGCGGGAATGCGCAAGTTCGAGGAATTCATTGGCTGGTCGGAGCAGATCCAGGTCCCTGCCGTCACCGGATGGTTGCTCTCGAGAGAGAACCTGGCCCGACCGAACGAGGAACTCGAGCCGTACTTCGAGGTGCTGGTCGACCTGTTCCGCCGCGTACCTGCGCTGGCGAAGAAGTACGACTTCCGGGTGCGGTTCATCGGTTCACTGTCGCTCCTGCCTGACGCGCTCACCCAGGCGGCGAAAGCACTGGAGGAGGCAGCGTCGACGGGGAACCGGCGACTGACGATCGCGATGGGGTACGGAGGACGGCAGGAGATCGTCGATGCGTGCAGAGATCTCGTGGCTGCGCTGGCCGACGACGGGGTTCCTGCGAACCAGATCGCGGACCGAATCGATGCCGGCGGGATCGCGACCCACCTGTACACGGCCGACCTCCCCGACCCGGATCTCGTTATTCGAACGAGCGGCGAGTCACGCCTGTCGGGGTTTCTCCTCTGGCAGTCGGCGTACGCCGAGTACGCGTTCGTGGACGTCTACTGGCCGGCGTTCCGCAGAGTCGACTTCCTTCGTGCGCTGCGTGACTTCTCGAGGCGAGAACGGCGGTTCGGGAAGTAGCCGCCTCAATGACTGTGATCACCGTGGTGGTGGGTTGAGCCCGAACCGGGCTCATCGGTCCCCATTCAACAACCGGGTTCGCCAGGATGACCGCAGCACGAGGAACCGGTGCGGGCTTTGATGAGCGTGTTGCGCATCGCTACCCGTAGCTTCTCACGGAAAGGCAGTGGAGAAGTAGTCCAGTTGGTGAAGAAGTCGGCGGGATTCGGAAGGTTGGCCATAGGGTGGAAGCTACACCTTCTGCAACCGAAGCGACCGTCCCTCGAGGAGAGAGACGGTCGCTATCGTCGGGCTAACTTGGGAGGTTGGCTAACTCCCCGTGTATCGGTTGAGAGAGACGAAACCTTGAGCGATTTGTCCGAGTTTCTGAGGAGATCTTCGCTTCGGACCGATGGTCCTTTCACCCTCCGGTCGGGCGCCGTGAGCTCCTGGTATCTGGACGCTCGGAGAACGACGTTCGACGGTGAGGGCGCCGCGATCGTCGCGAATGCGGTTCTCGCCGTGCTCGACGAACGTGTCGTCGCAGTCGGCGGGATGACGATGGGCGCCGATCCGATCGCCATGTCCACGGCTGTCGTTGGAACCGGCCTCGGTCGAACCCTCAGGGCGTTCTCGATTCGCAAGCAGACCAAGGATCACGGAGTCGGGGGTCGTCTGGTCGGTGCAGTCGCTCCGGGGGACAGGGTCGCGATCCTCGAGGACACCACGACCACAGGCGGAGCGCTGGGGGAGGCCGTCGACGTAGCCATCGAACACGGTCTCCGCGTGATGCAGGCGATCGCACTCGTCGATCGCAGCGGCACCGGCGCCTCCTCGCTCATGGCACATCGGGGAGTACCGTATGTCGCACTCGTGCGGCCTGCCGATCTGGGAGTCGACGAATGAAACGAGTGGAAGTCGTACGCTCAGCGCTGCGGGTGTGGCTGCTGTCCTTGGCCGGCATCGTGTTCGCGCTCATGGGACTCGACGTCCTCTCGTCAGGCAGGTTCGTGTCGGCATTCGGCAAACTCATCTATGGAACCGAGCAGATTCCCACGTTCGAGCCGAGAGATCGCATCTTCGCACTGCTCGCGGTTGTAGGGGGCCTTGTGCTGATCGTATGGGGCCTACGCGATCTCGTGGCTCCGAGGAAGCTCGTCTCGGCAGGCGAGGATGGACTTCGGTTGGCGGTCGGTGGGCCGCTGGCCAAAGCGACACTCATCCCCTGGTCGGAAGTCACCGACATCTCCTCGGAGGTCATCGACGACGACGGTCAGCTCATACGGGCACTCCTTGTTCAGGTCGAGGATCCCTCTCGCCTTCCCTCCGACCCATGGTCGGCGCGCTGGGTCGGTTCCCACACGTTGATGATCGAAGCCATCAACTGGTCGCGGCCGGTCGAGGGCGTCGCTACCGATCTCCTCACGCTTCGCGAGGCTGCGACGGTGCACGACGAAGCCATGCCGTGGGAGTGAGAATTGGCGCCCACGTTCCGAGTGCTCATCCGCTCGAGGAGGCGTCACAACGCGACGTCGACGTCGTGCAGATCTTCCTGTCGAGCCCTCACCAATGGCGTCCACCAATGCGGCGAGTTGATGCCGAAGCGCTCAGCAGCGCCGGCATCCCTGTCTATGTGCACGCCCCCTACCTGATCAACCTGGCGTCGGGGAATCCCAGGGTGCGGTACTCCAGCAGGAGACTCCTCACTGAGACCGTCCACGCCGCCGAGTGGGTCGGCGCCTCGGGCGTAGTCCTCCACGGTGGCCATGCGACCGGTGAGGCGACGGTCGACGAGGGGCTGGTGCGCTGGGCGAAGGCGCTGGAACCCATCGAGTCTCCGGTCCCGATCCTCATCGAGAACACGGCGGGTGGCGATCGCGCCATGGCCAGATCGATCGACGACCTGGCGAGGCTATGGGAGTCGATCGGGGGCTTCGGAGTCGGGTTCTGTCTCGACACGTGCCATGCGTGGGCCGCAGGCGAGGAGCTCGAGGACCTCGTCTCGCGTGTGGTCTCTGCGACGGGTCGCATCGATCTGGTCCACGCCAACGATTCGAAGGACAGCTTCGGGAGCCGACGGGACCGCCACACGAACCTCGGTGATGGGCAGATCCCGGCAGAGCTGTTGATCCGCGCGATTCGCGGTGCCGGCGCGCCGGTTGTCGTGGAGACGCCCGAGGGGGCGGAGGCTCAGGCCGCCGACATCGCGTGGATTCGGGACCGCCTCTAGGATCTCGCTTCGCTCGCAGTCTTGAGTCTTGAGTCTTCAGTCCTCAGGAACGCGACCGGAGGCGTTCTGTCACCAGGGGCGCGGTACCAGGTACGGGCGGGCGAAGCCCGCCCTAGAGGTAGTCGTCGATGCGTTGCCGCTCGGCTGCCCCGTCGGCGATGAACTCCTCGACGAGGCCCCGGGCCTGCTCATCCCTGTATTGGACCGGCGGGCTCTTCATGAAGTAGGCCGATGGACCGAGAAGAGGTCCCGAGATGCCGCGGTCCTTGGCGAGCTTCACCGCACGGATGGCATCGATGACGACCCCTGCGGAGTTGGGTGAGTCCCAGACCTCCATCTTGAGTTCGACGTTCAGCGGCACATCACCGAAGCCGCTGCCCTCGAGGCGGATGTACGCCCACTTGCGGTCGGTGAGCCACGGCACGTGGTCCGACGGCCCGATGTGGACGTTGCGATCGGCGAGCCCGTGGTCGACCTGCGATGTGACCGCTCTGGTCTTGGAGAGCTTCTTGGACTCGAGTCGCTCTCGCTCGAGCATGTTCATGAAGTCCATGTTGCCGCCGACGTTCAGCTGGTAGGTGCGGTCCAGTGTGAGGCCGCGATCCTCGAACAGGCGAGCGAGCTGACGGTGAACGATCGTCGAACCGACCTGCGATTTGATGTCGTCTCCCACTATTGGCAATCCAGCGTCTCGGAACCGCCGCGCCCATGTCCGGTCGGATGTGATGAACACGGGGATGCAGTTCACAAACGCCACCCCGGCATCCAGAGCCGCTTCTGCGTACGTCCTGGCCGCCTGCTCGGAGCCGACGGGAAGGTAGTTGACGAGTACATCCGCTCCGGAATCGCGCAGCGCGGCCACCAGATCGACCGGTTCGGCGGGCGACTCCTCGATCATCTTGTGGTAGTAGAAGCCCAGCCCGTCGAGTGTGGGTCCGCGGAGCACGTCGACTCCTGTGGCGCTCACGTCGGCGAACCGATAGGTGTCGTTCTGGCCGCTCCACATCGCTTTCGAGACGTCCACGCCGACTTTCGCCGCGTCGACATCGAATGCTGCGACGAACTCCAGGTCGCGAACGTGGTAGCCGTCCATCTCCACATGCATGAGCCCGGGCACCGACTGGGAGGGGTCGGCGTCTCGGTAGTACTCGACTCCTTGTATCAGGGAGTTCGCGCAATTGCCGAGCCCAGCGATGGCCACGCGTATGGTGCTCATGTGATCGTCCTTTTCAGTCGTCCGATTGTGGGTTTGCGCCTGCGGAGTGCGGCCTGTTCGGTGGCGATCAGCTCGTCGAGCCAGTCGATGTCCGCTGCGGTGTGGTTGGCTTCCCGCTCGATCAATGAGAGCGTGTAGCGGTCGATGCGCTCCCTGGCTCTGCGGAGACGGACCAGATCTTGATCGGCCCGATCCGACAGGATCATCTTGCGTCGCTCGAGGAGCCGAAGCCGGACATCCGGGTCCAGGTACTTGAAGAACGCAACGCGAAGATTGAACGAGCGGTCGTCCTCATCTTCGGTCGTTCGGTTCTCGATGAGCTCCTTGAATCTCGCCTCGCCGGCGGTGGTGATTTGGTACACCTTCTTGCGGCGCGCACCATCGGTCGTTTCGATGAACTGGTTGCGGTCGAGCCTCCTCAGTGCCGGGTAGAGCGACCCGAACGACACGGAACGCAAACCCAGCTCACTCAGCCTGCGCCGTAGGTCGTAGCCGTGACGAGGCTGCTCTTTCAAGAATCCGAGGATGACGAGGTCCAACATGAGAGTATCGCTATATCGATTCGATACATTCTGCCACGGGCCCCCCGCTGCGTCCACACGGGTTTGACCTCATCCGAGAACTCGCACACAATGATGTGAGGAGGTCCTGCATGGCCGAGGCACTGGTCACCACACATTCCATCGTTCGCTGGTTCGTCATCGTCGCTCTGCTCGCGACGGTCGTGGCCGGTGCCACCCTCTGGGCTCGCAAGGAAGCCTGGTCGATGGGGTATTTGAGGGTTGTCGCCACGGCAGTGGGTCTGTTCGACCTTCAGGTGCTGCTCGGGATCCTCGTGTGGGTGACGAACAAGGGGTGGAACCTGAACTTCTTCCTGGCCTACTTGCATCCGCTCGGAATGATCGCCGCCGCGGTCGTTGCCCACATCGCCGCCGCCAGGCTGAAGAAGCGGCCGGCATCGGCGTTCGCGCCGACCGCCGGCTTCTTCGCGTCGCTGGCGATCGTGGTGCTCTTGGTGCCCCGGGGAGCGTGGTTCTGAGCCGGCGCTTCCTGCTCGGTGCGCTCGTGTTGGTGCTCGCGGGCTGCTCCATCAACCAGTACGGTCCTTGGTACACGCCGGCCGGCAACATCGTCTCGAACAGCATCATGGTCGAGTTCCAGGGGTTCAAGGAATGCGATACCGACAAGGTCGTGTTCATCAGGTTTCTCGGCAGGCAGTATGGGTACGATCCTGAAGGGCAGCTCGGTGCCTTGACCGCAGACGACGGAACGGTGCTGACCTATGCGGAGTTCGATTCACCGCCTGGAGGGACCGATCCGACCGGGGTGCGCCACAAGGACGAGGAGATCTGGCAGGGACAAGCCGACATCGAGAACTATTTGTACGTCGTCCACGACGGCGGGCTGACGGAACGATGGCCCAGGGCGGAGAACTCGTGCCAACGATGACGGGGAGGAGAGATGGGGTTTGATCTGGCCCGCGATGGCGCGGTGTTCGTCCTGACGATGGACGTCGGCGACAACCGATTCAACAGCGGTTCTCTCGAGAGGATCGGCGAATTGCTGGACGAGGTCGCGGCCGAACCCAGATCGGCGCTGGTGACCACCGGAACGGACAAGTTCTACTCCAACGGCCTCGACCTCGACTGGGCGATGAGTGCCGAGGCCGACTTGACGTTCGTCGAACTCGCCATGGCCACCCAGCGGCTCCTCGCCCGGACGCTCGTGTTCCCGCGACCGACGGTCGCTGCCATCAACGGACACTGCTTCGCCGCCGGTGCGATGTGGGCGCTCTCTCATGATTTTCGGGTGATGCGGTCCGATCGGGGTTTCTTCTCGATGCCGGAGGTGGACATCCGCATCCCGTTCACCGATGGGATGGCCGCGTTGATCCAGGCTCGTTTGACGCCACAAATCGCCCACACGGTGATGACGACTGCTCACCGCTACGGAGGGAACGCTGCGGCCGAGGCCGGGATCGTGGATCGAGCCTTGCCCGAGGAGCAGGTGCTCCCTGCAGCGATCGAACTCGCAGCGTCGCTCGCCGAGAAGGACTCCGCGACACTGCGTGCCATCAAGCAGGGCATGTACGCGAGTGTGGTGGCCGCACTCACGCGCGAGTGACGAGCGAATTGTCGTGGTTGCTATCATCCAGCAGTCTGGAGGTCGACAGCCGTGATCGACTTGGGTGGCGCTCAGCACGTGATAGTGATCGGTTGGTTTCGGATCACGGTCGCAAACCT
>Ga0307444_1000146_pt1 | contig 37147 bp, 40 predicted proteins | sample SalMarSW160340MG_FD_202145 | JGI IMG/M metagenome (GOLD analysis project Ga0307444, IMG submission 202145) | Salt marsh sediment microbial communities from the Plum Island Ecosystem LTER, Massachusetts, United States - SW1603-40 | ecosystem: Environmental > Aquatic > Marine > Intertidal zone >...
ATTCGACGCTCTGGTTCTGCACGCAGTTGAGCGATCCGGGGTCTCCGGGCGTCGACCTCGGCTCACCTATATGGGCACCGCGATCGGCGATCAACGCGACGTTGCCTACGAGATGATCGAAGCGGGCCGGGTCGCAGGAGTTCAGGTGACCTCGCTGGATCTGTTCCCGATGCCGAACCTCGAAGACATCGAGGGTCACCTCCTCGAACAGGACGTGGTCTGGGTGCAAGGCGGCTCAGTGGCGAACCTCCTGGCCGTCTGGAAGACCCACGGGCTCGACAGCATCTTGAACCGAGTGTGGGAAGCAGGAGTAGTATTGAATGGCGTCTCGGCCGGTTCGATCTGCTGGTACGTCGGAGGGACCACCGACTCGTTCGGACCGGACCTCCGACCGGTGACCGATGGACTGGGTCTTCTCCCCTATGGCAATGGTGTCCACTACGACTCTGAGGACCAGCGACGTCCTTTGGTGCAGCGTCTCGTCGGTGATGGCACGCTCCCGGAGACGCACTGCACGGACGATGGTGTCGGTCTCGTCTACGAGGGTACGACGCTCGTGGAGGCCGTCGCCGAAGTCGATGGCAAGGGTGCCTATGTCGTGACCCGAGACGGTGAGAGCGCTCTTGAGGAACGACTGGAGCCCCGACGCCTCCCTCCTGCTGACTGAGACTCCTCCGCCGGCTGCACTCCCCTACTGGGCCTGCACCCATCCATTAGCTGGCAGGAATGACCTGGATCTCGCGCCACGCTACCCAGGAAGGGCTCTCGGCCGTGTCCACACGAAGCGCGTCGATCGACGGCCATGACCCATCATTCTCCAGCACGAGGAGTTGCCCGTCGCTGGTCTCTCCACTCAGGGTCCCCAGAAGGATGAAATCTTCGGAGTCGGCCGGGGATCCATACACCCGATGCACGGTCTCTCCTGTGGGGTACTGGGAAGCGTTCAGCACGATCTGTGACACCGTGACCGGTTCCTGGAGGTCGATCTGGATCCGTTGGGGCGCGAAATCGCCAGCCGACCACAGCGTGCCGGGGTCTCCATCGACGGCGAGACTCGCGGGCTTGCCCGGCTCCGATCTGGAAGCAACAGCCGGCTTCCCGCGAGCAACATTGGAGCCGTCGTCGGCGAACCCGAGGAGCGACCGATCCTCGAAGTAGGACCGGATGAACCACGTGAACGTGTAGGGCTCCGATTCCGGCAGGACATGGTTTGGATGATTCACCCATGACTGAAAGAGGACGTGGTCGGGAAGGATGCCATTCTCGTTCTCCAGCCGGAGCACCCTCTCCCCCATCACCTCTACGTCGACCTGATCAGTCGGATCTGAGCCGTTGCCGACGTAGATCATGCCGACCGGCACTCCGAAGTCCCTGCCGAAGTCCACCAGTTGCCCGACCATCGATGGCCAATCGGTCCGGGACCAGTCGATGTCCAGATGGAGGAACGCCAGATCGTATCCGTTGACCTGCCGGAACGTCTCCAGCCAGTTCGTGAGGGTCCCAACCTCGACCGGTTGCGGCGTCGGCTCGGTGTCACCCACTACGACATCAGGGAAACGGGATCGCATCAGGTCGACGAAGTCACCGACTTCCGCTGCGACCTTCGCTGCGGACCAGTGGCATGCGTTCGGTCCATCGAAGACCGCCCCGTAGTAGTAGGGCTCGTCGAGGGCGATGAGATCGAGTGTCCCGCCGGCCCGCCGGATCCGATCAGCGATGAGCAGCCCCCCGTCCGACCCGCCAAAGCCCTCCGTGTCCGCCCCGCATCCCTCGTCAGCGTCGAGCGGCCCGGCCTCTACGGCGAGCAGCAGTCCTCTGTGTCGTATGTCGGAGATCGCCACTGCGAGCTGGTCGTTGGTGGCGTCCGCCACCCACTCGCCGTAGAGCTTGAACACTTGGAGATGAGAAGCAGCGACGCTCCAGTCGGCGTCGGGGATGAAGAGCCCCATGAAGTCACTCGAGCCGATGAATGGCCGCCCGGGCCCTGTCGGCAGCGGCGGAAGCGGCGCAAACCAGGCAAGCTCTCCAGCGGTATCCGGAAGCGTGGGCAGCGTCGTGGTGGGGTCGGTGTTCGTTGGGACCGTGGTGGCAATCGAGGTCGAGGTCGACACCGACGTGTCTCGGGGCGATGTCACCTGCGTCGTCGGGGAACCGCTATCCGCAGAACACGAACTGGCTGCAAGGACGATGCACAGAAACCAGTAGCGCATCGGCGGAATGCTACCCGGGTGCGGCCGACGCCACGGGGTGGGAGTGTGATCGGTGGTCCTCACCGAGAGCCACGTGCTACCCGCTCCCGTTCTCCCCCAGTAGGGCAAGGATCTCGTCAAACTCGGCGCCTGCGCGCACGAGATCGGCGACGCTCGCACCATCGAGCCTGGTTCGAGGATGTGTCCACCAGTCGATGCGTGCCCACACGTCGTAGAGAAGGGGTTCGCGTCCGACGCCCTCGATGACGTGCCCTCCGTGAACCTGGAAGGCGGGCCAGGCCGGACCGGCAGGTCCATCCACACGGATGAGCTGCCCGGGTTCTGGCGGCTCAGCGAGGAGGCCCCGAACGTCTCTCCAACTCAGGTAGTGGCCAGCCGACCAAAGCGTGTGCAGCGAGCGTGTCATCGTGGCCTATTCTCCCGCATCCGCCGATGATTGCCGTCAAATGTCCTGCGGTGTTAGAGCGGACGGAACACAAACTGGCTGATCGCATCGAGGGTGGCACGCTCACCCGTCGTTAGCGATCTCTCCGGCAAGCACGCCTGGAGTTCATCATCGAAGCGAGCGAGAATGACACCGGCGTGGTCGGTGTCCACCGCAAGGATCTCCGACGCGGTTCCTGCTTCTCTCAGCGCATCGTGGAGCCGTTGCGAGCCATCGAACGGAAGGATCGTGTCCCTCGTGCCGTGCAGTAGGAGAACCTGGGCGTCTGATCGCTCCTCCGCCAGTTCCAGCGGGGGCCGGCCTGCCGTGGCTATCGGGATCGCATACTGACCGGCCAGGCCCACGACTCTCTGGAATGGCGAATGTGGACGATCGAGGACATAGCCCAGCGCAGCCCTTGCCCCTCTGGACCATCCGATCAGGCATCTGCGATTCGCAGTGCCAAGGTCCCGTGCCTGCTCGACTGTCCAATCGACGGACGCTCGGAGCGCAGTTCGGCCCCCATCCTCCGACGTTGGAGACCAGTCGGGAACGATCACGATTGCGCCACGGTTGGCCAATGCGACAGCCAGCGGTCGCATCACCGCCCGGGTGTTGGGCGTGATGCCATGCCAGAGGAGCACAACAGGAGCATCGTCTGCATCGGCAGGCACCAGAACATCGGCGTAGTAGTCCGAGTAGTACCGCTCAGTTCTGATGGCGATCACGATGGCCCTCCAGAGGAGGATTGTACGTTCGATCCGATTTGGTCCGGGCGACGACTATCTCTCGTGCGACCAACCGGGGGTTTGGCGCGCTGCAAGTGTGTCTCTCCTGGCTGGCGCTGCCGCTGGTGCTCCTCAGCTGCTGATCCTCGCCAGCCATCCGATCACGCGACCGTCCTGTCCGGCGAGAACGACGCCCGCGACGAGAATCCCAATAGCGGCTCCGGCGACTCTGAGTGCTCGGCGCAGCCGGGGCGGATCCCCTATGGCGACTCGCGCGAGCGCAACGACGAACCCGGGAATCAGCACTCCGACCGCGTAGGCACCGAGGAGGGGCACGGACGACGGTGTCCGCTCCCCCGCTGACTGCAGGATGTCCCCCAGCACTCGCCCCACGCACGGCTGCCATATCCAGCCAGCGAGGGCTCCAGGGAGGACGGCCAACCATGTGTACGCTCGCGCGTCGGTTCTGATCCACGCGCCGAACACGGCGAGTGCAAAGAGCGCGAGGATGACTGCCACCCATCTCGTGGCCGGGCCAGGGACAAGGCCCGCAGCACGAACCCACATCGTGGCCAGCGCCGCGAGCACTGCGGTGATGGTGGCAGTGGTTGGGCGTCGCGCGGCAAGGGCTACGGCCACGACGGGCACGATGAGCGTGAGAGAGCACGGCAATACCGTGCTGCGAAGCCCTTCAACGAACGCCGGTATCACGCCGATCCGAGCAGGGCGGCGACCGTCGCTTCCAGCTCGTCGTAGGCGCCTTCTCCGATGTGATCGAACCGGATGCGGCCCTGCTGGTCGATGACGTAAGTACGCGGCCAGTATGCGGTTCCACCGATCTGCCACGCCCAGAAACTGTCGTGGTTGGTGTCGAGAGCTATCGGCCACGTGACACCTAGACGGTCTGCAGCTTCCTGGATTGCCACGGGGTCCTTCTCGTAGTCGAACTCGGGCGAGTGGACTCCCACGATTTCGAGACCCTGCCCTTGGTACTTGGCGTAGAGGTCTTGAAGGTACGGGAGCGTAGCCCTGCAGTTGCTGCACCCGAACGTCCAGAATTCGAGGATCACGACCTTCCCTCGCAGGTCGGCCAAATCGGACACGTCCGACTGGAGCCATCCATCGATGCCTGCAAGCTCTGGTGCGTCCCTCAGAATCGGTGGCAGCGTGGTGGACGTGCTCGTCGATGTGGATGTTGACGCGACCGCCTCCGACGTGTCTTCAGCCCCCTTGTGCCCAAGCGCGACCACACCGACCACCGTCAGTACGGCGACCAGCCCGACGATCGCTGCGATGCGTCCGGCAGTCATGCGGCTCCTTTCCAGAAGGCATCGTGTCACAGGTGCCCTGATCTGTCTCGACAACAATCCCGAAACACGCCCAGCGAGCGGCAGGACGGCGTTTGGCGGAAATGCATTGACGTCCGAAGTCGAGATCAACCGTGTCCTCTCCGCGGGATTGTGCTCACAGCAAAGGCGTGGCCGCCGTTCACCAGCCGCCAATCGGTGTGCACCGGGGGTTCCCCGCCGAAAAACCCCGGAACCGATTTCGCCGCTGATGCGTTCGTGGTGTGATGAGTGGAGTGAACGAGAGCCTCACGAACCTGGCGATGGTGCAACCAACCGTTCGAGCTGCGCAACCAGACTTCGACACGTTCTATCGATCTGCCTGGGACGAGGTCTACCGCCCGCTGGCAGTGACCCTCCAGGATGCGGATCTTGCTCGTGAGGCAGTCGATGAGGGGATGATCCGTGCCTACAGCAGGTGGCGGCACGTCTCTGCCTACCGCAACCAGGAGGGGTGGGTGTACCGGGTCGCCTTGAACTGGGCAATCTCGCAGCGGCGCAAGACAAAGCGAGAGATCACCGTCTCGGCACCTCTCGAGGACGCCGCCCCTGTCGACTCGTCCCTCGACCTCTATCGGGCCCTGCGGGCTCTGGGCGTCGAACAGCGCGCTGTCGTCGTCCTCAGATACCTCCTCGCCTGGTCCGAAGCCGAAGTCGCCAGCGCGCTTGGCATTCGCCCTGGGACGGTCAAGAGCCGTCTCCATCGCGCATTCGAAAAGATGCGAAAGGAGTTGTCATGAACTTGGAAAGGAATCTCGCCGCCGAGTTGGAACGCCAGGCACGCGCGGTGCCATCCGCGTCCGGAAACATGAGCGAGGTGCGACAGCGTGGCCATCGCACGCATCTCATGGTCCGAGCTTTCTCGGTCGCCGCCGCCGTTTTCGTACTGGTCGGCGCAGGCGCGATTGTCTTCCTACGTGGGAGCCCGGTGACCGGTCCCATTGTCGTCGCGAACGTCCACGTCTTCGACGACGGCTTCGCACTCAGTCCTCTCGAAGAGGCGTCTCACATCGTCGCCTGTCTCCAGGAGCAGGGCCTCGATGTCACACAGGAGGGGACTGGCATCACCTTCAACAACACAGTGGTAGACGAGGCAGAGTTCGAGGCGGGAGTCGACAGGTGCCTCTCCGAACTTCGAAGTGCCGGGTATCTCCTTACCGGGGATGACCCTAGGAATATCGAGATTGCCTACCGTCAGTTCGAAGTACTCGCCGAGTGCTATCGCAGTGCGGGCATTGAGATTTCTGCCGCTCCAGACCTCGAGGAGTTCATCGCTCACAGAACGGCAGGCAGCTCTGGCTGGTCCCCGCAGTCCGAAGCGATCCGCGAGGTCGGGATCGACGCTACCACCGAAGCAGAACGCGCCTGTCACATTCCCACTCCTGGAGAGCTTGGCTCCTCCGAGTGAAAGTACCCAAAGCAACATGGGCCGCCCCCTGGGGCGGCCCATGTACGTCGCCTGCCGGCAGCAGCACTCTCAGGCTCTGAAGTTTTCGGCGATCTCCCCCAGCGAACGAATCTCGACCGCGGGAGTCGCCGCGTGTCGGGGTCGAATATGCCCGGCGCGGTTCAGCCATACAGAGGTCAGCCCTGCAGCATTCGCCCCGGCAACGTCTGAACCGAGGCTGTCGCCCACGTGCCATGCCACGCGACCAACCGTTCCAATGGCTCGGAGTGCAACCTCGAATACTCGTGCATCGGGCTTCGCCACACCCAACTCCCCCGAAATGACAACCGCACCGAAAGCACCTTCGATGTTGAGGGCCCGCAGTTTCTCACGCTGGGTATCGCTGGCACCGTTCGTGATCAGGGCGATTGGGAGCGCCACGGCGGCCGCGGCGTCGAGCAGGATGCGGGCGTCAGGGTAGAGCCGTAGCGACCGCTGGTACGCCCCAAGGTGAGTCCTTGCTGCCATCTCGGCGAGTTCGGGATCGTCTGCTCCGCATGCCGACAGTGTCTGACGCCACACCGCATGGGTCAACTCATTGCCACTCATGCGTCCCAGCGTCCAGTCCATCTGGAACTCCGGCCACAACCGCTCCCACACGAGCGCGTTCGCCAGCCGCAGCTTCTCGACCGAAAACGACCCGGATGCAGCCGCAACAACAACGCATGTCTCCTCGATGGCTGCGCCAAGATCGCTCGGATCGAGCAACGTGTCATCGAGGTCGAGGGTGAGCGCCTCGGGAGTTCCCATCGCTTTCACGAGTCTGCTCGGACAACCGATGCGTCGATCTCGACCAGCTGGCCGGAGTGTCCCAGGCCTGCGATCCCAAGGAGAGTTGCCGGAGGCACGTCACCTTCGAACCACTCGGCAACCGCATCCCAGGCTTCGAGAAGCAGCGCGTGATCACCAGCCACGTGCACCGTCATGTGGTGCACGTCGTCGAGGGCGAAGCCGCGCGCCGAAACGAGTCTTTGGAGGTTGCTCAGGCACTGTCGCACCTGATCGGCGACGCCTCCAGGCATCGTGCCCTGTGCGTCGATTGGCACCTGGCCGGCCAGATACAGATGATCCCTCACGACGTCCGCATACCGGTATCGATCGGTCGGTGGCAGCCCCGCGGACATCTCTCGCTCGTTCACGTCGGACGCTTACCGGAGAGCAACATGCCCACGCTTCTCGCAACCCGTCGTTCGCGGGTCTCCTGCCGTTTCGCCGAGGCCACCCACATCACGAACTGACGTCGGTGAGATGGGCTCAAAGATCCGAATCGCTCCCGCGCTGCGTCGTTCCCCTCCAGGGCACGCTCCAACTCGATGGGCATCTGCCACTCGCGCTCCGCATCCGGAACCTGATCCCACGAGCCATCGGCCCGAGCCGCCTCGATCACCACCCGGCCCGCTTCAGCAATCCTGCCCTCCAGCTCGAGTCTGTCGATCCGACGCTTGTTGGACGCCGACCACTTGCTGCCGGGTCGTCTGGGTGTGAAGCGCCGCACGTGCCGCGTGTCATCGACGCGGCGGATCAACCCGTCGATCCAGCCGAAGCACAGCGCTTCGTCAACCGACTCGCCGTAGTCGATACCCCCTCCGTCACCCTTGTGATAGACGAGCCAGACCTCGGCCTCGCCGGCATGGTGTGCAGTCAGCCAGTCCCGCCAGGCCCTCCTGTCCGGCACATCAAGATGGTTCTCGGCGACGGTCTCCTCCACCGTGCCATGGTACCGGGATGGGGCGCCGACCTGCTCGGAGCCAAGATCGAACACTGAGGACTCACCGGTGTCGGGTCATCGACCTCGGTGGATCCATCCCCACGACCCCGTGTGGCTCATAGGGCGCTTCTAGGGTCGCGATCTCCTCATCGCTCAACTGGAGTTCCACTGCCGCGACCGCGTCGTCCAGATAGGCCAGCTTCGTCGCCCCAACGATCGGTGCGGTGACCGCTGATCGAGAGAGCAGCCACGCGAGCGAGATCTGAGCGGGTGGCACTCCCCTGTCCCCCGCGACCTTGCGTACCGAGTCGATGACCGCCCAGTCGGACGGGTGCCCGTACCAGAGCTGATCGAGGCCGTCGGTGGCCGAGCGCACCGTCGAATCGTCGCCCAGACTGGTTCGAGTCCCCGCAAGAAGGCCACGGGCCAGCGGCGACCACGGGATCACACCGAGGCCCTCCTCCTCGCAGAGGGGCAACATCTCCCGCTCTTCCTCTCGATAGATCAGGTTGTAGTGATCCTGCATCGAAACGAACCGCGCCCACCCGTTGCCCTCTGAGACCGATAGCGCACGCATAAGTTGATACGCATACATCGAACTTGCACCGATGTAGCGCACCTTCCCTGACTGGACGAGATGGTCGAGCGCCGCGAGCGTCTCTTCGATCGGGGCCGAGGGGTCCAAACGATGGATCTGATACAGGTCGATCGTCTCGACGCCAAGCCGGCTGAGGCTCGCTTCGCATGCCTGAACGATGTGCTTGCGGGACAACCCGCCCATGTTTGGTCGGTCCGACATGGGGAAGAAGACCTTGGTGGCGAGCACGATCTCATCGAGATCCGCGTACTCTCGAAGCCATCGGCCGGTCACCTCTTCGCTCACGCCCAGCGAGTACATGTCCGCTGTGTCGAAGAACGTGATCCCAAGCTCCAAGGCCTTGCGGAAGAAAGAAGCGGAGGCGTGGGAGTCCAGGACCCACTGTCGCCACTCTGGCGTCCCATAGGACATGCAACCGAGGGCGATGCGGGACACCTGAAGTCCAGAACTGCCAAGTGTCGTATATTGCATGCGACGGAGCCTAGGCCTCGATTGAGCGAAGACCTGCAACCCCGGTAGCCTGATCGCGTGAAGCTCCACTTCCTGGGCGCGACGGGAACGGTTACCGGTTCGAAGTATCTGGTCGAAGACGCCGGGTCCCGCATCCTCGTGGACTGTGGTCTCTTCCAGGGCTACAAGCACCTTCGCAAGCGGAACTGGGCTCCGTTTCCCATCGACCCCTCCTCGATCGATGCCGTGGTGATCACCCACGCCCATCTCGATCACACCGGCTATCTACCTCTCCTCGTCAAAAAGGGGTTCTCGGCTCCGATCTACGCAACCCCGGCGACAGCTGCCCTGGCCGGCATCCTGCTGCCCGACAGCGGGAGAATCCAAGAGGAAGACGCCGAGTATGCCAACAAGAAGGGCTACTCGAAGCACGAGCCGGCGTTGCCCCTCTACACGGAAGCCGATGCACTGTCATCGCTCGCACACTTCTCCCCTGTCGATCTTCACCACGACGTCCAACTGGGTGCCGCCCTCTCGTTCCGGTACCTGCGCGCCGGGCACATCCTCGGCGCAGCGATGGTCCAGCTGACTGGAAGTGAGACGTCCTTGGGCTTCACCGGAGACCTTGGACGGAGCGACGACCCGGTCATTTCTCCTCCCGAATCGGGACTGGGCGTCGAGCATCTCGTGTGCGAGTCCACGTACGGCAACCGGCTCCATGAACATGAGGATGTCGGCGAACGCCTCAGAAGCATCATCACCGCGACGTCCGAGAGGGGCGGCATCGTCCTCATCCCTTCCTTCGCAGTCGGTCGTGCGCAGACCGTCCTGTACCTCGTCCACAGCCTCATGGAGAACGGCTCGATTCCGAAGATGCCCGTGTATCTGAACAGTCCGATGGCAGTAGCGACCACCGACCTCTACCTCCGGTTCCCCAACGATCAGCGGCTTGGCAGGGCGGAGATCGCAGACATGGAGCGCGACATCCATCTCGTGCGATCGGTCGATGAGTCCAAGGCCCTCAACCATCTCGAGGGCCCTGCAGTCATCGTCTCGGCATCAGGAATGCTCACCGGTGGTCGGGTTCTCCACCACCTGATCTCCATGGCACCGGATCCGCGCAACACGTTGGTCATGGTCGGCTATCAGGCTGCAGGGACCCGGGGTAGGCGGATCCTCGACGGTGAGCAGAAGGTCAAAGTCCACGGGGAGTGGGTTCCGATCAACTGCCATGTGGAGGATATCGGTGGGCTCTCGGCCCACGCCGACGCCGACGAGATCTTGCATTTCCTGGGCACGTTGGCACACCCACCACAATCGATGTACCTCACACACGGCGAACCAGACTCGGCCGAGGCGCTTCGGGTACGTATCCAACACGAACTCGGCTGGGAGGCGGAGACGCCCGTCCTGGGTGAGATCGTCAGTCTGTAGAGTGCCCGGCGGCAAGGCGGCCTTCGGGCTCGATGCTGCCCATCTGCCCGGACTGGTAATCGAAGATCGCCTGGGCGATCTCAGCGCGAGTGTTCATGACGAAAGGGCCGTACCGAACGACGGGTTCATCGATGCGTGGTCCCGCCCCCACCATGGCTTCGAGGCCCCCACTACCCGCCGTAGCGTGGATCGTTCCGGCGCCCTCATCGAATAGCACGGCCTCGCCGCCACGGACGGGGATGTCAGGGCCCCCAACGGTTCCGTCGCCTCGGAACACGTAGACGAACGAGAGCATTGTCGGATCCAACTCGATGGTCGTAGCAGCGTGAGGATCGAGCAACAGGTGTGCGTATGTGATCGGAACGTGTGTCTCGGCCGGTCCCAGCTCACCAGCGACGTTGCCGGACACGACGACGAGCCGCCCACCATCGACCTCGACGATCGGGAAGTCGTCTCTTGTCAGCTCCTGATAGCGGGGTCTGCGCATCTTCGCGTTGGCTGGCAGGTTGACCCAGAGCTGGAAGCCGTGAGTGCGGCCGCCACGTTCCATGATCGAGTGCGATGGCATCTCGGAGTGGACGATGCCGGCACCTGCAGTCATCCACTGCACGTCGCCCGGCTTGATGAGACCTCGATTGCCGACGGAGTCCTTGTGTTCGAGTTCTCCGTCGAGCATGTACGTCACCGTTTCGAACCCTCGGTGTGGATGATCCGGCGCGCCCTTCGCCTCACCTGGGGCGTTGTCCGCAGGGCCCATCTCGTCGAGAAGGAGGAACGGTCCGAAGTGGTCCAGTTCGAACGTCGGAAACGGCCGCCGCACCTTGAAACCCGCACCCTCCAGTGTGTTCACCGAGCCGACCCGGCCCCTAGGTTCGCGAAGTGCCGTCATATATCAGTGAACCCTCTCAAGGACGTATTTCTTCCCGGATGAGCTATCCGATCCAGAACGCACCGTAGCCGACGACACGGGACCGGTCTCCCTGTGTGTCGCCCGAGTTGCGAAGGTCGAGGAGCCGCACCTGCAAGTCATGATGTCTGGCGTGGAGAAGTACTCCCTGGATACCTCGGAGTCCGCAGGCGTCGCTCCCTCCCAGTCGCTCACCTGCTCGTTCTTGGATCGCCTCGGCTGTCCGTTCGTCGACGACGCGCGCCTCTTCGTACGGGAGGTAGTGCGACAGGTCCGAACTGATCACGATCAGCGCCGTCGGGTCGGCTGCGTAGAGATCGAGGGCATCGGCGACCTCCTGGGGGTGTGCATCACCGACGACGAGTGGCACGACGTCGAACTGCCCGAGGACCATCTGAAGGAATGGCAGCTGCACCTCGAGAGAGTGCTCATGTGCATGTGCCGGCGCCACCACGGGGAAGTCTGCACCATGGACCGGGACATCCCCGAGCGGGGTGCGAAGCGCATCCACACCAGGAACTGCCAGGCCCCGCAACCGCACGAAGTGCGAGGGGCCCACCAGTACGACTCGCCTGACCTCCTCGGGATGAATCGTCACATAGGCGCTGGCCGCGATTGGCCCCGAGTAGATGTAGCCGGCGTGGGGAACGATAAGAGCACGTGGATGAGTTCCAATGCGAACCGGTGTGTCACCGAGAAACCCCTCGACCATACTCCTCAGGCGTTGTGCATTCGCCGGATAGAACGTGCCGGCGACGACCGGAAGTCGGACCTCCATGCTACGAGCGTACCCCCTCTGACCACGCGAGCTTGTCCATGAACACCCACGACGTCCGGTGTTGCACCGACGGCCCCCAACCGTGGAGTGCGGCCCTGTGGCTCGGGCTCGGGTAGCCCTTGTTGCTGGTGAAGTCGTACCACGGAAGATCCTCGGACATGACGCGCATCGCTCGATCGCGCGTCACTTTCGCCAGGATCGATGCTGCCGCGATCGCAACCGAAACCCGGTCCCCGTGCACAATTGTGCGCGTCCGGCCTCTGTTGACGAAGTCCCACTTGCCGTCGATGAGGACCACGTCAGGCTGCGCAACCAGCCCTTCCAGTGCCCTCCCTGCTGCCACTCGCTGGGCCTCAGACATCCCCAGTCGATCGCACTCCTCTGCGGTGGCGTGTCCCACGGCCCAGTCGATACACCAACCGGCGACCCGCTCGAACATCTCCTCTCGTTGCCGCTCGGTCAGGAGCTTCGAGTCGCGAATCCCGTAGATGCGGCGATCCGAGGGAATGACCACGACTCCGACCGACAAAGGACCTGCCCACGCTCCTCGTCCAACTTCGTCGATCCCGGCCACCAGCTCGGCACCGGCCTGCCAGTAGCCTCGTTCCAGCGTGAGGGTGGGTGCCGGACCACGCATCAGTTCATCGATGGGTCGAGGGGGTAGTCGGCGAAGAACGCGATATCGGACCGTTGCCGTCGGAGCACACCGGACCAGGCGAGCCCCGTGTTGGCCACGTCCCCGTCTTCTCGCCTCACGACGAACCACCCCGCATCATCGAGCTCGTCGTCGAGCTGTCCGGGGCCCCACCCAGCGTATCCGGCAAACACCCGCACCCACCTGAGACCGGGCACATCCTCCGGGTGGAGGTGAAGGTCCACCAGGCCAACGCCATCGGCGACCGGTGTCCACAGTTCCCCTGGCACGTCTCCCCCGCCCATGCCGATGGCCGACTCGGGCTCCACCGGACCCCCGATGCCGACCATGCCGGGAGGAGGCGTCAGATCCGCCCACTGAGGAAGGTAGGAGTCGACCGGGACTGCCGAACCGCGATTCAGCACCACGCCGACGGCGCCTTCTGGACCGTACCGGCATATCAACACGACCGTTCGAGCGAAGTTCGGATCGACAATCGTTGGCGTCGCCACCAGGAGATCCCCGTTGCTCAGCACGGCCACCATGTTGGCACGTTCCTGTCTGGACGCGTACCAGCTCACCGGCGACACACGTACCACGTTCTCAAGAACTAGGTTTGAGTCATGAAGGTGCGCAGGGCTCGGAAGGCGGACTTGGGTGCGATCGCACATCTTGCCGGAGTTGCGTGGCGCACCTCGTACACGGATCTCCTCGATTCGGACACCATCGAGCACTGGCTCAAGACCGCCTACTCCCAGGCGAGCCTCGAACAGCGACTTCAGGACCATCCCATCTTCGTCGTGCAAGTCGAGGGTCTGATCGCTGCGTTCGCCGACGTCTATGTGCAGCAGAACACGATCGTGATTGCAGCTCTCTGCACACATCCCGAGTACCGGCGTCTGGGAGCGGCGTCGGCGCTCCTCGAGAAAGCCCGTTCGCTCGCTCCGTCGCTGCCGCTCACCGCCGATCTCCTGCTCGGCAACACGGCGGCCGAACGATTCGTGGAGCGCTTGGGCTTCAGGCCGGGCAAGACACTCGAGGTGCATCTGTATGGCAAACCATTCATGGAGCGGCGTTGGTGGATCGAGCCGGCTCTCATCTCGTGAACACACTCCCGAAGGTCCTGCTCCATGACCATCTCGACGGCGGGCCGCGTATCGAGACGGTGCTCGACCTCGCTGAGGCCGCCGGCTACTCGTCCCTGCCGACGACAGACGCTGCCGCTCTGGCAGATTGGTTCGACCAGTCTCGATCTGGATCGCTGGCGACATACCTCGAAGCGTTCACCCACACGATCGGCGTCATGCAGACCGACGACGCGCTCTCCCGTGTCGCCTATGAAGCAGTGCTCGACACCGCCGCGGACGGGGTGGTCTATGCTGAGTTCCGCTTCGCGCCACTCAGCCACCTGCAAGCTGGTCTGGATCCACGGAGCGTCATCGACGCCACCCTCTCAGGACTCTCCGAAGGCGCCCGCGAGACGGGCATGGCCATCGGCCTGATCCTCGACGCCATGCGACATCGCGACTCCTCTGGCGATGTCGCGAGGCTGGCCGCCGAGTTCTCACACAGGGGTGTCGTCGGCTTCGACCTCGCCGGCCCCGAACGCGGATTCCCTGCCGATCACCACCTCGTGGCCTGCCGGACGGCGCGCGAGGCAAACCTTGGTGTCACACTCCACGCGGGCGAGGCCGACGGACCACACAGCATCTGGGTCGCCCTCCAACGATGCGGTGCTCATCGCATAGGGCACGGTGTTCACATCATTGATGACTGCGTGGTCGATCGGGGCGACATCGTCAAGATGGGTCCACTGGCTGCCTACGTCCGAGACTTCGGTGTTCCCCTCGAGGTGTGCCCGACATCCAATCTGCACACCGGCGGATGGACCGCCGATACCCATCCTGTCGGCGCCCTACACAGGGCAGGGTTCGCGATCACGCTCAATACCGACAACCGGCTGATGAGTCGCACCACACTCTCGGACGAGTTCCGCCTCGTCGTGGACCACCAAGGGTTCACGATCGAAGATCTCGCTCGGGTCACGCGACAGGCCATGATGGCGTCCTTCGCTCCACTCCCCCTCAAGCGGGAGATCCTCGCCGACCGCATCGCTCCTGCCTACGCCTGAACCTGCTCGTCGATCCAATCGGCGATATCGCCGAGCACCTTCTCCTTCTCCGCCTCATTGTGACACTCGTGGAGGAGCCCCTCGTAGACGATGCGTGTGGCATGTGGTTCCAGCAGTGCACTCGCCGCAAGTGGGACGATTGGATCGGCCGAACCGTGAATGGTAAGGGTCGGTATGCGAATCCGGTCGAGCTGCTCGATCGTTTCGGCACGCGCTCTGAGGGCCTCGTATCCGAGTTTGGCCGTCGTCTTCTTGAGCACGAGGGAATCAGTGTCGTAGGCGCGGGCCACCTGGACATCGTGCGTGAGTTGCTCACCCTTGATGCCTGTTGCGACCGACAGCGTCGGGAGGATCGGTCCGAGGATCTTCGACAGCGTGTGGAGCACCGGCGCCAAGTTGTCTGCGAGCCCGGGAGCAGATGCGACCAGAAGGTCCGGCTGCGGCCGGTCGGAGACGGCGTAGGAGGTGGCGATCAACCCTCCAAGCGAGTGGCCGTACAACACACGCGTCGACGACGGAAGCGCCGCGAGCATGTCTTCGACGTCGTCCAGGTACTCCGCCCAGTGCTTGACATAGGACCGCCGTCCGCCGGACCGTCCATGACCCCGCAGGTCGAACGCAGTCACGTCGAAGCCTCTCCCCGCGAAGAACTCTCCAACGTGCTCATATCGGCCGCTGTACTCCCCCAGGCCGTGTAGGAGAAGGATCGATACGGATGCATCGTCAACGGGCCATCGTCGAACGGCGAGCATCGTGTTGTCTCGGGCCGGGCGTTTCTCCATCACTCCTCCATGAACCAGGTGACGTTCAGGTGACGCGCCGCCTGGGCCTCGTCAGGACGGTGGACCGGGGTGAGCAAGGGCGTGTCCTCCACCGATTCAGCGTCCTCGTAGCATGACTCTCCGATCTCGTTGATCGCCGCCGCCATGGCCTCCATGGTCTCTCTCGACTGCGTCTCCGTCGGTTCGAACATCAGTGCCTCGGGCACAATCAGCGGGAAGTACATCGTTGGTGCGTGGAAACCCTTGTCCAGAAGGGCCTTCGCGATATCCATCGCGTGGACACCGGTATCCGACTTGATCGCCTCGGTGGATGTGACGAACTCGTGCATGCATGGTGCCGGGTATGGCATCTCGTACCGGTCCGAGAGCAGCGCCGCGAGATACCTCGCGTTCAGCACCGACCGTTCGGCGACCTGTCGGAGTCCGGCGGTGCCGAGAGCACGCATGTAGGTGACCGCCCTAACGACGACGCCAAAGTTGCCGTGTCGACCGTGAACACGTCCGATCGAGTTGCGGGGCATCTCCCACTCGAGCTGTCCATGCTCGTCACGAACCGGCAGGGGACCGGGCAGGAAGGGTGCAAGTGTTTTCGTCACGGCCACGGGCCCCGACCCCGGGCCGCCGCCGCCGTGTGGGGTGGCGAACGTCTTGTGGAGGTTGGAGTGGACGATGTCGAAACCCATGTCTCCCGGACGGGCGACGCCGAGGATCGCGTTGAGATTCGCTCCGTCGTAGTACAGCAGGCCCCCGACATCGTGAACGGCGTCGGCGATTTGGAGGATCTCCTCTTCGAACAGCCCGAGAGTGTTCGGGTTCGTCAGCATGAGCCCCGCGACCTCTTCGTCGAGCATCTCTCGCAGGGCATCGAGGTCGACGAGTCCTCGGTCGTTCGAAGGCACTTCCCGCACGGTGTAGCCGGCGAGAGCAGCGGATGCCGGATTCGTGCCATGTGCGGAATCGGGGACGAGCATCACGCTTCTGGGGTTGCCCATGGCGGTGTGATATGCCCGGGTGATCATCATGCCGGTCAGCTCTCCGGCTGCCCCCGCGGCCGGCTGGAACGTCGCCCGGTACATCCCCGTGAGTTCGCACAGCATCCGCTCCGCCTCGACGAGAACCTCCAGTGCACCCTGCGCCGCGGATGTGGGCGCATCGGGGTGAAGGTCTGCGAACAGGGCGACGGTCCAATCGGCAACCTTCGGGTTGTACTTCATCGTGCACGAGCCCAATGGGTAGGCACCGAGATCGACCGCGAAGTTCCGATGCGCGAGCCGAGTGAAGTGCATGACCATATCGTGTTCCGCCACTTCGACGAGCCGTACCGGCTCGTCCCGCCGCTCGTCGATATCGAGCGTCTCGACCGGTACGTCCAACTCCGGAAACGACCAGGCTCTCCTGCCGGTGCTCGACAGCTCGGCGAGGGTTGGCTCCGGTCCGCCTCCGAGCAGCGGTGATGACGACGCACGTCCACCGGGTTCAGCCATGTGCGATCACCTCCTTCAGCGCACTCACGTACCCGTCGAGTTCCTCCCGTGTTCTTTGTTCCGTGACGGCGATGAGCAGGCCCCCGGGGAGTTCCGGATAGTCCTTTGACAGCGCTATCCCTGCCAGATAGCCGCGGTCGGCCATCTCCTCGATCACCTCTTCGGGTTCGATCGGGAGCAACATGGCGAACTCGCGAACATAGCTTGCGTCGTTCGCCATTTGCACGCCGGGCAACTCGACGAGCTGGGAGGCGAGGTAGTGGGCTTTCTGAGCTGACTGTTCCCCTACTTCTCGGAGCCCGTCCGGACCGAGCCAGGCGAGCTGAATCGCGGCGGCGACCGCGTTGAGTGCCTGGTTCGAGCAGATGTTTGAAGAGGCCTTCGCCCGTCGTATGTCTTGCTCCCGGGCGCGCAACGTCATCACATAGGCCGGTGTATCGTCCCGATCGACGGTCTTGCCGATGATCCGTCCGGGCATTCTGCGCACGTGATTCCTCGAGAGGGAGAACAGGCCCAGTCCTGGTCCGCCGAATGTCATCGACGATCCCAGCGGTTGACCCTCACCGACGGCGATATCGACGCCCGCCGAACCCGGGCTCCGCAGCACACCCAGAGTCATCGGGTCGTAGCAGACGATTCCAAGCGCGTCCACCTCGCGGGCCACACGCACCGCGGTGTCGTAGTCTTCCACCGCCCCGAGGTAGTTCGGTTGTGCCCACACCACCGCCGCCGGCGGATTAGCAGTGTTCCCCGCCCACGCGGTGCGCCCCCCGACGAGGGGATGCTCCACGATCTGGAAGCCACGGGTCGCGGCCAGTGTTTGAATCGTTTCGCGGACTCTTGGACTCACCGCTCGCGACACCCACACCGTCGAGCGCCCGGTACTGATCGCAGCCAGATTCACCGCTTCCGCAGCGGCTGTGGCCCCGTCGTACATCGAGGCGTTGGTGATGTCCATCTCGGTGATGCCCGACACCATCGACTGGTACTCGTACAGCACCTGGAGGATCCCCTGGGAGACTTCGGCCTGGTAGGGGGTGTAGGCCGTGACGAACTCGGGTCGGGCTGTGAGCGCACGGACCGTCGGAGATACGTAGTGGTCGTAGAACCCTCCTCCGGCGAAGCAGGTCAGTTCGCGGTTGTGATCGGCGAGCGACGAGAGGAGCCGTTGGACCTCAGGTTCGGAGAGACCTCTGCCGACGTCCGGCGAGCGATCGACCAGCACCTCCATCGGAAGGTGCGAGAAGAGCTCGTCGATGTGCTCGAGGTCGAGACGATCGAGCATGATCGACAGGTCTTCACTGGTGTGAGGCGTGAAATCCATACGTCATCTCCTGATGAACGGAAGGCGAACTCGACTGGCCGGCTCCCAGCGACCCCTGACCTCGATTTCAATGGGAGCATCTGCATCGGCGGGAGGAGCGAGATATCCGAGCCCGATGCCCTTCCCCAGAACGGGGCTGAAGTTCCCGCTCGCGACCGTGCCGGTCGAGGCACCAGCGCGCATGGCGTAGCCGTGACGCGGGATCTTGCGTCCGTCCATCTCGAACGCTACCTGCCGCTTGGGGAGACCGTTCTCGCGCTGGCGCTCCAGTGCATCCCTGCCCACGAATTCATGGTCCCATGCAACCACCCATCGCAGTCCGGCCTCGAGGGGTGTCGTCTCAGGATCGAGGTCCTGACCCCACAACGGGTACCCCATCTCCAACCGCAGCGTATCCCGAGACCCGAGCCCGCACGCAACGGCGCCGGCTCCCAGCAGGGCCCTGAACATGTGTACGGCGTGCGCTCTTGGCACCGCGATCTCTCCGCCGATCTCCCCGGTGTAGCCGGTCCCGGCGATCTCCACGTCAACGCCATCGAAGCTTCCTGTCGTGACTCCGAAGTGCTCGGGTACCAGGCCGAACACGTTCTTGAAGACTGACGGTGCCTCTGGGCCTTGCAGCGCGACGAGAGCATTCGAAGCTCTGATGGACTCGATCCGGATCCCTTCGGGGGCAGCGGTCCGGAATCGTGCCCGGATAGCATCGTCGTTGGCGCCGTTCGGGATCACCCAGTAACGATCATCGCCCCATCGCCACACGATGATGTCGTCGAGGACACCCCCGTTATCGTTCAGCGACATCGTGTACTGGGCACGACCAGGTTCGATGTCGGCGATGTCGTTGCAGAGGAGCTCTCGAAGAAGATCGGTGCTGCCCTCGCCTTCTACGAGGAATCGGCCAAGGTGAGACACATCGAACACCCCAACCGATGAGCGCACTGCTTCGTGTTCCGCGATGACCCCTTGGTATTGAACAGGCATCTGCCATCCAGCGAAGTCGACGAACTTCGCTCCGAGTCGCGAATGCTCATCGTGCAGCGGTGAACGTGGCATACCACTCCTTCGGGAACCTCAGGTCAGCTTAGACGTCTCAGGGTGCAGAGAATCCCAGCTCCGGCAGAAGTCTCAGCCGGTAGACGCGTCGTCCGCGATGGTGACGTCTGGTGGTCCTGGAATGCGGGTCGGGGCCGTGGCACCGTCGAGCTGATCGGGTTCTTCGAGACCGTATTTCACGAGGAGTTGGAGGTAGTCACGCTGATAGAAGACCTTGCATGTGACATCTGGATAGAGCTCCCGAAGACGCCGCGCCTTGCGGTTCTTCCTCGTCACGAGACGCTGATTCATCGTGGTGATTTCGATGAACACGTCCTCGTCGGGCAGGTAGAAGTCCGGAGCGAAGTAGCCGGTTGGCGTACCTTCGGCATCCCACGAGATCGGGAACGCTCGCGGTTCGTACTCCCACTCGATGCCGTAGAAGTCGAGCAGGCGAGCGAACTGCCGCTCGCTGTTGTGGGCGAAGGTAGTCTGCTCCGCTCGCCCACCCTCGAAGGTGAGGTCGTTGCTCAGACGCCTGCCTCTCTCAGAGCCGGCTCTTTCGACTCCCACAAGGCGTGGATCTCGCCTTCGAGCTCCTTCTGAACCGGGCCGACGGCGATGCCGAACACACCCTGGCCACGTTGGAACACGTCGACGACCTCTTGGGACGAGTGAGCGGCATAGATCGTTTGGCCGTCGGACAGGAGTGTCACATCGCCCAAGGGGCGATCCGACTGCAGCTGCTCTCGGAGGATCTCGATCGCCTGGCGGATCTTCTTCAGACTCATTCCCGCGTCGAGGAGCCGCTTCACGACTTTCAGCTGTACCACGTCCCCAAACGAGTAGAGCCGTTGTGAACCGGACCCTTTCGCGGGCTTCAGCGATGGCTTCAGAAGGTCCGTTCTCGCCCAGTAGTCGAGCTGTCGGTAGGTGATACCAACCAATTGGCACACATGCGGTGCTCGGAATCCCTGCTCAGCCACGATCCTCGCTCCTCAGGTTACACGGTCGTAATTCGTGGATCGCAAGTTACCCGTGCAACGGCCGAGTTGTCAACAACCCCTGTGGATAACTCAGCCGGCGCAAAGGGCGACGAGCCTCTCGAGTTGGCCAGGAAGCCCGACCCCCACGAGCACGTCGCCCGGTTGCAGCACTGCTCCAGGATCCGGGTTGAACGACAGCTCTCCCGTGTCACCCCGCTCCACAGCGATGACGATCGCTCCCGACTTCTGCCGAAGGTCCACGCCGCGCAGCGTCTGGTTCGACACCGTGCATCCTTCCATCACCGGCACACGCTGAACCCGGTACTCCACGGGACCTCTGCGGGCAACGAGGTCGATGAAGTCGGTCAGCTCGGGCTGGATCACCAACGAAGCGAGCCTGCGCGCACCGACGGACTGTGGAGAGACCGCCTGGTTCGCACCGGCCAGGAGCAGCTTGTGCTCAGCCTCAAGGTCGGAGGCACGAGCCACTACGAGAAGATTTCGATGGAGTGCCTTCGCCGACAGGACGATGACCAGGTTGTCGGAATCCGAGTTGACAGCCGCGACGAGGGCGCTGGCTCGGGCTAGACCCGCTCGCTCCAGTGTCTCATCGTGGGTCGCATCGCCCTCGACCACGACCGCGCCGTACGCCTTCGCAGCCTCGGCTGCCGCCGCATCGCGCTCGATCACAACACTCGGAACGTCACGCTCTTCGTGGATCTCCCACACCCCTCTTCCGACTCGACCCCAGCCGCAGATGATCGTATGGCCTGACAGGTGCTCGATCTTTCGTTCCACTTGACCTTGCCTCCGTTCCGAGATGTTCTCAACCGCCATTTCCATCACCGCAGCCGCTGTGAAGAACAGCGTTCCCACCCCGACAACGATCAGACCCATGGTGAGCAGCCGCCCCGCCTCGGAGAGATCGACGACCTCTCGGAACCCGACCGTAGAAATGGTGATGACAACCATGTAGAGGGACTCGAGGAGTGATGCGTGCTCGACCAGCATGAACCCCACAGTCCCGACCACCAGTACAACCACCAGGATGACTGCGCCGATGCGGGCCCTAGCGGAACCGGTCACGATCGTCCCTAGCGCTCTGGGGGCGGCGCGAAGTCTTCCGGCGTCACCTCGTCCAGAAACTCTCGGAACTTCTCGATCTCGGACTCCTCCTCCGCGTCCTTGATCTCGACGCCCGCTTCATCGATGACTTCCGGAGCAGCGAAGATAGGCGAACCCGTGCGAACGGCGATCGCGATCGCGTCGGAAGGACGAGCAGAGATATGCACTTCGCGTCCGGCCTGCTCGAGCACCAGATCTGCATAGAACACCGCGTCCCTCAGCTCCGTCACCACGACCCTCACGACGGTGCCACCCAGCGATTCCGTGACGAGTTTGAGTAGATCGTGGGTGAGCGGTCGCATGGGCACCAAGCCTTCCACGGCGTACGCGATAGCGGTTGCCTCCACTGCACCGACCCAAATCGGGAGAAACCGCGTCCCTGTCGCCTCGCGCAGCAGCACGACAGGTTGGTTCGTCGGCAGCTGGAGCCGTACGCCGACCAGTTCCACAGGGACGTGATCCGTCACAACGATCAGGTTATCAGAAGGCGCATTCCATCAACATGCCGGGGTCGGCCTGGAACGCCGACAGGTCCAGCACAGCCCAAATCGAACGCAGGTTCCGATACCTCCCCTCCCAGTCGAGTCCATACCCAAGAAGGAATTCATCGCCCACCTCGAACCCTCGGTACTCGATCGGAACCTGGACAATGCGCCTCGGCACCTTGTCCAACAGAGCGACCGTCCGGAGGCTCTTCAGATCCCTGGTGTCGAGGAGGCGTCGGAGGAACGTGAGCGACAGTCCGGTGTCGACGATGTCTTCAACGATCAGGACGTCTCGGCCTTCGAGCGAGATCTCCGTGTCCATCGAAATCCGCGCGCGTCCTCCTTCGCCGAATCGGTTCAGGGAGAGAAACTCGATCTCGCAGTCGCCCTCGATCGCTCGCGAGAGATCACTGAGAAATGGCAAGGAGCCCGAAAGGACGCCGACGAGCACCGGGACCTTGCCTTCGTAGTCTGCACTGATCGCCTCACCGAGCGAGCGAACCCGCTCCGCGAGCGGGCCTTCGGCAATGACCTCGACGACCTCGTTCATCTGTCCCACAGCCATGACCAGTATGTTCCGATCCAACCGAGCGCGTCCTTCAGCGTTGGAAGTGCGTGAGCATCCGACCCCACCAGCTCCGAAGCACCGACCGCCTCTCCGCCGACCCGCGCTGTGATGACGGGCCCCGACTGGTCGAAGCCGGCATCGAGGGTGACGGGCTCTTGCAGCGAAGTGAACGTCTCAACCGTGGAGCCTGCTTCGAGGCTGTCAGTATCTGCAGCCACGCGCCGTTGCGCGTAGGTGACGCCGCTCATGATCACCGGGATGACCCCGAACTCGGCGAACCCGTAGTCGAGCAGAGCGGTCGCGTCGGTGAAGGCATCGGTCGAGCCCATCACGACCGCATACAGCCTGCGCCCATCCCGCTCCGCTGCAGCGACGAGAACATGGCCGGCAAGGCCCGTGTACCCGGTCTTCACGCCGATCGCCCCCGGGTAGGAGCCAAGGAGGCTGTTCGTCGTCCTCACGACTCGGATCGTGCCATCGGGAGCATCGGGAAGTCGCACCGTCTGTGTGCGCACAGCCGTCGAGAAGACGGGGTTCTCCATTGCGACACGCGCCATCGTGAGCAGGTCGCGCGCCGACGTGTAGTGGCCCTCTTCGTCGAGACCGTGCGGATTCGCGAAGTGGGTGTTCTCGAGGCCCATCTCCTGGGCCTTGTCGTTCATCATCCGCACGAATGATGCAACGGTTCCCCCGATCCCCTGCGCGACAGCCACTGCCGTGTCGTTTCCGGACCGAACGAGCATGGAAGTCAGAAGCTGTCGGAGGGTCAGTGTCTCGCCCGCCACCAACCCGACCTCGGCCTCGCCCACGTCCACGGCGTCCTGGGTCACCGTGATCGGCTGGTCGAGATCGCCGTTTTCGAGAGCAACCAGCGCGGTCATGATCTTGGTTGTCGATGCCATCGGCCGTGCGAGATCGGCGCTGTGCTCACCGAGCACCTCACCGAACGTGTCGTCGTAGAGGATCCACGATTGTGCGCTGACTTGCGGCGGCGCCCCCGCAAAGGCACCGAACACCGGGAGCGGAGGGACATCGGAAAGCGTGGCGACGGCAACCGGGGCCGGTCCGAGCACCATCACGGCTACAAGCGACAGCAACACCAGGAAGGCGACACGCCCACGACGTGCATGACCGATCACATTTGGCCCGGAAAGGAGTCCCACCGACTACTCCGCCATCAGGCGTCGCAGACCTTCTGACAGCGCCGCGCTCCGCATCCGCTCCATGGCGTCCGCACATCCTGCAAGGATCTCTGCCGCGTGCTGGCGAGACTCAGGGCTCCTCGCCCGAACGAGCGGCGCGGTCAATGCCGCGAGGAGTTCTGCATCGCGGTCGGTCGAGATGCGCAGCGATCGAAGGTGGCGGGGCTCCAGACCGTAGGCGAGCAGGCGCTGGGCCTGGGTGGCAACGGCTACTTCTTCGGCCGGGAAGCGTTCGGGCCCGTCGGGCTCGGGCCGAACCACCCTGTTGTCCACGAGTTCCGAGACCTGCCGGGACGACAGGCCGGTGACCCTTCGAAGTTCATCCCTGTCCACGTCCTGTCCGGGCTGCTGGAAGAGCTGTTCTGGTGGAGGACCGCTGGGCGCGGCTACGGGGAGTTCCTCACCGCGCTCCCACATGGTGAGTTTCGACTTGATCACCTTGAGGGGAAGGAAGTGGTCTCGCTGCTGCTGGAGAATGTACCGAAGCCTCGCGACGTCCTCGTCGCTGAAGGACCGATATCCGGAGCTGCTACGTCCGGGATTGATGAGTCCCTTGCCCTCGAGAAAGCGCACCTTCGAGACCGTCAGGTCCGGGAATTCGTCTTTCAAATGGGAGATCAACTCACCGATGGAGAGTCCCTCACTCATGGCCTTTCCCCACGCTGAGGTGGAACTTGCCCACGATCACCTCATCCCCCGCCGCGAGGGCGGCTCTGTCTACCCGAGTCCCATTGACGTAGGTGCCATTTGTCGAGCCGGAGTCTTCAACGCTCAAGCCGTCTCGGTCGAAGACGAGTCGGCAATGGTGACGGGACACGGTAATGTCATCCAGGAAGATGTCCGACTCGGGGTGACGACCAACCGTGGTCGTTCCCTCCTGCAACACCCATCCCATTCCTGCTCGCGGTCCCCGCTTGACAACCAGCACGAACTCTCCTTCCACGCCCTCGATCTCGGAAGGGAAGTCGGCCATCTCCGGAACGAACGTGATCGTGGGTTCGTGCTCGATCACGACGCCGCATGCCGGGCAAGTGACGGCGTCGTTGGGGATCTCTGCGAGGCAGGTTGGACAGTGCATTACTCGTATCGTAGCGGGCGGATCCTCAGGCCCCTGCGGTCAGCGCCTCGTACGCGGTGGCGTCCATGAGTTGGCCGTACTGATCGGGCTCTGACGGAGCGATAACGGCGATCCACCCCTCACCGTATGGGTCTGCGTTCAGGAGCTCCGGCCGCTCGGTCAGGGCAGCATTGACGTCCTCGACCGTGCCGGCCACCGGCGCGAACACATCAGAGACCGACTTCGTCGACTCCACTTCGCACATCGAATCACCGACACCGAATGAGCTGCCTACCTCGGGTAGCTCCACGTAGACGATGTCTCCCAGCGCATCCTGCGCGAAATCGCTGATCCCGACCCGCACCCTGCCGTCGGCGTCCATGAGGGCCCACTCGTGGTCCTGTGAGTACCGCCTGTCGGATGCAACCTGCATGAACGCTCCTCTCGTCGGACCGAGCTTACCGCGCCCACAGGTCCCGGGCGTACAGCCCCGCAACCCACCAGTAGAGGACCAAGCCGACCACGCCCAGCACCCACGCGATGACGAGAAACACAGTGGGGATGAAGTCACCCTGAGCTACGTAGAACGCTGGTATCGCCCCATACAAGATGAACGTCGCGAGCTTCCCGAGCCAGCGCACCTCGATCCTGCCGCCCTTGCTCGCCACGACGATCGTTCCGATTCCGACGGCGACCTCGCGCGCCGTGATGCCGAGACCCAGCAGGAGAGGGATGACACCCACCACCATTCCACCAATGACTGCCGTCGCGATCGCGAGGCGGTCGGCCACCGGGTCGAGGATCTTGCCAAGTTCTGACACCTGATCGAGACGTCGCGCCAGGTACCCATCGATCCAGTCAGTCCACCCGATGACGAGGAGAAGCCACCCCGCCGCTGCGTACTCACCACGTGCGAAGACAAACCAGGCGAACACGCCGACACCAACGAGACGGATGCTGGAGACGAGATTGGGGATGGTGAGGATCAGTGGCTCTGCTCCGCGACGTAGCAGGAGACGAAGTGACCCGGTTCCAACTCCACAAGTCGCGGGTGGTCACTGGTGCGACACTGTTCGGTCGCCCAGGGGCACCGATCCAGGAAGCGGCATACGGGATCCGGATCGATGGACTTGGTGATACCACCCTGAATCTCGACGTCCGGTCGCGTGTAACTCGGATCGGGTACCGGCACGGCCGAAAGCAGCGCCCGCGTGTAGGGATGCATTGGATTCGAGAGCAGCTCCTCGGTGGGTGCGATCTCGACGATCTTGCCAAGGTACATGACGGCGATCCGATCGCACATGTACCTAGCGACTGCAAGGTCATGAGTGATGTAGAGGTAGGAGACCCCGAACTCCTCTGCGAGCTTCAGCATGATGTCCATGATGGAGATGCGGATGCTGACGTCCAGCATCGACGTGGGCTCATCGGCGACGACGAACACCGGATCGATCACCAACGCGCGCGCGATGGCGACCCGCTGCCGCTGTCCGCCGGACAACTCGTGTGGGTAGCGGAACATGAAGCTCTCCGCGGGTGCGAGTCCCACCATCTCGAGTAGTTCGGCCACCCGCTGTTCTCGCTCCGGGAGGCGCCCGATCCCTTGCACCTGGAGTGGCTCGGCGATCGTGTCGTAGATCGTCCGCCTCGGATTCATGGACTCGTAGGGATCCTGGAAGATCATCTGCACGCGACGACGGAAGCGCTTCATCCCGTCCTTGCCGATATCGGACACGTCCAACATCTCATCGCCGTCCTGCAGTTGGATCGACCCTCCCGTGTTGTGCTCGAGCCGGGCGAGGATGCGCCCTGTCGTGGTCTTGCCCGATCCGGACTCCCCCACCAAGCCGAGGGTCTCACCTGACCCGATCTCGAACGAAACGCCGTCGACCGCGTGGATGAACTGGTGGGCCTTCCTGAAGATGCCGCGACCGAGAGGGAACAGCTTCTCGAGGTTCTCTACTTTGACGAGTGGGCCGTTGGCGTTCGCGCTCATGCCTCCAACCTCCGGAGCTCCGGAACCTCGTCTGGGTGCCAGCACGCGACACTATGACCTTCGGAGAGCTCCTCGAATGGAGGTTCGTCGATGCTACAGATCTCGGTGGCCCACGGGCATCTCGGATGGAAGCGGCAGCCGCTCGGGGGTTTCAGTAGGTCTGGAGGCTCTCCCTCCAGCGGAGCCAGCTTTCGTCTGGGTCCCTTCACGCTCGGCGTGGAGGCGAGAAGAAGGTACGTGTACGGGTGCTTGGGATGCGAAAACACCTCGTCGGTCGAGCCCAATTCGACGAGCTTGCCCGCGTACATCACGCCGATCCTGTCGCTCACTTCGGCGATGACGGCCACGTCGTGTGAGATGTAGATGATCGCCATGCCGAGAGCTTCTTGCACATGCTTCAACTCGCGCAGGATCTGGTCCTGAACGATCACGTCCAGCGCGGTTGTCGGCTCGTCGGCGATGATGAGCTTTGGATCGCACGAGAGTGCCATTGCGATGATGGCTCGCTGCCGCATCCCGCCTGACAACTCGTGTGGATACCTGTCCATCATCTCTGGTACCAAACCCACGAGTTCGAACAACTCGGCTATGCGCTGGCGTCCTTCGGTCTCCATCATGTCCGGGAAGTGCTGTTCCATCGCTTCCCAGATCTGATCGCCAACCTTGTAGACCGGGTTCCATGCATTCATCGCACCCTGGAAGACCATGGAGATGTCACTCCAGCGGTGCTTGCGCATCTGTTCGTCGGTCAGCCTTGCGACGTCGGTGCCGACGAGGATGATCTTCCCGTCCACGATGCGGGCGTTGTCGGCCAGAAGACGGATGAGCGTCATCGCGATGGATGTCTTCCCGCATCCCGACTCTCCCACCAGTCCGAGCGCTTCGCCTTCCGCGAGGGTGAAGCTCACATCGTCGACCGCTCGCACCTCGCCTTTCTTCACCGTGTAGTGCATGGTCAGGTGCTGAACGTCGAGGACGGGTTTGGCGACGAACGCCCGTTGGTCAAGACTCATCGAATCAGCGTCTCCTGAGTCTGGGGTTGACGATTTCATCCATGGCACGTCCCACCAGGTAGAAGGAACCCGCCAGCAGCGTGACCGACATCCCGGCAGGGAGCAGGAGCCACCAGTAGCTCGCGCTCGAGAGGAGGTAGCCCTGCGAGTTCGCTGTGTAGATCATGATGCCCCAGCTCATGTTGATGTTGAGCAGGCCCAGGAACGACAGGGTGGCCTCGCTCGAGATGGCGTCGGTCACCGAGAACATCATGTAGAGGAAGCTCAACGGCAGCACGTTCGGGATGACGTGGCGGAAGATGAGGTGCATTCTCCCTCCGCCAGCGACGCGGGCGGCGTCGATGAACGGCTTCACAGACACGGAGAGTGCCTGGGACTTCAGGATGATGGCTGTTCCACCGAACCCGGACAGTACCCCGATGAGGATCGCGAGGTGAAGCAGTTCGAAGTGGAACAGCGCGGACAGGACGATGAGGATAGGCAGGAAGGGCACCAGGAGGATCAGGTCGGCGAGCCGCATGAACATCGTGTCGACGATTCCGCCGAAGAACGCAGACACTGAACCGACGGTCGTGCCGATGCCAACGGTCACCAGTGCCGCGACGATGCCCAATATGAACGCCGCTCTTGTCGAGTACATGAGCTGTGACAACACGTCACGGCCAAGAGGATCAGTTCCCAGCAGGTGATTCTCCGACGGGGGGGCAGGCTGTTGGGAGATCTCCATTGTCTCCCCCACCTTCAGCAGGGGGTTGATCAGTCGAGCGCTGAAGAGGTCGATTTGGGTCTCAGGATCGGTGACTTCGGCGTCGGGAACGATCACTTTCTGGACGACCGGGGCGTCGTAGCCGACGACCGGATCATAGATTTTGGGATCCCACACCGTGTGCATGAGGATCGGGTGCGCGAGCGCCATCAGCCCGTACAGCACGATGATCGACAATCCGACGATGCCGATACGGTTGGAAACGAAGGAGGACCACCCCTTCCTGAACCCCCGCCATGCCAGACGAAGGCGAATCCTCCATAGTGCCTCCTCCGAAGCGACGACGGTGCCCTCGTGCAGATCAGGGAGACTCATGACTCAATCCCCCACTCGGATCCGAGGATCCAGGTACATGTAGACGACGTCCACGACGATGTGCGCAACCAACGCGAGGATGGCGATGAACGTGAAGGATCCGATGATCAGTGGGATGTCCTCCTGGAGCGCCGCGCTCAAGAGCGTCTGACCCATGCCCGGCCAAGAGAACACCGTCTCGGTGATGACCCCGCCTCCGATCAGGAACGCGAGGCTGATCACCAGCGAAGTCGTCACCGGCAGAAGGGCGTTCCGGGCAGCGTGATGGTCCCTGATCGTCTTCGAAGACAGTCCTTTGGCTCGAGCCGTCAGGATGTAGTCCTCACGCAACGTCTCCAGCATTGATGCCCTGGTCAAGAGCATGGTCCCCCCGAATCCGATCAATGCCAGTGTGATCGTCGGCAAGATCAGATGGTCGCCGATGTCGAGCGCGTACGGGAGCATCTCCGACCACACGGTCATCCACCACACCACCGCGAACCCCACCAGCAGGATCCGTCCACCCCAAAGGATGCGCCTTGCAACGACGCTATTGTGCATGCGTCTCGTTGTGATCTCCAGGGCCAGCAGCGTCAGGCCCAGCAACAGCGCGGTCAGCAACATCCGTTCGAACACGGAGTTGGCGTCGAAGGTGTCCGGCTTGTCGAGCCACTTTTCGACGCTGAGGAATTTCCCGCCTGGAAAGAGTTTTAAGTTGAACGAGAATGTTCGAATCATGATGAGCGCGAACCACGGGTAGAAGACGGTCTGGAAGAACACCCCCACGACCGTAATGAGGTTTTCCCCACGTTTCCCTCGTCGCCACGCCAGGACCTTGCCCGACTTGAAACCCACCAGGAACGAAAGCAGCGTCGCAAACAGGAAGAGTGCGAGCGTTCGCGGAACCCTCTCCTTGAGAATGTCCCATACCTGCTTCGGATACTCGGAGAACGACACACCCAGGTTTCCCGTGGCGAAGTTCCTCATGTAGTGCAGGTACTGCTGCATGGGCGTCCCCGTGAGCCCGAGTCGTTCGGCGTATTGGGTGCGGACCTCCTGCGTGAGCTTCGGATTCGAGAGGAACTGGTCGCTGATATCTCCGGGCTGTGCTTGGAGGAGGAAGTATGTCGCGGTGAGGAACACCAAGAACACGATCAGGCTCTGCGCAATACGCTTGCCGACGTACTTGAGCACCTCACCTCCTCAGCGTCTTCGGGCGGTAGGACCTTAGCAGCGTCACATACGACAAAGGGAGGACCAGAGGTCCTCCCTTTGTGCTTCTCGCTTGTGGACGTTCCCTACTGGGCGACGTTCACGTCTGCGGGCAGGCCGTTCAGCGTCTGTAGGCCGTCCAACACGTCGGTGAAGGGGAACACCAAAGTGTTGTTGTAGGCCTCCAGGATCGGCGTCGAGAAGAGCACCTCGTACGGGAGGTTCTCAACGACGTTCTGGTCCATAGCCTTCACAGCCGTCTTCGCCGAATCGAGGTCGGTCGCAGCCAGGAACTCCTTCGCCAGGGCGTCGAAGTCGGCGTTGTTGTAGCCGGGCGTGTTGAAGCCACCGTTGGCCGAGTCCTGCCATGAAGCGAAGAACGCCGGCAGGAAGTCAGGCAGCGCCGGGTTGCCGAGACCCCATCCGAGGATGTACATGTCCCAGTCGAGTGCGCCGTCGCCTTCGGCGAAGACCTTGTCAACGATCACGTTGAATCCGGTCGCGTTGGCCTCGAGCGGAATGCCGAGCCAGCTCGCCCACTGGGCGATCCAGATGGCCGTCGTCGACCGAAGCGGGTCGTAGCCAGGTCCGGGGGCCAGCAGCTCGAGACTCGGGACTGCCTTGCCGTCCGGGTCCTTCAGTCCGGTACCGGTTCCAGCCATCAGGTCCAGGTTGTCTGGATCCCACTGGGGAGTGACGCCCCAGGTGAAACCGGCATCGGTCATGTACTGGAGTGCCTGGTTGAACCTGGCCTCTTCGTCCAGATCCTTGCAGATCTGCTGTACGTCCGGGTTCGCCCAGGTGGTGTTGCCCTCGGGCACCGTGCTGTACGTGGGGATGATTGCCCCACCCAGCAACGTCTGGAGGAACTCCTTGTTCGTCAAGCACGCGATCGCCTGCCGGAAGCCCAGGTACTTCATCGGGGACTTCCTCATGTTGAACGCCAGGTAACGGAATCCGTTCGCTGGGTTCGCGATCAGGGTCAACTCGGGCGAGCCGAGAACTTCGTTCTTCAGTCCGGTGTTCAGACCGCTCGGGTTGAGCATGAACTGAATGTCACCACTCTTGAGCGCAAGGATGGCGGCGTTCTGGTCCGAGTAGATCGAGTAGATCACGTCCTTGGCGTACGGTCCATCGGTGTACTCAACGGTCACGTCACCGGTTCCGGTGCCGTCGTACATCTCGTCGAAGCCCTTGGCGTCATTGACCTGTTCGAACGTACCGTCGCTGTAGAACTTGTACGTCGTGCCGTTGTAGTAGCTGTCCGGGTTGGAAACGTTCTTCGCGAATGCACCCGGCTCACGGCTGTCATAGATGAACGCACCGGCGGAGGGCTCGCCCTCGCCGGACGCAGCTTCGATCGTCTGTGCAGGATCGTCGGACGTAGCGGCCTCGTCGACAGCCGGCTGCCAGAAGCTCTGCGGCATGATCGGCATGAGGCCGATGCCGAACTGCCAGATGGCCAGACCAGGATTGGATGAGAAGGTGATCTTGACGGTGTAGTCATCCACCGCTTCAACCTTTGTCACACCGTCGACCGTCTCATCGACATCCGTCGTCGCCGGATCGTCCGGAACGTACGCGGCCAAGTTGGTCGACCAGTTGCCACCGACGCCGAGCTGCGTACCTGCGTCCCACGTGAACACGAAGTCGTTGGCCGTCACAGGCTGTCCATCTGACCACATGTAACCCTGACGCAACGTCTGAGTCACCGTCCAGACATCACCCTCCTGCACGGCTGCTTCCGGAGCACCTTCAGCGATACCGGGCACGAGCTGCCACGACGGTGCGGCCAGCGTGAACAGTGACGTGTGCTGGTTTCCGAGGACGTATCCGTTCCACACTGACGACTCTGCGTCCAGATAGGACCAGAAGTTGTCGGTGGTCAGATCCTCGAAAATGCCAAGCTTGTATGTAAAGCCCGCACTACCGGTGGCCGCCGTGGTCGTCGTCGCGCCGCTTCCTGCGGTCGTCGTCGTTGCCGTACCTGCCGTGGTAGTAGTGGACTCTGTGGTGGTTCCCTGGCCGCAGGCCGCAGCGACGAGCGCCAGCAGCGCAACGACCGCGATCCACGTCCAGAGTCTCCGTTGTTTCTTCACAGTACAACCCTCCATAGGTCATCCCAATTCCTTCATGTTCGCTGGAGCAGCCTCTAGGGCAGCCCTCGGGAACTGATCTGAGGTTAGCCCTCGCGGGGAGCATCTCCAACAGGAACAAGCCACCATTTCCCAGACGGCGGGCACGATGAAGGCGATGGCCTCGGGGGTGCTCAGTGGCGGTAGACGAGGAGACGTTGCTCGATCACCGAACTGCCCAGCCTGATCGTCTTGCAGGCGGGCTGCGCGAACCCTTCGCTTGCCTCGCCGGCCGCGGTGACGTCTGCGAGATCGACGGGCATCCCCACGAGAAAGCCGTCGCGCAAGGTCAGTACGTGACCTGTTGCCGAATCGGTGACCGGCGCGGTGACGACTCCCACTCCCCCTTCCAGGTGAACGACGGCCAAGAAAACGGCCCTCAAGGAAACCCACGTCCAGAAATGAAACCCCCGACACCTCAGTGGTCTCGGGGGCTTCTGTAGGTCGGGCTGGCCGGATTGAACTGCTTGGAGCGCCTCGGGTTCCGACCCGGGAGCTGATGAGGATCGTCACTGCCAGATCTTCCGGCGTTGTTCGTCGTCCGGCGTGGTGGGCCCCCATACCAGCACAGCGGTCACGCGCTGTGGCCCGGTTGCGGCGATCGGGGCCTGGCGCTACTTAGGGCGCGAGTCTGAGGATTAGCGGATAGTCCCCTATTAGGAGATCTTCGATGACAAGATCGCCACCGTCATCGTTCGTGATCAGCTCCTGCGTGTAGCCATAGAGTACGTCTACACCCGTCACCGTGTGCCCCGAGAAGCCAGGCAGTACCACGGTGGAAGCAAGTCCTGGATCTTGATCGACCGCAGCACCGTTCGTCCACAGGGCAATGAGGGTTTCACCGTTCGGCAGTGAGAAGCTGTAGCTCTCAATGTCGGGATACTCGCTCTGCAGGGGACTCGCCAGGCCCGCGGCTCTGGCTCCAGCCATGACGTTCCCGAGGTTGCGAACGGTCTCGGAGACGATCGGTATCTCTTGGGGTTCGGTGATTCCCGCCACCACGTCCATGCCGAGATTCATCACGATTGCTCGGACCCAGTACTTCGCAGCAACAGTGTCGGTGTATTCCCACGGTTCATAGGGGCTGGGAGCGGTCGGAGTGTTCCAGTGCATTTCTGAAGCGACGTATTCCCCCCTGAAACCGTGGGCAGTGGCAACGTCTTTGATTTCTTGCACCAGAGATGGATAGTTGTAGTAATACTCGCGGGTTTCGTCGTATTGCGGCGATTCTCCATACAAGGGGTGGAAGCCGATGACGTCCACGAGGGGCATGACGTCCGATTGGAGGACATTGAAGAGGTAGTCGCGGGAATATCCCTCTCGTAAGGCGGTGGCACCCCCCACCATTATCTTCGCTTGGGGATCCGCCTCACGGATGATCGGAACTACTCGATGGATCAGGTTGATGTAGTCCTCTACCTCAACATAGAACAGCGGCTCGTTCAGAATCTCGTAGTACTGGATGCGGCCTTCGAAGTGGCTCACGATCATGCGGGTGTAGTCAAGGAACAGTTGAACCTCTTCCTCGTTCCCGTAGTTCGGGGGCCTCTCTGCATGAAGACCCTCGTCCCAATGTTCCAACACGTAGATGATGGTGGTCCCGTTATCTGCCAATGATGAGATTGCTCTGTCCTGGATTTCGGTGATCCTGGGTTGGGAATACCAACCATCCCTCACAGCCTGTTCCCAGTCCATGGGGTCGAGAGATGCCCGCATCCATCGTGTCCCCAGTTGTTCCACCTCCACCAGTCTGCCGTCGGCGTCCCGTGGGTCCAGGACGTTGAAGTTCGAGATCCGGTTGTCTGCCAGCTCTTGATATGGCAGTAGCACGATCCGTGCCTTGGGCTCGGCGTTTCCTTCTTGAAGAGTCAATGATCTCCGGGTCCCAAAGGTATGCGGAGAGAATCCGCTGGTGTTACCGGCGAGATCGGTAGCAGTAGCAGTCAGAAACGGACCCTCGAAGGCGGTGCCGTTGTCAAAGGTGAACCTGCCTTCCTCATCCGCCACAGCCTGCCCTTCGTAGATCGCGCCCTCGTCGCCGGCATCCGAGAACACCTCTACCACGCATCCCGCACAGGCGGCGCCTACCAGGGTGCCAGCCTGGAGGTCGAAGTCGAATAGCGCTGGCGCGACCAAAGAGTCGTTGCTCCCGTTGAGCGCGATCCCCCTGAGAGCGTTGTCATGAATGCTGTTCTGAGAGATCGTATTGCCAACAATGTCGCCATCCCGGATCCCGAAGCTAATACCCCACTGATCGCTGAAAGCGATAGTGTTGTTGGGCCCGATCTGATTGCTATGGGCCCCTTCGGATACGACTACTCCGGCGACCCGAATCTCCAGCGGCGTCACCCCGTCAGCGAGCACCCCAATATGGTTTCCCGTAACCCGATTGTGAGACGCTCCGCCCCAAAGGCCAATGCCATAGTCACTGCCACCAACGACATTGTCCTTAATGAGGTTGTTGTGACCACCACTTATGTGAAGAGCCGCTCCAGAGAAGTTCCTCATCTGGAGACCGATAATCGCGTTCTTGTCTGAGACGATGTAGAGAGGGCTCTCGACGTCGGGGTCTCCACTTCCATCGATGATCACGCCGGCAGTGCTGGCGTCGATCGTCAAGTACCCCTGCCGGATGCCCGGCAACTCGCCTTCCAGCATGATCGAAACCGGATTATCAGGCGGGAACACCACTGGATCGAAGACAATCATGTCACCGGTCTTCGCGTCCAAAAGCGCCTGGCGCAACGTGCCAGGGCCGTTGTCGGCTGGACTCGTGACAACGATCGTCTCGCCGAGTGGTCTCGATGTTGTTGAAGCAGGCGGCGGAGAAGACGGCGCGGTTGAGGACGATGCCCCAAGAGGAGAGGCAATCGCAGTTGACTCAGGCGTGACGGAGGAGGGCACCCCTGGACTGCAGCCGGACAAGAACAGAACGACTGCCGTTCCGAAAACGAACCGCTGCCGGGCACTTCCCATCAATCGCCTCCGAGATCTGCCCCGCCGTCAGTCTATCAGTGCCTGCTATGCCGCTCACAGCCTCGTGAACCAAGAGACGACCAAGAAACCGGCTCCCACAGAGACCGACCCACGAAGACGAGAAAACCCCGAAACTACTCAGGTTTCGGGGTCTTCTCTCGGTCGGGCTGGCCGGATTTGAACCGGCGACCTCTTGACCCCCAGTCAAGCGCGCTAACCAAGCTGCGCCACAGCCCGAAGAGTGCGAATGATACCGTCGCTATCGCAGACGTCATCCCCCCAGCCGGTGTACCACCCACACGATGCCCTGCACCACCCGGTACCCGAGGTAGAGGGCGATCAATACGACGATTGTTCGAAGCCCGAACGGAGGGCCGTCGTCACCATTCTGGTCAGGCAGGGACGAAGTAGACATCCGTCGGCTTGAGCTTGCTGTTGCGCAGGAATCGGGGCGTGACCTCCATCCCGATCCAGTCGAGGGACACGTCGTCCAGGTCGACACCCATGATTCGGGTCAGGAACAGCGTGTCCACTCCCTCGTACTCGACGAGCGCCAGCACGAACGGCGTCTCTGGAAGGAACTCCTCAGATCCGAAGTAGCAGACCGTGAACGCGTGGACTTTCGCCGTGCGTTCTGTGATGTCGATCCAGTTCGTCTCTTCGCCCGAGTACATGTCGTGGCCACGGGGCGTTGCATAGGTGTATCCCGACTCTGGATCCTGGCTGGCGAGGAGCCTCTTGTTGGTCACTCCGGCGAACCAGGGACTGTCCTGCCCGTACGAGTGCAGGTAGGTGATCGAGTACTCCTGTTCTATCTGCAGCGGTGCCATCCGCTTGAGGAACGCGAGCGCATCTGGATCCGTTTCGACAGGGAATGGAACGCCGTGAACGACGTAGCCCCCGAGGGTCTCTTCTCGACGGTCTGGCAGCTTCGTCATGTCAGTCCTCCCTCTCGAGCACGCTCACGGTGACGTAGGTGCCGGTCCCGGCATGCGAGTGGATCGCACCCCGTCTCGCATCGGCCACTTGCAGCATCGAATCCCCGAAGTGGTCTCCGATGGATCCTTGAAGCTGCCAGATGGCGAAGACGCCCTGCATCAGGCCGGTTGCGCCGACTGGATGGCCGCAGGCGATCAGGCCCCCTGAAGGGTTGACCGGCGTGATCGGGTCATCGGGCAGGTCGAGCCCATAGTCGATTCCCGGTAGGAACGCCTTTCCTGATGCCGCAAACTCGCCCCCTTCTCCGTAGAGGCAAAGCCCCATGTCCTCGTAGGTCTGAAGCTCAGACGACGTGTAGGCGTCGTGCAGCTCGATGAAGTCCAACTCGGCGAGCGGGTCGGCGACCCCGGCTTGCCGGTACGCCATGTTGCCTGCGGTGCGGCCCGCCCGGAACGAGTGCACGCCCGGATAGCGGGTGCCGTGTTTCCACAGTCTCTTGTAGTAGCCACGCGTGTCGTCGGAGGCTTTCTCCTGTTCGGTGGCGTAGTCGCGCATGAAGGTCTCGTAGTCGACGTGCGGTCGGTCGGACATGCGCATTGCATCGGTGCCACGACCGATGCCGGTCACCTTGACCAATGGACGCGTCACCGCCGCTCCCGCCGCCTCGAGCTTCTCGAGTCCTTCCTCGGAGGCGAGGACCGTGACCGCTGCGCCATCCGACATGACGCAGATGTCGAGCCGCGTCAGGGGCCAGGCGACCATCGGCGCGCTGCGAACGTCCTCGATCGTGTAACGGTTGCGCTTCTGCGCGTACGGGTTGTGGTACGCGTTGCGGTGGTTCTTCACCGACACGGCCGCCATCTGTTCGGGGGTGGTTCCGAACTCCTTCATATGGCGAGTGACCATCATGGCGTAGTAGCCCGAATAGAACCCCCCCACCGGGTAGTCCCACGACACGTCCGACGCCAAGGCGATG
>Ga0307444_1000148_pt1 | contig 36784 bp, 41 predicted proteins | sample SalMarSW160340MG_FD_202145 | JGI IMG/M metagenome (GOLD analysis project Ga0307444, IMG submission 202145) | Salt marsh sediment microbial communities from the Plum Island Ecosystem LTER, Massachusetts, United States - SW1603-40 | ecosystem: Environmental > Aquatic > Marine > Intertidal zone >...
TTCGTACTGCACTACGTCGGCGATACCGAGCAGGACGCACAAGAGATGCAGACCGCGCTGGCCGACTACGTCACCACCGGCATGGGGCTTCGGGCCGACAAGGGCGGCCGCTTCACCGGCGACAGTTGTGCGTTCGTGGCCAGAAACGGTGCGGATGTGCTGTTCATCGCTGCGGGCGACAGGCAGGCAGGCGAGACGGCACGAGCCGCCTTCCCAGACTTCTGATGCCGCTGATCCTTTGCGGCACCCCTATCGGGAACCTCGACGATGCCGCTCCACGCCTCGCGGCGACGCTGCGTGACTGCGATGTCGTGTTTGCCGAAGACACCCGGCGCACCCGCATCCTGCTGGATCGTCTGGCCGTGGACGTCCCACTCAGATCGTTCTTCACGGGGAACGAGCGGCAGCGAACCGATGAACTCCGCCGACGGCTCGAGGCCGGTGAAACGGTGGGACTCGTAACCGACGCAGGTATGCCGTCGATCTCCGATCCTGGGCTGCTCGCCGTGACTGCGGCCCGGTCTGTGGGAGCACCGGTCACCGTGGTGCCGGGGCCGAGTGCCGTTACGGCAGCCCTCGCAGTGTCCGGGTTGGCGTCCGATCGGTTCGTGTTCGAAGGCTTCCTCCCACGCGCCGGTAGCGATCGCCGTACGCGAATCGAAGACATCGCCGCCGAAACCCGCACAGTTGTGTTCTTCGCGTCACCACGGCGAGTCGGCAGTGATCTCCGGGACCTCGCCGAGGCGGCCGGCAACGATCGGCAGGTCTGTGTCGCGAGGGAACTCACGAAGCTCCACGAGGAGCTCTGGTGGGGTTCGCTGGGCGAGGCGGTGGGCCGGTTCGTCGGTGATCAGCGCGGTGAGTTCACCGTCGTGCTCGCAGGAGAACACCCCCGGCCGCCCGACCTGCAAGCAGCGGTGGAAGCGGTCCGAGCCCTCGTTCAGGAGGGCGAATCGATGTCTTCCGCCGTGCGCATCGTTGCCGAACGCTCGGGGGTGTCGAGACGAGTTCTCTACGAGGCGACGCTCTAGTGAATCGCCTTGCGGCAGGAGGCGCAGACGCCTTTGCCTTTGAACGCCGTCACGTCTGTGGTCGAGCCACAGAACGCGCACGTCGCCTCCAGCTTGCGAATCATGATCGAGTCACCCTCGACGCCGATGATCAGCTGGTCGCCCTCGTGGATGTTGAACATCCTCCGAGTCTCCGCCGGGATGACCACCCGTCCGAGGTCATCGATCTTTCGAGCAATACCGGTGTCCATACAGCCTCCGTAGATAGGACAGTGCCCCACCGGTCCTGGGCGGTGTGAGCCACATCTTACCTGATCTTCGAGGAGTATGTCACCAATCCCCTACGATCTCGGGACATGACGTGGGTCGATCCACACTGCCATCTCCAACTCGCCGACGCAGATCCGTCGGAGCTGCTCGAACGTGCCTCGGATGTCGACTGGGTCGTCGTACCGGGGGTCGACCTCGAGACGAGCCTGCAGGCGCTCGCCCTCGCAGATGGACGGCGAGTCCTCGCGACTGTCGGGGTGCATCCTCACGAGGCCCGAAACTGGGAGTCGGAACGTGACGAAATCGCCGAGCTCGCGCCACGCGGGGTCGGAATCGGGGAGATCGGGCTGGACTACTACCGGGATCTGTCGCCTCGTGCTCTCCAGCGTGCGGCATTCCGCGACCAGCTGGAGCTTGCGGCACAGCTCGATCTGCCTGCGGTGGTGCACTGTCGGGACGCGTTCGCAGATGTGTTCGAACTCGTCGAGGCCACCGGCACCGCCGATCGCGTCGTTCTTCACTGTTGGACGGGCGGTCCGAGGTGGACCAAGCGGTTCCTGGACCTTGGTGTGATGTTCTCGTTCGCCGGCCCGGTGGCCTTCGAAACCGGCGACACGGTGAGGCGCGGCGCCGAGCTTGTACCGCCAGACCGGGCCACCGTCGAGACCGACACGCCGTACCTGTCACCACCGCCGTTCCGGGACGAGCCGAACGAACCGGCGCATGTCGCGCTCGTCGGCTTCGCGCTCGCCGGCGTGTGGGGCATGTCACCCGATGAGGTCGCTCGCACCACGTCGGCAACCGCGACCCGCATATACCGGTCATGACACAGGGGCCCGCGTCGATCAATCGGCTCCTGCGCGATCACGGCGTTGTGCCTCGCAAGCGTCTCGGGCAGCACTTCCTCGCCGATCCGAACATCGTCGCCAAGATGGTCGCGACCGCGGGAGTCGGCCCGGATGACGACGTACTCGAGGTGGGCGCCGGGACCGGCTCACTCACGGCGGCGCTGGCAGACACGGGGGCTCACGTCGTCTCCTACGAAGTCGACTCCGGGCTTCGCTCGATCCTCCACCACGTGGTCGGGGACCGTCCCAATGTCGAGTTGCGATTCGAAGATGCCGTCGTTGCCCTGCCATCGGCGCTTGGTCCTGGGCGCTGGAAGATGGTCGCCAACCTGCCGTACAACGTCGGAACGCGACTGCTCCTCACCCTTCTGCGGGACGCCCGGCAGGTACAGGAGTTCACGGTGATGGTGCAGAAGGAGGTCGCCGACAGGCTCACCGCCAGGCAGGGATCGCGCTCGTACGGGCTGCCGTCGGTCGTGGTCGGCCTCACCGCGGACGCCCGCAGCGCGTTCACCGTGCCGCCCCAGGTCTTCGTCCCCCCTCCGCGCGTCTCGTCGGCCGTCGTGGTTGCTCATCGACGTCCTGCGCACGAGCACCTCGATGACATCCTCGACCTCGCCGCGCTGGCGTTTGGGCATCGGCGGAAGATGTTGCGGTCCAGCATCGATCGCGGCATCCTGCTGAGAGCGGGCATCGACCCACACGCCCGCCCCGAAGATCTGTCACCCGGCCAGTTCGTCGACATTTGGGAGGCATCGCATGACTGAGCGGGCATCGGCCCCGGCGAAGCTCAATCTGGACCTCCACGTCCTCGGCGCAGAACGGGACGGGTACCACCGACTCCGATCACTCGCACAGGCGATCAACTACTACGACACACTGCAAGCCGAGCCTTCGGACGACGACCACCTCGACGTCGACGGTGAACCGATTCCGGGGAAGAATCTCGTCTGGGGAGCCGTCGAATCACTCCGGCGTCGCTCCGGTGACAGAACTCCACTCCACCTCAGCCTCGACAAACGCATCCCGGTGGCAGCCGGTCTCGGTGGAGGCAGCGCGGACGCCGCAGCGGCCTTGTTGCTGGTTGGGCGCATCCTCGGGGTGAGCGATGTCGCAGACCTGGCACCTCTGCTGGGAGCCGACGTGCCGTTCTTTCTCGATGGTGGGCTTGCGATGATGGAGGGGAGGGGCGAGCGACTGACACGGCTTCCGCTCACATCCGACTACGCGGTCGGCGTGGTGACTCCAACGTTCCACCTCGCCACCGCGGACGTCTTCAGGGCGTGGGATCGTCTCGGCGACGCCAAGGTCCGTCCGGTTCATGCCGGTGCCGTGCCTCCGTCGCTGAGGGAGTACGCGCCACTGATCAACGACCTCGAACCGGCCGCCCGGCTCGTCGCACCAGATCTCGGTGACTGGATCTCGGATTTGGAGGACCTCTGGGACAGGCCGGTGCTGCTGACGGGAAGTGGTCCGGCGCTATTTGCGTTCTTCGTCGACGTGGATGAGGCACGCTCGGCCGTCGCGTCCGCACCGGGAAGGGCGGCCTTTGCAGCCCGGCCGATTCCGGGCGGAGTGCGTGTGGAGCCACGGTTGTAGACTCGACGCCGCGCCCGAGACCTCGTTTCTTGGGGGGTGGTGTAATGGCAGCACTACGGGTTTTGGTCCCGTCAGTAGGGGTTCGAGTCCCTTCCCCCCAGCGACCAAGGAGGGTCGAATGGCCGTGAGAGCAGTGATACTCGCCGCGGGGGCAGGTACCCGCATGAAGTCCGATCTCCCGAAGGTGTTGCACACCGTCGCCGGGCAACCGATGGTCTCGTGGGTAGTGTCGGCGGTGAGATCGTTGGAACCGGACCAGATCGTGGTCGTCGTTGGCGCCAAAGGGGACCAGGTTCGACCGTTCCTCGCCGACGACATCGATGTGGTGGTGCAGGAGCAGCGGCTGGGCACCGGACATGCGACAGGAATTGCTCTCGGCGCGATACCGGTGGACGACGGCGACGCCATCCTGGTCGCGCCGGGTGACGGGCCGCTGCTCGTGCCGTCCACCCTGGAAGAGTTGATCGGCCTGCACCGGCGCACCGGTTCAGCCGTGTCGGTGTTGACCGCCGAGGTCGACGACCCCGCCGGGTACGGTCGGATCACGCGTGATGGGTGGGATCGCGTCGTGGGGATCGTAGAGCATGTGGACGCGAGCGCATCGCAGCGTCAGATCCGGGAGATCAACGGCGGCGTGTACGTATTCAATTCAAGGCTGCTCGCCGAAGCCCTTCCGAAGATCGAGCCCAACAACGTACTGGGTGAGTACTACCTGACTGACGCCATCGAGATTCTCGGTAGCTCAGGGCATCCGCTGCACGCCCTGAAGACCGTCCCTTCCGAGATCGCAGGGGTCAACAGCCTCGTGCAACTCGCTCGGGTCGAGGCGTTCATGCGCACCCGTCTCAATGAAGCGCTGATGACCGCCGGTGTGTCGATGCAGGACCCCGACCGGGTGTATCTGGAGGCCGGTGTTCGCGTCGAGCCCGGCGCGACGCTTCTGCCGGACGTACATCTCTGTGGTCGTACGAGCGTCGCGGCCGGCGCGAAGGTGGGTCCTGGCGTGACGGCAGAGGACTCGGTGATCGGACCCGACGCGCACGTGTGGTACTCAGTGCTGCGCGGAGCCGAGGTTGGGGAAGGGGTCGAAGTCGGCCCCTACGCGTCCTTGCGCCCTGGAACGGTGCTGCGCAAGGGGAGCAAGGTCGGTACGTTCGTCGAGACCAAGAAGTCGACGGTCGGGGAAGGCGCCAAGGTTCCGCATCTCAGCTACATCGGCGATGCGCAGATCGGACGGGACGCAAACATCGGGGCAGGAACGATCACCTGCAACTACGACGGTGTCGCGAAGCATGAGACGGTCATCGGCGACAGGGCGTTCATAGGTTCTGACACCATGCTCGTCGCGCCGGTCACAATCGGCGACGACGCCGTTACCGGAGCGGGCTCGACGATCACGAAAGATGTGTCCCCGGGCGCGTTGGCAGTGGAGCGTTCGATACAGAAAGAGATCCCCGACTACGCTGCCAGGCGGCGGAGGAAAGAGTCCTGAATGGAGATTTCTGCTCAGAAGCGGCTCATGCTCTTTTCGGGGAGCGCCAACCCCGAGTTCGCCGCAGAGGTCGCGGATCTCATGAACCTCAAGCAGGGTGGGCTCGAGCGTTCCGTCTTCGCGAGCGGTGAGATCTACGTCAGGCCGACCGAGAGCGTACGCGGCGCCGATTGTTTCGTGATCCAGAGTCACTCCCGCCCCATCAACTTCCATGTCATGGAGCAGCTCCTCATCATCGATGCCCTGCGCCGCGCGTCGGCCAAGCGGATCACTGCGGTCATGCCGTTCTTCGGATACTCGCGCCAGGACAAGAAGGGGTTGCCGCGTGAGGCGATCTCGGCTCGCCTCGTGGTTGACATGTTCGCTGCCGCCGGTGCAGACCGGCTCGTGTCGATCGACCTCCACAGTGGGCAGATCCAAGGGTTCACCTCCAAGCCTTTCGACCATCTGACGGCCTTGCCGATCTTCGTCGACTACCTCGAGAAGACCCTGGACGGCCCTACGACGATCGTGTCGCCCGATGCCGGCGGCGTGAAGCGGGCAGAGCGGTATGCCCGGCACCTCAACTCCTATGTGGGGTTCGTTCACAAGCGGCGGGAGGCGGACAAGCGGAACGTCGCCGAAGCGCTGGCGATGATCGGGAAGGTGCGGGGCCGGCACGCGATCATCGTGGACGACATCGTCGACACGGCAGGCACCGCCACGAGCGCTGCGAATCTCCTCGTCGAGCGAGGGGCTCTGTCGGTTCGTCTGATCGCCACGCACGGTGTTCTCTCACCGCCGGCCATGGACCGCCTCAGGGACTCCGACATCCGCGAGGTCGTGATCGCCAACACCCTTCCCGTTCCCGAGTCCGTGAACGGCTTCTCCAAACTGAAGGTGCTCTCCGTTGCGCCGCTGTTCGCCCGGGCTCTGAGGGCCATCTTCTCCGACGAGAGTGTGTCGGAGATCTTCTTGGGCGAAAACCTCTAGCTCGCTTCGCTCGCGTCTCGAGTCTTCAGTCGTCGGTCCTCAGAGGCGGAGATCACTGGTTGCCGATGGTTGATGACCGATGACTCAGGGCTGCCTAGGCTCGGTCCATGGACTCCAAGATTCTCAGAGTAACCACCGGAAGGGGCGTGTACGACCTGACGGCCCAGGCCGCAGCGTTCGTCGCCGGCCGTGAAGACGGCCTGTTGTCGGTCTTCGCCGAGCACGCAACCGCGGGACTGGCGCTCATCGAGACCGGCGCGGGGAGCGATCTCGATCTCATGGACGTGATCGACACGGTCCTCCCGAGGGACGATCGTCGGTGGAGGCACCGGCACGGCAGCCCAGGGCATGGAGCCGATCATGTACTCCCTGCCTTCGTCGCACCCAGCATTACCATCCCTGTCGTCGCCGGTCGAATGGCGCTCGGCACCTGGCAGTCCCTCGTATTGGTCGACCCGAACGGAGACAACTCGGAGCGACGGATCAGGTTGTCCTGGGTACCTGGCTAGGGGAGTGTGACCGTCTCACCCGGGTGGATGAGATCTGGGTTCCCCGAACGGAGACGCTCCCTGTTGACCGCGACCACACTTGCCCAGTAGGTGGCGATTCGTCTGGGTGAGGGGTCGGCCTCGATCGAGCGGATGTGGCGCTCCGAGATCGTCCACAGGTTGTCACCCGGCTGAACCACGACGGTCGTTCGCCCGGGGACCTGCCCGGTCGTTGCTGAGAGCTCACTCTCCGGGCGTACAAACGCACCTGGAGGGATCAGCACGCCCGAGGAGTCGGCCTGGGCCGTCACAGCGAACGCCGGAGGGGCAGTTGCGACTCCCGTCACGATCGCGGTGGCGACGGCCCTATGTATCAGTGTGCGCGCCAGGGGATTCGTGAATCTTGGACGGCGCGACGAGAGGATCGCGATCGTGGAGTAGGTCGTCCACGCCATCCAGAGGAGCGCCACGACGCGCAGGACCGCCATCAGTCGGTCGATGGGGTTGCCCGGGTCCAGCAGCATGCCGGCACGCCAGAGCGCCATGAGCGAGAGGAGTTCCACCGGTATGAGTAGGAGGGCCTTGGCCATGACCCGAACGTACCTCGAGGGTGGCATGTAGTCAACGGTTGAATACTCTCGACAATGATAAAGCTACGTTGTAGGTTCGCCTGGTCCGATTGGAAGGAGGCCAGATGGCCGTGTACGGGGGCGATCTCGCCCAGCTGGATGATCTCGCGATGCGGTTCCGCCAGGAAGGAGCCGAGATCGAAGCGCTCGAATCCCGGATCGGCGCCTCGCTGCAGTCGACTGCGTGGACCGGCCCGGCCGCGGACCGATTCCGACAGGCATGGTCGGGCGACTTCGTCCCGGCACTCCACAGGCTCAGAGAAGCCATGGCGGAGAACGCCACTGCCGTCACCCGCCGCCGGCAAGCGATCGAGTCCGCGACGAGTTGACGTTGCACCAGGGACTCGCGGTGCGTCTGTCGGCGCTCGAGGGTGAGATCGTACGTGTCGAAGGCATGGCGGAGGGGTCATGGGCGGGACCTTTCGCGGAGCGCTTCCATCAGGAAGTTACCCGACAGCGGCGAGTGATCCGGCAGGTCATGAACGAGCTGCTCGAGGCGCCGTGAACCTACGAGTGACGTGGGAGGGGGAGGTCATCGCCATCGATGCTCCACCAGGAGCAACGGTCGGCACCCTCCGATCTCTGCTCGCCCACCACCCCGACGAGATCTGGGTGGGGGATCGACGATTCGCCGACCATGAGCAGATCGGTCACATCCCCAACGGGTCGGCACTGTGTGCTTCGCGAGGAGAAGCCCGATCGATCCCGGTGGTCGAAGAGGGGCGGGTGTCGTTCCACCGACCACCTCGTATCACTCCGATGGCCGTGCCACCACCGGTGCCGCCTCCCGAGTTTCCTCGCATTCCGGATCGACGGGTGCGGTTCCGGTGGGCGGCTGCCGCCGTCCCGCTCACGGCTGGTCTCGTCCTTGCCGTCGTCTTCGGGCCGATGATGGCCGCCTTCTCACTGATCGGAGTCCTCATGGCCGCGGGCAGCTGGCTGGAGGAACGTCTCGCACTCTCACGTGAACGCCGAGCGGCCTACGACGCCATACGCAAAGCGACGGTCCACCACGAGCGGGCCAGGGTCGCACGGCGCAAGCAAGTCGAGGTGGTGTTGGGATCTCGTCTCCCCGGCCCGGATCGCGTCGCCGCGTTGGCTGCATCGAGAGCTCGAGAATTGTGGCAACGCCGGCCGTCGCATCCCGACTTCGGGATGGTCTCGGTGGGACGCTCGAACGATGGGCTGCCCATCGAAATAGCGCTTGCCCCACTGACGACCGTCGGGATCGCCGGCGCAGCCGCCCTCGGACTGGCTCGATGGGTCGTGGCGCAGGCCGTCGTACATCACGGACCGGCGGATGTCGCCGTGCGCGGACCTTCGGCTCCCGAGTGGGCGTGGCTCGGATGGCTGCCGCACCTGGCGACGGGAGCCGGGTTGGAGGTGGCCGTCGACGAGCTTGGCGGAGAGCGACGGTGCGGCATCGTGGTGACCGATGATCCCGATCGGCTGCCCGGCGTGTGCGATCTCGTGATCGAGACCGACACCCAAGGACTTGTCAAGGCGGTAGGTTCGGCGGAGGGCACGGTTCGATGCGGACGCGTGCTCACAATCCGGGAGGAAGACGCCATCGCTACGGCCAGGGCACTCGCGTGCCTGCGCGACCCTGACGCCCCCGTCGCCGACGGCCCGGTTTCGCTCGACGAGTTGCTCGAAACGCCCACCGCATCGTCGATCGCCGAAGCGTGGAGGCACCACGACACGGGACTGGTCGCACGCATCGGTTCCACCACGAAGGGCCCCCTGGAGTTGGATCTCGTGGGTCATGGTCCTCACGCCCTCCTTGCTGGCACCACCGGGTCCGGAAAGAGCGAACTTCTGAGGAGTCTCGTGATCGCACTCGCCGTCCGATACCCGCCGGACCATGTCGCGTTCGTTCTGGTCGACTTCAAGGGTGGCGCCACGTTCGACCCATGCCGGCGGCTGCCCCATGTCGCCGGGTCGATGACCGACCTGGACACTTCGGGTGCGGAGAGGGCGCTGGAGGCGCTGAGAGCCGAGGTGAGCGCCAGAGAACGATGCCTGCGCCAGGCAGGAGTGGCCTCCCTCGAACCTAAGGAGGTGGGCACGCCTCGTCTACTGGTGGTGGTCGACGAGTTCGGTGCACTCGCCGATCAGGCTCCGGGGACACTGGACGGGCTCATCGATCTCGCTCGTCGGGGTAGGAGCCTCGGGATTCACCTTCTGCTGGCGACGCAACGACCCGCGGGCGTCGTCAGCGACCGCATTCGAGCCAACACGTCGATCCGGATCGCCTTGCGCGTGCACAGCAGCGCCGACTCCCAGGATGTCATCAACAGCGATGATGCCGCACATGTCGACCGCCGCAGGCCAGGAAGTGGTTTCGCTCGGCTCGGTCCCGGTGAGCTCATCGCTTTCACCACAGGATTCGTCTCGGGGAGTTCGGGGGAGGTCCGTGTGGGCGCCGGAGGAGCACTATCGGGCGGCGATGACCGTCTCTGCGATCTCGATCGCATCGTCGATGCCGTGTGCGGGGCAGCCGAGGAGAACGGACGCCTGCCGGCCGATCCCATCTGGACCGACTGGCTCCCGGCATCGATCCGATCGAATGATCTCCAGTCGCAGGACGGAATCCCGATCGGGCTCGTCGACGATCCCCGTCGTCGCCGACCCCTGGTGTGGGCAGGAGAGAACATCCTGGTCGTGGACCCAACCGGCAGCGACGCATCTCGAACCCTCGCTGGAGTCGCGACGGCCGCCTGCTCGCACGGCGTCCACGTCCATATCGCCGGGGTTCGACAGGACTCGCCGTTGTGGCGGCTCACCTCACTGGTCGGCAACGTCGTTGGAATCGGCGAAGTGGAACGCACGCGCCGGCTCGTCCGCTACCTCAACGAAGAGATCGATCGGCGACGCGTCGCTCTTACGTCCGACCCGTCGATCCTGATCGCCGTCGAGGAACTCGACGTAGGAGAGTGGCTGGAGCGAATCATCAAGGAGGGGCCGGCGCTGGGAGTCGGCGTGATCGCCTCGATCCGGCATGCCGGGGCCGTCGGTGGCGCCATTCTTGCGGGGTTTCCCGAGCGGTTGGCCTTCAGGCTCCTGGATCCCTACGAGTACCTGGCGCTCGGCATCGGCTCGATCCCCGAGTTGCCGCGAGGAGCGGCCTTCTCGATGGCCCATCAGCGGGTCGTGAGGGTCGTCGAACCGGAGTACGACCTCGCCGCGCCCTCGAAACGGCCACCGCACATCGGGGCCCTTCCGCTCGAGGTGCCCATATCTTCGATCCACGGGATGGCCTGCACCGACAACGGCACCCTGTTCATCCCGATTGGCCTCGGTGGTACATCGACGATCGGCCCGATGGGGTTCCATGTCGATCCGGGCCGCCACATCGTCATTACGGGCCCACCCGGCTCAGGCAAGTCGACCGCGCTGCAAGCCGTCGCCGAATCGGTGGAGGGAGTGATCCCTACCGGCCAAGCCAAAGGACGGAGAATTGTGCTCATCGACGATGCCCACAGGCTCGACGAAGTACCGGTGGACGTCGACTCCGACCTGCATCTCGTGGTTGCCGCCCGCGCCGGTGATCTCCCCCACGGGCACTGGGTGAGACGGCTGGCGTTCGATGCCGCGGGCCTGTCGTTGCAGCCGGATCAACGAGACGAAGACTTCTGGCGCATGAGGCTGCCCGGAGCGCAACCACCCGGCAGAGGCGTCGTGCTGCGCCGAGGGGTGGGTATTCCGATTCAGGTTGCGTCCAGTACGATGCATCCGAAGCTCAAGGAGGACCAATGCGAGTTCGGATAGGAGTCGCCGACACCTCACGTGAGGTCGAGATCGACGTCGATGACACCGAGGCGTTCATCGCGATGGTCGAGGAGGCCCACGAGCGAGGAGACGCGTTCGTTTGGGTGGACGCGCTCGACGGGAAACGGGTAGGGATCCCGCTGACCAGACTCGGATTCATCGAGATCGAACCCGACCAGAAGTTCAACGTCGGGTTCAGAAGCTGAAGAAGCCGGCCATGCGGCCGGCCTCTCCGTCGAATCAGTTCGGGCCTAGCTGGCCCGCCGTCTCCGTTCCGCGAGCCAACGCTTGCGGAGACGACGACGCTCGTCTTCTGCATAGCCGCCCCAGACGCCCGACTCCTGATTGGAGCGGAGGGCGTACTGGAGGCAGTCTTCCTTGGCCGAGCACTGCGCGCAGATGATCTTGGCATCGGCGATCGACTGCAAAGCGGGTCCTGTTGAACCGACTGGAAAGAACAGGGTCGGCTCCGAGTCTCGGCAGGCGGCAAGCTGACGCCAATCGGTGGTTACGGTGAGCAAGACACGATCTCCTTGGAGAAGGATTGTGATGTAATTCACAAGAACCCTACCCACGGTCAAAACCTACAGCAAGGGATAATGGGATGGATTTCTCTGGAATTCTCGTGGGCGCACATCGGGGGATGCGACTCGAGTACCCAGACAACACGATTGCAGGAATCGTCGCCGCGACGAGGGTCGCCGACCTGGCCGAGACGGACCTGCGGCGAACCGCCGACGGGGTCGCGGTGCTCTCACACGACCCCGAGATCGCGGGGCACGTCGTGATCGAAACCGACTGGGCGACGCTGGCGGGAGTCGACCTCGGCGATGGCTACCGGCCCGCCCGTTTCGACGAACTCCTGAGGGCCGTCGATGCGTTCCCGATCGACATCGAGATCAAGAACGATCCAGACGAGCCGGATTTCGACCCCGAGTTCTCGTTCGCGATCGAGGTGACGTCACTGGCACGGCCTCAGGACGTGGTCACCTCCTTTCATTGGCCGACGATGGATGCGGTCAAGCGGGCACACCCGTCGCTTCGTACCGGCCTGCTGGTCGAGCCGGACGGTTCGCTGGACGAGGTGGCGCGGCGAGCGGTCGATGGCGGTCACTCGATCGTCGCCTCCCACTGGTGGCTGCTCGGGGACGATCCGCGTGCGCCGGTAGCCCGGCTGAAGGAACGAGGGTTGGAGGTTGTCGCGTGGACCGTCGACGACGAGGATCGAGCCAGACTGCTCGCAGCGGCCGGCGTGTCGGTCATCATCACCGACGACCCTCGCAGGATCATCGACGCACTGAGGAGGAACGAGTGAGCATCAAGTCAGAGCTGGCAGCCGAACTGAGGGACGCCATGCTCGGGCGCGACGCGCTCCGGCGCGACGTGATCCGACAGGTCGAGACCGAGGTGACCAGAAAGGTGACGGAACCCGGTTTCGAGGGTGAGGCCGACGACGAGCTGTATCGGGCCGTCATCGGTTCGTATGTCAAGAAGATGTCGAAAGCTCGAGACGAGTATGCGGTACTGGGAGAACGAGGCGAGGCGATGGCGATGAAGCTCGGGTTCGAGGTTCAATATCTGTCGCGTTGGCTTCCCACGACCCTTTCGGAAGACGACACGCGAGCGCTCGTGCGATCGACGATCACCGAGATCGGCGATGTCACGTCGGCGGGGATGGTGATCGGCCGGCTGATGAAGGCGCACGGAGATCAGCTGGACGGTTCGGTGGTCAACAGGATCGTGAGGGAAGAGCTGGGGTGAAACGCTACGCCCCGATGCTGGCGACCCGGATGCCGCGTCCGTTCACCGATCGAAGCTGGATGTTCGAGCCCAAATGGGACGGGATTCGCCTGCTGGTCGAATCGGACGGAAGCAAGATGACCCTTCGAACGCGGTCGGGTAGAACGATGGATCACGCGGCGTTTCGCGAGACCCCCGCAGGTCATCCTGTCGTGCTCGATGGGGAGCTGGTCGCGTTTGATGAGCTGGGCGTTCCGAGATTCGGGCTGCTGCAGCGTGGCGCTGCATCGATCGCCTACATGGTGTTCGACATCCTCTACGACGAAACCGAGGTGATCGACGAACCGCTGGAAGATCGGCTGGACCGGCTGGCACGACTCGCCCTCCCTCCTCCGTTCATCCGATCCGAGGCCATCCCGACCGAAGGTGAGGCACTGTTCTCGGCAGCCGCCTCGAGCGGGCTCGAAGGTATCGTCGCCAAGCGGCTCGGCTCCCGGTACCGGCCGGGTGCCCGTTCGCCCGACTGGCTCAAGATCACGGTCAAACACACTGTGCGGGCGGTCGTCGGTGGGTTCACGAGGGGAGAGGGGTCGCGATCGTCGACGTTCGGAGCGCTCCTGGTCGGCGTCCCTTCAGAGGCGGGACTTCGATGGGCTGGTGCCGTCGGTACCGGGTTCGACGAAGCGAGCCTCGCCGCAATCCGCGACGCGCTGGAGCAGATGCGGTCCGAGCGCTGTCCCTTCGAGGACGACGAGGAACTGCCACGGGGCGCAACCTGGGTGGTGCCTTCGCTCGTTGCGGCCGTCGAGTACAAGGAGTGGACCACTGCCGGGCGGTTACGGGCCCCGTCATTCAAAGGGTTCACGGACGAACCCGCCGACAGGTGGGAGAACGAGGGACCTACGACGCCCGCTTCGTAGCTTCCACGCTCGCCTTGAGCGCCTCGAGCAAGTCGAGCACCTTGGTCGGCTCGGGCATGGTCGGTGAGACGACCTCCTCGCCCTCCAGCTTCGCCCGAGCGGCCTCCTCGATCGCTTCCCTGGTCTGGTCGTGGAACGCGTCCGGATCGAAGTCCGAGGTGAGATTGTCGATGATCATCTCTGCCATCTGCACCTCTTCGGGTCGAACATCCACCGAGGCATGGTCGAACTCGGGCACCCGGATCTCGTCCGGCCAGAACATCGTCTCGAGGACCAGGACGTTCTCGTCAGCTCTGAGTGTGGCGAGGTGCTCCTTCGCTCGCAGCGAGAACCGCGCGATACCGACGCGATTCTTGCGGGTGAGCGCCTCCAAGAGGATCGTGTACGCCTTCTCTCCGGACGACTCCGGCGCCAGGTAGTAGGACGTGCGGTAGAAGAGAGGGTCGATCTCTGCCGAGTCCACGAACTGGACGACGTCGATCAGGCGTGACCCGCCACCGACCCTCAGCTCGTCGAGCTCCTCGTCCGTGAAGACCGCGTAGCGGTCCTTGTCCACCTCGAAGCCACGAACGATCTCGTCCCAGGTCACCTCTTTGCCGTCGACTTCGGCCACCCGCTTGTACTTGATCGGAGATCCGTCTTCGGCTCGCAGCATCTTGAACTTCGGCTTCTTGTTCTCGGTCGCGGAGAACAAGGCCACCGGAATGGTGACCAGGCCGAAGCTGATCGCGCCCTTCCAAATCGATCGCATGCCAACAAGGTATCAGGAACCAACCGTCACGGTGTCCGATATCGGGCTGTCGAGTCTCGCGATCCTGAGTCGCCGCGACGATAGGACGCGAAGGGGGCCCGCGGGTGCCGGTGCCGCCTGGCACAATGGGGACCATGAGCACGGGTTCCGGAAGACCCGACGAGGCACGGGCACGAGAAGGTGACGAGACACGCCATGCGACGCTGCTGAGAGGCGTTCGCAATCCAGTGATCGTCATCCTGATACTCGCCGGCATCTTCGACGGTCTCGCAGGCAACCCCGTGCACGCCATACTGCTGATCGTGGTCGCGCTAGTCCTCGCGTCCGACGTGGACTTGCCTGTTCAGGTCGAGGGGGGAACCGACGTGGCGGTGGAACCCGAGGACAGCCATTCCCTTGTTGCCCTGGTCATCGCCGTCGTGTACGCAGTGGCCGTCGGAGGGTTCGAGCGCTACTCGTGGCCGGGGACCGTCGCCGTGATCGTCCCTGGAGTCGTGGGCCTACTGATGGCGTTTCGTGCTGCCCGTATTCCCGGGCCGGAACCACGTCCGATCCAACACCGCGGCGCGGTCGCGTGGGCATCGCTGTTCATCGCCCTCGGCCTCTGGGAGCTGACGAATCTCTTGCTGCAGCCCGATCTGGCAACGGGCTCGTACGCGCATCCCACGCTCAGCACGCTGCTCGATCCGATCCTGGCGATGCACACGGGCCGCTCCGCGCTGCTCTTCGTCTGGCTCGTGCTCGGCTGGTATCTGGTGAAACGATGAGCAGCCACGACGCCACCGTTGCCATCTACGCCCTGATCGCCCTCGTCGGGCTGGTCCTGGAAGTGATGGGCCGCACCGGTCGCACCGAAGTGCCACCGTTGGGGACGGTGCTGACACGGATCATGCACACGCGGTCCGGCCGAATCGGTGTGATGGCCGGCTGGATGTGGATCGGTTTGCACTACTTCGCCAAGTGAAGCGCCCTCGGCAGGATTCGAACCTGCGCACCCGGCTCCGGAGGCCGGCGCTCTATCCCCTGAGCTACGAGGGCGGGTACGCCATGATACCGCCGGCGGGATCTCCCCCGACATCGGTCCGCAGCAGGTCTTCATCGGTTTCGCGGCGCACGACGAGCCGGGCGGTGCCTTCACGACAGAACACAACGGCCGGGCGAGGAACCTTGTTGTAGTTCGACCCCATCGAGTGACCGTATGCCCCGGTCACGGGCGTCGCCAGGACGTCCCCGACGTGAAGATCCTCGGGCACCCATCCCTCTGCCACGAGCATGTCTCCTGACTCGCAGTGCTTGCCCACCACACGCACGGATCTCGGTCGGGGTGCATTCACCGATCTGGGCAGGAACGTCTCGTAGCCGCTGCCGTACAACACTGGGCGAGGGTTGTCGCTCATACCCCCGTCGACAGCGACATACGTGCGCACACCCGGGATGTCCTTGATGGTGCCCACGGTGTAGAGCGTGATCGCTGACGCCGCAACGATCGATCGTCCCGGTTCGACGGACAACCGAACGTCGATTCCACGCAGCGCGTTCCAGAGGCCGGCCGCCCACTCGGTGATCGACGGCGCAGACTCTCCCTCCACGTAGGCGACACCCAGGCCGCCTCCAAGTGACAGCTCGGGCAGACCGAACGGTTCAGCGAGTAGCGCCACGATTCGGGCCGCCTCGGCAAATGCTTCGAGGGAGAACACCTGACTCCCGATGTGGGCGTGGAGCCCGACCAATCGCATCGCGTCCGAGCCTCGTGCCCGTTCCACCGCCTGGGCCGCCTTCGAAGCCGCGAAACCGAACTTCGTGTCGTCGCCGCCGGTCCTGACGAACTCGTGCGTGTGAGCCTCGACCCCCGGGGCCACACGAAGGAGCACGACGGGTGCAGGCAGACCGTCTCGATGGAGAGCCTCGATGCGGTCCATCTCGTCGAAGTTGTCGACGACGATCCGCCCAACGCCGATCTGCATGGCGGTCTCGAGCTCCTCCATCGACTTGTTGTTGCCGTGGAGGATGAGCCGGTCGGCAGGGACCCCGGCGGCCCTGGCGACGGCCAGCTCACCACCGGTGGCTACATCGAGACGCATTCCCACCTCGTGAGCGAGACGGGCCATCGTGGTGCACAGGAACGCCTTGGTCGCATAGGCCGCGCCGTCACCGAACGCCGAGACGGCTTCACGGCAGCGGACACGGATGTGGTCCTCGTCGTAGACGAAGAGCGGGGTGCCGAACTGACCAGCGAGGTCGACGGTGTCGCACCCCGCGATGTGCAGCCTGCCATCCACGGTGGACGAGTTGTCGGGAAGCAGTGTGAGAGGGATCTGTCCGGCCATGGTGGTGCGAGGGTATCGCGACGATTCCACCGCCGCACTCGCGTCGCTAACCTCCGCCGACGATGGAGCACACATGGCGATAGGCATAGGCGTTCTCGGAAGCGGCATCGTCGGAGGGGCGCTGCTGCGCCGCCTCATCGAGGACCGGCAGGCGTTGGGAGCGCGAACGGGGCTCGATCTCGAAGTGCGCAAGGTCGCCATCCGATCTCCGGAGAGGGCCCGTTCGTTCCCGATTCCGGGTCATCTCATAACCACCGACGCGACCGAGGTGGTGAGCGACCCTGGTGTGCAGCTGGTCGTTGAAGTGATGGGTGGTCTGGAACCTGCGGGTGAGTTGGTTCGGACGGCCCTGCGCTCCGGCAAGGCGGTCGTCACCGCCAACAAGGAGCTGATGGCGGCACGCGGGTCCGAACTGCTCGACGAGGCGGCGAAGACGGGTGTGTCGCTGCTGTTCGAAGCGTCGGTCGGCGGTGGGATTCCGATCATCCGCCCCTTGACCGAGACCCTCGCTGGAGAGCCGTTGACGCGCGTGATGGGCATCGTCAACGGGACGACCAACTACCTGCTGACACGCATGAGCGAAGACGGGGCCGCGTTCGACGAGGCGCTCGCAGAAGCACAGGCGAAGGGGTACGCGGAAGCCGACCCGACCGCCGACGTGTCGGGCGCCGACGCCGTCGCCAAGGCGGCGATCCTCGCGAGCTTGGCGTTCGGGACGGTTGTCGACCCTGGTGACGTGTACAGGGAAGGCATCGAGCACATCCAGACGGTCGACGTCGGCTACGCATCCAATCTCGGCTACGTACTGAAGCTGCTTGCGATCGCCGACAAGGCGCCCGAAGGCATCACCGTCAGGGTTCATCCGACACTGGTGCCGTCGGCGCATCCGCTCGCCGCCATCCGAGGTGTGGCAAATGCCGTGTTCGTGCAGGGTCCCGAGGTGGGGGAGTTGTTGTTTTCCGGGCCCGGCGCCGGTGGAGGGCCAACAGCGACGGCGGTGCTGGGCGACGTCATCGACGCCGCTCGGGAGTTGCTCGCCGGGCCCAGAGTGACGCCTCGAGTCAGGTTCGGACCCGGCCGTGTCCGGCCGTTCGAGGAGTCGACCACCAAGTGGTACATCCGGCTCAGAGTCATAGACGCACCCGGCGTGCTCGCTGCAATCGCCGGGGCATTCGGGGAAGCCGGGGTGAGCCTCAAGTCCGTCTGGCAGGAAGGCAGACAAGACGAGGCCACCCTGCTCATGATCACCCACGATGCCGTGGAGGCGAACCTGCGCGCCGCCGTGTCGTCGATGTCCGACCTCGACGTGGTCAGCGAGGTCGCGGCGACGATCCGCGTGCAGAGCGACGAGCCGTGAGATACGTGTCGACGAGGGGCGGAGTCGCCGGAGCGACGTTCGAAGACGTGCTCCTCACCGGCCTGGCCCCTGACGGGGGGCTGTTCGTCCCCGGGTCGTGGCCCCGCCTCGATGATGTTCCAACCGGCTACCCGGACGCTGTGGCGATGATCGCCGGCATGTTCGGAGCGGGGGAAGGCCTGGAGCCACTCGCCGACGAGACCTACAGGGTGTTCGACCGGATCGCGCCGCTGACCGAATTGGGCGACGATCGCTGGCTCCTCGAGCTGTTCTGGGGACCGACGTACGCGTTCAAGGATTACGCCCTTCAGTGGCTGGGCAGGCTGTTGGATCGGACGCTCCGCCGGCGGGGTGAGCGGTTGCTCGTCGTGGGTGCGACGTCCGGCGATACTGGCTCGGCAGCGATCGCTGCGGTCGCCGGCCTCGAATCGATGGACATCGTCGTGCTGCACCCTCACGGCAGGGTGTCGGAGGTGCAGCGAAGACAGATGACGACGGTGGCCGCAGGGAACGTCCACAACGTCGCCGTCGAAGGAACGTTCGACGACTGCCAGCGGATCGTGAAGGCACTGCTCACGAGGCCGGCCAGACCTGTGTCATCCGTCAACTCCATCAACTGGGTCCGGGTGATGGGACAGATCCCCTACTACGCACACGCGGTCGCGTCCCTCGGTGCAAGTGAGGTCGATGTGGTCGTTCCAACGGGCAACTTCGGCAATGTTTACTCGGCGTGGGTTGCGAGGCGTATGGGGGTGCCGATCGGCAGGCTGATCGTCGGCACCAACGCCAACAGGAGTGTCGCCAGGTTCTTCGAGGACGGGTCGATCGTGCCCGGCCCGGTGATTCCGACCGTCGCGCCGGCGATGGACATCCAGATCCCTTCCAACCTCGAGCGCCTGGTCTTCGAGCTGGTTGGCCGTGACGGGGATCGGGTCACCGAGGCGATGGGTGGGGGCGGTGTCCCCGATCTGGATCCTGAACCCTTCGAAGCCCACACATTCGACGACACAGAGATCCTCGCGACGATGAGTGAAGTCGACCGGCGGTACGGCCTTCAGGTGGACCCGCACACGGCCGTCGCGATCGCCGCGTCAGACGCGACACCACGCGACACACCCACGATCGTTGTGGGCACGGCTCACCCGGCAAAGTTCCTGGAAGCCGTCGTGACCGCGACCGGTAGAGCCCCGATCGTGCCATCCCGCATCGCCGACATGTCCGGCCGGGAGGAGCACTTTGCGGTTCTGCCGGCCTCGATCGACGCAATTGATCGCTTCATCACTTGGAAGATCGGCCGATACCCCGTACAATGACCTCACACCCCCGGCGCACCAACCGTTGGTCGCGCCGGATCCCCAGGATCTCCGGATTCCCGAGATCGCGTCGCTGAGCCTCACGTTGACGGCTGGCCGAAAGGATGACATGACCACCAGAGCGGAACTCCAAGAGAAGTCCGTGAAGGATCTCAGAACCATTGCAGCGGCTGTGGGAGTCGAGACCTATGGTCTGCAGAAGGCCAAACTCATCGACCAGATCTTGCATGCCGATGGTGTCACGGTCAGCACCGAGCCACCGCCCATCGACTTGCCGGCCGCGTCGCCGGTAGTCTTGCCGGCCGCGTCGCCGGTAGTCGATTCGCCCGGAGAGCCGGCCGCAGGTTCGGACGACGCTTCCGACGGATCCGACGACTCAGACGACTCCGGTGACTCCGGTGACTCCGGTGACGACTCCCCCAGCGACGGGTCGGGCGAGGACCGTCAGTACGACGGGCAGTCTCGTGGGAAGCGCCGCCGTCGACGCTCCGCTGGGGGCCAGTCGCAGCAGCAGATCCCGGAGAGTGAGATGGAGGTCCGCGAAGGAATCCTCGACATCCTTCCGGAGGGGTACGGGTTCCTGAGGGTGACCGGATACCTGCCGGGCGAGCTGGACGTCTACGTTTCTGCAAGCCAGATCCGCAAGTTCGACCTGCGGAAGGGCGACAAGATCGAAGGCCCGATCCGTCCGCCCCGATCGCAAGAGAAATTTCCCGCCCTGACCCGCATCTTGAGTGTCAACGCGATGACCGCCGAAGAGGCGAGGGAACGCCCAAAGTTCTCGAAGCTCACACCGCTATTCCCCGATGTGCGACTTCGCCTCGAGGTGGACGGCAACCCGAACCGCACACTCGCACGGATCATCGACCTCATCGCACCGATCGGAAAGGGACAGCGAGGGTTGATCGTCTCCCCACCGAAGGCGGGGAAGACGACCGTGCTGAAGGAGATCGCACACTCGATCGAGTCCAACAACCCCGAGTGCTACCTGATGGTCGTTCTCGTCGACGAGCGTCCGGAAGAGGTCACCGACATGCAACGGTCGGTCAAAGGCGAAGTCGTGTACTCGACGTTCGACCGACCCGCCGAGGAGCATACGCAGGTGTCCGGCCTCGCACTGGAGCGTGCCAAGCGCCTCGTCGAGATGGGCACCGACGTCGTCATCCTCCTCGACTCGATCACCCGGCTCGCGAGGGCACACAACCTGGCGACACCGGCGAGTGGACGCATCCTGTCGGGTGGTGTCGACTCGACGGCTCTCTACCCGCCGAAGCGTTTCTTCGGCGCAGCCCGCAACATCGAAGAAGGCGGCAGCCTGACGATCATGGGGACGGCGCTCGTCGAGACGGGGTCGAGAATGGACGAGGTCATCTTCGAGGAGTTCAAAGGCACCGGCAACATGGAGCTGCGACTCGATCGCGGTCTCGCCGACCGACGCATCTATCCTGCCGTCGACATTTCCCAGTCGGGAACACGCAAGGAGGAGCTGTTGTTCGACAGGTCAGAGCTTCTTGAGGTGTGGAAGCTGCGCAGAGTGCTCCTGGCCCTCGAGCCCGGTGCCGCCCTCGAGCTGCTGATCGACCGGTTGAAGACAACGAAATCGAACCTGGACTTCCTGACCGAAGTGGCCAGGAACACGTAGGAGGAGACGGTGAAAGCAGGTATCCACCCGAACTATGTGGACACGAAGGTCACGTGCTCGTGCGGGAACACGTTCACGACCAAGTCCACGAAGCCTGAGATGCACGTCGACCTCTGCAACGAGTGTCATCCGTTCTTCACGGGCCGTCAGAAGCTCGTCGACACCGGCGGTCGGGTCGAGCGTTTCCAGAAGCGGTACGGTCGCAAGAGCTTCACCAGCACCAGCAACACCGACGAGTAGCGGGACCAGGTGAGTCGACCTCCCGGCGCAACCGTCGGCGGACAAGCCGTCATCGAAGGTGTGATGATGCGCGCCCCCAACCGGTGGGCAGTCGCTGTGCGTCTCCCGTCGGGAGAGATCGAGTGCTCGACGAACGATCTGCCCCGCCTGTCGTCACGATCTCGTGTCGCCAGGGTGCCGTTCATCAGAGGCATCCTGGTTCTCTACGAGTCCCTCGCCCTCGGTTTCAAGGCTCTCAGCTGGTCGGCGCAGCGAGCTGTCGACGACGAGGAAGAGGAACTGACAGGCCTGCAGCTCGCGGGGACGATCACGCTGTCGGTCGTGGCGGTTCTGGCGATCTTCATCCTCGCGCCTCTCGGGGTGGCCAGACTCCTCTCCCCGTTGCTTGGAGGATCGTCGTTCGCGTTCAATGTCGTCGACGGTGTCGTGCGTGGGCTGCTGTTCATCGGCTATGTGTGGGCAATCGGCCGCTCGAAGGAGATCAAACGGGTCTTCGAATACCACGGCGCGGAGCACCAGACGATCCACGCGTATGAGGCCGGTCAGGCACTCACCGTCGAGAACATCCAGACACATCCGCCCGAGCATCCCCGGTGCGGAACCAACTTCCTGCTGATCGTCGTGCTGCTCGCGCTCATCGTCTTCACACTGATCGGGAGAGACATCCCGTGGCAGTGGCTGATCGGCTCCCGGATCTTGCTGATCCCTGTGATCGCCGGCCTCGCCTACGAGATCCTCAGGTTCTCGGGTCTGCACGGCGGGGAGGCCCTCGGCCGGTTCCTTGCCGCACCCGGACTATGGCTTCAGAAACTCACGACCTCACACCCGTCAGATGATCAGGTGGAGGTCGCGGTCGCGTCGCTACTCGCTGCGCTCACCGAAGAGGAAGTGGAAGAAGTCAAGGCTCGAGGTCCGGTCTGCCCGGCTGCGCTGCGCGCCGTGGAGTGACATGGATACGCGGCTCAGCGACCGGCTGGAAGAGATCAGGAAGGCTTTTGAGGAGGTCGAGGCCAGCCTCGCCGATCCCGACTCGTTGAGCGACAGGGACCGGTACGCCGAACTTGCCAAGCGCCACGCAGGACTCCGCAGGATCGTCGAGCAGTACGACGCGTACCTGGCGGCGTCCTCGGAGGCGAGCGACGCGGAGGAACTCGCCGGAGAAGAGGACGATCCGAGTTCCTCCCAGCAGTACCGGCAGCTCGCCGCGGAACAGCGCAGCGACATGGAGCGCCTCGAAGAAGCCCTGCGACGCGCACTCGTGCCGACGGACCCCAATGACGAGAAGGACGTGATCGTCGAGATCCGGTCCGCAGCGGGAGGCGACGAAGCTGCGCTGTGGGCGGGAGACCTGCAGCAGATGTATCAGGCGTTCGCTGAACGTCAAGGATTCAAGGTGGAGACGCTCGAGGCGTCACCGTCGGAGGGCGGCGGGTTCAAGGAGGTCATCTTCTCGGTCAAGGGGCACGGCGCCTACTCGAAGCTCAAGTACGAAGCAGGTGTCCACCGTGTGCAGCGGGTCCCGCAGACAGAGTCCCAAGGACGCGTCCACACGTCCACGGCGACGGTCGCCGTGCTCCCGGAAGCCGAAGAGATAGAGGTGGAGATCGACCCTGCCGACGTGCGCGTCGATGTCTACCGCTCGACAGGGCCGGGGGGACAGTCGGTGAACACCACCGACTCCGCGGTGCGACTCACCCACGTGCCGACGGGCCTCGTGGTGAGCTGCCAGGACGAGAAGTCGCAGCTCCAAAACAAGGACAAGGCGTTCAGGATCCTGCGGGCTCGCCTGTACCAGCTCCAGTTGGAAGCACAACACTCCGAGATCGCCGGGGCCCGCCGCGCCCAGGTGGGGACTGGCGGGCGGTCGGAGAAGATCCGCACCTACAACTTCAAGGACAGCCGGGTCACCGATCACAGGATCGGGATGACGATCAAACGCCTGCCGCAGATCCTCCAAGGTGACCTCGGCGAGTTCGTCGAAGCGCTCGCCTCCGACGAGCAAGCCCGCCGCCTGTCCCAGGGCGACTGACGTCGCCCTGGAGCCGACGGCTCACAGCTGACAGCCGGTCGCCGAGAGGTTGTTCTTGCTGTTAGCTGTTCGCTGTCGCCCTGGAGCCGACGGCTCACAGTTGACAGCTCACAGTCAGACGACGCGACACCGAGTTCTTGCTGTTGGCTGTTGGCCGTCCGCTGGGTTGTTGTACCTTGTAGTCATGCTTCCCGATCTCCTTGATGTGGGTCTTCCCCGCCACGAGGCCGAACGGCTCTTGATGGTGGCGACGGGATGGACGCGGCCCGAGCTGTACTCCACCGGACCCACCGCCGAGCAGCTTGACCAGTACCGGTCGCTGGTCGCCCGACGCCGGGAAGGCGAGCCACTCCAGTATCTCGAGGGGAGAATCCCGTTCGGACCCGTCGAGGTGCGGGTCGATGAACGTGCATTGATCCCTCGGCCGGAGACCGAGTACCTGTGGGAGCAGGCAGTCACCGCTCTCGGTGATGCCGGTCCGGGAACCCGGATCGTCGATCTGTGCACGGGATCCGGCGCGCTCGCTCTGGCACTGAAGGCACGATTCCCGGCTGCTCAGGTGATCGGAGCAGATCTGTCCGAGGAGGCACTGGCCCTGGCGGCCGAGAACGCCGCGTTGAACACTCTCGAGGTCGAGTGGTGCAAGGGGGACCTGTTCGACGCGCTACCAACGCGGGTGAAAGGGCGGGTCGACTTGATCGTGGCCAACCCACCGTACGTGTCGGCGGGGGAGTACGCGACGCTTCCCGACGAGATCCGGCTGCACGAACCGAAGCAGGCACTCGTCGCCGGAGCTCTGGGCGACGAGGTACTCGAACGGATCGCCGAGGAGGTCTACTGGTGGTTGGGCACCGGTGGGTGGCTGTTCTGTGAGATCGGCGTGACGCAGGCCGACCGGGCAACGGAGCTGTTCGGAGGGTGGCTGTACTGCGAGGTTCGAAACGACCTGGCCGGCAGACCGAGGATCCTCGTAGGACGCAAGGGCGCCCGCTGCTGCTGACACTCGCGTCGTGACGCTCGAGTGTGCTGTCCGGGAGTCGACCACCGACCAGTGAGAGGTTCACCGCGGGGCCTGCTGTAACCTTGAGGCGAGAGGCAGGTGTGCATGCGTCGACGCTTGACCAGACCACAGCTCATGGTCGTGCTCACGATCTGTCTGCTGGCCGCCGCCAGTGTCCTGCAGTGGTTGAGCCCTCCCTGGTATGACGCGAATGTGGGGTCACTTGTCCTCGGGGTGCTGACTATGTTGCTGTTTCTCACCCTCACCGCCGTCCTGTTCGACGTGTTCTGGCCGATGGACGAGCACGCCCGGCGACGCTGACTCCGATTCGAACCCAGGGCTCAGCACTTCGGTTTCCGATCCCCTGAGCCCTGGGTTCGGGAACACAGAGGCGCGTGCCACCCGCGCGGGCGTAGCCTCGCAAGCACGTGGCCCCTAGACAGGGATCACGTACGTGCCGGTGGCGTGGGCGACGAGAACCTCCGGGTCGGAGTCGGCGCGCATCCGCACCTCTCCGTACGCGGCCCGTCCCGAGAATCGCAGCAACGTGGCATGGGCGGTGACGTCGGTTCCAATGGCCGGGTGCAGGAAGCTCGTCGACAGTTCCGACGTGACGGCCATCGGTTCGATGCGACCGAGCGCACCGAAGACGGCGCAGTACAGGGTGGTGTCGGCCAACGCCATGAGCAGCGGTCCCGACACGTACTTGCCCGGTCGGATCCACAGGTCGTTGTACGGCCACCGAATCGTCGCCGTTCCATTACCCACCTCGGTGCAGACGAACCCCATGGTATCGGCGCTGGACATGGTGGTTCTGAGGAAGGTGGTGATCGACTCGGGGGTCATGGACGAAGCGTAGCGATGGGCTCGCGCCACCTGTTGGTCCCCCCAGGAGCCCGAAGGGCTGCGTTGGTGGGAACGACCCCCTCCGGCGTCATGTTGGTCCCCCCAGCGTTGAGCGTTGGGGGGAAGGTACCGCAGCGGCGGAGCCGCTGGGGTAGGGGGTCCTAGCTACGTTGGTGAGAACCACCCCCTCCGTCCTCGGCTTCGCCGAGTCCACCTCCCCCAACACTCGCTTCGCTCGCGAGGGGAGGAAACAGCACCACCCCCTCCGGCGTCATGTTGGTCCCCCCAGCGTTGAGCGTTGGGGGGAAAGTACCGCAGCGGCGGAGCCGCTGGGGTAGGGGGGCGGTGCGATGACTGATGACTGAAGACTGAAGACTCACTCCCGATGTGGTCAAATGGCGCCTGTGAGCACGACCATCGGCATCTTCGATTCTGGGGTTGGCGGCCTCGCCGTGCTCGCAGAACTGGAACGCCTCGTGCCCGGCCACCCGATGATCTACCTCGCCGACCAGGCGTGGATGCCCTACGGCGAACGGACCCTTCGCGAGGTGCGTGCCCGGTCTGAGGCGATGACCCGTCTGCTGCTCGACCGTGACGCCGGCGTCGTCGTGGTCGCCTGCAACAGCGCCTCGGCGGCAGCTCTGCGCCCGCTTCGCCGCACCTTTCCCGACATCCCGTTCGTCGGGATGGAACCCGCCGTCAAGCCCGCTGCCGAGCAGACCGCCAAGGGGGTCATCGGTGTGCTCGCCACCAACGCGACCTTTCAGGGCGAGCTCTACGCGTCGGTCGTTGACCGGCACGCGAGCGGAGTGTCGATCGTCGAGCAGGCGTGTCCGGGCCTGGCCATGGCCGTTGAGCGAGGTGACGCCGATGTTTCCAGGGCGCTCCTCGCCGAGTACCTGCCACCGCTCATCGACGGCGGCGCCGACACGGTGGTGCTCGGCTGCACCCACTACTCTTTCCTCGTTCCGCAGATCCGAGGGGCGATCGGACCGGACGTGCGTGTGATCGACCCCGCACCCGCGGTGGCACGACAGGCACTCAGGCTCCTGCCGGGCCCGGTCCGATCAGACGGCCACACCGTGTATCTGACCACCGGCGACCCGGCGGTGTTCTCCGCTCGGATACGGGAACTGCGTGGTGTCGCCATCGACCCGACCCACGTGACGATCTCCGAGCCGGCGACGATAGGCGACGCCGTCGATGCACTCCGGGCAGGGCTGGTCGTCGGCGTACCGACCGACACCGTGTACGGGATCGGTGTCGACCCGCGCAACCCGGACGCGGTCACCGCCCTCGCCGGCCTCAAGGGCCGTGCCTCGGATCGCCCGTTCCCCGTGCTGGCGGCGTCCATCGATCAGGCGCTCACGCTCGGCGCTTTCAACGACGCGGCACGCAGGCTCGCCGCCGACCACTGGCCGGGTCCGCTCACCCTCGTCGTCACGGCGACGAGTGTGGTCCCCGGGGCCGAAGGGACGATCGGCCTGCGCGTCCCGGACCACCCGACCGCGCTCGCGCTCCTCGAAACCGCCGGTCCGCTCGCGGTGACCAGTGCCAATCTGAGCGGCGACGAGGAGACCCGGGACGACCGGCAGGCGAGGGCGATCTTCGGTGGGAAGGTCGCCGTCTACCTCGAAGGTCGCAGCCGCGGGGGCATCGCATCGACGGTGATCGACTGCACTGCAGCGAGCCCCGTCATCCTTCGCGCTGGACCTGTTGGTTGAGGTTCCGGCATGTGTAGCCTGAGGGTGGATTCCGGTATCGAGGTGTTCATGACTGACATGCGTCCAATCGAGGAGATCGACCCGGCCGTCGCGGCCCTCATCGAGGCGGATGTGGACCGGCAGGATTCCCACATTCACCTCATCGCCTCTGAGAACTTCGCGTCCAGAGCCGTCATGGAGGCTTCCGGTTCGGTGTTCACCAACAAGTACGCCGAGGGATATCCGGGACGCCGCTACTACGAGGGTTGCCAGATCGTCGATGAGGTCGAGAACCTCGCCAGGGACCGAGCGATGGAGCTCTTCGGGGCCGAACACGCCAACGTGCAGGCCCACTCGGGTTCCCAGGCGAACATGGCCGCGTACTTCGCGACGATCCAGCCTGGCGACACCGTTCTCGGGATGCGCCTCGACCAAGGTGGGCACCTCACGCACGGCTCGCCGGTCAGCTTTTCGGGTCAGCTCTACAACTTCGTCGCCTACGGCGTCGATCCCGACAGCGAAGTGATCGACATGGACGAGGTCAGACGCCTCGCTCTCGAGTACCGACCGCAGGTGCTCCTTGCCGGATACTCGGCATACTCGAGGACGCTCGACTACCAGGCGTTCCGAGACATCTCCGACGAGGTCGGTGCCGTGTTCATCGTCGACGCCGCCCACTTCATCGGGATCGTTGCAGGCGGCGCCTACCCGAACCCTGTCCCATACGCCGATATCGTCACCGCTACCACCCACAAGGCCCTGCGCGGGCCCCGCGGTGGACTCATCCTCAGCAAGGAGGAGTTCGGGAAGGCCATCGACAAGGCGGTGTTCCCGGCGACGCAAGGTGGTGGGATCTTCAACCAGATCGCTGCCAAGGCCGTCTGCTTCCAGGAGGCGTCTACCCCCGAGTACCGAGAGTACGCCCACCAGGTCGTCCGCAACGCCAAGGCGATGGCAGAGCGGCTCACCTCAGGTGGCGTCCGGATCGTCAGCAGCACGACGGAGAACCACATGTTCCTCGCCGACATGCGCAGCATCGACGAAGACCTCACCGGCAAGGAAGCAGCGACCCTTCTCGACAGACTCGGCATCACACTCAACAGGAACGCCATCCCGTTCGATCCGCGGTCCCCGTTCATCACCAGCGGCATACGCATCGGCACACCACCGGTGACCACCCAGGGATTGAGGGAGGCCGAGGTCGAGCAGGTCGCCGATCTGATCGCCCGCGCACTCCACGAACGCCACGACGAAGTGGCGCTCAAGGAGGTCGGCCACGCAGTCGGTGAGCTGGCATCGCGGTTCCCGCCGTACGGGGACGGATTCATCGGCCACGTCTAGCTTGCTTCGCAAACAGCTGACAGCCCACAGCTGACAGCCTGTTTCCTCCCCTCGCGAGCGGAGCGAGTGTTGGGGGAGGTGGCCGAGGCGAAGCCGAGGACGGAGGGGGCCGTTCCCCCAACGCTCAACGCTGGGGGGACCAACGAACCCAAGGCTGATCGCTGTGAGCTGGGGAGCACCCAGCTGCCGGCTACCGGTAGAGTGGTGCCTGTGCGCCAGGATCCCGTGTGGACCTCGTCGACGCGCCCAGGACGACATACCGTGTACCGCCGGGCGGAGCCCGGTTGGCTGATTTGCAAAGCCGAGGGGGATCGGTAACGATGCCGCCGAACTACAGCGCTGGAAGAGGAATCGCCGAGGCAGCGGACGTCTCGAGCCGTTTCTTCGGGTCGGTGGTGTCGGGAGGAGTGCTCGGCTGGTTGCTCGATCGATGGTTGGGTACCTGGCCGTGGCTCGTGTCTCTCGGAACGATCGCAGGATTCGTGCTCGGGTTCTACTGGATGCTGCACTACGCGAGGGAGATTGAGCGGCGTGGACGTTGAAGCCCGCATGGGATCGGAGATGGCGCGGCGCTCGCTGTGGTTCGGTCCGGTCGTCGCAGCCGTTGTCCTCCTCATCGGCGGCCCGCCGGCCGCTCTCGCGGCGATCGCCGGCGCTGCAGTGGTCGCCCTCATCTTCTTCCTCTCCGGCAAGACGCTCTCGTGGGCGGCCCGGCGTTCTCCGACGGCGCTCGGCACCGCGGCACTCGCCGGATTCCTCGTCCGATTGGTGCTGCTGACCGCATTCGTCTGGGTCTCGATCCGCTTTCTACAATTGGACCTCATCGGGCTCTTCGCGGGGCTTGGTGTCACGTACATCGGGTTGCTCGTGATGCAAGCCCGGAAGGAGGCTGTCAGGTGATCCTCGCACAGATCGTGCAAGTGCCGAGCGACGTCAATGAGATGTTCGACTGGCCCGCACTCCTGCCACTCGGGATCAACCGCGTCGTGCTCCTGATGTTCCTCGCGACGATCGCGACATTCCTGTTCCTCTACCTGCCGTTCCGCAAGCCCCGCATCGTCCCCACCAAGTTCCAGGTCGCCGTCGAGGCCGCCGTGGAGTTCGTCAAGAAGGACGTCGGCCGCGAAATCATCGGACCCGAATCGGTCAAGTACGAGTGGCTGCTCATCCCCATGTTCTTCTGGCTGCTGTTCCTCAACATCCTCGAGGTCACACCGTTCATCAACTTCCCTCCCACCTCCAGGATGGCGATCCCTGGATTCCTCGCCCTCTTCGTGTACGTGGTGTTCATCTTCGTGGGGATCAAGGAACACGGGCTCAGGTACTTCTTCAAGACCATCGTTCCCGGAGGTGTCCCAAAGGCGCTTCTGCTGCTGTTGGTGCCGATCGAGTTCATCTCGGTGTTCTTCATCAGGCCGCTCAGCCTGGCGGTCCGACTCTTTGCCAATATGCTCGCCGGTCACATCATGCTGACGGTCTTCTTCCTCACCTCCGCCGCCTACTTCGTGCTGTCCCCGAAACTGCTCGCCTTCCCGGTCCCGTTCGCGTTCGCGGTGGTCATCACCGGGTTCGAGATCTTCGTCGGGGTCCTGCAGGCGTACATATTCACCCTGCTGACCGCCGTCTACATAGAGACTTCTATCCATTTGGAGCACTGAGAGGAGAACCACATTGGACACCCATGCCGCAGCACTTCTCGGAGCAGGCCTGGCCTATGGCCTTGCGGCCATCGGACCTGGCATCGGCATCGGCATCGTGGCCGGCAACGCCGTCCAGGCGATGGTGCGTCAGCCTGAGATGGCAGGCCAGGTACGTGCGACCATGTTCCTGGGTATCGCGTTCACCGAAGCGCTGGCGCTCTTCGGCCTGCTGCTGTTCTTCATCCTGTTCGGGCAGGCGTGACGATGGCGCCGCTACTGCTGCTCGCCCAAGCCGAGGGGGGCAGGTCGGGCCTGTTCCTCATCATCCCTGAGATCCACGAGCTGATCTGGGGCATCGTCAGCTTCGCGGTCCTCGCGTTCTTCCTCTGGAAGTTCGCGGGCCCGGCGCTGAACCGGATGCTCGACGCTCGCAAGCAGGCGGTCGTCGGTGGGTTGCAGGAAGCTGAGCAGGCGAAGCAGGAGGCGCAGGGTCTCCTCGACGACTACCGCCAGCAGCTCGCCAACGCCAAAGACGAAGCCAACCGGATCATCGAAGAGGCCCGCGAGATGGCCGAGACGATGCGACAGGAGATGACGGCGAAGGCATCGTCCGAGGCAGATGAGATCGTCGTCAAGGCTCGTGCCGAGGTCGTCGCCGAACGCGATCGGGCTCTCACCGAAGTGCGGCAAGAGGTCGCCGACCTGTCGATCGACCTCGCAGAGCGGGTCGTCCAAGGCAGCCTCGACCGCGAGACCCAGCGAGGGCTCATCGACCGGTATCTGGACGAGCTCGAACGGATGAGCTGATGAACGACCGGATCGAAGGGTACGCCGAGGCGATCTTCGCGATTGCGAGCGCAGAAGGGAACCTGGACTCGGTCGAGGCCGAGCTGTTCGCCGTCGCTCGCGGGATCGATGCATCGCCCGAACTGGCCGACGCGCTCGCAGATCCGCGCCTCCCGAACGAACGCAAGGAGGCGGTGCTCGCCGATCTGCTCGAAGGCAAGGCGTCCAGCCTCACCGCGTCGTTCGTACAGTTCGTCGCGCGCCTCGGCCGCGCACGGGACATCCCGGAGGTCGTGGACGCGTTCGTGGCACGGTCCGCCGCATCACGCAACAAGGCGGTGGCGGAGGTCCGTGCAGCGGTGCCGCTGGATGCCGAGACGCTCCGGCGGCTCGAAGAAGCGCTGGGCAAGGCAACGGGCAAGACCGTAGAAGTGAAACTCGTCGTCGATCCGAGTGTCGTCGGCGGCGTGATCGCAACGGTCGGTGACATCGTGATCGACGGCTCGGTCCGGCACCGCTTCGAGAGCCTTCGCCAGACCCTGAAGAGCCGATGAAGGAGCAACGATGGCCGAACTGACGCTTGACCCGAAAGACATCGCTGCTTCCCTTCGAAAGCACCTCGAAGACTGGAAGCCCTCCGTCGAGGCAGAAACCGTCGGATACGTGACAAGCGTCTCCGACGGCGTCGCCACCGTGAAGGGACTCCCCGGCGCGATGTCGTCTGAGTTGCTCGAGTTCCCCGGTGGTCTCCTCGGTGTCGCACTCAACCTCGATGAGGAGTCGATCGGCGTGGTCCTGATGGGCGAGTTCTCGCACATCCAAGAGGGATCCCCGGTTCGGTCCACCGGGCGTGTGCTCTCGATCGGTGTTGGTGACGCCCTGCTCGGACGGGTCGTCGACTCGCTCGGCACTCCGGTCGACGGCAAGGGACCCGTCAACACGACCGAGCGACGTCTCCTGGAAGTGCAGGCACCGTCGGTGGTGCAACGCCAGCCGGTGAAAGAACCACTCCAGACCGGCATCAAGGCGATCGACACGATGATCCCGATCGGTCGCGGTCAGCGCGAATTGATCATCGGCGACCGGCAGACGGGCAAGACGGCCGTTGCCGTCGACACGATCATCAACCAGAAGGGCCAGGGCGTGAAGTGCGTCTACGTCGCGATCGGTCAAAAGGCATCGACCGTCGCCGAGGTTGTCGACTCCCTCCACAAGCACGGCGCTATGGAGTACACGGTGGTGATCAACGCCCCCGCGTCTGCGCCGGCCGCCCTCCAAATGTACGCGCCGTACGCCGGCTCGGCGATCGGGCAGTATTGGATGTACAAAGGCGAGCATGCCCTCATCGTGTTCGACGACCTCTCCAAGCAGGCGGTCGCCTACAGGGAGATCTCGCTTCTGCTGCGCCGGCCGCCCGGCCGTGAGGCGTATCCCGGCGACGTCTTCTACCTCCATAGCCGCCTGCTCGAACGGTGCGCCAAGCTGTCCGATGAGCTGGGTGGCGGGTCACTCACCGGGCTTCCGATCGTCGAGACCAAGGCAGGCGATATCTCGGCGTACATCCCGACGAACGTCATCTCGATCACCGACGGGCAGATCTTCCTCGAGACCGATCTGTTCTACTCGGGCGTGCGGCCCGCAATCAACGCGGGGACGTCGGTGTCCCGTGTCGGCGGGAGCGCCCAGGTCAAGGCCATGAGAAAGGTCTCCGGTCCGTTGCGCATCAACCTCGCTCAGTTCCGGGAGCTGGAGGCGTTCGCGGAGTTCGGAGCCGAGCTCGACTCGGCGAGTGCCGCGCAACTCGAACGAGGCAAGCGGGTCGTCGAAGTACTCAAACAGCGGCAGTTCAGCCCGGTCCCGATCGAGGATCAGGTCGTCGCGATCCACGCGGTGACGAACGGCTTCATGGACGATGTGCCCGTTGAGGCGATCCGGCGGTTCGAAGAGGAGCTGCATGCGTTCCTCAGGAGCCGCCATGGGGCACTGCTCGATGTGATCTCGTCGACGGGTTCGCTGCCGGAAGGCGACCAGCTCGACTCGGCGATCAACGGTTTCAAAGAGATCTTCGAGGCATAGGAGACGAGTCGGTGGCGAGCGCCGAGCTACGGCTGACGAGGCGACGGATCAAGTCCGTCCGGTCGACGAAGAAGATCACGCGTGCGATGGAACTCATCGCCGCGTCGCGGATCGTCGGCGCCCAGCAACGCGTCGAGGCGTCAAAGCCGTACGTCGCCCGGCTGGTCGACGTGATCCGAAACGTCGGCAGGGCCGCTGGAGGAGCGTCGCACATGCTGCTCGACCGCCGGCCGGTCACGACCGCAGGCGTCGTCGTCGTCTCATCCGACCGGGGACTGGCGGGCGCATACAACTCGACGGTCATCAGACTCGCCGAACGTCGAGTCATCGAGCTGAGGAGTCAGGGAATCGAAGTGCGGCTGTACGTCGTAGGCAAGAAGGCGAACACATACTTCCGGTTTCGCGGCTATCACGTCGAGCGTTCGTTCGTCGGCATGACCGACGCGCCGAACTACTCGGATGCCAGAGCGATCGCCAACTCGATCATGGAGGCGTATGCGGTTGGCGAAGTGGACATGGTGGAGGTGTTCTACACCAGGTACCGCTCGGCGCTCGTGCAGGAAGGGACCAAACTGGAGCTCCTTCCGATCGTTCCTCCTGGGGACGGTGAGGACAAGGCAGAAACGGTGTCGTACTCGTTCGAGCCGTCACCGTCGGAGATCCTCGACCGGCTGCTGCCCAGGTATGTGGAAGCTGCTGCGTTTGGCATGCTGCTCGACTCGTCGGCGTCGGAGCACGCGTCGCGACAGCGCGCGATGAAAGCCGCGACAGAGAACGCGGAGGAACTCATCAAGGTGTTGAGCCGGATGGCCAACCAGGCCCGTCAGGCAGAGATCACGACGGAGATCTCAGAGATCGTCGGCGGCGCGGAAGCGCTGCGTGAGGGATAGGAGCAAGCGTGGCAGAGGTCAAGAGCGTTGGGCGGATCGTCAGGGTGACGGGACCGGTTGTCGACGTCGAGTTCCCCAAGGGTGAGCTGCCGGAGATCCTTTACGCCCTCGAGATCGCGCTGGAGGTCGACGGCAGGCATGAGATGATCGTCGCCGAGGTCGCCCAACACCTGGGCGACGACCGGGTCCGGGCCGTTGCTATGAAGGGAACGGACGGCCTCGTACGAGGGGCGGAGGTGCACAACACTGGCGGGCCGATCACAGTGCCGGTCGGACCGAAGACGCTTGGGCACATCTTCAACATGTGGGGTGAACCGCTCGATGTGCCCGCAGACTCGATCGAGTTCGACGAGCGCTGGCCGATCCATCGGATGCCGCCGAAGTACGAGGATGTGGAGGCGCAGAAAGAGATCTTCGAGACGGGCATCAAGGTCATCGACCTCCTCGAGCCGTACGTGCGTGGCGGCAAGATTGGCATGTTCGGCGGTGCCGGCACCGGCAAGACCGTCATCATCCAGGAGATGATCAACCGGGTTGCCACTCAGCACGGCGGTGTCTCCGTGTTTGCCGGCGTCGGCGAGCGCACCCGCGAAGGCAACGATCTGTTCCTCGAGATGACCGAGTCCGGTGTGATCGAGAAAGCGGCGCTGGTGTTCGGCCAGATGGACGAACCACCAGGCGTGCGTCTCCGGGTTGGTCTGTCGGCGCTCACGATGGCCGAGTACTTCCGCGACGAGATGCGCCAGGACGTGCTGTTGTTCATCGACAACATCTTCCGTTTCACCCAGGCCGGGTCCGAGGTGTCGACGCTGCTCGGGCGGATGCCTTCTGCCGTCGGCTACCAGCCGACCCTTGCCGACGAGATGGGTGTCCTCCAGGAGCGCATCACGTCGCTGAAGGGACGGTCGATCACGTCGCTGCAGGCGATCTACGTGCCCGCGGACGACATCACCGACCCGGCGCCGCACACGACATTCGCCCACCTCGACGCGACGACGGTGCTGTCTAGGGGCCTGGTCGAGCTGGGCATCTACCCTGCGATCGACCCGCTCGACTCGACGAGCCGTATCCTCGATCCGCTGTACGTCGGGCAGGAGCACTATGACGTGGCCAGGACCATCCAGCAGATCCTGCAGCGCTACAAGGACCTTCAGGACATCATCGCGATCCTGGGTATCGACGAGCTATCCGAAGAGGACAAGTTGATCGTCGGCAGGGCCCGGCGGATCCAGAAGTTCCTGTCCCAGCCGATGTTCGTCGCCGAGCAATTCACCGGCATCCCCGGTGTGTTCGTCCCACTGGAAGAGAGCATTCGTGACTTCAAGATGCTCATCGACGGTGAGCTGGACAACCTGCCCGAGCAGGCGTTCTATATGACAGGCGGGGTCGAGGACGTCCAGGCGAAAGCCAAACAGCTGGTGTCCTCCCCATGAGCTTCCACGTGGACATCGTGACACCGGAGTCCGTCGTCTGGTCGGGCGACGCCACCTTCCTCGTCGCGAGGACCGTGGAGGGTGAGATCGGCATCCTCACGGACCACGAGCCGTTGATGGCCGCGCTCGCGACGGGCGTCGTCGTCGTGGAGGCGGATGACGAGCGGATCACGGTGGGAACCCACGGAGGGTTCCTCCAGGTGGTCGACAACCAGGTGACGCTCCTGACCGACAGGGCAGAGATGTCCGAGGATCGGGGTCAGGCATTGGAGGCCGCCTACCGGCTCCGGGATGAACTCGAGGAAGAAGTCGGCTGACTTCCCGTCTGCGGTGATTCCCCAGCTAGAATGAAGATGTCCAATCCCGGACTCTATCTAACGGCTCGTTCGAGCCGATCCCACAAGGAGGATGAACAATGTTTGCAAAGAGGGGAGCGTTGGTCGCGCTTATCGCGATCTTCGCGCTTGTCGTAGCCGCGTGCGGGGGCACGTCGACGACGACTACTACCGAAGCCAGTGGTGGCACAACCACCACTGAGGCGATGGGTACAACGACAACCGAGGGCATGGCAACGACGACGACTCAGGCCATGGCCGATTTGACCGGTACGATCACGCTGTGGCACGCGTGGAAGGACACGGAGATCCAAAGCCTCAATGAGGTGATCGCCGGCTTCCAAGCAATGCATCCGAACGTGACGTTCGACGTGCTGTACGTGCCGTTCGATGACTTGCAGAACAAGGTGACCACCGAGTGGAGCACCGGCACCGGACCGGCCGTCCTGATTGGCGCGACCGACTGGGCGTCGTCCTTCCTCGATGCCGACCTGATCTACGACATGAAGGGCCTGATCTCTCAGGACGTCATCGATACGATCAACCCGGCAGCGTTGGGTGCGGTCACCTACGGCGACGTCTATGCAGGTCTCCCTGAGACCTTGAAGGGCGTTGTCATGTTCCGTAACAAGGCGCTCGTTCCTGATGCGCCGGCAACGTTCGACGACGTCCTCGCGGCCGGCAATGCCAGCCTGGAGCGTGGTTTCTTCTTCTCGATGGCCAACCTCGTCACCGCGTGCGACGGGCAGGTCGCCGATGCCGACGGGATGCCTGCGTTCAACACGGACGCCGGTGTCTGCTGGCTCGAGTTGCTGAATCAGTATCCGAGCCCGACCTACAACACCGACGACGACGTCGATACGTTCAAGGCGGGCCAGTCCGGCATCATCATCGACGGCACCTGGAACATTGGTGCGCTGTCCGACGCCATCGGCGTCGAAAACCTGGCGATCGATGCATGGCCGAAGACGGAGAATGGCGCGATGTCCGGTGTGGTGCAGACCGAATCGATCTACATCACGAACAACACCACTGGTGACGACCTCGACGCCGCGAAGGCGTTCGTCGAGTACTTCTTGTCATCCGAGGCGCAGCAGATTCTCTCCGACTCCACGAAAGCCGCCCACATTCCGGCGGTCAGCGGTGTCGAAGTGACCGATCCTCTGCTCGCCGGTGCAGTCTCCGCGTTCAGTGGCGGCATCGCCCAGCCACGGTTCGGCGGCTGCTACTGGGGCAACATGGACACGGCCCTCAACTCGTACTTCGGTGGTGAGGCGACCGCTCAGGAGGCTCTCCAGAACGCAGCCGACGTGATTGGCAACGCCGTCACGGCAGG
>Ga0307444_1000149_pt1 | contig 36524 bp, 29 predicted proteins | sample SalMarSW160340MG_FD_202145 | JGI IMG/M metagenome (GOLD analysis project Ga0307444, IMG submission 202145) | Salt marsh sediment microbial communities from the Plum Island Ecosystem LTER, Massachusetts, United States - SW1603-40 | ecosystem: Environmental > Aquatic > Marine > Intertidal zone >...
ACACTCAGACTAATCCCTAATCTTACCTTGGCAAAGGAGAGTGATTGGCCAGCCGAGTATTTAGATCTTATACTGGCGGTCAAGATTGTCGATGATATGGATGAAGCAATAGATCATATTGAAAGATACGGTTCCAATCATACTGAGACAATTGTTACAAATGATTATAAGAGATCTCAAGAATTTCTGGAGAGGATAGATGCCTCTGTTGTGTTGATAAATGCCTCTACTCGATTTAATGATGGCTTTGAGCTTGGTTTAGGTGCAGAGATCGGGATCAACACATCTAAATTACATGCCTATGGACCAATGAGTCTCAAGGAGTTGACCGCCAAAAAGTTCATAGTATATGGATCTGGACAGGTAAGGACGTGAAATTAGGTATCCTGGGAGGGACCTTTAATCCGATTCATTCAGGTCACCTTAGAGTTGCAGAGGAGATAGGTGAAGAGTTAGGATTAAAGAAGGTTTATATCATACCATCTGGTATGCCACCACATAAAAAACCCCACCCCCTCGCTGATTTCCCCCATCGTCTTGAGATGGCAATACTGGCAAGTAAAATCTCCCCTCTCCTTGAGGTATGGGATATTGAGGGGAAAAGGCCTGGTTTATCCTATTCCATAGAAACACTGCAATTATTCCACTCCTATTTTGGATCCAACCTTGAATTATTTTTTATCATCGGAACGGATGCCTTTATAGAGATAAAGACCTGGAAAGAATATCAAAATCTCTTTAATTTTGCCTCATTTGTTGTTATCAATAGGCCAGGTTATTATAAAGAAAAATTTTCTCAATTTCTTGACTCTCTTAATGTTGGATTTAGATGGGATAAGAAAAGAAAATGCTTTTGCCATCCATCGGGAAATGTATTGCTTGAAAAGGATACAACATTGATGGATATATCAGCGACTCGAATCAGGGAAATGGTAGCCAAAAAAAAATCTATTCGCTTTCTTGTGCCTGAAGTAATACGAGAATATATAGAAAAGGTAGGTTTGTACATAAATTGATGAATCCTCTTGATAAGGCCCTTCTATGCGTTAACATAATCCTTGAAAGGAAGGTAGTTGACCCTGTCCTTTTTGAGGTCGCAGCACTAACCTCCATAACCGACTATTTCCTTATTGCCAGCGGTAAATCCAGCAGGCAGGTCCAGGCTATTGCCCAACATCTACAGAGAAGAATGAAAGAAGAAGGCTTCACCATTTATGGCATAGAGGGTGAAAAGGATGGTCACTGGATCTTGCTGGACTATAATGATGTTGTGATCCATCTATTTTACCAGCCAATAAGAGAATTCTATGACCTTGAAGGGTTATGGGTTGAAGCACCAAGGATAGAGATAGATAAACAGGCTGTGAAAGATGAAAAATGAACTAGCTTGCAGTCCCGCCAGGCGGGACGGGGAATTAACCCTTGTCCGCCGTCTTTCTGGTGGACTTGTCCGCCTTTGGTGGATTAAAAAGCTCCTTATTTTCTTTACAGCCTTATTAATAGTTCTTACCCCCTTGGCAGAATCACGGGCCTCATTGCTATCACCAGAAGAGGAAACTGAACTTGGAGAGGGATTTCTTACAAGAATTAAATCTCGGTATGAATTTGCCGACTATCCTTACATCGTTCAGTATATCAATAACCTTGGTAACTTCATTGGCCGTCAAATAGAAGTGCCTTATTTCCCACTTCATTTTTATGTGATAAAAGACACCTCCATTAATGCATTCGCAGCCCCTGCAGGTCATGTATTTTTCTTTTCAGGACTGATTCAAATAATGGACAATATAGATGAGCTGGCCTCTGTACTCGCACATGAGCTTGGCCATGTAAGCGCCAGGCATCTGGCTGTAAAAATAGAAAGATCCAAGAAGATTGGAATGGCCACAATGGCTGCCATCTTAGCAGGAGTTCTTATTGGTGGTGAGGCAGCAGGTGCCCTTATGACAGGATCAATCGCTGCCGGAGTTCAGGCTGAACTCGGCTACTCTCGGGAAAATGAAAGGCAAGCTGATCAATTAGGATTCAGATACACTCATATGTCAAGTTTTAACACGCAAGGAATGATAACCACGTTAAAGAAAATTCAAAGGGAAAATTGGTACGGCGGTCAGAATATACCGCCTTACCTTCTTACCCATCCTGGTGCACCGGAAAGAATGGCCAATATAGAAACAATGGCACGAGAATATACAAAAATACCTGATTCTGATACAGCAAAAAGGCTGCGATCCCGTTTTCCGATCTTTCATGTTATGGTTGTTGCCTTATGTGATGACAAGGAAAATGCAACAAGAGAGTTTAAAAAAAGGCTACATGTAGATCCTGAATCTATTTTAGCCCATTATGGTCTTGGTCTTGTCCTTGAAAGAGATGGTAAAATACATGAGGCCCTCAATCACTTCAAAATAGCTTTACAGAGAAAGGGAAATTCTATCCCGATTATGTTTTCTATGGCTAAGGCCTATCAGACGATTGGCCAATACGAAAAATCTGTATCTATTTTGCAAAAGGCCCTTCAGCTGTCCCCTAAAGATAAGGAAATTTTATATCTTTTAGCCCTATCATTGCAAAATCTCGAACAATATGGCCTATCCTCCGGAATTTATGAGAGACTGACCTTCCTTCCACCAGTCAAAAATATGGTCTATTATAACCTTGGCCTGGTCTATGGTCGGCAAGATAAATTAGCTATGGCTCATTATAATTTAGGCATATATTTCAGCAAACTAAGAAGGAAAGAAAAGGCCCTTTTCCATTTTAATAAGGCACAAGAGCTGTCAGAAAGCGAGCCAGCACTAAAAGAAAAGATCAATAAAGCCTTAATGGGACTTCATAATCATTAATTATTACGTGTCATTCCTTGTTACAAGAAGGATGCCCAATATAAAATAACGAAAATATTGACACCATGGTACATATATCGTAATTGATACGCTGTTATGTGAAAAATCTCAGTGTAAAACCTAAAAGGAGGATAAAAAGATATGTCATTAATGACACCGGAACAGTTTGAAGAAAGTTTAAAGGACCTGAAACCAAGGGTATTTATGAATGGGGAAAAGGTTGAAAATATCCTTACTAATAGGAACACACGAACAGTTATCGAGGCCAACAAGGCAAGCTACGAATGGGCCCTTGATCCAAAGTACAAAGATATTATGACATGTTATTCACCCCTGATAAACGACACCGTTAATAGATACACACATGTGAGCACAAGCATTGACGAACTTATCGCAAAGGCCGAGGCAGGCACCTTCACTGCTGAAATGCTTGGGACATGCATTTACCGGTGCGTAGGATATGACTCCTTTCACTCCCTTTATGCAAATACCTGGGAGATGGATAAAGAACTGGGCACTGAATATCATCCAAGGTTTCTTGAATATCTTAAAATGGTACAGAAAAATGATCTCTCTGTTGCGGGTGCATTAACCGAGGCACGGGGAAGCAGAAAGGAAAAAATACCTGACTGGCCAGATCCATATCTTTCTTTAAAGATTGTTGATAAAAACAAAGACGGGATAGTGGTAAAGGGTGCAAAGATAAACATTAGCGGGGCATTCGGAAGTCATTATATAAATGTCCTACCCCAGGCAGCTCATTATAAAGGGGAGGAAGACTACGCAGTAGCATTTGCCACACCAGTAGACGCTGAAGGTATCACCTATATCTGTCAGTATACTCCCTATTCAGCAGAAAGAGACCAGGCAGATGATATGGAAGAGCTTGGTAACCCCCTTTACGGGCAACGGGAAACTTCTATGGTCGTATTTGATAATGTCTTTGTTCCATGGGAAAGGGTATTTCATTGTGGAGAGTACCAATATTCCGTTAAGTTTGTAACCAGATTTGCCAAGACCCACCGCATGACCTGTGGAGGAACATGCAAGGTGGGATTTATGAACCAGATAATCGGGGCATGCAAACTTATTCAGGAATATAAAGGGTTAGAGAAGGCCTCCCACATCAATGACCAGTTGATGGAGATGGTGGCCTTAAGAGAAACCTGCAGGGCCTGTGGCATGGCAGCAGCCCAAAGAGGCTCTGAAGAACCAAAAGGATCAGGCGTGTATCTGCCGGATGAGCTTATGGGTAATGTATCGAAGTTAAATGTCGCTAATTCATTCTGGCGGGTAATGGCCTTGGCTGGAGACATCGGTGGGGGTTTGATCGTTACCCTTCCCTCTCTTAAAGAACTAAAAAATCCCGACATTAAGGACTACGTAAAAGAATATCTCGGCTTTGGTTCAGATACATCAACTGAAAATATTATGAAGGTTACGAAACTATTGCAAAACTGGACAGCAGGGCTCCATGGTGTTGGCACATGGCATGGTGCTGGCCCTGTTATGGCACAAAAAATTATGCTCCAGCGGGTTATTGACTACGAGCATGATAAATGGATTGTAAAAAGGACATTAAAGATAAAAGATTAAAGGGATGGTATCTATTGTTGGTCATGAGAACAATGTAAAACTTACTGAGTATGAAACGTATTTACTAGGAATTCACGAAACTATCGAATAATAATATTCACTCTATATATGAGGCAAAACATGAATACCTTCACTGGAAGACAGAGGGTTAGGGCCGCATTTAAAAGAGAATATGCTGATGTAGTTCCAGCATATCCCATATTAGGCCAGTTTACCTCCCAGCTGACTGGCATAAGTATAAAAGAGTTTCTTACAGACAAACAGAAACTTGCCGAATCAGAGATAGCCGCCTATGAGCAATACAGGCCTGACATTATTGTAGTTATGGGAAATTTGCTTATGGAGGCTGAGGCCATGGGGAATGAGCTACGATATCCAGATGATGGAATGTGCATATCAAAAAAAATGGCCCTCGAGGATAAAGGAAAATTAAATAGCCTCTCTGTGCCAGACCCTTATAAAGATGGCAGGCTCCCTGATTATATGGAATCATGTAAAATGATAAAGGATGCGATCACTGATTCGAGTGTTGGTGCAGTTATTGCTGGGCCATGGACTATCGCAATTGCTCTACGGGGTGCCAGTGAACTGATACGGGATGCAATGAAAGATCCAGCGTATGTTCATGAACTGATGGAGTTTACCACAGAGGTGGCTATCCGGTTTGGATTGGCAATTCCTTCAACTGGAGCAGGCATGAGTTATTCAGAGGCACCAGCCTCATGTAGCCTCATTTCTCCAAAGATGTATAGGGAGTTTGTATTTCCCTATCACAAAAAGGCAATCGGAAGATTGAAGGAGGAAAGCATTGGTTGCACCTTGCATATCTGAGGCTATGCAGATCCCATCCTGGAAGAGATGGTAGAAACAGGTGCAGCTGCAATAAGTATTGATGAACCTACAAATCTAGCCAAGGCAGTTGAAGCCGCAAGGGGAAAGGTGGTTGTTATTGGTAATGTCAATACAAGTCTATTCTTTTTGAGCAGCAAGGATCAAATGGAAAAGGCAATCAAAAACTGTATTGATATAGCTGCTTCCAATAGTGGATTTATCCTTGCATCGGGATGTGAGGTTCCAGGGGTTGCCCCACCTGAAAATGTGCAGTGGTTTATGGATGCTGCAAGGGAGTATGGAAGATATAAGTAGAATGCAATATGGTTGTATTGGTTGAGTCATTTACGTAACCTGTAAAACCAGTACATTTAACCAATTAAACAGATAGTACTATGTTTATGTGGTACTATGAAAAAGAGACCCTCGGGAGAAACCAGGGATAAAGATAACTTTCCTCCCGTCGGTAACGGTGTGCAATGCAATCCCCAAAGCCTCGTTAACTGTACCATAACCTGCCCCCGTGAAGACAATTACCTTGCTTTCACACCTTGGCCTTCATCTTCCCCATTTATCGCTCCAAAATCTCCCTTATCGGATTTGTGGCTATTCATTCATATTATAACCGCGATTAATCCAGTCTACCATATTTCTTGGTCGCTGCCACTAGTGCCTCCCAGTTTTCCTTGGGCGCCTCCGGCCAGACATCACATCCTGGCCATACGGCATTGATACCATTAGCGATAGCTTCTTTCACATCCCTATCGACATCAGCAGGCTTCCCGACTACCATTGTATTATAGCCGGCTATATTACCAAAGATGTAGGCATCGGATCCCAGCTTCTTTCGAGATTCAGCCACATGGTTCCTTTCCTCCACCGAGATGGCATCTGCCCCGCAGAGCCCCATTAAGTCGATGATTTCATCGGTAGAACCACATATATGCAGCACGTTGGGCGACTCTATATTGGTAAAAACTCGCTGTAGATGAGGGACTACCAGGCTCTTGAATATGGCGGGGCTTAATATGTCCGCCCCAGCTCCCATCTCGCGGATGGTTATATAGTCGGCACCGGCTTGCCTATAAATTCTGACCAACGAGATGATCATTTCAGTCGTAATGTCTAGCACCTTATTAACCATATCAGGTTTTTTAAACATCTGCTTGGATAGGTCAGCCATATCAATAATCTGCGCCGCTACCAAGTGGGGTCCCAAAGTCCAGGCGCCTATGGCTACCTGGTCACCCACTTCTTCTTTTAGGATGCGAATCGCTTTCGTCACCAGAGGTATCCTACCCGCCTTGGCTAGATCCGGGGGTATACGAACATCCGCGTCCGCCACCTTCTCGGAGACTTTCTTTGATATGGTGGGATAGAGGATACCGTCACGGCCAGAGTAATAGTTAACGTCACAGCCCAGGGCTTCGGCTTCAACCCCCATATCGAAAGGAACTACGGCACACTCAAAGCCAAACAACTGAGATGTGGATGCCGCCATTTTCGCCATTTTATTGGCGTCAGTATGGATGTCAGCGAATTTCCAGCCATATTTTTTAAGTCCGTGTACCGTTACGTTCCCCATACCACTGAAGACCGGGATGCGGTCTATCTTCTCTCTGTTGAAAAGCTTGAGGACACGCTCTTTAGAATTGAGTTCTGTTGCCATTATAACTCCTTTCCTTCCTCCTTTAATAATTGCTCTACCGTCTCAGGGAAGAGCTTGTTCAAAGGTTGACCTCCGCTGGGTAAGGGGAGGCCCTCTGTATAACCCAGGGTAGACAGCAGGCTGGTAGCCGCTGCCACTGCGGAGAAGACCCTGGTGCTGCCGGTCATAGGTCCGTAGAAAATAAAGTCACTTCCCATGGCGGTTATCGCCTCTATAGCCGCATCCACCATTGGGAACCGGCTTTTGCCTACGTCGCCGGCAGATTTCCTCCACATATAGGTGCCGTTGGAGGGGGCACAACCCACCGGTAATCCAAATTTCTGCTTGACGAGGCGATTGGCAACCAAGGAGAAGGCGATAAAGGGCAAACTCATCACCGACGTGTCTATCAAGATACTCTGGAAATTCCCCTTCTCCACCAAGGGCAACAGCTTCTGGAGTGCCTTGACTCTTCCGTTGGGTCCTTTGTCCTCCACATCGAAGGCCTGCACTACCACATGCTTTATACCCAGTTCCTTGATTTCTGCCACCTGGCCTTCAATATCCTCATCCCAGGGAGTGATACTGTTGTAAAGGAAGCGATCCTGGAGCCCTAGCTCAGCTATATAGCGTGCTCCAGCCACTCTTGTCTTCTGCATCCATATATCAATGGCAAAAGGCATCTCAGTTACGCTGGTAAAAAAGTCCACATAGGTCTTTATTTCATCTGGGGAGTTGGCGACCATGGCTACCAAGCCAGGTACACCTGTTTCCTGGGAAAGGCGTTCCATCTCGTGTATCCGCTCTGTAGCCTCTACCTTGTTGAACTTGCGCTCCTTCCGGCTTTCAATGAGGGTGTCCCCCTTCTGGAACATATTGCCGATTACAATTGGAGAGTGCTCCCCCGGTTGGCCGCCAACCTTGATGCCACCGATGCTGCAAACCTTCTGTTCCCGGTCATATAATAACATTTACCTACCCCCTTTCTCTGATTTCTTCGCTTCCTTTTCAGGAAGAAGGTGATTTAAGTAAGGAAAATCATCCTTCATGTGAGGCAGCCACATGGCCTTGCTGAAGGATTTTTCAAAGTCCGGCTCCACGGTCAGTTCTATATACTCCACCTGCCTTGCCATTTCGTCGGCTTCGGTTCTTTTTTCTATATTAAGGAGAGCCATACGGGCGCCGTCCCCGGCGGCATTTCCCACCGCTTGAATGTTCTCCAGCTCGCAGCTGGGGAAAAGGCCCAGGCAGGCAGCCGATGTCTTGTCAATGTAACTGCCGAAGGCGCCGGCCAGGATGACCTTGTCCAGCTTGTCCGTACCCAGGTGGCGCATCATGAGTTTGGCGGCAGCATACATGGCCGCCTTAGCCAGCTGGATATTCCTCACATCCCCCTGAGTAATTACGACATCCTGGTCGATGGAGGTTTCCTTTGCCCAGGCGATGACAAACTCTGGTCCATCCTCAGCAACACGAAAACGCGGCGTCTCCAGGTCCTTTTTGAAACGGCCGGTGTAGTCGATAATTCCGGCGGCGTATAATTGCGGGACGATATCAATTATCCCGGAACCACATATTCCCTTGGTTCCCAGGTCGTCCGCCTCCGTATTCCACTCATCCCGGTCGATAACCTTAAAGCGTGCCTCCTTGGTGTCTTTGTCTATCTCTATCTTCTCGATGGCCCCCGGGGCGGCGCGCATTCCGTGTTTCATCTCCGCCCCCTCGAAGGCGGGGCCGGTGGCGCAGGAAGAAGAAATTAATTTTTCCCGGTTGCCCAGGATAATCTCGCCATTGGTGCCGATATCGATTATGAGTTCTATCTTGTCCTGGTTATATGGTTCCTCCGTGATGAGCACCCCAACATTATCGGACCCGACAAAACCGGCCTCTATGGGAAGGGTGTGGATATAGGCGCCAGGAGAAATCTTGATTCCAATGCCGCGTATCTCATCAACCTCTTCCTCCCCCGCCTCGGCGTAAACGCTGCAGTTTAAACAACGCGTGCATTCCTTCCTGGACGCTTCCTCGGAAAGACCCATCTCAACCTCGTGAAAACCCTGTCGCCTGGCCACATCAAGCAGGGGCATGGTTACCCTCGTCTCCGTCGCGACTCCCTCCTTGGGGACTTCCTCCACTCGCGACAGTGCAGGCGGTCTGCCCTCCTTAATGTCGATTCCCTCAATGTAGAGCTCAATCGATATGGCGGCTTCCTGCCCTGCTTGAACCGCGGTGATAGCATCAGACGGGCCAATAACATCACCACCGGCAAAGACATTCTCAATACTGGTCTGCAGGGTATCGGGGTTGACGCTCAGGAAGCTGTCGCCACAATCAATTTCTCCGGGAAGTGCTGCCCTGTCCACTCGCTGACCGATGGCAATGATTATAGTATCGATGCCGATATCAAACTCTGAGCCTTTAACTGGCATCGGGCGCTTACGGCCACTCTCATCGGGTTCGCCTAATTCCATGCGGATACACCGGATGCCGTCCGAGCGGCCGTCACTAGCCAATACTTTAACAGGAGCTGTCAGGAAATGTAACTGCACGGCTTCCCGTTCTGCTTCTTCGACCTCGGTGCCGATGGCCGGCATTTCATCCCGGGAACGCCGGTAGATAATTGTGACCTCTTTGGCTCCCAAGCGTTTGGCGACGCGGGCAGCGTCAATGGCGGAATAACCCCCGCCGATAACGGCTACCTTTTGTCCGATTTTTACCTTCTCCCCTGAATTCACCTGACGCAGGAAATCAAGCGCGTAGGTGACCCCAGTCGTATCTTCACCGGGGATATCCATCTTCAGGCTTGAGCCGGCGCCAGCGGCAAGGAATATGGCTCGGTAACCATCCCCGGACAGACCCTTCAGGTCTTTCACCGGGCTGTTGGTCTTTATCTCTACCCCAAGCTCTGCGATGTAGCTTATCTCGTTATCCAGCACATTCTTAGGCAACCGGTATTCGGGTATACCGTAGCGAAGCAAACCACCCGCCCTGGGAGCCGCCTCGAAGACTGTGACCGGATACCCACGTTTAATCAGTTCGTAGGCGCAGGACAGTCCAGCCGGACCGGAGCCAACAATAGCTACCTTGCTCTCTCTTGTTTTCTCGATTGGGATTGCCTTTTTCCTGCCTTTCCCAAACTCGTAGTCCGCCACAAAGCGATGCAGCCAGCGGATAGACAGGGGCTCGTCAACATTTCCTCTCTCGCACTCCGCTTCACAGGGGTGGGTGCAGATGCGCCCGCAGACCCCGGCGAATGGCATGGCCCTTCTTATCACCTCAAGAGCCTCGTCGTACTTACCCTGCGCAATCAAATAAAGGAAGTCCTGACCGTTGACGCGGGCGGGGCAGGCAACCTGGCAGGGAGGATAGCCGCTTTCAGCGGTTTCAACTTCCGGCAGTATTTTAAGCCCCAAGTCACGTGCCTTGAGGTCCAGAGAATGGTGGAGGGACGGGGGAAAGGGGGCCCGGCCGATGCAAATCGGGTCGATGTTAAGGAAGAGATGCTGCATGCAGGTATTGCCGACAATCGTCATGTCAACGATATCCTGGCGCTTGATGCCGGCCGCCTCAGCCGCCTCTTCAGTAAGCCCATTGAGTCCATCAATAATTGCCTTGTTAAGGTGCTCCAGACCCTCTGGATTGGTCATGGTATAGCTGATGCGGGACATAACATCCTCACCGTAAATAACCTGGGGATTCATCATAGAAGCAGTCGTTATCAACTTGCCGTCGGTAAGGTCGCAAAGATAGCCCGCCAGCGTGGTGGTGCCCACGTCCACGGCCAGCCCGTAGCAATGCTCAATGCGGCCGGGTTCCACCTTGATAACCTCTCGGTTCATCCATACCGATACGGTTATCTTCCAATCGCCCTCACGCACCGTATTCTGCAGTCCGAGAAGCGCCTGGTAGTCAATGCCAAGATTGATCAGACCGTGTTTCTTCTTGAGTTCCCCCTCCAAACGCTCCCAGTCGCCCATAGTATCTTCCAGGGTAGCCTTCGCCATCTCAACATAGTATTTTTTTACCGCGGGGTTCAGCTTGATGGGTATGTCCCTGGCTTTCTTGCGAACCACCTGCTTGCCCAGCCGGCTTGCCTCGGGCACGAAGATTACGACATCGCCCAGGATTTTTGCCTGGCAGGCCAGACGGTAGCCATCCTGCTCCTGATGTATATTGAAAAACTTCCTTTCCGTATTCTGCATCGGGGTAAGATTGTCACGGCTGGATTCAATGCCGTATTTCTCAAATGCCCCTTCCTCAACCTTGACCTTGCACTTGCCGCAGATGGCTTTTTCCCCGCAGATGCCCTCGATGTCCACCCCCAGCATGATGGAGGCTTCCTTAAGGGTTTTACCGGTGGGAATATAACCTCTGCGCCCCGATGGCTGAAAGATGACCAGATTCTTTTTATTTTCACTTTCAGGCATAAAACTATCCTTTCTATATACCGCGTGCTTAAGCGTAAATGACTAATGAATAGCTGGTTATATTGGGTTATCAAAATGGATACCGGCATCACGGGGCAGTGCCAGTTCGGCCTCTGCTTCAATTGCCTTAAGGATGCCAATCGGGACCAGGCATGTCAGATGCAGTGGACATTTTGAAGCCTTTTCAAAAACCTCGCATTCCTGCATGGGCTTCATAATCTCGAATGCACCAGTCTCCTTGAGCGAATCAGCCAGGAGGGAAACCAGCTTGCAATCACTGGTGATGCTGATGGCAACTCTTCTTTTTGGCTTCTTGTTGGCCGTTATGGTGGTGGTGAATCCGCAGACACCCGGGTTAACAATTACTCTGGTGGCCAAATCATAATCCTCACTATCCAGCCAGCATCCTCCCGTCGTACTGGCGGAAGCTCCCGGCTCCATACACTTTGCTGAAAATCCATTTCCCAGGCAGGAGAGGCACCTTGCCACTCCTGCCTTTTCATTATGCGCTAATCGGTTAACTGCGCCGCTGCCCAGAGCAGAAACGATTACCGGGCTAGTACCAGCCGTGGTCGATTACCGCCTGGTTCATGGCCTTGACGTTTTCTATAGGCGCCATCGGCGGCATCTCACAGCCTGGGGAGAAGACATAGCCCTGCGACAGTTTCATACCGTCCAGGACGTTCTTCTTGGTGGCTTCGTATACCTCGTCCGTTGTTCCTGTCTGGAGGATGGCGGGGTCGATATTGCCCAGGATGATGTCGTTGGGAAAATACTTGGCCGCCGTTGCCAGCTCAACCTCTTGGGCCATGCTGATGATGCCGGGGTCGCCCATCGGTATCTGCGCCCAGTATTCCATGTTGGCATTATGCTCACCGCAGATATGAGCGTAGAGGTGCTTATAGCCCAGCTCCAGGAACTTCTCGTTTACCTCCTTGATGTAGGGCATGGCAAACTCCGCGAACATCTTGGGCGAGATTAGCTGATTGGCCGACGTCGGTTCGCCGCCCAGCGGCAGGACACCCTCCACACCATAGAGTTCTTTCCAGTATTCAGCCAGCTTGATAATATGCTCGTTAGCCAGTTGCAGTAGGCGGTGGGCTGCTTCGGGTTTCTTGAGTATCCACTTACAGAGCTTGTCCGGTCCGGAGATATTGCCCGCCAGAGTGAAAGACATGTTAGCACCGAAAGACATCACATTGAACGGCTCGTTGTCAAGCCTTTCCTGCGATGACAGGTCATAAAACTGCTTGGCCAGAGGGACAATGCCCGCCGTCTTTACATCGGGCACCTTCAGGTTCATAACATCATCCGGCGTTTCCACCGGGAAGCGGGCTACCGTTGGTGCCTGGGCGAAATCACCGCTGGGCCACTTGATTTCCCCGCCGAGTTCCCAGCCGCCGTACGCGGCATAGCCCAGCATCGGGACAAATGCCCAGCCGAAATCCTGCGCGGTCTTGCGCTGTGCCGCTAGGGCTACCTCCGGCTTATTGTAGGCTTCGGCAATGGAAGCCCCAGCATAAACCGTGGCGAAGCCGGCGTAAGCAAAGGGCCATATGGGAACCCGGTCCGGCTTCTCACGCTTGAGCAGCGCTTCTATTCTCTCCCTGTCTGTCATCGTGCCTTTTTTTTCAGCCATGATGCTAATCCCTCCTTATTTAAGGTTGTTATGGTAGATGTCTACCTACCTTCCTCCTCTTTCAGCATCTTGAGGAGGTTGATGGCCTCATCAACGGCAGTTCCGGCGGTCTCGGCATAGCCGTCAGCGCCGAATTTCTCCATGACTTCCTGATTTAGCGGGGCGCCGCCCAGCAAAATACGGACGTTGGGGTTTTTCTCCCTGATTTTCTTAACAACCACTGGCATGGCTAACATACTGGTCGTCATGAGCGCCGAGAGGCCAACGACCTCCGAGCCGGTCTTGAGCTGCTCTTCGACGAACCTGTCAAGGGGCACATCCTTTCCCAAATCATAGACGGTCCAGCCAGCTACTTCAAACATCATCTTGACTAGGTTCTTGCCGATGTCGTGGACATCGCCCTCAACTACACCGAGGACTATAGAGCCGCTTACCTTTGCCTTTCTTCCGGAAGCCTTGATGGCCGGCTTCAGGAGATCCAGTCCGGCATACAGCGCATCGGCGCACATCAGGAGCTCGGGGACAAAATATTCCTTATTGTTGTAGGCTTCGCCGGCCTCTACCATGCCACTGGCCAGCCCGTCCATGGTCGCGGCGAAGGGGTCTACGCCTTCTTCTAAGGCGATTTTAGCCCACTTGACAGCGTCGTCTTCCTCAAATTCGTACACTGCTTTATGCAGCTCATTCAGGATTTCCTTCGTTCTTTCTTCTGATGCCATTTTCCCCTCCTGTTTTAATTATACCTTAACATTAATTACCTTTTACGCCATGGGAGCTGTTACATCATCTCCTTTTCATATCTCCTTCAAGTTTATAGAAATAACCATCTCAATGAAAAAACCTGGTTGACTATCAGCCCATTTTTTCATGTTTATTTGTGTAATGAATTTTTTTGGAGTACCTTTATCTTATTAAATTCATTTGTCAAGTTTTTTCCCCAGTAAATTAGAGATAATTTTAAGCTAACAAAGCATGATTACCGCTTGTTTACATCAAAATAGTTAAATGATATTAAATCAAATAGGCGAAAATCAATCGGTGGAAATACTAATTTTGCTATAGGCAAAACTACCTATAAATATGGAAAGACCTTAGATATAATCAAAGAGCGAGGAAATGCAGACTAAGGTCATCTGTGGTTCAGGTATCCTGGATTTATTTGCAGAACTTTACCGTTCTGGAGTGATCTTGAAAAGCGGGAGATTTGACTCCAATCAGCAGAACAGCCGTTTTCGGAAGAATTCTGACAATAATCAGCCAGAGTTTGTCATTGCCTGGGCTAATGAAACAACTATTGATAAGAATATAGTTATCACCCAAAAAGACATTCGCCAGATTCAGCTGGCCAAAGGCGCCCTCTACTGCGGATGTAAACTGATGATGAGAAGAATGGGCGTAGACAAGGTAGAAAAGGTGAAGACAGCAGGGGTCTTTGACACCCATGTGAATCGGAAAAAGGCATTGATAATGGGACTTTTTCCTGACTGTGGGATAGAAAAAATTATCTCAATAGGAAATGCCGCCGGGGATGGGGCACGAGCAGCACTTCTCAACCGGTAAAAGCGTGAGGAGGCCAATTGGGTCTCAAGAAATGTGGAATATATTGAACTAACCGCAGAAAAAGATTTTCAGCAGCAATCCACGGAGGCAATGCAGATACCCCACATGAAGGACCAGTTTGAACACCTTAAAGGGATAGTTCCTGATGAAATCCTCAATCAGTAGTTGAATATATTATATTATCTATTATAAACTCTATACAATCGATTAATATTCTATTCCTCTTCTGGCCTGAATCCCTTTGTGAAATGGGTGTTTTATTTCCCTCATCTCAAATACAGCACTTGCGTGTTCTTCAACCTCTGGATGGGCATTCCTGCCACTTAATATTAAATGCAGATCCTTCGGTTTTAAAAACATCATCTCTCGCAGGCTTTCTGGAGAAAGGAGACCAAAATGGGTTGCTATATTAATTTCATCTAAGATAACTAAGCGATCCTTGAGAGAAAATACCTCTTTTAAAGAGGCTTCCCAGGCCCTTCTCGCAGCCTCTAAATGTATTTTTGAGTGCTGAGATGATTCAAATATAAATCCTTCACCCATGGTCTTAATCTCGAGATTTGGAAATTTTTTAATAGCGATAACCTCCCCATAGGCCTTGGGTGATTTTATAAACTGTAATACGCTTGATTGGATTCCATTGGCTGCAAAAAACATAGCCCTTCCCAGGCAATAGGTAGTTTTTCCCTTACCGTTTCCGGTAATTACCCCAACACATCCCTCCTGGTTGCTGCCATCAATATTCCATGAGCCTTCTTCTTTCTTATGCTCAACCATCTCTGTTACAAGATCAGCTTGTTCAATAATCTCGGCCTTTGCATTCCAGCCAGTCAAGACCAATTCCACGTTGGCTGGTTTCTTTTCTATAAGGTTTATGACAGTGCTCACAGGAATAATGCCCAAATCAACGAGGTAGTTAATATCTTCAAGGATAATAATATCAAAGGCACCGCTCGAAATTATTTCCTGAATATGCTCAATAGCGCTATGAATCTTTTCTATATCGCTGCTATGCAAATTTTCATCAAAGGCTCCATGTTTCAATTGTAAGCGCTCAACCGTAACGTGTGGCTTGAGAAAGGAAAGTGCCCTATCCTCTGTGTCTACAAAGGGATGGGGAACAAAGCCCATAATAAAGGTGTTAAGATTTTGCCCTGTGGCCCGAAGACTAAGACCTATGTGTGAAAGATTTATCTGCCCTGTTTTTCCTGTATAAACCTGAACTAATCCTTGCTGCAGCATCTGTTTACCTATTCTCTTTTCACCATTCGCACATTACTATTCACCGTATGTCTCTTTGATCTATAAATACCTATTGCTTGCAAATAAACTATATAACCAAAAGCAAAAAATCTATAACATTTTCTTTATTACGACACAATTCTTTAGCCCATAGATTGACATGAACATTTTAATTAGTTAAAAGATGGAGCAATTAAGGTATGCTGGATTTCAGATTTCAGGTTCAGTTTCCATATAAATAATGGAAAGTACTATTAATGAAAAAGAAGCATAATTTCGGTCTTGTTCAGGTTTATACAGGAGGAGGAAAGGGAAAGACAACCGCCTCCCTCGGGCTCGCTGTGAGGGCTGCCGGACACAATTTTAAAATTGCTATTATTCATTTTATGAAGATATGGGATTATGGAGAAGTAAAAAGTCTTCAAAAGCTTGGGATTGATCTTTTTCGCTATGGAACAACAGAGCTTATTGACCCTAATAATCCATCAACTATAGACTATGAGGAAGCCAATAAAGCACTGCGAAAAACTGAAGAGCTTATGGAAAAAAATAACTACGATATCCTTATTTTAGATGAAATCAATGTGGCTATTGATTTTAACCTGATTCCCTTGAAAAGGGTAGTCGAGCTTTTAGATAAAAAACCAGAGAGTCTCGAACTGATTCTTACCGGACGAAACTGTCCTCAGGAGCTCATTGAAAGGGCTGACCTTGTTTCATTTATCAATGAAATTAAGCACCCATATCAGAGTGGGATAGAGGCAAGGAAAGGGATAGAGTTTTAATTAAAGGAGGCCAAATTACATGTTCATCACATTAATGAGAAAGCACACGAAAGGTATTTTGGTTAAGGTAATGGTTGGCCTTATCGCCGTTGTCTTTGTTTTTTGGGGTGTCTACGCAATCCGAGAAAAACCTGGTTCAAAGATTGCTTATGTAAATGGCGATTTAATCACAGGGTTGGAATATGAGGCAAAATATCGTGAGATGCTCGATGCGCTGCAAAAACAATATAAAGAGTACTGGAATGATTCTCTTATCAAGGCATTTCAAATCAAGCAAAGGGCTCTAAACAGCCTAATAGAAAAGAGATTAATCAGTCAGGAGTCTGCGAGAATTGGCCTTGGGGTTACAGATGATGAGGTAGCTAATGCTATTGTTACCTACCCTGCCTTTCAAGTAAATGGTGCGTTTGATGAGGGAAGGTATAGGTCTCTTTTAAATTATAACAGAATGGAACCAGCGGACTTTGAATCAGCAATAAAATTAGAACTATTAGGCCAAAAAATCCGCCACGTTATCAAATGCTTTTTCCCGCTCACAGACATGGAGATTATGAGTTATTATTCCTACCAAAAAGAAAAAGTAAATATTGATTTTGTCTCTTTTAATCCCAAGGACTTTAAAGGAAAGACAAAGGAAAAACAGGATGAGAAAGAGGCATATTTTAAGGAACATAAGGAAAGATATAGAATTCCGGAAAAGATAAAAATAGCCTATCTGGTCCTTGCTCCATCTGATTTTTTAGACAAAGTGACTGTTGCAGAAAAAGAGATATCAGATTTCTATGAATTAAACCAAGAAAGCTTTAAAAATCCAAAACAGATTAAGGCAAGGCATATACTTCTTAAGCTGTCGCCAAATGCAACGGAATCAGAAACGAGTGAGGCAAAAGAGAAAGCACGTTCTCTCCTTAAAAGACTCCGGGATGGCGAGGATTTTGAAACTCTCGCTAAAAAATACTCTCAAGGGCCTTCTGCATCAAAAGGAGGTGATCTTGGGTATTTTACGCGAGGCCAAATGGCTAAACCCTTTGAAAAACTTGCCTTTAGCCTTAAAAAGGGAGAATTAGGTGGACCAGTAAAAACCCAGTTTGGCTGGCATATAATTCAGGTAGATGATATCAAAGATGCTACTATTAAAAGCTTCTCTGAGGTTCGAAATCAAATAGTAACCACAATAAAAAATGATATAAGTAAGGAAATAGCACATGAAAGGGCTCTCACCTTGATGGATCAGATGCCCTATGACATTAATTTAGCTACGTATGCAGCTCAACTTGGTCTTACAGCAAAGGAAAGTGATTATTTTTCTAAAAAAGGGGCCATTCCAGGGCTGGGAGGGGATGAAAGGCTTACAAAATCTATATACTCCTTAGAAAAGGGGGAGACAAGTGAGATCATAGAACATAAGGATAAATTTTATATCATCCAGGTGGTTGACAATAAAGATTCTCATATTCCAAAAATGAGTGAAGTCTCTGTTCAATTACACAACGATTTTATAGATCACCTATCTCTTGTTACAGCAAAAAGGGAGGCGGAAAGCTATCTTGAGGAATTAAAAGGAGGTGCTGATTGGTTTAAGCTGGCTAAAGATAAAGGATTAAAAACAGATGAAACAGGCTTTTTTACCAGGAGAGAGAATATCTCAAAAATTGGTTACTCACCATTGCTATCTGAGGTCACCTTTTCACTCTCATCTCAAAAGAGATATCCAGATGAAGTCTTTGAGGTAAATAATAAAGTTTACATAATTAGATGGCTTGCAAAAGAAGACATAAATATGAAGGATTTTGATAAAGAAAAGAAATCCTTTAAACAAACGCTTCTTTTAACAAAAGATAGGAGAATATTTCATGCCTGGCTTCAATCCCTAAAAGAAAAGGCAGAGATAAAGATTGTTACCCCTATTGAGTAAAAATAACCCAATCGTTGGAAATTTTTTCTTGACATAATTTAAATATAAATGTTTATCTCCAGTGTAATTTGAGCTTCATATAGAATAAGAATAAGGAGAAATAAAAGGTGAAATCTCTAAAAATCGCACTAATGATTGTAATTACTTTGTTACTCGCACTTTCGATCAGCCCTGTTAACACTCAGGCAAAAGACGTGGTTGAGAGCTCTTATCACGGGCAACTTGGAAGAAGCCCGGCACTTGGTGGCTGGGGCAATGGCTTAGGGATGCTGGAAAAGTGGTGTGCACTCCCAAACTTTAGCTTTGAAAAACAGGGAAGGATAAAAGGATGGAAGAAACAGTGCGGTAAATGCCACACCTCTACCTACAGAGATCCCGCAACTGGAAAGACCGACTGCCGTCTCTGCCATAAGACCAAGGATGGCAAAGGGGAACCAACAATAGCCCAATGCATGAAGTGTCATGTGAAGGATTATGCCAAAAGAGGGGATATGTCTGATGAAGAACATGATATTCATATTGCAGTGGGAATGAGGTGCCACGATTGTCATGAGAGGCTCTCAGATCCAAACAGCGATCACCAGTTTGCCAAAGGGTATGCCATAGATACCACAGAAGACACCATGGAAGGAACCCTCTCCTGTACAAAATGCCACGAAGAAAAACCCCATGGTACTGTTGATGAGGGCGAAATCATCGACAGCAAGCATGCCAATAAAATCGCATGTGTCACCTGTCATACTGGCCCAAGGCCTGGGAAGGCAATTAAGAGCAGGGCCTGGAATAAATTTACAAAAGATGGAAAACCGGTAACAAAAAAGCGGACACCTGGGTGGATTCCGGCTCATAAATGGTATACGGGAAAAAAGTTGGGTCATCTACCTATTTTAGGATCAACTGACCTCATGGCCAAAATATACCCTTTCAATGTAGTAACGGTGACTTGGTTTATCGAAAGAGGTGATGCAGCACTTGATGATGTCATTATTGTGCCTGAGGTCAAGGCAGCAGATGCCAACAAGGATGGAGAGACAACGGTTGAGGAGATGCGAAAATACGAGAAAGGAAAATACAAAGATGCGACATTGGTTAGCAGAGAGTTTAATTTCAGCGTAACTCACTCAATTGTTCCAAGTGATCAAGCCTTTGGTTGCTTTGACTGTCATGGCAAAAAAGGTTATGTCCTTAACTGGAAAAAACTCGGCTATGATAAAGACCCGCTTGAATAGGGCTATTTATCAATACTAAAAACTCAAGAGCCCTCCCTCTTTTAGAGTGGAGGGTATTTTTATATGTACTCTTTGTGGACTCAAGCGATGAAAAAAAGCAAGTAAAATAATTTTCACCTAAGGACCTGAGCAAAGGAGGACCTATGGGAACAAAGGAAAGCGTTGGTGAAGTGTTAAAAAAGGCAGTGAGAATCTTACCAGGAGTCGGCTCTTACCAAGATAAGGAATCCCTCAGAGAAAGCGATAAAAAATTAAGGGATCATATCAGCACACAATTATCTCATTGCATGGAAACTATCGAAAAGCTGAAGACAAATATCTCACGAAAAGGGTCATTATCATTTCTTAAAGATCTTGATGACATATCACGGCAGATAGACACATTATCTCGAACCATAACCTTTGCCGCCAGGGGATACAGTGGTGTCTTTAATTCAGACCTGGTAGATGAGAAAACTCTTTCACATCTATTTGAATTTGATAAATCTTTTATTAAAGAGGTGGATCTTCTGAGCTCTTTAGTAGTAAAAATATCAACAAAGAACGAAGAGCTCGATTCAACAATGTTGAATAATATGCAGAATCACCTTTTAAAGATTAAAAATAGAATTAGTGAGCGAGAAAAGTTTTTAAAGGGTCCATCCAATTAAGGATGGTGTTAGTTGTATGTTGTCGGCTGTCCTTAGCAGGAAAAATAAAGAAAGATGGGTCTAAATACCCATGAGTTTAATGGGAAAAAGGCCCACCACTCTCTGCTAGTTGTGGCCCTGGATTGAAGGATTTTTTTAACGTACTACAGACAACTGACAATTAACACTATATCATTAGATATAGGAGGCTATCATGGTATTTATGGAAATTTTGGAATGGTTTGATGAGACCGGACAGGAGATGGTTCATAGGATTCCTGAGAAGGGCTCTGCTGACATCAAATTTGGTGCACAATTAGTTGTAAGAGAAAATCAGGCCGCCATATTCTTCAGAGATGGTAAGGGACTTGATCTATTAGGGCCCGGTAGGCACACCCTTTCCACCCTTAACCTTCCTATAATAACCAGGGTCCTGAGTCTCCCCTTTGGTTTCAAGAGCCCATTTCGGGCCGAAGTCTATTTTTGTAATCTTAAGAGTTTTGTCAATGTCAAATGGGGGACCAAGGAACCGGTAGCCTTTAGGGATAGCGAGCTGGGGTTGGTCAGACTTAGGGCCTTTGGTGTATACGCAATGAGGATTGTTCAGCCGCTCCTTTTTATAAATACACTTGTAGGAACCCAAGGTGTCTATAATGCTGAGCAGGCGGGTGATTACCTCACGGAGATTATTGTCTCCAGGTTCAACGACATGATTGGGGAGATACTGGATACTATCCTTAATCTACCAAAATATTATGATGAACTTGGGGTGGCGCTCAAGGCGAGGGTTCAGGAGGACTTTGGAAAATTTGGGATTCATCTTGAGGATCTCTTTATCAATTCCATCACACCACCTGCTGAAGTTCAGAAGATGATCGACGAAAAGAGCGGTATGGGAGCTGTAGGAGATCTGGACAAGTTCATGAAATTCAAGGCAGCCAAGGCCATGGGTGATGCAGCCAAACAGTCAGATGATGGCGGTTCTGCTGGCACAGGTATGGGCCTTGGTCTTGGTGCCGGCCTGGGTATGATGATGCCAGGCATCCTTCAACAGTCTATGCATGCAACAGCAACGGGTAAGGCTCCAACCATAAGTTGCCCCAAATGCCAGGCCCAGATTGATCTCAATGTGCGTTTCTGCCCCCAGTGTGGTCACCAGATCATTAGGGAAAACACCTGCCCCCAGTGTGGAAAAAATCTTCCTACTAAGGCAAAATTCTGCATGTTCTGTGGCACAAAGGTAGAAAAGATTAAGGCTCAATGCCCTCACTGCGGTCATGAGATCCTTCCTGGTTCCATATTTTGTAATAGTTGTGGAGAGAAGATTACTTAGGAAATGTCAGCAGTTTGTTGTTCGTGGTTTTTTGTATATCTGGCAATAGTCAACGGACACTATCAAATAGTATCCTATGAATATCACTATTACGTGCCCTCAATGCAGTGCTGAGGTTGAACTTGCAGAGGAGGATACCGTTTTTAAATGCCTCTACTGTGGCTCAATACTCAAACCTACAGGTCGAAATCGAGTTCAGTCCTTTTTTATCTCACCTAAAGAGACTGCTCAAAAGGTGGGTAAAGCTTTACTTCGTGCCTTAAAAGCTAACAGTTCAAAAGATTTACACATTGGTGAGCACTATCTTCTCTATGCCCCCTACTGGCGGGTAAATGGTATGCTTTTTCAGTGGGTCTTTGGGAGAAAGTATTTTAAAAGCCCTGGTGGACAAAAGGCATGGGAAAATTTCAAAAAACTGAGGGCCGCGCCATGGTTTCGAACATTTCCCGCCTTTGATTCCTCAAAATGGGGCCTCTTCTCCCTTGGTCTCAGGGCCCAAGTATTAAAAATCATGCCCTTTAATAAACAAAAAATGGGCGAAGACCCCCTTCTCATCAAACAAACTGTTTCCTTTAAGGAAGCTGTTTATCATGCTCAAAATTCCATTATACGCCAAAGAAGTAGTGGCTCGACCGAAGTGGAGATGCTCAACTCAGAGCTGATAGGTGAGCGCTGTTCTTTGCTCTTTTTTCCATTTTACTGCTACATCCTCACAAATAATGGGCAAAAATCCTTGCTCATTGTCGATGCCCTTTCCCACAAGGTTGTCAAAGGTAGCCTAGATATAGATGAACTTAAGAAACACTCATTTGCAAATACAATTCCTTATAAGCCGTTAAATTTTATCCCCTTTAAGTGCCCTAATTGCGGCTGGGACTTCCCCTTTACACCTCATGCGCTCATTCATGTCTGCAAAACATGTGGTCGTGCCTGGCAGGAAAAAGGAGGTAATTATGTACCTGTACCATACAAAATATCTTTGAAAGATAAATCCATACAGACACAGTGGAAATATCTGGCCTTCTGGCGACTGACAGGGATTATTAAAGCTCGTGACAGGGATTACAAAACACTCAAGGAGTTTTATGAACTCTTTCCCCTGCCCAGGGTTTTGGACGAAGAAACAATAAAAAAGAGAAATATATCCTTTTATATACCTGCTATCAGGATAAAGAATGTGAGAATAGTTGATACATTTTCAGCCCAACTAACGCACTCCCAGCCTCAATTTTCAGAAAGTGAAATCGACACAATTGAAGGCCTTGATCTATCCGATGTATGGCTTCCTTTAAAAGAGGCAAAAGAGATGGCCCATATTCTTCTGTTCTCAATGACAAAAAAAGGGCATAAAAAGACAAAGAATGTGGTAAAAGATGCTCAGATACATTTTACAAATGCAAGACTTTTATGGATCCCTTTTATGGAAAAAGGTATTTATCTAAGGGAGTCTCACACAGGTTTTGCCCTTCAAAAGAATGCCCTTGATATCATTTAGTTGTTCAGAAAACTGCCAATAGTAAATACAGGTGCGGCTTATGAGATCAATTTAACAAACTGGTCTCTTATGCGAGGCAACACAAAGGACGTAAAATACATAAGGAGGCCTTTATGCCGGAGAAAGAATTTTTACCACTTTCATGCTATCGTGAATATCCCGTTGGGGAAATGAAAAACCCTTTATGATCCTTGTTGTCGAGTATCCGGCTGAAGATACCCATGTTCCAGCAATTAGTAAAAAAGCGCTAGAAGATATTGCCATATTTCTTTAGGCAGATGATATCTTTGAATGCCCAGCATTGGCTTGAGAAGGACGCTCAATGCCTCATGCCTTTCATGCGTTTTTTAGATAACAAATACATGTAAAATACAGATACATTATAGAAACCAATAGCCCTTCATTAAAATCTATGACACGTATACGATGATGCCTCTTGCGTCACAATAAGAGAAGGGCAATTGATTTTTCAACAATCAAAGAATCTGGCTCAGAAATAACTTGGTCCTCTCATGAGTGGGGTTGGTGAAAAAGTGTTCTGCGGTTCCCTCCTCGACAATCTGGCCTTCGTCCATAAACACAACCCGGTCAGAGACCTCCCTGGCAAACCCCATTTCATGGGTTACCACAACCATGGTCATACCCTCACGGGCCAAGGTTTTCATAACATCCAGAACCTCACCGATCATTTCAGGGTCCAGCGCTGATGTGGCCTCATCGAACAACATAATTTTTGGGTGCATGGCCAGTGCCCGTGCGATGGCCACCCGCTGCTGCTGCCCCCCCGAGAGCTGAGAAGGGTAGCCGTTCTCTTTCTCCAGGATTCCGACCTTTTTAAGAAGGCCGCGGGCAACCTCTGATGCCTCGTTCTTGCTCCTATTGCGGACCACCACCTGGGATAAGGTCACGTTCTCGAGCACCGTCTTGTGGGGGAAGAGATTGAAGAGCTGAAAAACCATGCCGATCTCTTCCCTGATCTTGTTGATGTTTTCCTTCTTGTCGTTGATGTTAACACCATCGATGATGATCTCGCCGCTGTCTATCACCTCGAGACGATTAAGGCACCTGAGAAATGTGCTCTTCCCAGATCCGCTGGGACCGATGATGACCACCACTTCCCCCTTTTTGATGTCGGTTGAAAAATCAACCAGTGCCTTTACTTCCCTGTGGTCAGGAGTTTTAAAGGTCTTATAAACATTAGTGGCATTAATCACTGATTGCGAGCCTCCTTTCAATATATTGGGTGGCCATCGAGAGAGAGAAAGTCATGATTAGATAGAGGAAAGCCACGGTAAAGTATATCTCAAAGGTATAGTAGGTTCTGGCCACGGCCTGCTGCCCTTGAAACATGAGATCGGCCAGGGCAATGACGGATACCAGGGAGGAATCCTTTATTAAAGAGATGAATTGGCCTGCCAGGGGAGGTATAATGCGTTTAAGGGCCTGCGGAAGGATAATATGGCGCATGGCCTTTGCATATGACATGCCAAGGGACCTGGACGCCTCCATTTGTCCCTTGTGGATGGATTGGATACCACCTCGAACGATTTCGCCCACATAGGCCCCTGCAAATATAGATAGAGCGGCCGTACCAGCCACGAATGCAGAAAGCCTCAGCAGAGATCCCACAAAGAAGTAGATGATAAAGATTTGAACAAGAAGAGGTGTGTTTCTGATAAGCTCTACGTAGGCCAGGGAAATTGCTCGTGTCACAGGTTCTTTGGAAAGTCTTGCAATACCCACAATGATTCCAATGATGATGCCGAAGATAGTGGAAACAATAGAAATTTTTAATGTCAACACAAATCCCATCATCAGGACGCCCATATGAAGGCCAGGGATAGAATCATCAGCAGATCTGGAGCCATAATAGAACAGCATTTCAGGGACTTTTTCCCAGTGCCATATGTAAGTGATCCCCTTGGTTACGAAAAAGTAATAAGCAGTTGCTATGATGCCGGCCAGAACTGCCAAAGTAATCAGTGATCTTTTATTGAAGGTCAAACCGTGCCTCCTTATTTTAAACAAAAGGGGGATGCAAATACTTTCCCCCTTTTGCCCCTGATTTACTGCTTTTTAGCCATTTCCTCTATATAGTCCACAAACCATTTTTGTTTGAGTTGCTCCCAACGCCCGTCACCGCGAAGTTGGTGAAGGAAGTTGTTGAGAAAGTTAAGAAAATCCGGGTCTCCTTTGCGGATGGCCCAGGCAAGAGGCTCATAGGTCAGCGGTTCGAAAAGTCCCATAGTAGTATCCTTATATTTGGCTGCAAAGACCCTAACTTGAGGTTCGTCATAAATGTACGCATCTGCCAGTCCATTTGCGACCTGAAGGGCGCCTTCCGCCTCTGTCTTGAATAATTTTAGTTCGGCCTTGGGCATCAACTTCTCAGCAGTAAAGCCCCCGGTTACTCCAAGCTTGCTGGTGATAATGATGCCTTTCTTATTGAGATCCTTGTAGCTTTTATATTTACCCTTATCTTTCTTATTTATTAATAGGGACTGCCCGATATAGTAGTAAGGCTCACAGAAATTGATCTTGAGGTTCCGGCTTTGGAGAACCGTCATACCTGCCATGATGATGTCAAATTTATGGGTCATCAAGGACGGGATGATTCCATCCCAGGCAGTATTCATAATCACAACCTTTTTCTCTCCTCCCTTGCCAAAAATGGCCTTGCCCATTTCATATGCCATGTCCACATCAAAACCAACGATATTTCCCTTTTCATCCTGCATCTCAAAGGGTTGATAGCCTGCCTCCAGGCCCACTAGTAGTTTTCCGCGTTTTAAGATTTCCTCAAGGGCAGATGCCTTAGCGATATCTTCTGGTGTTAAGGCCATTGCAGAGCCTACCCCAAACGATCCAATAAGTATTGAGATAAGAAGCACGAACAGTAACTTTTTCATCCTAACCTCCTTTTTTTATTAATTTTAGTAAAAAATAAGAAAGCGATCATGGACTTTGCCATTGCCCATTCTGATAAAGATTGTTATCTACCACCTCCTTTCTTTCTTGATTGATAAAAAATGCGTTCTTTTCCCGCTTATATCCTGTCTGTGTTTGTATGTATCACATGTTTCTTCCATAAACCAGAAAACTGTCCTCTATCTCTATAAAGAATTTTCTAATTATGTCAACGAATTTATTTACGTAGGTGTGTTGTCAACCAAAATCGGTTCGATTATCTCCAGTGCCCAATCGATCTCTTCTCTCGTAATTATCAGCGGTGGCATAAAGCGAATGACATTTTCGTGAGTATCCTTGCACAGCAACCCTTGTGCCATAAGTCGCTCACAAAAGCCACGGGCCCCGCCAGCTTCGGGAACAAGCTCGACACCAATCATAAGACCTTTTCCCCGGACTTCTTTGATGGAGGGGCTCTTGATTCCTCTCAATTGAGTCAAGAAGTAATCCCCAAGCTTGCTCGCATTTTCTATCATCTTCTCTTCAATTAAGACCTTGATGGCCGTGCGAGCCACAGCACAGGCCAGAGGATTACCGCCAAAGGTACTTCCGTGCTCACCGGGCATAAAGACGCCCAGGACCTCGGTATTGGATAAAATTGCCGAAATGGGATAAAACCCTCCAGAAAGAGCTTTGCCAATAAGTGTCACGTCAGCCTCGATGTCATCGTGTTCTTCAGCCAGAAGTTTGCCTGTCCGGCCCAGTCCAGTCTGTATCTCGTCAAGAATCAATACCACGTCGTTCTGCTTGCAAATAGACTTAACCTTCTTTAGATACCCTGACGGTGGAACAATTACTCCTGCCTCCCCTTGGATCGGTTCGACCAAAAAGGCCACAGTGTTTGGCGTGATAGCCTCTTCCAGGGCCCTCGCTTCGCCAAAAGAAATGATTTTGAAGCCAGGTGGAAAGGGTCCAAAGCCTTCTCTGTACTGCCTTTCACTACTGAATCCAATAATTGCTATGGTTCTGCCATGGAAGTTGTTCTCGCAAACAATTACTTCAGCCTGGTTCTGAGGGACACCTTTGAGTTTGTATCCCCATTTGCGAACAGCCTTGATTACAGTTTCTACCGCTTCAGCCCCGCTATTCATGGGAAGAACCATGTGCGAATTGGTCAAATTACAGATATCCTCATAAAAAAGTCCCAATTGGTCATTGCGAAAGGCCCGAGAAGTAAGGCACAGCTTTTGGGCTTGCTCTATCATGGTTTTCATGATTTTAGGGTGACAATGCCCCTGGTTGACTGCTGAATAGGACGAAAGGAAATCCAGGTATTTCTTGCCTTCCACATCCCAGACCCATATACCTTCACCACGGTTTAAAACTACATCCAGAGGTTTATAATTTTGGGCACCATATCTATTTTCTAAATTGATGAAGTGTTGGGTATCCATTCACATTCCTCCTTTTCATGAACTGGCATACATATATTCAATTATTCTGGAAACCCGATTGAAATCTGGAGGATTGTAGAAGAAAATAATAAAAGAGATTGGACATATCCTCCAGAGTGTAGAAAGCCATTTAGTGATACATGCTTTTAAAATTGTATAGGATAAAGTCACTTGTGTGTCAATAGTAAAGGTATTCCAAAAATCCGAGATTGAATTTATAGTTTACTTAACGCAGTTACAATCAGGTGAAAACTGTATTTCTTGCATAAGGTCTTTTTCAGCATATATTATCGTCCACCACAAACTATTCCAGCAACAGCATCAAATCAGCCACCATTTCTTGATATGGCTTTCCCCTTGACAAATTAGTTTTTTTCTCTTATAGCTATCCACATATTTCGTAAGGGAGTTTAATACCTTAAAAAAACCCATGCCGAGGTACCCTATGTTCAGCAGAGGCAAATTAAGCAAACTCAAGCTTACAGTCATTGCAGAAGATACAGTGGCATATGAATCCCCTTATTTGGGGCAGCACGGCGTTTCATTTCTCCTTACTACAGAAAAAGATGGTATTAAGAAAAATGTACTCGTTGATGTTGCTCAGAATCCTACCGCATTGCTCGAAAATATTAACATGATGCAAATCAGCCTTTCTTGCATAGATGCTGTTGTTTTAACGCACTGTCACTATGACCATACTCAGGGCCTGGGAACAATAATCAAGGAAATAGGCAAAAAAGACCTCCCTATTATAGCTCATCCAGATATATTTCGTCTCAATTTTATTACTGATCCCTATCTGAGACACGTTGGCGTTATGGATGGCGACAAAAAGCCAGATATCGAGGCCTCGGGTGGCTCCCTCTATTTAACCAAAGATCCTTTAGAAATAATGCCAGGCCTTATTACAACCGGAGAAGTTGAAAGAGTAACAGATTTCGAAGAAGTCGGAATAAGTCTCTTTACTATAGATAACGGCGAGGTTAAAACGGACCCCATGCTGGATGACATCTCTGTTGTTGCAAATATTAAAGGAAAAGGCCTGGTTATTGTTACAGGATGTAGTCATGCCGGGATTGTAAATATTACCAGACAGGCAATAAAATTAACCGATACAGAAAAAATTTATGGGATTATCGGTGGTTTCCACCTCATTGAAGCTTCTGAAAGTCGGATCAAAAAAACTGTCCAGGCGCTGAAAGAATTTAATCCCGACTGGATATATGCCGGTCATTGTACTGGATTTAGAGCCCAGGTCGAACTATACAATACTTTTAAGGATCGCTTTTCACCTTTACATACCGATATGATTGTCGAAGTTCCATAATGGATAATCATAATTAAACTAATAACTTTAAAAGGGGGATCAAATGGCAAACGGTGAAAAACATTTGAGAAAGGAACTTGGCGTTCTGAGTGTAACGGCGATTACCGCTGGCATTGTTATTGGCGCTGGTGTATTCGTCATTACTGGAATTGCAGCAAAATCTGCAGGTGCCTTGACATGGTTGTCTTATGCCATCGGGGCTATTCCGGTTATACTGGTTGGTTTAAGCACGATTATGCTTAATCTCATGTATCCTGTGGAGGGCGGAGAAAGCTATGTCTATCCGACAAGAATTGTCTCTAATTATGCTGGATTTTTATCCGGATGGGCAATGTGGCTGGCGCTGATAGGCCCTGTGGCAATCACGGCAAAGGCCTTTATCATGTATGTGAATGCGCTTCCAGGGCTTGAGACAAAACTCAATATTCTGGTAGGTGGAGTTATTGTTACCGTCGTCTTTTTTATCATAAACTGGTTGGGGATCAAGACAGTTAAGGTCATTCAGAACATTTTGTTTCTCTTCATGGTTGCGGGCCTGGCGATTTTCATCATTCTTGGATTACCCCAGATGAATTCAGAATATATAAGTATGGGAGCGCCCATGGGATTTTCAGGGGTTTTGAAAGCAGCATCCCTTCTTATTTTTGCCTATGCTGGTCTGACACTGGCTGCTGATCTGGGTGAAGAGGCCAAGGATCCAGCAAAAACGATCACATGGGGAGTTACCCTGGGCATAGTAGTGCCAGCAATCCTGTATATTGCCTCCGCATTCGTATGCACGGCTGTTATTCCATGGAATGAATTCGCTGCATCTGATGCTCCTTATGCAACGGTTGCGAGTAAATATATGGGGGCATTTGGGGTTACCTTCATTATCCTGGTTGCGTGGGCTGCCATTTTATCTTCCCATAATGCTGAGCAAACAGTTGGAACACGAATCCTTTTCGGAACATCACGCGATAAAATCCTTCCAAAGGCCTTTACTGCTCTTAATAAATATGGAGTGCCGAGTAATTCATTGATCCTTACTGCTGCCGTTGCAGTTTTTCTGATTATTTCAGGAACGATACAATTAGTTGCTGAAGTCGTTGTGGCCATGTTCCTTTATAACTGGACCATAACACACGTGGCAGTTCTTATGGCGCCAAGGACTCAGTCCGAACTCTTTGAAAAGGCACCAATGAAGTTGAGCGGATGGAAGGCCATAGTGCCCGTGGCTGGTATTATTATTTCCGTTTATTTCCTGATCCTGCAGGGGCCCAAGGCCCTGATCTATGCGGCAATATGGATGGTAATCGGCAGTATTTTCTACTTCACAGGCTACCGCTCTAAAAAGGAAGAAGTAGATAAACTCATTGCAGAATGGCCACGTGACAGGTATCTTGCATAATTGAAATATTGTCCGGTTAATCGTATTTTCTAATCTCCAATGGCGCGGAGTTTTTCCCGCCATTGGAGATTTCTGCTATATTCCACCATGTAAGCCTTAAGCAGGGGTTGTATCTTGCGCTATAACCTGTAGAGGCTTAGACCCTTAAAGATTAAACCTATTGGTAAGCATTTTTCTTTTGTAATTATTTTTATGTCCCTATAATTTTGTTGCCATGGGATGGACTTCTATGGTTAAGTAACACTATTTTGGAATGTTAGATTATTACGATTCCCTATAATGTGAAATGTATTAGGGTCTCTATTAATCGTGTGGGGCCATTTTTTGTAAATATCGTAAGGCTTAATTGCAGAAAGCTAATTGATCTAAAGATTGAGGAGAGAAAGAGGTGAAGAAGGCACTGATTCTCATAGTAATGGTACTATTCATCGGGCTCGCTTTTTATTTAACAGAGACAGGCCCTAAAAAGGAGATCAAGGCAAATCCCTCTACAGCGCAGAACCGCAAACAACAGATTCCTGTGGAAACTGTCTCGCTTCATTGTGGCTCTATTGATCGCAGGCTGCATCTGACTGGAACTATTATTTCTGAAGCAATGGTAGATGTATTATCCAAGGTCTCAGGCATCCTGGAGAAAATTCAGGTGGAGCAGGGAGATAGGATAAAGGCAGATCAGGTTGTTGCCATGGTTGACAGCGAGGAAAAAGAGGCGCAGCTGCAGGAGGTCCAGGCTGCCCTTGATGTACTTCGTGCCAGATGGGCTCAGGTGGAAACCGGTGCTCGACCGGAGGAGATTATCCAGTCTGAGCAGCTGGTCCGTCAAACCAAGGCCAGTTGGGAAACCAGCCTTGATAATTATATGAGGTTGAAAAGCCTTCAAGAAAGGGATTTTATCTCTCAACAGCGCCTGGATGAAGCCATGTTACAGGTTACCCTTAGTGAGGCGGAATACAGGTCGGCAAAGGAAAAATTGACCTTGTTGAGAAAAGGAGCAAGGCAGGAGGACCGCGATGCACTTTTAGCCCAGATTCGTCAAGCAGAGGCTGCACTGAGACTCGCCCGGATACACCTAAAGAATACAACGATCCGTGCCCCCATTAGTGGAATTATCAGCAAAAGGTTTTTCGACCAAGGCTCATTTGTAAGTACAACTACTCCAATCGTGAGGATTGTAGCCATGGATAGGGTCAATGTCCTTGTTCAGGTGGTGGAGAGTGAGCTCGCTCAGCTCAGGGTTGGGGCCAAAGCTGAGATATATGTAGATGCCTATCGAAAACAGGTTTTTCGGGGAGGAGTGTCACGCATCAGTCCCACTGTCGATCCTGAAAGCAGAATGGCCGATATGGAAATCCAGGTGGACAATAAAGATCACCGATTAAAACCAGGGATGTTTGCCAGGGTGGACCTCGTTGTACAAAGGCGAAATGGCGTTCTTTTGCTATCAAAAGATTCCCTCATAAAGGAACATGGCCATATGAGGGTATTTGTGCACGAAAATGGAAGGGCATTGCTCAGGGAGGTCGTTCTTGGGCTTGAGGGAGAAAAATACGTGGAAGTAGTGAGGGGATTGCAAGAAGGAGAGGAGGTTATAGTAGCAGGTCAATATGAATTAAAGGATATGATGCCCGTGAGGGTTATACGGAGACAAAAAAAATCATGAACCTCTCGAATTTGGCAGTTCGAAGACCCATCACGACATTGATGTTCTTTATAGCGTTGGTGATCTTTGGCTCCATCTCCCTGCTGCGCCTTCCCATAGATATCCTGCCGGATATAACCTACCCGTCCATTACGGTCATCACTAATTACGAAGGAGCCGGTCCTCAGGAGGTGGAAAGGCTCATCACCGAGATTATTGAGAAGAACATCAGCACCATAGAAAACGTGAAGGAGATTCGCTCAACCTCAGGTGAGGACGCCTCTAACGTCACAATCGATTTTAACTGGGGAACGAATCTGGACGAGGCGGCAAATGATATCCGGGAAAAACTCGATCGCATTCGCCCTTTCCTACCCGAGGATGCAGATGACCCTTTTCTCTATAAATATGACCCTTCAAGCCGTCCTATTATCTTCTTTTCATTGAGGGGCCCAATCCATGAATCCAGGCTGAGGGATCTGGCCGACGACCGCATCAAATATGATATCGAACAGATAGAAGGTGTGGCAGCCGTTGATATATGGGGAGGTCTGGAGAGGGAGATCCAGGTAGAGGTCAACCGAGGGAAACTTCGATCTATTGGTCTCTCCATCTATGCCTTGGTCGGCATCCTTAAGGGAGAAAACCTCTCGCTTCCAGGAGGGCGCCTTGAGACAGGCAGGAGGGAGTGGCTGGTCCGTCCCTTAGGAGAGTTCTCAAGCCTGAAGGATATAGAGAACATCATTATTGCCACCAGGCAGGGTAGGCCTATCTACCTGAAGCAAGTGGCCCAGGTGAAGGATGGGTTCAAGGAACTCCGCTCACACATGAGGACTAACGGCGAGCGCGGTGTGATGGTGGCTGTAAGGCAGAGATCGGGAAGCAACACGGTGCAGGTTTCAAACCGGGTTCTAAAGATACTCCCAAGGCTCAAGAGTGAGCTTCCCGAAGGGGTAGCCCTCACCCTTGTGCGCGATACCGCGGATTTCATCAGGAAATCCATCAAACAGGTACAACAGGTCGCCTTCATAGGGGGGCTCCTGGCGATAGTAATACTGTTTGCATTCCTCAGAAACATCCGAAGCACGATCATTATCTCTACCTCTATACCAATCGCCATCTGGTCCACCTTCTTCCTTCTCGAGCGTATGGGGCTCACCATCAACATGATGTCCCTGGGGGGGTTGGCCCTCGGGATTGGCATGATACTGGATAGCTCCATCGTGGTGCTCGAGAACATATTCCGCCACCGGGAGGAGGGAAAAGGGGCGATAGAGGGGGCCACAGAGGGGAGCAGTGAGGTGGGTATGGCGATCACCGCTTCAACGCTCACCACTATATGCGTGTTTCTTCCCCTTCTCTTTCTGAAAGGGGTAGAGGGGGTGATGTTCAAACAGATGGCCCTCACCGTGACCTTTTCCCTAATGGCTGCGTTGGTAGTAGCCCTAAGCCTGATCCCCATGCTCTCATCCCGCCTCTTAAGGGTCGAAAAGAAAGAGGGGGGAGGGGTTCCTCCCCGCTTCTACGATGGCTATCTGAAGGGGCTGGGGTGGTCCCTGAAGCACCGAAAGACGGTGTTGGGGGGATCGGTCCTTATTTTGTTTCTTGCCTTTTGGTCTCTTCACGTTAAGGGTGTGGGAACAGCACTCCTTCCGGAGATCGATGAGGGGGTTATCAACGGGGACATCGAGATGCCGGTGGGAACTCGCCTCGATATAACCTCCAAAGTAACAAAGGAGGTGGAGGAAACAATTCTTCGATATGTTCCGGAGAATCGGAGGATGTTTTCCCGATCGGGCAGCCACTGGCGCAGGGGGGGAGGCTCTCATAGTGGCTATTTCCGGGTGTACCTGGTGGACAAAAAGGATAGAAAGCGCTCCACAGAGGAGATCGTGGCAGGCCTGAGGCTGAACCTTGTAGACATTCCCGACGCCAAGGTCCGTATCTCTAAGGGGAGATCCATGTACTCAAGGTTTCTCGGTGGGGGTAGGGAGGAGAGGCTCGAGATGGACATCAGGGGCTACGATCTCGTGAAGGGGAAGGCCCTCGCCGAGGAGATCATCGACAGAATAAAGGGGGTCGAGGGAGTTATCTATCCCAGGATAAGCCTTGAGGACAACCGCCCTGAGCTCAAAATACTCATCGATAGATCAAAGGCAGCTACAATGGGGCTTCCGATCTCGCGAATCCTTCACGTTATCAATACCAATATAGAAGGGACAGCAGCCTCCAAGTACCGGGAGGAAGGAGATGAGTTTGATATCCTTGTCCGGTTACGGGAGGAGGATAGAGGCAGTCTTGAAGATATCCTGAATATGTCTATCACAGGGCCGGGAGGCAAAGAAATCCCGTTGAAGGGATTTGCCACCGTCATCGAGGGGAAAGGGCCAACCAGAATAGATCGCAGGAACCAGGAGAGATTGATCACGGTGATGGCAGGGATTCAGGGAAGGGATATGGGTCATATCGTTCAGGAAATCGCAGAGAAAATCGGTGACTTGAGGTTGCCTCCAAACTTTCGTCTTAATTTCGCAAGCGAGTACGAGCAACAGAAAGAGGCCTTTGGGGGGTTGCTATTCGCCATTGCCCTAGCCATCGTCCTGGTCTACATGGTGATGGCCTCTCAGTTCGAGTCCCTTACTGAGCCCTTTGTGATCATGTTCACGGTACCCTTTGCATCCATAGGGGTTATTCTCGTATTATTGCTGCTCAATATGAATGTGACGGTACCTGCCCTTATTGGAGGGGTTCTTCTTATCGGCATCGTGGTGAACAACGGGATTGTCATGATAGACTACATCAACCGGCTGAGGAGAAGGGGGGATCCCCTGACTGAGGCGATTCTCATTGGCGCGAGAAGGCGCCTTCGCCCAATCATGATGACTACCCTTACCACCTGCCTCGCATTGGTGCCCATGGCACTCGGGTTCGGAGAAGGGGCGGAGATGAATGCACCCATGGCCCGTGTGGTGATTGGAGGAATGCTGGTATCTGCCCTGTTCACCATCTTTTTTGTTCCCACCTTATACGGCTTCATCAAGGGGATTGGAAGAAACTAAAATCGAATTCAGAAGCTTGAATGAGCTATAAGGACTTAATCCCCGCAGAACCGGCAAAGAAACAGGCTACAAAGTGGTTTTCCCGCACCTCCTTGAGGTGCGGCGATTCCTTGCTACATATATCCTTTGCATAGAGGCATCGTGTATGAAAGCGGCAGCCAGAGGGAGGATTAATGGGGCTGGGCACGTCGCCAGGCAAAACAGTTCGATTGCTCTTTTGTCTAGGGTTGGGCACCGGCGCTGCGGAAAGCAGTGCCTGGGTGTACGGGTGTAGCGGTGTTTTGTAAATAGAGTCTGAGTCAGCAATCTCCACTAATTTGCCAAGATACATGACCGCCACCCGATCGCTGATGTGCTCTACCACGCTTAAATCATGCGAAACAAAAAGATAGGTTAGGCCAAATTCCTCCTGCAAGTCTTGCAACAGGTTTATGACCTGGGCTTGAATAGATACGTCCAAGGCCGATACAGCCTCGTCGCAAATGATCAGTTTGGGATTGAGGGCCAGAGCACGAGCCACACCGATGCGTTGGCGCTGGCCGCCGGAAAACTGGTGGGGGTAGCGACGCATTTGATCCCGCTTAAGTCCGACTACGTGAAGCAATTCCAGAACCCGTGCTTCGCGCTCGCGGCGGTTGGTCATGCCATGGACAAAAAGGGGTTCGCCTACAATGTGGGCCACATTTTTTCGAGGATTGAGCGAGGAGAAAGGGTCCTGGAAGATGATCTGCATCTGCTGGCGAAGAGCCCGCATTTTCTCCCTGCCATAGCCGAGAATACTCTCGCCACGAAAAAGTACATCGCCGCCGGTCGGCTCCTCCAACCGCAGGATAAGCCGTCCCAGGGTAGACTTCCCGCAACCCGATTCGCCGACAAGGCCCAGTGTGTCGCCCTGCCGGATCTCCAGACTGACTCCGTCCACGGCCTTGACCGAGGCGATCTCGCGCATAAACATGCCCCCAGTGATGGGGAAATGCTTTACTACGTTTCTGACCTCAACAAAGGGTGTGTTGGTATTTTTGTTAACATCAGTCATAGTTATGGCACCGAACCATGTGACCATTTCCGAGGTTAATGATGGGAGGCTCAATCCTCCTGCACTCCTCCCGGGCCTCGGTGCAACGTTCGTTGAAGAGGCAGCCCTCGGATAGCTTAAAGAGCGAAGGGACTACTCCGGGGATAGTACTGAGACGCCGGCGCTTTTTCTCCCGGCCCAAAACTGGAATCGAACTCATCAAGCCAACGGTGTAAGGATGCTTGGGTTCGGCAAAAAGGGTATCCACATCGGCCTCTTCCATCACCTTACCTGCGTACATAACAGCTACGTTTTGGGCCATCTCGGCGATGACGCCCAGATCGTGGGTGATAAAAAGGATGGATGCGCCTGTTTCCTCTTTGAGTTTGTTCATCAAATCGAGAATCTGGGCCTGTATTGTCACATCCAAAGCAGTCGTCGGTTCGTCGGCAATCATCAATTTTGGGTTACACGCAAGGGCCATGGCGATTACGACCCGCTGACGCATGCCACCACTCATCTGATGGGGGTAGTCTGTGATACGTAACTCTGCCGAAG
>Ga0307444_1000155_pt1 | contig 35981 bp, 25 predicted proteins | sample SalMarSW160340MG_FD_202145 | JGI IMG/M metagenome (GOLD analysis project Ga0307444, IMG submission 202145) | Salt marsh sediment microbial communities from the Plum Island Ecosystem LTER, Massachusetts, United States - SW1603-40 | ecosystem: Environmental > Aquatic > Marine > Intertidal zone >...
TGCCGCCTCCCTGTCGGTGATGCCGGGGTGCGCCCGGCGGAGCGCCTCGAGGTCGCCGGATTCGATGGCGCGGACGTACCGCGTCACGGCGACCTCGGCGGCCACCCGGGCCTCGACCGCCGTGGCCGGGACCGCGTCCTCCGGCGGGAGCGTGGAATCGGTGCTCGACGCCGGCCGAGCGGGATCGGGTGAGGCCGGAGTCACGCGGGGCGGAGCCGTGGCGGGCGCCCTCTCCCCGGCGGGCTCCCGCCGCGGGGTGTCGGCCTCCTGCAAGGTCTGGGCGGGGGGCGAGGCCGGCGGAGACGCGGATCCCCGGGTCACCGCCGAGATGGCGTCCGCGGCGGCCGACGGGGTCGGGATGGCGCGACGGGGCGTCGCTGCGGCCCCGTCCGGATCCGCGGAATCCGCCACGCTGGAGGGCGACGTGTCCGCGACGGCGGTGCCCTCGGCGCCGTTCCCGGCATGCGCGGCCCGCATGTCGGCGCGGGGGCTCGCGAAGCGCCCGGAGCCGAGGAACCCCGGGTCGGGACGCCCGAGGAAGAGCCACAGCCCGAGGGCGGCGAGAGCGCCGCCCAGCATGGCGAGGATCTCCCGACGATGACGCCCCAGGAGGCTCCCCGGCATCCGGTTCGGGGGAAGCAACACAGGGTGCGAATCGCCGCGCTCGGGCCCGGAAGGATACCGGCGCGGGACGGTTCGTCGCGGGTCGCGGGAAGCTGGATCAGCGGACATCTGAGACCGGAATCGTGAGGACGCGTGTTCCTTCAGGATACTCGTCGGTCGGACGCGCGGAAACGGCCCCGGGCTCGGGGGCGACGGCGCCACGATTCCGGTGCGCCGCGTCGGAGGCGCGCCACCGGGTCAGGGGGTCGGGTCCACCGGCCGCTCGCCCGCCCGATCGGCGGCATGCAGGAGCCCGGCTTCGGCCACCGAGCGGACCTCTGAGAGCGCCTCGTCCACGGCCGTCCCCAACCACGGCATCGCCGCCGTGGCGAGCACGCCGCCCACGAGGAAGAAGCCGAGCAGGACCAGGGCCCTGGCCGCCCTCGTGGCGAGGCGCTCCTTCGCGTCCAGGAGGACGACCGGCACGTCGGGACCGGCGTGCGGCCGCTCCGGCGCGACCGGGGGCGACGCCCGCAGGGATCGACGCCGGCCGGGCGTGGCGGTGGACGAGGCGACCGACGCGTGAGGCACCCGGCGGCCGCGCCGCCCGCGTCGAGTGGCTCGTAGCCTCGAGCCGAGCGACGAGCCGCGCGCCTCGGTCGCGCCACCCGGCGACGCGGCCGCGTCCGTGCGGCGCCCCAACGACAACGACCTCCGCCGGCTCATGGCTGCCTCCGCCGCTCGAAACCGATGGCCCCGGCACTCCCCGCACCCCCCGGAAAGACGATGCCAGACGAGTTCACAGTCTGCTCAGGTACCTAACCCGAGGGCGCACGAGTGTTTCGGCAGCCCGGAACGGAGGAGGGGGCGAGCCGCGGGCGAGAATGTGCTCCCGGGTGGCCGATCACGACCCCGGGCGGCGAGGAGGCTACGATTCGCGCATCGGTGGGTAGGCACGGGCCGAGTGGACCGCGGACAGGCTCACCGTCGCCTCGGCCATCTTGAGAGACGTGAGCACCGGGTCGATCACCGGCACGCCCAGCCGCTCCTCGAGGTCCTTCGCCACGCCCAGGAAGCCGAGGGTCATGCCCCCCAGGACGAGCGTGTCGCACCCGGCCTCGAGCAGGATCCTGCCTTCGCGCGTGAGGTTCTCGAGGACCGTGTCGGGTTGACGCCGGAGTTCGAGGACCGGGACATGGACCGAACGGATCGGACCGAGCACGTCCCCGAGCCCGTAGGAGCGCAGAAGCCTGCGAAGGAGGGGGATCACCTCGTCGACGACGGTGAGGATGCCGAACTCATCTCCGAGCTGGGCAGCCAGGTGGCAGCTCACCTGGGCCGGTCCGATCACGGGGATCCGAACCAGTTCTCTGGCGGCGGCCAATCCGGGATCGTCGAAGGAGCCGATGATGACCGCATCGGCTCCTTCGACGGCCAGGCTCTTCACGCCGCGGACGATCTCGGGTACCGCCCGCACTTCCTCCCATGCCGATTCGAGGGAGGTCGGGCCGCGCTCGGCTTCCCGCACCTGTATATCGGTGCCCGCGAACGCGTAACGCTCCAGGTACTCCCGGCGACGGTCCAACTCCTGTGGACCGAGCGAGGTGGCCGACAGGGGACCGGGTGCCAGATACGCGACGTTCATCCGCGCTCCGTCACATGAGGGAGGTCCAATTCGAGTCGGCCGGCGTTTCGGGACGGGCAAGCCACGCGGCGCGGATCTCCGCACCCTTCTGCCAGTGGTGCTTGAGGATTTCGACGGCCAGCCCGCGATTCCCGTCCCGCAGCGCGTCGATGATGCGGGCGTGGTTGTCGTGGTCGCGCCCCTGCCATTCCCGCTGTCGCGCGAGCACGTGCTCATAGCGGTACAGGCGGTCGCGGGCCATGTCCAGGATCCTGAGCAACTCCTCGTTCGGGCATTCGCCCACCAGCAGCGCATGCCACTTCCGGTCCAGGGTGATCGCCTCGTCGAAGTCGTGGCTCCTCTTGGCGCTCGAGCGGCGCTCCTCCAGGCGCTCCAGCTGATCGAGCGTTTCCTTCGGGTGGGGACCGGACGTGTCGAGCGCCTGGGATTCGAGGAGTCCCATCACTGTATACAGGTCTCGCGCGTGCTTGGCATCCAGGGGCAGGACATAGAACCCCTTGCCCTTGTCGTTCTCGACCAGCCCCTCGATCTCCAACCGAATCAGGGCCTCCCGCAGCGGAGTCCGGCTCACTCCTATCTCCGCGGCAAGTTGCGATTCGTTGATCCGGTCGCCCGGGCCGAGGGCTCCCGACAACAGCCGATCCAGCAGCATGCGACGCGCCTCACGCCTCAGCGGCTGGCGAATGACGGAATTCACCATGTTCAAATCCGGGGCCCGGTTGCGTCCCCTGAAGGACCCGCGCGACCGCGGGTCCGACGAGATCCGGCACCGCCTGGGTCGAAGGCGGCATGGGGCCCAGTTCGGTTCGAGCGTCGGTATACAGTACAAGGCGGCGTCGCGAATTCCTAGGGGACCCGCAAGCTGGCGAGCCTCACAAACGTGGGCTATCCGCACGGACTCGTGGAGGCGCACGGGAAACGGGGTCCCTGTCTCGGGGAGGGTCGGGGGACAGGTGGACCCTTGCCGCCGACAACTGCATTTCGTATACAGAATACACTTCACCGGGATCGTGTGTGCGGGGCGGGGATCCGTTTCTCCCACGCGGAGTTGCATCGACATGCCGATCGACGGGGTGACGTGCAGGCTCGCCGTGGCGGCTCTCGCCGCGCTCGTGGGTCCGCGAGCCGGAGCGGGTCAGGAGGCGCCCGCCAGGGTCACGCTGGCCATCGTCGGCGGCTACCTGATCGACGGAACGGATGGATCGCCTCTCCGGGACGCCGTGATCCTCATCGGCGATGACCGGATCGTCCACGTGGGGACAGTGGCCGACACCGAGATACCGACCGGCGTTCGGGTCGTATCCGCAGAGGGATACACGGTGCTGCCGGGGCTCACCGATTCGCACGTCCACACGATGATCGTCGGCCACGGCGTGTACGACGACTACTTCCCAAGGTACGAGTCGCGCCTGCGCGAGATCATGCCGATCAGCGCACGTGAGCTGTTGCTGGCCGGCGTGACGAGTGCCCGCGACCTGGGGGCTCCGCTCGAAGACATCCTGTGGCTGAGGGATGAGATCGAGGCGGGGCGCCTCCCGGGGCCCCGTCTGTTCGTATCCGGCCCGTTCCTCCAGCACTCGCTGCCCGCGGCGCAAGGGACGAGCTACGACTCGTCGATCCAGGGCGGGTTCCGGTGGACCGTCGACGGGCCGGAGGATGCGCGGACGAAGACGCGGCGACTCATCGATGCGGGCGTCGATGTCATCAAGGTCATCCAGCTCGCGCAGATGACGCCGGAAGAGCGAAGCGCGATCGCCGAGGAGGCACGCCGGGCGGGGAAGCCCATCGCCGTGCACGCCAACAGCCACGAGGAGGTGCTCGAGGCGGCCGAGATGGGGGTGGCTTCGATCGAGCACATCGGAGCGCGTCCGTTACCGCGCTATCCCGAGGAGACCATCCGCGTCATGGCCGAGAACGGAATCCGGGCTTCGGTCACGTCGATCGTGCAACGGGTGTACGACATCACGGCGGCGTTCCCGGAGCGGGTCGACGACCCGCGTCTGGCCGCCGATCTCCCGCCGGAGCTGTACGAGGATGTCGTCTCGTCTCTGCGCTTCCCCGGCCGGCTCAACTACTTCTCCGGCGCGAAGACGCACAATCGGCATCACGACACGAAGATCCGCCAGCTCTACGAGGGTGGCGTGCAGATCGTCGTCGGCACCGACTCCGGGACCCCGATGAACTTCCACTACGAGTCGACCTGGCAGGAGATGGACCTCCTGACCCGAGCCGGCATCCCGCCGCTCGAGGTGATCGGGATGGCCACCCGCCACGCGGCGCTCCTCAACCGGGTGGGGGCGGATCTGGGGACGATCGAGCCGGGCAGGCTCGCCGACATCCTCATCGTCCGCGGCAACCCACTTCGGCACATGAGCGCGCTGCGCAATGTGGTGGTCGTGATACAGGGGGGGCAGGTCGTGGTACGGGACGGGGCTCTGGTCGAAGGGCGGGAGGCGTCGTGAGCCGTCGGCTCGCCGTTGCGTCGCTCGTTCTCCCGATCGTCGCGGTGCCGGGGGTGGCCGGTCAGGGGCGTTCGGCCCCGACCGATGGTGCGTCCACACCCGGTGCCGTGACGCTCGCCATCGTGGGCGGCACGCTGATCGATGGGAACGAGGGACCGCCCGTGCAGAACGCGGTGGTGCTCGTGAGCGGCAACCGGATCACGCACGTCGGTACCGTCGACGATACGGAGATCCCGCCGGGGGCGGAGGTCGTCGACGCCAACGGCCGGACCGTGATGCCCGGTCTGCACGACGCTCACGTGCACACGATGCTGGTCGGACACGGCGACTACGACGAGTACTTCCCGCGCTATGGAGAGCGCCTGCGCGAGCTGATGCCGATCTCGGCGCGCGAGCTCCTCATGGCGGGAGTCACCAGCGCGAGGGACCTCGGCGCGCCTCTCGAGGACATCCTGTGGCTGAAACGAGAGATCGCCGAGGGGCGGCTGCCGGGTCCCCGCATGTTCGTATCCGGTCCGTTCCTGCAGAAGACGACCGGTCCGACACAGGCCCTGTTTCGCTGGACCATCGACGGTGAGGAGGATGCTCGCGCCAAGACGCGCCGTCTGGTCGAGGCCGGGGTGGACGTCATCAAGGTGATCCAGGCGGACCGCCTCACACCCGAGGAGCGGCGGGCGATCTCCGAGGAGGCGAGACGGGCCGGTCTGCACATCGCGGCGCACGGCTACGATGCGGAGGAGCTCCGCGCCGCGGTCGAGATGGGCGCAGCCACGATCGAGCACGTCAACGCCCGTCCCCTGCCCCTGTACGATGAAGAGAGCATTCGCCTCATGGCCACGCACGGGGTGGCATCGTGCTTCACGTCCGTGGTGAGCCGCATCTACAACATCACCCAGGACTACCCCGAGCGACTGGATGATCCGCGTCTGAAGGCCGACCTGCCCCCCGCGATCTACGAGGACGTGAGGGCGTCGATCGAGCATCCGGAGCGACTGAGCTACTTCGATCAGAAGAAGGCGATCAACCCGTGGCACGCTCAGAAGTTCCGGCAGCTGTGGGAGGGTGGCGTGACGATCCTGGTGGGCACGGACTCGGGTACCCCGATGAACTTCCACTACGAGTCCACGTGGCAGGAAATGGACTTGCTGGTCCGGTACGGCATGCCGCCGATCAAGGTGATCTCGGCCGCGACGCGCCTCCCCGCACGACTGTACGGTCTCGGCGACGAGCTCGGGACCGTCGAGCCGGGGCGGCTCGCCGACATCATCGTCGTCGATGGCAACCCGCTACGCGACATGAGCGTGCTGCGGAACGTGGTGCACGTGATCAAGGACGGGGTCCGCTACAAATGACAAGGAGATCTCCATGAGGCTCGATCGTGCGCTACAGAATCTGACGCTCCTGGCCGTCCTGCTCGTGACGTCGGCCACGAGGGCGGCGGCGCAGCAAGGCCGCATCCAGGGACTGGTCACCGCCCCCGATGGTCGTCCCCTGTCGGGTGCCGCCGTCGGGATCGTGGACACTGACATCGGCGCGTTCACGAACGACGAGGGGCGGTACACGATCGACATCCTGCCCGGCACCTACCAGGTGCAGGCCGTCACGATCGGGTACGCCGCGGTCACCCGGACCGTGACGGTGGCGGCGGGGCAGACGGCCACCGCCGACTTCCAGCTCCAGACGCGGACGATCTCGCTCGACGAGCTCGTCGTGTCGCTCGAGGCGGGAGACGCGCGTCGGGCGCAGATCGGCACCGACCTCGAGATCTTCGACGCGGAGGCCGCGGTCGACAAGGCGGCGGTCGAGAACTTCTCGGACCTGCTCAAGGGACGGACGACCGGCGTATCGATCACTGAATCCTCCGGATCGGCGGGAGCCGCCTCGACGGTGCGCGTGCGAGGCTCGACGAGTCTCACGCAGGACAACAACCCGATCATCTACATCGACGGAGTGCGCGTTTCGAACGCGACCGGGACGGGTCCGGGGTCGTTCGACTTCGGCAACGGCCAGACGATCTCGAGGCTCGACGACCTGAACCCGGCCGACATCGCGAGCGTGCAGATCCTCAAGGGGCCCACGGCCGCCGCGCAGTACGGCTCCGAGGCCGCGGCGGGCGTCATCCTCGTCACGACGAAGACGGGCCGGCGCTCCAACACCCAGGTCACGTTCCAGACCGAGCAGGGGCTTTCGTACGATTTCAACGAGTACTGGGACAACTACTACAACCTCACCACGGGTGGGGGGATCACCGACATCGGCGATCCTCGGATCCAGCAGTGGAATCCGGTCCTGAATCCGGTCACGGGCGACATCTTCGCGACCAACAATCCGCTCAAGAACCCCAACACCGATCCCTTCCGGACCGCGCACGAGCAGAGCTACGCCCTCACGGCGCGCGGGGGGATCGAGAGCGTGGATTACTTCGTCTCGGCCCGGTACGAAGACACCCAGGGGGTGCTCGCCAACAACGGGGTGGAGCGGTTCTCGTTCCGAGCCAACGTCGGCGCGCAGCCCGCGGCCAATCTCGACATCGACGTGAGCACGAACCTCACCCTGGGCCGGGTACGGCTCCCCGACAACGACCGCAGCGCGGTCGGCATGATCACGAACGCCGGAGCCGGGTTGCCGCTGTTCTCGTACGGGACGCTCCCCGATGGAAGCCGGGGGGATTGCCTCACGACGGTGCTCTCCGGGGCGCCCGAGAGCCTGTGTGAGGCCCGTCAGGGCAATCTCACCGCGAACTTCGACAAGCTCGCCACGATCGACAACACACAGGACATCGGACGCTTCATCGCCAGCGTCACGGCGAACTGGCGTCCCAACGCGTGGCTGTCGACACGCCTCACGACCGGGCTCGACTTCAGCCAGACGGAGAACCGCAACCTCGTGCCGCTCGATCCGGACCGGCCGTTCGGCGGGAACTCGAACGGGGTCATCAACGACTCCCAGGAGACGGGGCAGACGATCACCGCCGAGGGCGCGGCGACGGGGACGTTCAATCTCACCGAGAAGGTCTCGTCCGCCACGACCGTCGGAGCCCAGTTCTTCGGAACGCAGCGCAAGATCGTGGCTTGCAGCGGCCGGGGGTTCGCGAGCGCCACCGCCATCGCGTGCAACGCCGCCCTGACGTTCGACGGAAGCTCGGACAAGATCGAGAACAACGAGCTCGGGGCCTTCTTCCAGGAGCGCCTCGGGTACAACGACTACCTGTTCGTGACGGGCTCGGTGCGCGTCGACGACAACAGCGCCTTCGGTGACAACCTCGGCGCGATCGTGTCGCCGAGCGCGAACCTGTCGGCGGTGTTCAGCGACATGCCGTTCTGGAACGTCGACGCGGTGAACGATTTCCGATTCCGCTTCGCGTGGGGCCGCGCCGCGCAGGCTCCCGCGCCGTTCGCCGAGGCACGAACGTTCCGTTCGGTGCGCGTCGTCGTCGACGGGAACCCCGTGAGCGGAATCAGTCTCCTGAGCCCCGGAAACGCCGATCTGGCCGCCGAGCGCAACGAGGAGTTCGAGGTCGGATTCGACGGGTCCGCCTTCGACGACCGGGTCGGCTTCAAGCTCACGTACTACAACCAGCGGACGACCGACGCGATCGTGGCGACGAACGTGGCCCCCTCGACCGGGTTCAGCGGCACGAAGTTCGTGAACCTGGGCGAGATCACGAACCACGGGTTCGAGGCGCAGATCGGCGGCACGGCGATCCGGAAGTCGAACGTGACGCTGGACCTGAACCTCGGGTTCTTCACCCAGAGCCCGATGGTCACGGACCTGGGCGAGGAGGCGCCGATCAAGTTCGGGCTCGGGCAGGACCACCTCATGTTCAGGGAAGGCTACGCGCCGGGCGCCTACTACGGTCGAATCGTCTCCGAGGCGCAGCGCGCCAGCGACGGCAGCATCGTGCCGGGCAGCGTCGTGTTCCTTCCCGGCAATCTCGGTCCGGGCGGGACACCGGCCGCCGATGCGCCCATGGACCGCTACCTGGGGAACCAGGCGCCGAGCAACGAGCAGAACCTGTCGGCGACCCTGACGCTGTTCGGGCGGCTGCGTCTGTTCACGCTGTTCGACCGGGCGGCGGGATTCGTGAAGTTCGACCAGTCGAACGAGTTCCGGACCCCCTTCATCCCGAACTCGAGCGGATCGCGAGCGTTCGCGCTCCGCCAGGCCGAGTCGACGCCCGAGGAGCAGGCCTCGATGGAGATCGGGGACGAGGCGCTCACCCCGCTGTTCGTGTTCGACGCGGACTACGTGAAGTGGCGCGAGCTCACGCTCAATTACGATCTGCCACCGAGCCTCCTATCGAGGCTGCGCTTCATCCACGCGCTCGGGATCACGATCGGTGGCCGCAATCTGGCCACCTTCAGCGGATACAAGGGGCTCGATCCCGAGCTGCGTTACGACGGCGGACGGGATTCGTTCAACGCCTCCGAGTTCTTCAGCCAGCCGCCGGTGCGGACGTTCTTCGCGCGGCTCAACGTGGTGTTCTGATGCGCAGGATCGGTGGGAGACAACGGGCCGCGGGCGAGCCGGGACGACACCGAGGAGGTCCCAACGTGAAGGCGAGGAGGGGTTCCATGAACGATGTCACCGAAAAGCGCGGCGGAACCGTGCGTGGGGCCGCCCTCCTGCTGCCGCTCGCGCTGCTCGCCGCGGCGGGGTGTGACAGCCTGCTGAGCGTGGACAGCGATCCGCAGACGGTGGACGCGAACAGCCCCGTGTCCCTGAGCGCGGCCGTGGTGGGCGCCACCGCCGACCTGTTCCAGTCCTACGACAGCTTCATCGTGTGGGCGGGGCTGTTCAACGATGAGTTCGTCAACTCCGGGACGGCTCCCGGAGTCCAGGCTTGGGATCGCCGTGACGTGGGCATCGACTGCTGCGGCGGGGTGGGGCGTGGAAGCTCGATCGGCGGCGGCAACTACGGGCTCATCCAGCGCGCCGTCGCGATCGCCGACATCCAACAGGAGCGGCTCGAGGCCGGTGATTTCGCCGAGTATCCGAATGCCGGGACGGACGCGGCGGAGTACGCCCTGTTCTCCGCCTATACAGGGCTCGGAAAGACCTGGATCGGCGACCTGTGGTGCAGCACCGCGTTCGGCGGGGTCGGTCCCGAGCTCAGCACGGCCGATGTGTACGCACGGGCCGAGGCCGAGTTCACGGCCGCCATCGATGCCGCCGATGCGGCCGACGACATCCGGCAGCTCGCGCTCGTCGGGAGGGCGCGCGTACGCCTGTTCCAGGGGAACCAGAACGGCGCGGTGCAGGATGCCCAGCAGGTGGATCCGGACTTCGAGTACTTCGCCAACTACTCGACCGCCTCCTTCGAGCAGCGTAACCGGATCCACTTCCGCACGTGGGACTTCGGGAACTGGAGCGTGGGGCCCGCCTTCCGCGATCTCACGATCGATGGGACCGGGATGCCGGATCCTCGCGTGGAGCTCGCGCTCGATCCGCGACCGGCCTTCGAGCCATCCCAGCCCCTGTACGCGCCCCTGAAGGTCCCCAACCCCTCCACCTCACTTCGCATCGCCAGCGGTGACGAGGCGCAATACATCATCGCCGAGGTCATGGGGGGGCAGACCGCGGTAGACATCATCAACGACATCCGCTCGCGGCACGGGATCGCCGTGCAGTGGACGCCGACGGGATCTCCGTCGAACGAAATCCTCCTCAAGGTGATCGACGAGCGCAAGCGGACGCTCTTTCTGGAGGGCGTCCGTCAGGGCGACCTGCGTCGCTATGTGGATCAGTACGGGCTGGACTTCTTCCCGACTTCCACCCCGCAGGGGTTCCCAATGGGGACTCAGACCTGCATCCCGCTACCCGAGGTCGAGCGCAACAACAATCCGGATCTGTGATCTCGCACGACTCTGACACTCGCCCGGATGGGGTGGAGGTCGGCCACCGGCCGTCCCCACTCCCCGGTGCACCCTCCGATCCCGTGAGGCCGTCTTGAAGAAGTCATATACCGCGTATCGTTCCTTCCAGTATCTGGAGGCCGACGTCGATTACCGGGCCTTCGAGCTCACGGCCGAGGTCGACCGGGTACAGAGTGAGCTGGTGCAGCTGACTCCGGACCAGGAGGCCCGTGTCGAGCGGCTGGCCGGGGAGCTGGTGATGATCTCGCTCCATGAGCATCTGGGCCTGTTTCCGGCGCGCACCGACGAGACGCCCGAGTACATCCGACACGGCCGCATGGCGACGGCCTTCGAGGGGCTGGCCGCCTCGCATTGGGATGCCGTGTTCGACAACCTGATGGATGGGTTGTGCCAGATCGAGTCGATGGGGGGCTGGAAGTGGACGGAGGTGCTCCACGACCTCGGGATGCGTCTCTGCGACCTGGCCCACCAGGACTTCGTCGTCGTGACACACGGCGTGGAGGACATCCTGCGTGCCCACCGCGAGGGCAAGCTCGCGTGGATCGCGTCCCTCGAGGGCGCCGCGATGATCGAGAACGAGCTCGACCGCATAGAGGTCCTGTACGGGTTCGGCGTCCGGCTGCTGGGTATCACCTACAGCGAGGCCAACTCCCTGGGCGCGGGGCTCAAGGAGCCGCGGGACGGGGGTCTGACGACCTTCGGGCGGCGCGCGGTGGAGCGCATGAACAAGGTCGGGATGCTGATCGACTGCTCCCACGCGGGGGATCAGACGACCCTCGACGTGATCGAGACGAGCCGCCGGCCGATCGTGATCAGCCACATCGGCGCCCGCGCCCTGTGGGACTCGAACCGGCTCGCCCCCGATGACGTGCTGAGAGCCTGCGCCGACAAGGGCGGCGTGATCGGGATCGAAGCCGCGCCGCACACGACGATCACGCGCAAGACCCCTCGACACTCGCTCGACTCCTATATGGAGCACTTCGAGTACATCGTCGATCTGGTGGGGATCGACCACGTCTCGTTCGGGCCCGACACGCTGTACGGCGACCACGTGGGGCTGCACCACACGTATTCGGCGCGGCTGTCGCTCGCGGAGTCACGGTCCTCGCGCAACGGCGGGGCGGGATCCGGGGGTGCGCCGGCCTATCCGGAGGTGGAGTACGTGACAGGCATCGAGAATCCGACCGAGGGGTCGCACAACATCCTGCGGTGGCTCGTGAGGGCCGGATACCGCGACGAAGACATCGAGAAGGTCCTCGGCGGCAACGCGCTGCGGGTGCTCCGGGAGGTATGGTGGTGAGCCCGCGTCCGCGGTCCCGGGCGCGTTCATGGTGGAGCGGGAGCCTGCCGATCGGGATCGCCACCCTCATCGCGGCCGGGGTCCTGCCCGGGTCGGGCGTCGCCCAGCAGCCGGTGGAGCTCACCCTCGAGTCGATGAACCGGACGATCGGCGTCCGCGATCCGCAGTTCGCTCCCGACGGACGAGAGGTCGTGTTCGTCTCGAACCGGTCCGGATCGAACAAGCTGTGGATCGCCGGGGCGCGGGGGGAGAACCCGCGTCTGCTGGTATCGGATGACGGCACGGAATCCTCCCCCATCTGGTCGCCGCGCGGCGACCGGATCGCGTTCGCGCGCGCTTCGGACCTGTGGGTGGTGCCGCGCTCGGGCGGCACGCCCCGGCAGATCACGGCGGATGAGGAAGGGGAGCGAAGCGCCGCCTGGTCGCCCGACGGGACGCGGATCGCGTTCCTGTCCGACCGAGCGGGTCACCAGGACGTCTGGGTGGTGGACGTCGGGAGCGGGGAGGTACGCCAGATCACGTTCGAGACGAACCCCTGGGACGAGCTCCGCTGGGCACCCGAGTGGTCGCCGGATGGCCGGCAGATCGCGTACGTGAGCAATCGGAGCGATCCGCTCGAGGATGACCTGTGGGTCGTCGATGTGGCGAACGGGGAGACCGTGAAGCTGACGTCCGCGGCCTACGTGATGTCGAACCCCGTGTGGTCCCCCGATGGACGGCACATCGCCTTCAACGGCGTGGAGAAGTCCGTGTTCTGGTATGGCGACCAGAGCGACTTCTTCGTCGTGGACATGCCGGGGGCGACGCTGCGTCGCATCGACACCGAGGCCTACGCATCGGACGGGAACGGCAACGTGGAGATGGCCTGGAGCCCCGACTCGAAGGCCCTCTTTTTCCGATACGAGTGGGAGGGCGACGCGAACCTGTGGCGCCTGCCCATCGATGGTGGCGTCGCCACGAAGCTGACCTACGAGGAGGGGAGCCTCGGGAACTTCACCGTCGCCGGAGACGGCAGCGCCATCGCGTATGTCCGCTCCACACCCACGCGCGCGGGCGAGATACACGTGCTGGATCTCGATGGGGGGGCGCCGGTCGTGATCACGGATTGGGCCACCGATTTCCGGGACCTCCGACCCGCACGCCGCATCACGTTCCCGGCGCGCGACGGACTCTACATCCTCGGCTACCTCTATCTGCCGCCCGATTTCGACCCCTCGAAACGCTATCCCGCGCTCGTGCAGGCGCATGGTGGCGGCAACAACGCGTACGGAAACGGATTCCACTCGCTCGAGCACTTGATGAGCCACGAGGGCTTCATCGTGCTGGCGATCGAATACCGCGGCAGCTCGGGTCATGGGCGTGACTTTCAGGATCTGTCGCTGGGCGATTGGGCGGCGGGTCAGGGATGGGACGCGGTGGCCGCGGCGGAGTACCTCGCCGCCCTTCCGTACACGTACGACAAGGTCGGCATGTACGGCGGCAGCTACGGGGGAATCATGACGATGGCCGCGGTCACTCGCGCCTCGGAGCCGTTCGGCGCCGTGGCGCCGCTGTACGGCATCTTCGATTGGGAGCGGGCCTACGAGGATGGCGACCGCCTCATGCAGTTCTGGATCATCGAGGGGCACCTCGGATTCAAACCCGGCGAGGAGCCCGAGCGCTACGAGCGAACCGCCTCCATCCGGCACCTCGACCGCGTCGATCGAACGCTCCCGTTCCTCGTCATGCACGGTGAGCTGGATCGCCGGGCGCCGTATTCGCAATCCCTGATGCTGGTCGACTCCCTTCGGGCGCGCGGGAATCCCGTGGAGTTCCACAGCTATCCGAACGAGCACCACGGGTTCGGTCGGCCCGAGAATCGGATCGATGCGTACGGCAGGCTGCTGCGCTTCTTCCGCGAACATCTGGGTGAAGCTCGGGAGGCCGCGCCATGAGGCGCGCGGCGGCGTGTGCGGGGGCGCGGCGGCACGCCCGGACAGCGCTCGCCATGGCGTGTGGTCTCGCCGCCGGTTGCACCGGCGACGCGGGGGTACAGCTGGCGCAGCAGGCGTCGCGCCTGCCCCTGACGCTCGAGAACATCAACCGCGAAAACGCCGGCGCGCGAGGGGTCAGCGTCTCTCCGGATGGCGCGTGGCTGGCCGTGACGGGGCAGGGGCCCGACGGATCGGGCATCTATCTCCTCGCGGCGGCTCCGGGTGCAGCGGGTGGGCCCTCGTTCTGGGTGGAGGGCGGCTCCCCCGCCTGGTCTCCCGACGGTGGGCGCATCGCGTTCATCCGGGGTGGCAACCTGTGGGTCGTCGAGCGAGGCGCCGTCGAGGGACGGGCCCTCGTGGAGGGCATGGAGGGGGTCCGGGACGCGGCGTGGTCACCCGACGGGCGCAGCGTGGCGTTCTACGCGACCGACAGCGGAGCGCAGGACATCTGGGTCGTGCCGGCGGAGGGCGGCGATCCGCGTCGGATCACGGAGGCCGCGGCGGCGCTCGACGATCCCCGCTTCACACCCGCCTGGTCGCCCGACGGGCGGAGGATCGCCTACATCTCCAACCGGGACGAGTACTGGCACGATGATGTGTGGGTGGTCGATGTGCAGGACGGTCGTGCGCGCCGCGTGTCCAGCGGGCTCATGGCGTCCTCCACGCCGGTCTGGTCTCCCGATGGCGCTCGAATCGCCCTCCTGGGGACGGCGAAGGACGAGTACTGGTACCAGGATCTCGCCTATCTGTACGTCCTCGAGCCCGACCGGGGCGCCGAACGCATCGTCGACATGCAGGTGTACGCGACGGACATGATCATGCGGCACCGGCCGTTCTGGTCCGGCGACGGAGCCACGCTCTACTTCCCCTACCACGAGCGCGGTGCCTTCGATCTGTGGGCGGTGCCCGCGGCAGGGGGCGTCGCGACGCGGGTCACGGATCTCGGCGGCTCCTGGGGCGCGCTGGACGCATCGGCGGACGGAGGCCGATTCGCGCTCGTGCGGAACGGCCCGGCCGAGGGCTCGGAGGTATGGACGTTGACGGCCGCGGGTGGCCCCGCGACGAGACTCACGCACTTCTCGCCGGAGTGGGCCGACGTTCAGGAGCCGGTGGAGGTGTCGTACCGGAGCTTCGACGGTCTGTACATCCAGGGCTTCCTCTTCCTGCCCCCGGCCGTTCGCGACGCGCTCGGGGCCGGGGACACGAGGGTCGCGCTTCGCGACGGCACCCGCAGCTACGGGGGACCCGCGTGCCCCGCGCTCGTGCAGGTGCACGGAGGCGGGACCAACTCCTACTACCAGGGACTCAGCCTCACCGAGCAGTACCTGGCCTCGAAGGGTTTCGTGGTGTTCGCGATCAACTACCGGGGAGGGTCGGGGTTCGGGCGGGAGTTCCAGGACCTCAACGTGGAGGACTGGCTCAACGATCAAGCTAGAGATCCGGGCGCCGCGGCCACCTGGCTGCGCGGGCAGCCGTACGTGAACGGCAAGGTCGGCATCTACGGCGGCAGCTACGGCGGCAGCATGTCGCTGTCGGCGGTCACGCTCACGCCCGACGCGTTCGACGCCGCCGTGCCGATGCGGGGCGCGTACTCGAAGACGAACACGCTCGAGCACACGGATCGGCTGGGGAACATCTTCACGATCACGGGCCACGGAGGGACCCCCGAGGAACGACCCGAGATATACGCCAAGAGCAACACGGTCGATCGCCTCGACCGCGTGAAGGTGCCGCTGCTCCTGATGCACGGCGAGCTGGACCGGCGCGTCCCGATCCAGCATTTCCAGCTCGCGGTCCAGCGGCTCGAGGAGCTCGGCAAGGACTTCCAGACCAAGACCTATCCGACCGAGGGACACGGCTTTCGCGATCCCGCGAACCGGATCGACATGTACTCGCGGCTCGAGGCCTTCTTCACCGAGCACCTGGGCGCTTGCAGCGGCGGGTGATGCCGCGCCGCGGCCGCGGCGTCCTCGGGGTTGCCGCCCTCGCGGTGGCGTGCTCCACGGGCGCTGCGGCGCAGACTCCGCCCTCGGTGGGTCAGGGTCGAGTTCTGGGTGTGCGCATGGCCGCCGAAGTGACCCCGGAGGGCGCGGCATCGGTCGTGATCGAGGTCGATCTCGACGTGCCGCCGGGGATGACATCCGTCCCGTTCCGCGGTCTGACCTTCGGCGGAGCGAGCCCGCTCGGCTCCAGAGTCTCGTTTCGAGGGGAGACGCAGGCGGCCGAATGGGACGTGGCCGCGCCGCCACTCGTCACCGGCCGTGTCAGCCTCGACTCCCGCCCCCCCGGCCCGATCACCCTCGGACTCGCCTACGAGCTCGCAGCCTCCCCGCTGGGGGCCGGCCGGACCGCGCCGGGGGAGCTCGACCTGCAGCTCCCGATCCTGATGGTCGACTGGCCTCCCGTGGCCGCCGCCGAGGGGATGTTCGACGCCCGCATCACGCTGCCCGCCGGGTTCGCGGTCGTCGAGCGCTTCCCGACCGCTCCCCTCGTATCGTCGGCCGCGCCGGACGGCGGAACGACCTACGGGTTGTCGCTTCCGGCGGTGCCATCGATGGTGCGGATGCGCGCTCGCCGCGGGAATCCCGGACCCGGGTTCGGCGCGCGGGTGGATGCGGCCGTGATCGCGGCGCTGGCCGTGCTGGCGGTGGGCGTGTGGGTCGGTTTGCGCCGCGGCATCCGTGCCCAACGGTGAGCCGTCATCTGTGGGCCGCCGTCCGCGACGCGGGATTCATCTTCTGGGGCCTGTTCGTGGCGTTCGGCCTGATCGTCGTGGCCTACCTGTGGTGGATGCGAAGGTCCGAACGGTGATCGGAGGACGTGGATGAGCGTGCGGCTCGTCGTCTTCGGTGTGTACTTCGCCCTCGTATTCTTCATCGGGTGGATCAGCCTCAAGAGCACCGACGATCCGAGCGACTACTGGATCGCCGGCGGGCGGCTGGGCTGGTTGCTCGGGGGCGCGACCATGGCGGCCACCCACACCAGCGCGGGGACGTTCATCGGAACGATCGGGGTCATCCACACCGTGGGGTGGTCCTTCGGGTGGCTGATCCTCTCCGTCCCGATCTCCTACTTCCTGATGGCCGCGGTGCTGGCGCCGCGCTTCACCCGGGTTCGGAAACTCACGCTGCCCGATTTCATCGAGGCGCGCTACGACAGCGCCGCGGCGCGCAGCGTGGCCGCCGTCATCATCCTCATCGCGGTCACGGTATACATCCAGGCGCAGATCGTAGCGGGCGGGCTGGTGGCCAACATCGTGTTCGGAATCACGCCCACGCAGGGCATGGTGCTGTTCACCGCGATCCTGCTGGCCTATACGGTTGTCGGCGGCATGATCGCGGTCGTGTACACCGATCTCCTGCAGCTCGCCATCATGACGCTCGGCCTTCTCGTCGCCGTGCCCCTCACCGTGAGGCACCTGGACGGATTCGCGAACCTGCTGGACTACGCCCGCGTCATGCGCCCGCTCACATTCAGCTGGGAAGGCATGCCGGGTCCGCTCCTGTTCACGATGGGGCTGGCGTTTCTGCTCGGCGGCGTGGCGACGCCGGAGAAGGTGGTGAGGCTCTATGCGATGCGGGACATGCGGACCATCCGGCGCGGCGTCCTGTTCACGCTCCTCATCGTCACGGGCATGATCCTGTCGGTCGCCGTCGTGGCGCTCGGGAGCATCGTCCTGTTCCCCAGCCTGCCCACCGGCGATCTCGCGATGCCGATGGTGGCGCGTGCCATCCTGCCGCCCGTCGTGGGCGCGCTCATGTTGGCGGCCATCACGTCCGCGATGATGTCGACGGTTGACTCGCTCCTCATCGTCGCCGGGTCCGCGCTCTCGGAGGACATCTATCACCGCCTCATCGACCCGGGCGCATCGCACGCACGGCGCCTGATCGTCGCCCGACTGGGGATCCTCGTCGTCGGCACGGTCCCGCTCCTGATGACCCTGAGCGGCATCGCCGAGGGGGAGCTCGTCCAGTTCATCGTCCTCCTGTTCACCGCCCTCATGGCCTCGAGCTTCTTCATGCCCGTCGTGGCCGGGCTCTACTGGCGGCGCGCCAACAAGCAGGGGGCGATCGCGGCGATGCTCGGAGGCATCACGACCGCGATGACCTGGAAGTTGTATGGCCCCGGGACGGTCGACCCGGTCCTTCCCGGCTTCCTCGTCTCCGGTCTGCTCCTCCTCGTGGTCAGCCTGATGAGCCCGCCGCCGCCCGACTCGGCCGTGACCCCCTATTTCATGCCTTCCTAGAGGACGTTTGGCCCATCTGATTGGCCAGATCGGCAATCTTTCCACGTCCACCGCACCTTCCGGCACCGCCTGCAGCGCCCGTCGGAGCCGCCAACCTGCACCGGCCGCGGGCGTTACGCATGGCGGCAGTCCCGGTGTGGAGCTTGCAGGTCTCGAGCACGATCGGTCCAGGCGCGCAGCACCCGAGAAGGAGGACTTGGGAGTATGACCTTCCATCGAGGATTCCGTGTAGGCCTCATCGCCGCCGTCATCGGCGTCGGGCTGGTCGCATGCGAGTCGACCATGGGGCCGGAGGCGGCCGCCAACGTATCGGTCGCCTTTCGGGCGGCGAGCCCGGGGGCACAGGCGGCCCGGACGCCGCCCGACGCCGGCCGCCTCGCTCGGAGCGTGGCGCTCCAGGCCGAGGAGCTCCAGGGCTCCAACGGGACGCTGTCCCTGGAGGCGCTGTGGTTCATCGTCTCGAACTTCGAGCTCGAGCAAGTGGAAGCCGCCTGTGAGGACGGTGGCGACGCGGTGTCCGCGAATCGCGTCGGGGATGATGATGACGACGGTGAAGAGCACGGCGATCAGGGTGAGAATGGCGAGGATGGGGACGGGGATCACGAGCACGAGTGCGAGGAGTTCGAGGCCCCGCCGAGCTTCGTCCAGCTACCGCTGGATGGCGCCACGGAGCCCGCGGTGACGCAGGCCGTGGCGGCCGGCGTGTACCGGAAGGTCGAGTTCGAGATCGAGGACATCGAGGTGGACGAGGACGACGACGACGCCGAGATCGGGACGCTGTTCGACGAGATCCGCGCGCGATTCCCGGACTGGCCCGAGAGGGCGAGCATGCTGGCGACCGGCACGTTCACGCCCACCGGTGGCACGCCGGTCCCGTTCCGCGTGTTCTTCGAGGCCGAGATCAAGATCGAGCGCGAGTTCGATCCGCCCCTCGACCTGACGGCGGGCGACGAGGCCACGGTGACCGTGGTGGTCGACCCGGCGGCGTTCTTCATGCGCCCGGATGGGACCGTTCTCGACCTGTCACAGTTCGACGGTCAGCTCGTGGAGTTCGAGTCGGAGATGGAGCACGGGTTCTCGGGCGTCGAGTCGGAGCACCACGGGGATCACCGGGACGGTGACCACGAAGGCGACGACGGAGAGGACGGGGACGGCTGACCCCTGAGGGCCGGTAGCGGCACGGGGGCGGACGCTCGCCGGCGCCTGCCGCGTCGCGTTCCCCGCGTCGGGGCCGGGCGCGATCGGCGCCGGGTCACAGACGGTCGATGAGACGGCGGAGGGCCGCGAGGTCCGGGGCGGCCCCCCGCTCGATCTCCTCGGCGCGCCGATCGGCGTCGAGGTCCTCGATCTCCTGCTCGAGCGCGCGCACCTTCCCGTCCAGGTCGTAGTCGGCGATCTCCTGCTCGAGCGCGCGCACCTTCCCATCCAGGTCGTAGTCGGCGATCTCCTGTTCCACGCGCCGCACCTGGCCCTCGAGATCGAACGCGTCGATCTCGGCCCGCACGTCGGCCACGCGCGAGTCCAGGTCGAACTCGTCGATCTCGTTTTCCACGCCGCGGATGCGGGCCTCGTACTCGCCCACCTCGTCCTCGAGACGGGCACGGGTGTCGGGGTTCGCGGTCGCCCCCATGGCGGAGCGGAGGCTCGAGATGTGGCCGCGGTAGGACGAGATCCGCCCGTTGAGGCTCGACACGTGTCCGTTGAGCGAGGAGATCTTGCCCTGGAGGCTCGACACGTGGCCCCGGAGCGAGGAGATCCTCCCGTTCAGGCTCGAGATGTGCCCACGGTGCGAAGAGATCCGGCCCTGGAGGCTCGAGATGTGGCCCCGGCGCGAGGAGATCCGCCCGCGGAGCGTGCTCTCCTGGCCGCGGAGGCGGGTGGCATCCCAATACGCCTGGAGGACTCTGAACATCCCGTCGCGCCACGCGCGGGCGTCATCGTCGAACGCGCGCTCATGGCCGTCCACGCTCCACGCGTACCGGATCCCGCCGGCCTCCTCGGTGATCACGAGCCGCTGGAGACCCGCTTCCTCCGACTCGAGCACCAGCCACCCGCCGCGTCCGACGGCGCGGACATCGGTCCGGTCGTCGGTCATCACGACATCGCCATGCGTCCTCATGCACAGCCTCAGGTCGTCGACGTAGCGCTGGATGATCCGGTCGCCGTTCGCCCACCCGACCTGCTCGTACCTCGTGCGGTCGCCGTCCTCGTGGATGCTGAGCGTGCCATCGAAGTTCCCGTGCAGGCCCTCGGCCCGGCAGGTGGGCGCTTCCTGCGCGGCGCGCCCGGGGACCACGAGCGACACGCGATCGGCGACCCCGGCGGTCGAGGCGGCCGCCGATGCCACCGCCGTGCGAGCCGTGCCCGGCGCCGTGCGATACGCGGACGACGAGATCCCGGACCCGGTGTCGGCACCGAGACCGACACTCGCCACGTCCGCCGCGGTCGTCGGCCCGGAAGCCGCGACGAACGGGGACGGCGTCGCAGGCACGGGGCGGGCGACCGCGGCCGACAGGCCGAGACCCCCGAGGAGAAAGAGGACGACGGCCGTGACGACGGCGCTCGCGCGCGGCCGGCGTGGAGCGAGGATGGCCATGATTCTCCTTTCCAGCTGCGACGGCTGGACCATCGGAAGCGAAACGAGGGCCGGTGCCGCGTGCATGCCCTCGGCCAGCGCGAGCAGATGACCGGCGTACTCGGACGGACGCGTGCCCAGCTCGAGCACGGCCTCGTCACACGCCTGCTCGCGGCTCATGGCCGCGAGGCGTGACGCGACCCAGGTGAGCGGGTGGAACCAGTACAGCGCCAGCGCCGCCTGACCGAGGAGCTGCCGGAGCGCGTCGTGGCGCCTCACGTGGATCATCTCGTGGAGCAGCACGACCTGACGGCGCTCGGGAGTCCAGGCGCGCGCCGAGCGGGGCAGCACGACGACCGGACGGCGCCAGCCACCGGTCATGGGCGTCTCGACGGCATCCGACTCGAGGAGCCTCACGTCGGCGTCGATCCCCAGGCGCACCCGGAGACGGGCCACCTGGCGCAGCCACACGGGGTGCTCGATGGGCTCCGCCGAGCGCACGATGGACCGGAAGCGCAGCGTGCCGATCGTGACCGAGGCCATCGCCGCGGCGCTGCCCAGGGCCCACAGGAGGAGAGCGACCGGGAGCGGTCCGGAGAGCGGGCCCGTCAACGGGCCGGCGGCCCGCGTGTCGTCGGTCCACTCCGGCGTGTCGGGAACGACGACCGTCCGGGGTGCGGTGGCCCCCGCCGCCGACCGCGAGACGCGCTCGGCGGGCATGACCACGACGCGCGCCGGGGTGCCGGCGCCCGCGGTGGCGGCCTCGCGGGCCTCGGCCGGCAACAGCGGGAGCTCCCAGGCGGGGAGCCACGCCGTCGCGATGGGGAGGGCCAGGAGGAACGCGAAGGTCGCGGTCCACAGGAGGTGGCGCGTGCCCGCCGCCGTCCTGCGCAGCGACCAGGCGAGCAACAGGGCCGCGCCGAGCACGAGCGTCGCGCGTGCGGCCAGGGTGACGAGACCCGCCGACCGGGACCAGGTGAGCGCGTCCATCAGCGGCCCGCCCGGGCGGCCTGATCGATCATCGCCTTCATCCGGGCGCGCTCCTCCGGGGTCAGCTTCCCCTCGTCCAGCTCGAGCAGAGCGGCCACCGCGTGCTCGACCGAGCCGCCGAAGAAGGTCCCGAGCATGTGGCGCATCGCCGAGCGGCGGGCCCGTTGCGGCGCGGCGGCGGAGTACACGTACCGCGGGCCGTCCTGCTCGTACCTCAGGTGCTCCTTTTCGACCAGGATGCGGAGGATCGAGCGCACGGCGGCGTTCGTCGGCGGGTCGGCCATGCGCCCGCGCACGGCGGTCGCGGTGGCCTGGCCGAGCGCGAGCACGATGTCCATGACCTCGCGCTCGCGCCGCGTGAGCGGCGGCGGTGCCGGGGGAAGCGGGGTGTCTGGCATGTCTGTCGTCCGTTCGCAGTGGCCCTCGCCGTCGGTCGCCCCGGGTCCCGGACGGCGGGGCGTCACCCCCCTTCGCACGGTCCGGCGGCTCGACACGGATCGAGCATAGCACGGTTGTGTTGAAAAAGCAACATAGCGTTGAAATATCGACACCGGGTCGCCGGCTGGGGTTGCCCGCTGTGGCCGCCGGCCGATTCGCGGGAACCTCCGGCGCACGGTAGGATACACGCCACCACACACAACACGACGCCGGGGACCCGCCGCCACGATCGGCGCCCGGACCCGCCCTCCCGCGATCGTCGCCGTTGGGTCGTCCCCCGTCTTTCCAGGCACCCGAGAGGATCCCGAATGAGAAGCGACCCCCGCTCCCGGGCGCGGAGCGTGCTGCGCGCGGCCGCCACGATCTCGTGTCTGGTCCTCCCGTCCTGTCGATCGACAGGGGATGCCGCCGCGGAGCCCGACGCCCCCGACCCCGCCGCGATGCAGAACGAGATGGCGCTGTTCGGCGAGCTCCAGTCGATCGACCAGGCATTGGCCCCCATTCGCGAGCAGGCGATGTCGGATCCGAAGCTCAAGGCCAGGGAGCAGGCCCTCGTGGCCCAGGTGCAGGCGGCGATCGAGGCCGCCGAGCCCGGGCTGGTGGGCGCGGAGGCGCGCTTCGACTCGTTGCGCACCGAGTACGAGGCGGCAGGGCAGGCGGGCGACTCTACGCGGGTGCAGGCGATCGGCGTGCAGCTCCAGAGCCTGCAGAGCTCGCTCAAGCAGGTGCAGGGACAGGTGCTCGAGCAGGAGGAGATCGCGGAGGCGGTGGAGGGGTTCCGCCAGGATCTGTTCGCGCACATGCGGACGCTCGATCCACGGGCCGATTCGCTGCTGGACCTGGCGGAGGACATCACCCAGCGGCTCGAGGCCGCGGCCGCCGCGCGCGAGACGGGCGGCTGAGGGTCGCCCCCGCCGCGGGTCGCGCCCCGACTGGTCGCGCGCGTACGCGCGCCTCATCTTGGCGGCCATGAACGAACACGCCCGGGCATCGATGGCGCGCGAAGGGCTCGCGCGTCTCGCGGATCCGCGGACCGCCCTCGCCTCGGTGGCCGGTGTGACGCTCGGGGCGGCGCTGGCGGCCGACCACGGCCCCCTCTCGTGGCCCTGGCTACTGGTGACCGCGCTCGGCGTCTTCCTGTTCGAGGTGGCCAAGAACGCGTCCGGCGAGGTGTACGACTTCGATTCCGGCGCGGATCCGGGCGTGGCCGACGCCGACCACGGCCCCTTCTCGGGCGGCCGCCGCGTCCTCGTGGATGGGCTCCTCACCCGACATCAGGTGGTCCGCGTGGCGCGCATCTTCTACGCGCTGGGGACGATCGTCGGGCTCGCCATCGTGTGGCTACGCGAGCCGGGGGTCCTGTGGCTGGGTCTGGCGGGGGTGATCCTCGCGTACGGCTACCACGCGCCACCGCTCCAGCTCTCCTACCGCGGGCTGGGCGAGCTCGCGGTGGCCGTGACCTACGGCCCGCTGATCGTCGGTGGCACGTACCTGGTGCAGCGGGGCGACATCCCGGCGGAGGTGGGCTGGGCGGCGGTCCCGCTCGGCCTCCTGGTGGCGGCGTTCCTGTGGATCAACGAGTTCCCCGACGCGGCCGCCGACGCCGCGGCCGGCCGGCGGACGCTCGTCGTTCGGCTCGGGAAGCCGGCCGCCCGCGGGGTGTTCTGGGCTCTGGTACTGATCGCCTATGGGCTGACGATCGTCCTTCCCCTCGTGGGGCTCGAGCGGGGCGTGTGGTTCGGCCTGGCGGGTCTTCCGCACGGGCTGCTCGCCGCGGGGCGCCTGGCGGCCTCGGGCGACGACACCGCGGAGCTGGTGCTCGCGCAAGCGTGGACGCTCCTCTCGTACCTGCTGTTCGCGCTCGGCGCCTCGCTGGGGATCCTGCTCACCTGAGGCCGGCCGGCCTCGATGCCGGAAACGGAGGAGCCGACATGTCGATGGGTCGCCCCGCCTGCTCCCCGGCACGAAGCCTGGCGCGCGCGTGTGTGTGGGGGGGTGTGGGGATTCTCCTGCCGCGCGTCGCCCCGCTCGGCGCGCAGTCCACGTACACGCTCGACGACTGGTTGTCGATCTCGCGCGTGGCGTCGTTCGTGTGGTCGGTGGACGGGACGGCGCTCTACTACACGAGCGACGCGGCTCCGAGCGGGACGCTCGAGATCTTCCGCGTGGGGGCGGACGGCTCCGGGCCGACCCGTCTGGGCGGCTCGCCCGCGGGAGCCCGTCCGGAGCCGGTGGAGTCGCTCCTCCTGTCCCCCGACGGCGCGACCCTGTACTTCGTGTCCGCCCGCTACCAGCAGGGCTACCACGACATCTGGCGCCTCCCCGTCCGGGGGGGAGAGCCCGAGGCCCTGACGTTCAACGATGCGGTCATCGAGACGGCTCCCTCGCTCTCCCCCGACGGACGCACGCTGGCCTACTTCGCGCGCACCGGCGCGGGGGCGAAGGCCTTCCTGCTCGACCTGGCCCCGGCGGACGCCACGAGCTGGCCACGCTACCTGGACCCGGGGCCCGGGGAGGAGCAGTCGCCGGCGTTCGCGCCCGCCGGCCGCCGGATCGCATTCCGGCGGGGCGGCGACATGTGGATCGGCGATCCGGAGGGCGGGGAGCCGCGCCGCGTCGTGGAGGCCGCTTTCGCGGGGGGCAATGGCTCGTTCGCGTGGTCCCCCGACGGCAGCCGGATCGCGTTCACCAACGGGCGAAGCGGGTACGCCCAGGTCGGCGTGGTCGACGTGGCGACGGGCGCGGTCACGCCGATCACGTACGAGCCGCGGGAGCACGGGGACCTGTCATGGTCGCCGAACGGCCGCCTGCTCGCCTTCGTACGGGCGACGGCGGTCGGGATGAGCAACGAGGTGGCGATCGCGCCCGCCGACGGAACGGGCGAGATCACATCGCTCAACACGTTGCAGCGCAATGGGATATGTGGATCGCCGCTCTTCTCTCCGGATGGCCGCTGGGTCGCCTGGCTGGAATCGAGCGACACCCGCACGCAGGAGCTGTGGAAGGTCCGGGTGGATGACGGGGGCGCGCCGGCCGGCGACCCGGTCCGCATCACCGACTCGATGGGCCGGATCGACCCGGCCGACCTGAGCGACGCGGAAGAGGTGTCGTATCCCGGGCCCGACCACCTCCCCATCCCCACGCTCCTCTACCGCCCGCGGGACTTCGACCCGTCCCGTTCATACCCTGTGATCGTGCGCCTGCACGGGCACCCCGGCCAGTGGAACCACTCGTTCGAGATGATGCGGCAGTACCTCGTGCAGCGGGGGTTCGTGGTGGTGGCCCCCAACCCGCGCGGCAGCCGGGGGTTCGGGCAGGGCTTCCACGACCTCCACATCGCCGACTACGGCGGGGTGGAGTTCCACGACGTGATGAATGTGCTCGACTACCTGGAGGGGCTCGGCTACGTCGACATGACCCGCAAGGCGACCTGGGGCGGGAGCGGGGGAGGGTACATGAGCCTCGTGATCGCCACCGAGGCCCCCGACGCGTTCCAGGCGCAGGTGATCCGGGCCCCGGTGTCGGATTGGAAGCTCCTCGCCATCGATCGCTACGGGGCGTCGGGGCGGCACTGGACGGCGGGCCGCACGCCGCGCCGCGAGCGCTCCGAGTTCGGCGGCTCGTACGACGAGATCCCCGGCGAGTACGACCGGCGCTCCCCGATCCACTACGCGGAGCGGGTCCAGGTCCCGCAGCTCCTCTTCCAGGGGCTGCGGGACGCCTCGGTGCCGCCCCGGCAGTCGCAGCTGTGGGTGGAGCGCCTGCGGGAGCTGAGGAAGGGGGATCTGATCACCTACGTGGAGTACCCCGACGAGGATCACGGCCTGAGGCGGTACAAGGCCACCGTGCGCGATCTCCTGACGCGCATGGAGGCCTTCCTCGACCTCAACCTCCACCTGACCGGGCCCGACGGGGGGTGATCCCGTCCTGCGGCTGCCGGCTGCGAAACGCGCCCGCCCCGATCTTCGTACGTATCCCGCAGCCCTCGGGAAACGGGCGATCGAACGGAGGAACCATGCGAAATCCCGGCACCGCCGCCGTGCTGAGCTTCTTCATACCGGGCGTCGGACAGATCTACAACGGCACGATCCTCAGGGGCGTGTTCTGGCTCATCGTGACCCCCGGAATGTGGATCGGCACGGGCGGTCTGTTCGGGTGGGTGTGTCATGTGATCGCGGCGGTGACCGCGCACAGGTACGCGGTCGCGGACCCGCACCGCTGAGCGGCGGCGCCGCCCGGCCCGTTCGGGGCGCCCCGCCCCGACCGCTCGCCCGACGCGCCGGTCGGGCCTACCATGCCGGGTCTCGCGCGCCGACACCCGCTCCCCCGGCCCGACATGGAACTCCCCGACCTGATCGCGGCGCTCTCCGACCGGCGGGCGTACGACCACCCGGTCGATGACTTCCGGGTGATCCAGACCCACATCTCCGTGGTGTTCCTCGCCGGCGAGTTCGTGTACAAGGTGAAGAAGCCCGTCGACCTGGGGTTTCTCGACTTCGGCTCGCTGGACAAGCGGGAGCACTTCTGTCACGAGGAGGTGCGGCTCAACCGGCGGCTCGCAGCCGACGTGTATCTGGGGGTGGTCCCGATCGTTCGGACGGCGACCGGCGTGCGCTTCGACCTCGCGCACGCGAGCCCCGACGGCCCGCCCGCGGACGGGGCGGACACCGCGGGCGGAGAAACCGTCGACGCGCCGGCCGGAGGGGCGGCGGTCCCGGCGGCTCCCGCGCCGGTGGAGTGGGCCGTCCGCATGCGTCGGCTGCCCGAGGAGCTGACGCTCGAGAGCTGGGTCGCGGAGGGCGCGATCCGCCCGTATCACATCGCCGTCCTCGGCAGGCGGCTGGCCAGGTTCCACGCGCGGGCCGCGCGCGGCGATGAGATCGCGCGCTGGGGTCGCTTCGAGGTGGTGGCGGGGAACGCGCGCGAGAACCTGGATCAGTCACGCGCCCGCTTCGAGGGGGGGCCACTCGCCCCCGAGCTTCTCGGGCGGCTGTCGAGCGCGCTCGAGCGGGAGCTCGACCGGCTCCAGGGCCGGATCGAGCGCCGCGCCGCGGCCGGAGTGCCGGTCGACACGCACGGCGACCTGCACCTCGATCACGTGTACGTGTTCCCCGATCGGGACCCTCCGGACGACCTCGTCATCATCGACTGCATCGAGTTCAACGAGCGCTTCCGATACGCGGACCCGGTGGCGGACGTGGCGTTCCTCGAGATGGACCTCCGTTACCACGGTCGCGAGGACCTCGCCCGGGTGCTCGCGGACGCCTACTTCGAGGCCGCCGACGACCCGGAGGGCCGGACGCTCCTGCCGTTCTACGGCGCCTACCGGGCCGCCGTGCGCGCCAAGGTCTCGGGGATGCGGGCGGCCGAGAAGGAGGTGCCGGACACGGAGCGCGCCGCGGACGTGGAGAGCGAGCGGGCGCACTGGCTCCTGGCCCTCGGCCTCCTCGAGCCGCCCGTCAGACGTCCCGGTCTGGTGCTGATCGGCGGGCTGCCGGGCACCGGCAAGTCCACGCTCGCCGGCTCGCTCGCCGAGCGGGCGGGGTTCGAGGTGCTCTCCTCCGACGTGACGCGCAAGGAGCTCGCCGGTCTGTCCGCGGACGCGTCGGCGGCCGATGCGTTCGGGGCCGGCGTCTACGCGCCGGAGTGGAACGACCGCACGTACCGCGAGCTCCTCGAGCGCGCCCGGGACCGACTGCTGCGCGGCGAGCGGGTGATCGTCGACGCGAGCTTCCGCGAGGACGGGCGCCGGAAGGCGTTTCTCGACCTGGCGACCCGCTACCGCGTCCCCGCCCGCTTCCTTGTGCTCGAGGCGCCGGTCGAGCGCGTGCGACGCCGGATCGAGCGCCGTCTGGCGGGCCCGTCCGACGCGGACGTCGACATCTACGAGGCCGCCCGGGCGCGCTGGGAGCCCCCGTCCGCCGCCACGGCCCCCGCGATGCGCCACGTCGACACGGGCCAGTCGCACGCCTGGTCGATCGAGCAGAGCGTCGTCCACCTCGAGGAGGCCGGCCTCCTGTAGGAGGCTGCCGGGGGGCGCGGCGGGGCGGCCCCGATCCGCCGCCTCCGGGGTGGACCCGAGGTCAGCCGTCGCTCCCCCCCGCGACGAGGACGATCTTCCCGAGGTTGTCGCGCGCGTGCAGGCGGACGTGCGCCGCGACCGCTCCGTCGCGATCGAGCGGGAAGGTGCGGTCGAGCACGGGGCGCAGCTCGCCGTTCACCACACGCTCGTAGATGCGCTCGAGCCCCGGGGCGAGCACGGGGTGCGCCTTGTCTCCGAGATGGAGGAGGTGAACCCCGAAGATCCCCTGGTTGGGCTCCGTGAGCTGCGCGGGGTGGAAGCGAGGCGTTCGAAACCAGGCGAGGGCGGCCCTGAGCCAGTTCCGGCGCCGTCCGGGGAGGGCCTGGCTCATCCCGTAGAACACGAGCCGGCCGAGGGGGGCGAGCAGCCGCCGGCAGGCGACGGTGGCCGACCCGCCCACGGGATCGAGGGCCACGTCGAGCCCGCGGGGGCCGAAATGGCGCCGCACCTCGGGCTCCCAGTCGCCGCGCGAGTCGAAGCACGCTTCGGCCCCCAGCTCGTCGGTCACGAAGGTGCGCTTCGCGGGCGTCCCGGCCGTCCCCACGACGCGCAGCCCCGCGCCGACCGCGAGCTGGATGGCCGCCGTCCCGACGCCGCCGGCCGCGCCGAGCACCAACGTCCGCTCGCCCTCCCGGGCGCGGGCGGCCTCGAACAGGCACACCCAGGCCGTGAGGAACGCCACCGGGACGGCCGCCGCCTCGGCCGGCGACAGCGATGGGGGGCGCCGGAAGAGCTGTGGCGTCGGGACGATCACGTCGCGCGCGTAGCCGCCGATCTCGAGCAGGGCGACCGCGGGGTCCCCCGGCGCCCAACCGGTGACATCGGGGCCCACTTCGACGACCGTCCCCGCCACCTCGAAGCCGGGGCTGAACGGGCGCGGCGGCACCGTCCCGTACAGGCCCACGCGCATCATGAGGTCCGCGAAGTTCACGCCGCTCGCCTCGACGCGCAGGTGGACCTCGCCGGGCCCGGGCACGCCGAGCGGAATGTCCCGCTGCACCAGCACCTCGGGAGGCCCGAGGCGCTCGATGCGGATCGCGCGGGTCGTGCGGCCGTCCGTCGTCACGACGCGCGCACGTGCGGCACGAGCATGGGGTGGCGCGCGAGGCGAGCGTGAGCGCGAAGCTCGTGGGCGGAGGGCGCGGCGAGAACGGTCATCCCGGAGGCTAGCCGGAAGCCCCCGGGTTCGAAACCGTGCCCCGGGGAGGCGTCCGGCGCTCACGGACGTTTCTTGCCGCCCGCCGGCCGCGGGCACACCTTCCACCACCGAGACCATCCCCCAAGGCGCGCATGTCTCGCTTACACGCCATCCTGACCGAGCTCAAGCGGCGCAAGGTGTATCGCGTGTCCGCCTGGTACGCGGCGGCGGTGTTCGGTCTCGTGCAGGTGGCGGACGCCGTCATCCCGGCCCTGAATCTCCCCGAATGGACGCTCACGGCGCTCGTGGTCGCGGGGGTGGCGGGATTCCCGGTCGCGATCCTGCTCTCGTGGCTGTTCGATCTCACCCCGGAGGGCATCCGGCGCTCCGGCCCCTTCGATCCGGCGAGCGGCTCGGGCACGCCGGAGAGCGTCGCGGCCCCGATCGCGCTGCTCTCGTTCAGCCTCCTCCTGGTCGTGGCCACCGGCTGGTGGCTGGTGCGGAGCCGCGCCGACGGCCGGCCGGTCGAGACGACCGAGGCCGATCGGACGCTCGCGATCCTGCCGTTCGAGGCCCGCGACGGCCCCGGGAAGGAGGCGTACTTCACCGAGGGCCTGCACGACGAGGTGGTGGCGCGCGTGGGCAAGCTGGGCGACATCCGGGTGATCTCGCGCGCCTCGGTGATGGAGTTCGCCGACCGGGGGAGCTCTCCGGAGGAGATCGCCCGCGGGCTCAACGTGCGTTTCCTGCTGCGTGGCGGCGTATCGCGTCCCGCCGGGGACGTCGTCATGGACGTGGAGCTGTTCGACACCGCGACCGGGCACCGCGTGTGGAGCGACACGTACCGGCGGCCGGCGGAGGAGCTGAGCGCCATCGAGGCCGATGTGGCCCTCGGGACCGCCCGCGTGCTGAGCGCGAGGGTCTCTCCCCGGGAATCGGAGTCCATCGAACGGGCGCCGACCGACAGCCCGGAGGCGATGGACTACCTGCTCCGCGGCCACGCCTACATGCGGTCCGCGTACGATGAGGAGGTCACCGACCGTCGCTGGCAGCTCGCCCTGGCGATGTACGACTCGGCGACCATCGTGGACCCGGAGTTCGCGCTCGCCTACACGCACCTCGCGTGGACGCACCTGCGGTACTTCTGGTTCGGGTTCGACCGCGGCGAGGAGCGGCTGGCGCTCGCCAAGCAGGCGCTCGACCGGGCGATGACGCTCGACCCGTCCCTGCCCGAGACGCGCCACGTGCTGGGCAACTACTACTACTGGGGTCTCCGGGACTACACGCAGGCGCTGTTCAACTACGAGGACGCGCGAGAGGAGCTGCCCAACGACGCGGAGCTGGTCGCCTCGATCGGGTTCGTCAAGCGCCGCCAGGGAAGATTCGCGGAGGCCGTCGAGGACCAGATCGACGGATTCGAGCTCGACCCCCGAAACCCGATCTACGCCCGCAACATCGCGCAGACCTACCGGGCCATGCGCCGGTTCGAGGACGCCCTCCAGTATCTCGAGACCGCCATCGCGCTGACCACGAACTCCTCGGGCGTCCAGTCGAAGGCGGAGATCCAGATCGCCGGGGCCGGGGACCTCGAGGCGGCCCGCGCGACGCTGAACGCGGCCGAAGGGCTCGTCACCCCCGGACGAATGGCCGGCGCGTGGTTCTGGCTCCACCTGTACGCGCGCGAGTACGACCAGGCGCTGGCGGCGCTGGCGCGCTCGCCCGAGGACCGCATCATGGAGCCGTTCGAGGACTCGCCGCAGTACCAGGTGTACCCGCGCGCCCTCCTCAGGGGCACGGTGCTCGAGCTCGAGGGCGACGTGGACGGGGCGCGCGCCCTGTATGCCACCGCGCTCCGACAGCTCGAGGACGAGGGCGGCGCCGCGAGCGAGGACTCGCGGGTGCTGAAGGCGGTGGGGCTCACGCTCGCGGCCCTGGGTCGCGAGGACGAGGCCATCGCGGTGGGGGAGAAGCTGGTAGAGATCCTCCCGATCTCGGAAGACGCGCTGTGGGGACCGGGCCAGCTCGAGTACCAGGCCCGCATCTACGCGCGGCTCGGCCGCACGAGGGAGGCGGTGGACCTTCTCGGCCGCCTGCTCGACATGGAGTACTACCCCTCGATCACGCCCGCCCTGCTGCGACTGGATCCGGCCTGGGATCGAGTGCGCGGCGATCCGGCGTTCGAGCGCCTGGCCGAGGGGGCGCGGACCGGGGGCTGAGCGTCGAGCCGCCATCCGTCGAGCCGTCGATCGGGGGCCGGGAGGCGTCCGGCGGCCGTCGGCTCCAGAACGGTCGCGCCGGCCAGCGGCGCTCCGCCCCGTAGCGGCGGTCCCGCTCGGCCAGGTAGCGCGCGAACGACCGCCGCACGGACCGGACGTACGTCGGCATCGCCGTCCGGTCCCCCTCGAGTGCAGCGGCCACCGCCCGTGCGGCGCGCCACCCCGTGTCGAGCGCGTACGTAATCCCGTTCCCGCACAACGGATCGTGCGCGGCCGCCGCGTCCCCCGCCGAACACCAGCCCGACCCGACGAGCGGCTCGAGGAGCTCGCTGCGCGCGCTCCACGTCCGCGGCGCGCCATCGAGCCGCGAGCCGGCGAGACGCGCGGCCGTGTGCGGGGCCCCGTCCGGTCGCCCGTGCCGGAGGGGCCACGGGCCGCGCGCCATATCGGCATCCGTGAGCCAAGCGGCCGCCAGCCGGCCATCCGGCGTGCCCGTGGTGAACCACCACCCGTCGGGCGCGCTCTCGACCAGCGGGTCCACGCTGCCGCCCGACGCGCCCGGGACGAGGAGGGCGGAGACCGCCACCAGGCGATCGAACGGCCGCGCCCGGCCGCCCACGGCGCGCGCCCACACGCGGGCCCGCCCGGACGCATCGACGACGTGGCCCGCCCGCACCTCGACCGTCCGCCCCCGGCAGTCCCGCAGCGGGATGCGCCACCCGAGCCGGCCGAGCGGACGGATCCCGGCGCGTTCGGGGCGCACGTCCGACAGGAGCCGGGCCCCGCCCTCGATGGCGCGCGCCCGGAGGGCGCGCTCGAGGGCGGCCCGATCGACGCGCCACCCGCGGCCATAGGGCAGACGGATGAGGTCGAGCACCTCGACGTGCGGGCCTCCCCAGGCGGAGCGGAAGCTCCAGCACGGCGCGTGCTCGCGCTCCAGCTCCGCCACCCCGAGCCGCTCGAGCGCCCGTTGGGCGAGCGGGGGAAGCGTCTCGCCGGGCGGCGCCCGCGTCGGGCCGCCCCGCTCGACGAGCACGACCGAGCGCCCACGGGTCGCCAGACCGATGGCCGCGGCGCAGCCGGCGGGCCCGGCGCCCACCACCAGCACGTCGGCCCGGACGGCTCCGTGGCTCACCTCAGGTGACGCGGGTTCGCGTGCGGGAGCTTCCCGGCGCCCTCGAGGAGGGCGGGTGCCGGCGTGCGGGCATCGAGCGCCGGGTCGCGGTCGGTCTCGACCCACACGAGGGGCGGGAGGTCGCGGTCGGGGTCGCCCGGGCGCGGGGCGATCACCCCGTACAGATACCACTCGGTCACGAATCGGTTGATGACCACCGTATAGGGGTCGGACTCGCCGAGCGTCTTCTGGACCATGGGTCGGAGCCACTTGCGGCGCGTCAGGAACGCAGTGTCTCCCCCGTCGGCGCCCAGCGCCTCCCGGTACATCTCCCACGGGAGGACATCGTTGGGGACGCGAACGGGCCAGAACGTCGGCAGGTACTCGTCGACGTCGGGCTCGTAGGCGGACAGGCAGCTCGAGGTGTCCGTCTGCCATGGGACGGCCATCCAGCGCGTCAGCGACCCGGGCCCGCTCGCGTACAGGGGTCCGCGCGGGTGGAGGGCCGTGCTCGACGTGAGCGTGTCTCCCCAGTCGGGCTCGGGACCCTCGCGACGACGGAGCCGGAATGGTCGCTCGTACATGAGCGCGTGGCGCATCGGCCACGTGATCTCGCACCCCGGGTGGAAGGGCCCGCCGAGGCAGTTCTCGAGCGCCGCGCGGTCGAGCGCCGCCGGGCGCTGGCCGAGCGGGATCGAGGCCGGATCGGGATCCGGTATCGCGTCGTAGGGGCCGGAGAGCTCCTCTTCGGTCATGTCGGGCTCGAAGTCACCCGCGGCCCAGCGACGCAGGCGCTCGTGCTGCCGGGCGGTCACGGCGAGCCACTGGCGCGGGTCCTTGGCCGGCACGTCCATCCCATCGCCGTACAGGGGAGGCAGCGCGTCGTACTCCATGCTCCGGTAGACAGGGTGGCGGAAGCGCCGGAACACCTGGAAGCGCAGGTCGCCGTGCCGGGGCGAAGGGTCCGCCAGCCGGCGCAGCATGGCCGGCCGCATGAAGTCCGATGCGGCCCCCCAGCCGAACTCGCGCGCCATCCCGAAGTTCACCCACTGGTGCTCGACGTGGCTGGCCAGGATGGGGAAGATGTCGTGCCTGAAGGAGACCGTCCCGGGGGCCACGCCCGGGGCCAGCCTCGCGCCCGCCTCCTCGACGATGGCGTGCATGGTGACGATCGAGCGCAGCCCGGGGGTGAAGTCGGGGGGCGCGCACACGAGCCACGCGCCCTCGGCCCGCCACTTCCGGCCACCGTACGTCACCACCGCCTCCACGGGGCCGTCGGACACGTCGTCGTGCCACCCGTCGTTGTTGCCGAACGTGTAGGCCGGCGCGTGCGGCGCGGCGCTCCCCGAGCGCCCGAATCCTCCCAGCACGAGCAGCCGCCCGGCGTCGTCCGTGCGCAGCTCGCCCAGCGGCACGGGCACGCCGCAGAACGTCCCGCTGTCGAACGCGTACTCGGGCTCGCCTCCCCCCGCGTTCGTGCCGGCGCCGGCGATGCTGCGCGGCCCCGGGTCGATCACCAGCCCATCGCGGTCATCGCCCTTCACGCCGGCGTTCCGGCGCGGACAGGCCAGCGGCGCGGGGGTGGGGCCCGCCACGGTGGGCTCCTTGACGCCCTTCGCCTCGGGGATGTCGAGCGCGAGCTGGAACCGATACCACGCCGCCTTCGCGTTGGCGAGGTGGACGGTCCACTCGACCCGCGCCACCTCCTCGGTCACCTCGAGGACCGGCCGTCCATCCCGGTCCAGGCCGAACACGCGGAAGCGGGCGGCCTGACGGAGGATGCGGCCCTCGGAGTCCTTGAACGACATGTCGGTGGAGGGACGCCAGTGCGGCACCTCGGGACCGATGAAGAAACCGTCGGGGCTGTTCCCGACACGCGCGACGCCGATGGCCGGGTGGATGACGAAGCGTACGATGTCGTCTGGCATGGCCTCACCCCAGGACGGGATTGGGTCGGATATCGTTCAGATCGACGGGGCTCGGCGGCGCCCGACGGCCGATGGCCACCGCGTACACCACCGTCTCGGTGAGCCGGCGGGCACCCAGCAGCCGCTCGACGGCCGCGTCATCGAGGGCGCAGGTGGGGACGGAGGCGAGGCCGCGCTCGGTGGCCGCCAGCAGCATGTTCTGGGCGATGTGTCCGGCCTCGAGGAGCACGACGCGGTACGCGGTGGGGAACGCGTACTTGCGCATGGTGCGCCTCAGGTGGGCGACCAGCAGGACGAGGGCGGCCGCGCCGTCCATCCAGGTCTGCCCTCCGAGGAGGTCGTGGAACGCCGGGATCGGGTCCCAGCTCACCCGGCCGAGCGAGTTCTCGGCGCCCGAGTAGTGGTACACGCCCCGCGGGAGATCCTCGACGTGCCGGGCGATCACGTACCCCTCGTACGGATTCCGACCCCCGCCGGAGGGGGTCATCTTGATCGGGAGGTCGTGCGGTTCGAACGGGACGCGCGCGAACCCCGTGATGCCGAGGCCCGCGAACAGGCAATCCCGCAGCTCGCGGAGCGCGATCGGCGCGCCCTCGTCGAAGCCGCGATAGCTGCGCCGTCTCCTCATGAGCTCGAGCAGTCGATCGCTCCCGTTCGGGGACGGCAGGTCGATGGCCGGCTGGAGCGCCGCGTTGGAGAGGTGGAGCTCGACGGGGGCCGACTCCGCCATGCGCCTCGAGAGGAACTCCGGGACCACCTCCGGCGGCATGTAGGGCTGGTCCTTGCTCCCGAAGTGGTACAGCCCGGTGACGAGCCCCCACTCCCAGTCGCGCTCGTACTCGGCGTCGCGCGCGGCGGCCGGAGAGCCGGCCGCGATGAGGATCCCGGCGGCCAGCAGGGCCTCGAGCTCGGCATCGAGGAAGGCGTCGAGCCCGCCGCTCGGCGGCCCGGGCTCGAGCAGCCGGCCGACCCCCTCCTTGAGCGCCCCGGCGTGACACCAGTCGCCGGCGTTCGCGAGCAGGGCCACGGCGGTCGGGGAGAGCGCCGCCGTGCTCCGTGCCAGGAAGTCGTACGCGACGAGCCCGGGGCCTTCGAACGCGAGCACGACCGTCCGGGAGCGCCGGACGGTGAGCCCGGGGTCGATCATCCCCCGGTGTGTCCCGGCGCGTCGGCGTGGAAGGTGTGGCCCTCGGTCTGCGGCGCGGAGGCGTGCCATTGCGCGGCGTTGCCGCTGAACGTGTGGCCCATCGCGGCCGGCTGGAACGTGTGGCCCATCGCGGTCGGCTGGAAGGTGTGGCCCATCGCGGCCGGCTGGAACGTGTGGCCCATCGCGGTCGGCTGGAAGGTGTGGCCCATCGCGGCCGGCTGGAACGTGTGGCCCATGGCGGTCGGCTG
>Ga0307444_1000156_pt1 | contig 35931 bp, 28 predicted proteins | sample SalMarSW160340MG_FD_202145 | JGI IMG/M metagenome (GOLD analysis project Ga0307444, IMG submission 202145) | Salt marsh sediment microbial communities from the Plum Island Ecosystem LTER, Massachusetts, United States - SW1603-40 | ecosystem: Environmental > Aquatic > Marine > Intertidal zone >...
ACCTGCTCGCCCCGCCGTACCTCTACCTGATGCTGCGCAGCGGCCGCCTTCGACTCGGCCCACGGACGGCTCTCGCGATCGTCCTCGGCGGCTGCTTCCTGTGGGAGTGGCTGCAGCGCTACGATCTGTCGAGCACACCCCTGGCGATCACGCGCGGCGCGTTCGATCCCTACGACCTGCTGGCGTACGCCGCGGGTCTGCTCGCCTGCCACGCGGTGGACCTTGGTTGGCTCCGCCCGCGCGGGCTCCTGCCCGAACCGGGGAACGCGAGAGTGCGGGGGTGACGCCCGGCCGCGCCACGCGGCCCACACGAGCCGGCGGGGCGCGTCGCGAAGGGACGATGCGTCAAGCGGAATCATGCCGGAGGCCGAGGGCGGCCTGGAGGGGTCTCGCGCGCGTCATCGCCGGAGGGGGTCGGACCGGCTACGTCACCTCGCGCAGACGTCCCGACGCGACGTCGTACACGAAGCCGCGCACGGCGTCCGCGTGCGGGAGGAAGGGGCTCGCTTCGATCCGGGCGATCGAGGCTCGAAGGCTCTCTTCGAGGTCCTCGAAGGAGCCCATGGCGAACGCCGGCCTCACGCCCGCGTCCTCGTGGATCTCGTCCTTCAGCTCCGTATCGGTGAACTTGAGCATGCCGCAGTCCGTATGGTGGACAAGCATGATCTCGCGGGTGCCGAGGAGGCGCTGGGAGATGGTGAGCGACCGGATCACATCGTCGGTCACCACTCCGCCCGCGTTCCTGATCACGTGCGCATCCCCCGCTTGGAGCCCGAGCAGCGCCGCCGCGTCGATGCGCGCGTCCATGCACGCCACGATCGCGACCCTGCGCGCCGGGGCAACGGGCAGGTCGCCGTTCGAGAAACGTTCGGCGTACCGGGCGTTGTTCTCCAGGAGGGAATCGATCGCGCTCATTCGGGTCGGCCTCGTCGCTCGCCTCGGACCCACTCGATCTCGTGCTGACGCCGAGGCACCCTGCTGCACGCGACGACGCACACGGCCCCGGCATGGTGCGCGACGTCCATTCTCGTCGCAAGGAATCCCCGTCGCCGGGAGGCCCGAAGACCGACCTGAGGATCGAGGCGCGGGCCCGACGCGCCCGATCCCGCGCGCGCCGCTATCGCACCCGTCCGCTCTTGTTGCGCATGTAGTCGAGCAGCAGGTACTGGCCCAGCGTCATCGGGGTCGTGAAATAGGCCTTCCCGCGGCAGATCTCGGTCACCTTGCGGACGAAGCCGACGAGGAGCGGGTCGCGCGCCAGCATGAACGTGTTGATCGCGATCCCCTCCCGGCGGCAGGCGGCCACCTCCCTGAACGCGTCGGCGAGCACCTGCCGGTCGAGCCCCATCGAGTTCGTGTAGATGCGCCCGTCGGGGAGCGTCATGGCGCTCGGCTTGCCATCGGTGATCATGATGACCTGCTGCATGTCCTTGCGCTCACCCCGGAGCAGCCGGCGCGCGAGCCGGAGCCCCGCGGCCGTGTTCGTGTGGTACGGACCGACCTGGGCCTTCGCGAGCTCGGCGAGCGGGATCTCCTCGGCCGAGTCGTGGAACAGCACGCAGCGCAGGCTGTCCCCGGGGAACTGCACCCGCAGCAGGTGCGCGAGCGCCAGCGCGACCTTCTTGGCCGGCGTGAAGCGGTCCTCGCCGTACAGGATCATCGAGTGGCTGCAGTCCAGCATGAGCACCGTGGCGCACGTCGAGCGGTGCGGGGATTGGTGCACCATGAGGTCGGAATGTCTGAGGTCGAGCGGGAACTCGAGCCCGGAGCGCGCGATCGCGTTGAGCAGCGTGGCCGGCGCGTCGAGGTTGAGGGTATCACCGAAGCGGTACGGCCGGGACTCGGCCTCCGCCTCGACTCCGGTGGCGAGCGCCGCCGTCTCGTGCGCTCCCGCGACACCGGCGCCGCGCGGCCCGAGCAGATCGCGCAGCGCCCGATAGCTCAGGAAGTCGAGCCCCTTCTCGGTGAGCTCGAACTTGACCGAGCGCGCCGCGGCCTGACCCACGCTCCCGGGGCCCGACACCGGCTGGTGGAGGTCGTCGGCGGTCCCCGACCCGCTTTCGGCGCGCAGGAATCCCTGATCGATCAGCGCCTGGACGATGTCGTCGAGGAGGTCGGAGATCTCGGCGAGCACCTCGGGGTCGGCATCCTCGCCGGCGCGGAGGGCCTCGATCATCTCGGGGGTGAGCTTGCCGCTCTCGAACAGCTCCTTGAGGATGGCGTCCCGGAGCGCATCCATCGTGTCGCGCTCGTCGCCGAACTCGTCCCACGGGTTCCAGCCGTGGCCCCCCGCGAAGCCGCTCTGGAGCAGAAAGTCCGACAGGCTGTCGAGCAGATCCTGCAGGTTGAGCGCGTCGAGCAGGCTCCCCTTGAACTGCTCGTACGTGACGTAGCGCATGGTCGTCCGCCGTCCGCTCAGACCAGAGGCTCGTCGAAGCTCGGTCCATCGAATCCGGGCCCCATCGACCCGTGCCCCGGGCGACGCCGTGACCGGCGCCGGACGTACCCGCCGCCCTCGGTGCGGCTGATGCGACGCTTCGCATGGAGCCCCTCAAGCACCAGCTCGCAGGCGGCGACGCGCTCCGCGTCGGTCGAAGTGTCATCCACCAGCGGCGAGGCCGCGACGATTTCCAGCAGGCCGGTCACCCGTGAGAACCCCTGGAGGAGCAAGTCGTCCTGGGCGGTCTCGGACACCTTGAGGGCGCCCCCCTCGTCGAAGTAGCGGATGACGGGCTCGGCATCCTCCTCCTCGAAGTACTCGTCGAACGTCTCGGCGCACGCACGCGCGATCAGGTCGCGCGCTACCTGATCGGCGCCCTGGAGCTCCCCCTCGTACTCGAGCTCGATCTTGCCCGTGATCGACGGCAGAGCCGCGTAGATGTCGGACAGGCGCACGGTAGCGGCTCCGTTGTCGGAGCTGAGCGAGCGGCGCTCGGCGTTCGAGATCGCGTTCTCGAGCACCGTGATCGGCATGCGCTGGCTCACGCCGGAACGCTGATCGACGCGCTTGTCCTCGCGGGCCGCGAACGCGACCCGTTCGATGAGCTCCGACACGAACAGCGGGCGCCGGACCGCGAGCCCGCGGTCGAGCCATGCCTCCTGCTCGGTGATCGACACGCCCGCGTCCACCTGCCGCGGGTAGTGCGTCATGACCTCGGAACCGATCCGGTCCTTGAGCGGCGTGATGATCTTCCCGCGCGCCGTGTAGTCCTCCGGGTTGGCCGAGAACACGAGCAGCACGTCGAGTGGCAGTCGCACCGGAAAGCCCTTGATCTGGACGTCGCCCTCCTGCATCACGTTGAACAGCGCCACCTGGATCTTGCCCGACAGGTCCGGGAGCTCGTTGATCGCGAAGATCCCCCGGTTCGCGCGCGGCAGCAGGCCGAAGTGGATCGTGAGCTCGTCGGACAGAAGATGGCCCCCGCGGGCCGCTCGGATCGGGTCGAGGTCCCCGATGATGTCGGCGATCGTCACGTCGGGGGTGGCGAGCTTCTCCACGTAGCGCCTGTCGCGGTCCACCCAGTCGATGGGTGCGTCGTCCCCGTGCTCCTCCACGAGCTGTCGCCCCTGGCGGCTGATCGGCCGCAGCGGATCGTCGTTCACCTCCGAGCCGGCGAGGATGGGGAGGTGCTCGTCGAGGAGGCTCGTGAGGCCCCGCAGGATGCGGCTCTTGGCCTGTCCGCGGAGGCCGAGGAGGATGAAGTGGTGCCGCGACAGGACGGCGTTCACGATCTGCGGGACCACTGTGTCCTCATAGCCGATGATCCCCGGAAAGAGCTCCTCGCCCGCCCGCAGCCGCCGGATCAGCGCGTCGCGAAGCTCGTCCTTGACCGACCTCGAGCGGTAACCGCTCGCCTTGAGGGCGCCGAGAGTGCCGGGACGTTCCAAGAAGCCTCCGAATCGATGCTCGCGGTGGCGGCCGGATCGACCGCGGAGCCTGTACCCTGTGGCCGCTGCGCCCCCCGCGCCAGCGAGCGGGACCAACCGGCGGACGGTGCGCGCCCCGTGCCGGCGGGCGCGTCCGCGGGGATCCATACTACCGGTCCCCACCCCCGTCGTTCCGTCCGGTGTCCGCGGCGCCGCCCGATTGTCGCCGCGGAGGACCGGGCCTATCGTGTGCGCCTGTCGGGGCGGTCCGCCGGCCGCCGGGCGATGGAGTTCGCCGTCGAGAGACTCGCGGACCCTTCGGTGGAAGGTGCGGCGCATGGTTCTCCTCTATCTGTATATCGCGCTCGGCGGCGCGCTCGGCGCCGTCGGGCGATACGCCCTCGCGGGGTGGGTCCACTCCGCGTTCGGGACGCAGTTTCCATGGGGCACGCTCGCCGTCAACGTGATCGGGTCCGCGGCGCTCGGTTTCGCGCTCGGGCTGCTGCGCGACGTACCGGCCTCCGTCGAAGCCCGGGCCTTCCTGACGATCGGCTTCCTGGGCGCGTTCACCACGTTCAGCACGTTCTCCTTCGAGGCGGTCGCCCTGCTCCGCGACGGGGAGTGGGGGCCGGCGGCCCTCTACGTCGGCGGGAGTGTCGGGGCCGGACTCCTGTTCATGGCGCTCGGACTCGTGATCGCCCAGATGGCGCTGGAGGTGCTGAGATGACCGGAGAGCGGCAGTTCGAGGGCGAGCGCACGCTGATGCGCATATTCATCGGCGAGTCGGATCACTACGAAGGGCGGCCCCTGTACGAGCGGCTGGTGGAGCTGTTCCGCAGGCGCGGGTTCGCAGGCGCCACCGTGGTGCGCGGGATCGCGGGATTCGGCGCGACCGCGGTCGTCCACACGGCCAAGATCCTCCGGCTGTCGATGGACCTGCCGATCATCGTGGAGGTGGTCGACAGCGAGGAGAGGATCCGCGAAGTGCTGCCGGAGCTCGACGAGATGATCGAGGGCGGGCTGGTGACCATGGAAAAGGCGCACGTCGTCGTCTATCGCCCGCACGGGAAGTCCCGCGGGGGCTAGGGGATCGTTCCGAATGCGGACCGCGCTCACGGGGAGTCTCCCCCGGCTTGCTCGACCGGCTAGAACGCCACGCCGATGATGCGGATGATCCACCCGATGGTGAACAGGATCATCGGGAGGACGAGCGTCAGACCGACCGAGAACACGAGGCCGTTCCTGAACAGCGTGGGTCCGGCGGGGAGCACGCGGCGTCCCCACAGGCGGTCGAGCGCGATCTCCGTCGCCGGTCCAAGCGAGTAGCACACGTTGGCGAGCAGTCCGTAGATGAGGACGCCTACCCACGGGAAGACGCGGATGCCCGGCGGTTGTGGGGGGAGGACGGAGAAGATGGTGGCCGCACCGAGCGTGAGGAGCCCCGAGCCGCCCACGATCAGGTTGAACGGCAGCCGGCGACGCTCCCACCAGCGGACGATCGCGCCCGGCCGACGCTCGGCCGGCTCGGGATACAGGAGATCACCGACCGCGGTCCCGCCGATGGGAACCGGGAACCGGGGATCCTGGCCGCTCATCGTCTCACCTCGCTCCTGTCGATACCGCGTTCGTGTCGGTCCGGCATCCGGCTGATACCGATCCAGCGGGCTCGAGGGTCCCCGACGCGAGGACGTCCACGCCTCAGCCTCCGGGGGCGGAGGCCCAGCGCAGATCGCCGCCGGGATCGGCCGCCCGGAGCAGGAACGCCCACCCGCCGTCGAGATCGGCGACCTCGAGCAGGATCCGGTTCCACCCCGCCTCGAGACGGACCGGTACGGCGATCTCATCCGCCACCGAGACGTGCCGGCCCTGGCGTTCCGACACGCGCTCGCCGTTCACCCATAGGACGTGCGCGTCGTCGGCCCCGAGGAGGAGCGTCGCCTCGCGCCCGTCGGGCGAGTACAGAAACGCCCGGGCATACGCCGCCACCGCGTCGTTCGGCGTGAACAGGGGATTCAGGTGGACCCGGCCATCGGCGCCGGCGCGCGCGGTGCGCCAGCGGAGCGTCGTCCCGTCACGCCCGGGGTAGGTCGCGCCGGGCGATGGGTCCGTCTCGGGTCCGTAGACGCTGTCGACCGCCGGGCTCGCCTCGGTCCCCAGGATGCGCGGGTTGGGGAAGGGGCCCACCACCATCCAGTCGCGGGCCCACCGCGGGACGGGCTCGAGCAGCGCGGCGTCGACGGTCCGCCCGGAGCCCTCGACCTCGATTCGCACGGGTCCGGTCGCGGCGATCGTGTCCAGCGTGACGGCCGGCAGCCGGGTGCCACGCTCCTCCGCCTCGAGGGACACCGTGCGGGCCGGGCGGCCCGCGACCCGGAACGTGGCGCTCGCGCCGCCGGGTCCGCCGCGCGGGTACACCCGCACGGCGTAGCGGTCGGGCCGTGGCGGGTCGACGGTGACGGAGAATCGCCCCGGAGCGGAGGGATCGACCGTCACGGCGAGGGACTCGGCCGGAATCGCGGCTCTCGGGAGCGGGACCTCCTGGACGCGCCGTGCATCCGCGGGCGGGAGCGCAGCGAGCGGCGCGTGCGGCTCGGTCTGATACCAGTAGGCGACGGTGGCGTAGTCGGCCACGACCTCGTTCGCGTGGCCGTGCTCGAGCTCGATGCGGATCGAGTCGTGGAATGGGATGGGGTCGAAGATGTGCCAGCGGTAGGCGGCGATCCGAGCGCGCGCGTCGTCCTTCACGACCACGCCGTGCGTGGCGGCGGCGAAGGCGCCCTGGTCGAAGTACCAGCCCCCGTTGAAGTAGTCCTCCGTCCCCGTCCCCTGGCCCCGGAACTCGCCGTCCACGGTGAACATCTCGTCCCCCTCGAGATAGGACAGCCCCTCGTCCGGTGACTCGGCGTTGAGCGACAGCCCGACGAAGTGGCCGCTCCCGACGGCATCGAGCACGGTGTGCGGGAGCGGGCTCGAGGTGCGAGGGTCCCGGTGCCACCAGGCGTGGAAGGTCGCGAGCGGGCGAGGGAGCCGGTCCGGCTCGACCAGGTCGATGTTGTAGTAGAAGGCGTCGATCGGACGGCCGGTTCCGTTCCGGACGACGATGCGCGCGTGGGTCGAGAAGGGCATGGGCAGGTAGGAGTAGAAGCCGCCGCTCGACACGCCCATCGGGAGGGCGGTGTAGTGACGCCGGTCGAAGCCGTTCCCGAAGAAGTCGCCCAGCGGGACGAGGACGGAAGGGGCGGCCTCGCCGTCCCAGTACATCTCGAGGGCGATGCGGCGCAGGTAGTGCGGATCGCGGCTCGCCACCGTGAGCCACAGGCGGCGGATCACGCCGGGCCCGTCGCGATCGAGGAGCACGGCGCTGTCACCGGTCGGGATCTCGAGGCGGTCGCGATTGCCGCCCGTCGTGTCGTAGGAGGACACGTGGACGAAGCGGCCCGACGGCGGCTCCATCAGGGGATCGAACGAACCCCGGGGGGCGGCGGGCTCGCCCCCGCAGGCGGCGAACAGGAGGACGGCGGCGAGCGCCGCCGCGCCCCGTCTACCGGCGCGCACGAAATGCTTCAGGGCGCGGACGCCAGCCCTTCGGCCTTCAGCTGCTGCCGCAGGATCGGGTGGGTGTGCCAGATCCTCCACCCCATGGCGGCCACGGCGAGGAGGTTGGCGAGACCGATCTCCCATAGGGAGACGGACCCGAGGACCCACTGCCCGAATACGACCAGGGTCCCGAAGCTGATCGCTTCGAGGACGATCGCGCCGAGCAGCGCCATGTACGCGAACGACGGAAGGCGCTCGATCCCGCGGGCGATGCCCGCGAACAGGATCCCGAAGGCGGCGAAGGCCACCAGGTGCAGGACCGTATAGGCGGCCACCACGACCGGAGCGGTGGACACCTGCTCCGGGGCCGCCGCGCCGAGGAACACCACGGAGCCGAGCGCCGCCGGGGTCCGGAACGGCGATCCGAGCACGATGTCGATGAGGAAGAACCACACGGCTACCGCGATCGCGCCGATCAGCCCGACCTTGAGGCCTTCGGCGATGAGGGGGTGATGTCGCAGCACGGCCAGACCGAGCGGCCGCTCCTCCCCCTGGGCCCGGTGGAAGAACGACATGAAGAGCGCCCCGGCGAGCAGGTTCGCGCCCACCACGTGCGGCCACGGGAGCACCGTGAGAAGCTCGCGGTTGGTGATCAGGAGGCCGACGTAGTGGATCCCGTTCAGCACGCAGACGCCGAAGAACAGACCGAGCAGGATCCCGGGGGTGGTCCCGGTGGCGGCCAGCAGCCAGCCCGTCACGCCGCCCACGATGGCGAATACGCCGAAGTGCAGGAGCGTGTACAGGGTGACGTTCGCGGCGCTTCCCGCGTAGGCGCGATCGAACAGCGTCGCGCCCAGCTCCGCGGGCGTGTGCAGCGGGGTCCCGGCGAGGATGTCCGCGGCCAGGAACCACCCGGCCACGACCGCCCCCGCGAGGAGCCCCCCGACGACGCCGTTCACGACTCCCGACTGCTGCGTGGACTGCATGGGGCCTCCTTCCGCCTACGTGTCCGGACGCCCCCTCTCGCCCCTCCGCCGCGCGAGCCCGGACGGCAGGACGCGCGCCTGGCGGCGCACGCTCACCTGAGCGTGTCGCCGCGCTGCGAAAAAGTCCAGAGCCGTCAGCGTCTCACGTACCGCATCAGCCGCTGCGGGCCGACCTCGGCGCCGTAGATGTTGCCGAAGCGGTCGACTGCGACACCCTCGGCGGCGCTCGTCGACGTGTGGTCGGGGTCGGGCTCGGGGTCGGGAATGAACGCCGTCACCCACCCGTCCCGGGCGCTTCCGATGTAGATGCCGCGGCGCCAGCCGGGGTTCCGCTCGCTGTTGGACTCCGAATCCGCCGCGTACAGGGTGTCTTCGTCGTCGATGTACAGCCCACTCGGGCGCCCGAATTGTGTCCAGGTGGCGAGGTGGTTCCCGTCCTGGTCGAAGATCTGGATGCGGCTGTTGCCCCGGTCACCCACGAACAGGCGTCCCTGCGAGTCCATGGCGAGGGCGTGCGGGTCGCGGAACTCGCCGGCCTCCGACCCGGTGGAGCCCCACTCCATCAGGTAGCGGCCGTCCGCGTCGAACTTGACGATCCGGTTGTTGCCCCCGGCATCGTGCCCATCGGCCACGAAGATGTCGCCGTCGGGCGCCACGAGGACGTCGGAGGGCTTCGTGAACGTGTCGAGTCCGGCACCGGCCACGCCCTTGCGGCCCAGGGTCATGAGGAGCTCCCCCTCCGGGCTGAACTTGTAGACCACGTGGCCCCAGCCTTCCGGAACGGGCGCGTACCCCACCGCATCCGCCACCCACACGTTCCCCTCGTCGTCCACGAACATCCCGTGCGGCCACGCGATGAGCCCCGCGCCGAAGCTGCGCACCACGTTCCCGTCCCGGTCCAACAGGAGGACCGGATCCACATCGCTGTCCACGCACAGGTTCGCGCCGCAGCGCTCGGCCACCCAGATGTGCTCCCCGTCCGAGGCCGGGTAGATGGCGCTGGTGGCCCCCCATGTCCGGCCGTCCGGAAGCTCGGCCCACCCCTCGATCGCCCGGTAGGGGTTCGGGGCGGTCATCTGCCCCTCCGCGCCGGCCGCCGTCGCGGCCAGCGGGACGACGGCCAGGAGCGCGGTCCGGAGACGGCGGCAGGAGGTCATCGCGGCTCCGCCGCGCCGCCGCCCGCGCCGTCGCCCGAGGCGTCGATCGCGAAGCAGTAGAACAGTCCGTTCCCGCCCGTCGCTCGGAGGTCCTCCTGACCGCAGCCGCGGGAGCCGTGCGCCGAGTTCCACGACGTGGGGCGCTCGCCGCCGCCCTGGCGGTCGTGGTGCCCGAGACGGGCGCTCCCATCGGACGCGTTCGAGGTCCAGTTGTCGCACGTGGTGTCGTCTCCCGGGGGGAACGCCCGACCGTCGAGCGTCGAGCCGGTCAGCATGTCGTGCATGTTCGGGTCGTCGCCACGCCCGTTCACGACATCGCCCTTCTCGGTGAGGATCGACTCCTTGGTCAGGTTGGCGTCCTCGCCGTGCAGCGCTTCGACGTCGGTGGCGATCAGCTCGCCGGCGTAGTTGTGCCACGGGCCGTCGCCGACGCGGTCGCGCGCGTCGACCCCCGGCTCTCCGTCCGCCGGCACGGTGCTCAGGTACGCGTGCCACGTGAGGTCGGTTATCCCCGCCTGCTCGGCGAGGAACTGGCAGTGGGCGTCGGCGCCGTCCAGGCCCCCCAGGTTCGCGCCGTTTCCCGGCCCCGCGCTGGTGACGAAGAACGTCATGTCGTCGGACTGCGCCCACGTCGGCGTCGCCGCCCCGAGGGCGAGACCCCCGGCGAGGCAGAGTCGGGCGGCCAGCGGGAAAACGCGGGGACGACCATCGGGGGCAGGGTTGTCTGTGTCGTGCATGCGAGCGCTCCTCTGGTCTGAAGGGGTGCGGTTCAACGTAACGCCTCGGCCGGCTCGCCGGCCGTCGCGACGGGCACCGGGTCGGGCGAGGAAGATGCGGAGCGCGCCGTGGCCCGCCCCGTGGCGCGGTCGGATCCGGCGGCCAGCCGTCGCACCCACCCGCGGAGCAGCCAGCCGGCCCCGCCGATGACGAGCACGAGGAGGAGGCCCCGCATGGCCGCCGCCAGCAGGGCGAGGTCCCAGGCGGGCCACCGGAATTCGTATCGCAGCAGGGTGGAGCCCCGTGCGGTCATCCAGTGCCATGCCGTGTGGGCCACGAAGGCGGACAGGATGATGGTCCCCATGCGCTCCGCGACCACACGCCGGAACAGGAGCTCGAGCAGCGGGATCATCATCGCCACCACGACCACCTGACCCAGCTCGACCCCGAGGTTGAACGAGAGCAGCGATGCGAGGAGGTGCGAGCCGGCGAACTGGAGGGTGTCGCGCAGCGCGAACGAGAATCCGAACCCGTGCACCAGCCCGAATCCGAACGCCAGCATCCAGCGTCGCTCCCGCCGGGCGCCGACGATGTTCTCGATCGCCATGTACACGATCGACAGCGCGATCAGCGTCTCGATGAGCGGCGGGAACCACAGGGCGCCCGGCGCGAGCCCGGACGCGGAGGCGATCAGCGTGATCGAGTGCGCCACGGTGAACGAGGTGATCACCGGCAGGAGGTCCCGCAGCCGTCTGACGGGGATCACGAGGCACAGGAGGAAGAGCAGGTGATCGAGCCCGTCGAGGATGTGGCGGAAGCCGAGCTCGACGAAGCGGAGTGCGGCCTGGTGCCAGCGCGGATCCAGCCGCACGAGCCCCGGATCGCCGGTGTACTGGAACGCGCGCTCCGCGCCGCCCGGCGGACGGAAGCGGAGCACCGTCACCGTGCGGAGTCCGAGGTGCGCGAGCGCGGGATCGATGGAGAAGCGGGCCGAGTCGGAGGCGATCCGATACTCGAACTCCACGTCGAGCATCACCTGCTCCCACACGATCCCGGTGTCGTCGGCGAGCGGGGGGCCGGTCACGTGGGCGCGGGCCGTCTCCCAGGAAGTGAACGACCGGTCCGAGGGGAGCGACAGCCGGATCGCGGATATCGAGGGGGCGTCGAGGGGCTCGCGACCTTCGTAGAAGCGCACGTAGTCGGCGATCCACGTGGTCGCGGCCGCCCGGAGCAGCGGACGGGCGCCCGGGATGTCGAGGTACCCGGCGCCGCGGAGCGGGAAATCGAAGTCCCTCATCGCCACGAGCGGGACGCGGACGAGGAACTCGAGGCGGTGCCCGCGCGGCCGCACGAACGCCAGGACCGTGACATCGGCGGGGATCTCGTGCACGACCGGCGCGCTCGCGCCCGCGCGGACGCTCCCGGGGCCCCGGGCACCCGGCGCCGCGAGGACGGGCGGCTCGACCCCGGCCGTCGCGGTCACGGCGCCCGCGAAGCCGGCACTGGCCGCCGCGACCAGCGTGGCGGCCGCGGTCACCCGCAGGGACCCGTGGCTCATGTACCCGACGCTCTCTCCGGTGGCTGTCGGCCCCGCCGCTGGACGGGCCCGGTTCACCCGTGTAGCCTGAGGTCGTCGAGCGTCCCTGACAAGCAGGGCGAGCCCGCCCCCGGCCCCAGGGGCCAGCGGTCGAGGGCTCGCGACCGGCCCCGGAGAGACACATGAAGCGCATGCGCCACTGGATCGCGGGCGGCACCTTCCTCCTCCTCATCGCCGGCCTCGCCTGGGGACAGGCTCGGCTCGGCCGTCTGGCGGCCGAGAGCGCGTCGGTGGAGGTGCCGCTGTTCGAGGTCGACCCGCTGTGGCCGAAGCCCCTCCCCAACCACTGGATCCTGGGCTCGACGATCGGCGTGGGCGTCGACTCGCACGACCACGTGTTCATCATCCACCGCGGTCTGTCCACCCTCGACGAGCGCACCGAGGCCGGGGCGGCCTCCGATCCCCCTACCGGCGAGTGCTGTCTTCCGGCCCCGCCGATCCTCGAGTTCGATCCCGACGGGAACCTGGTGAACGCCTGGGGCGGCCCCGGCGAGGGCTACGACTGGCCGTCCTCGAACCACGGGATCACGATCGACCCGATGGACAACGTGTGGATCGGGGGGAACGGCCGGGGCGACTCGCACATCCTCGAGTTCACGCACGACGGGCGCTTCCTGCTCCAGGTCGGCGAGGCGGGGATGGACCCCGACTCACGTTCGACCGAACACTTCGGCCGCGTGGCCAAGATCTCCTTCGACCCGTCCGGCGAGGAGGCGTACGTCGCCGACGGGTACGGCAACAAGCGCGTCGCCGTGCTCGACGCCGCCACCGGAGAGTTCAAGCGCTACTGGGGCGCGTACGGGAAGGAGCCCGACGACACGGATCTGGGGCCCTACGATCCCGACGCCCCGCTCGCGCAGCAGTTCCGGAACCCGGTGCATTGCGCGGAGCCGTCGAACGACGGTCTCGTGTACGTGTGCGACCGGGTGAACGACCGCATCCAGCTGTTCCGGATGGACGGGACGTTCGTGGACGAGGTGCGGATCGCGCCGCGCACCCTGGGCGACGGCTCGACGTGGGACATCGCCTTCTCGCGCGATCCGGAGCAGCGCTTCATGTTCGTGGCCGACGGCAAGAACATGAAGGTGTACGTGATGGATCGGCGCCGGCTCCAGATCCTCACGAGCTTCGGCGACGGCGGCCGCCAGCCCGGCCAGTTCTTCGCCGTGCACTCGATCGCCACCGACTCCGAGGGCAACATCTACACGACCGAGACCTACGAGGGGAAGCGCGTCCAGAAGTTCGTGTACCGGGGGATGGGGACGGTGACGGAGCGGGACCAGGGCGTCGTGTGGCCCGCAGGGGACTCGGGGGGCTGACCGAGGGAGGGCGCGACCCGGGCCGGCGTGGCGGGCGGCCGCCCCCCGCGCGGCCCCGGCCGACCCCGTTCGTCGAGCTCGTTCGCCGGGGGTCGGTCCTCAGTCCGCGCGTAGCACGCGGGCGGGGTCCAGACGCGCGACGCGCCGGGCCGCGAGCAGCGCCGCGCTCAGCCCCGTCGCCCCGAGAAGCGTGATGGCCACGCCGTAGGTGAAGGGGTCGAGGTGTGGGACATCGTACAGGAAGGGATCGAGCGCGCGGCTCATCACGAGGGCCACCCCGAGCCCGCCGGCCACGCCGGCGAACAGCGCCGGGGCCTCTCCTCGCACGACCTGACCGATCAGCCGTCCGGGCGCCGCACCGAGGGCCACCCGGATTCCCATCTCGCGGGTCCGGTGGACCAGCGTCCGCGAGGTGACGCCGAACGTCCCCACCGCTGCGAGCGTCGTGGCGAGCACGGCGAACAGGGCGAGCAGCATGGCGCGATAGCGCTGCGGCGCCGTCGCCTCGTCGAGCAGCGCCTGTACCTCCCGGAGGTTCTCGACGGGAAGCGAGCCGTCGATGTCCCATACGGTCTCCCGGATCTGCGGAGCCAGCCTCGCCGGCCGCACGTCGGTGCGCACGATCAGGGTGAGCCGCTCCCGCCTCTCGGCCTGGTGGAAGGGGGTGTAGAACGTGGGCTTCGGCTCGCCGACGAGGTCCTCGACGAGCACGTCGTCGACGACCCCGACGATCTCCCAGGTCCGGCGATCGCGCTCGATCCTGGCCCCGAGGGCGTCGCCATCGGGCCAGAAGCGTCGTTCCATCGTGCGGCTGATCACGACCGCTTCGGCGACCCCATCCCGGTCGGACTCGACGAAGGTCCGACCCCGGAGGAGCGGGATGCCCAGCGTCTCGAAGAAGCCGGGCAGCACGGTGCGGCGCAGCGCTTCCGGCTTCTTCTGCGACTCGGGTACCTCGCGCCCCACGATCTGGAAGCTCGAGCTCCCGCCCTGCCCGGAGAACGGGAGCGCCGACGCGCCGCTCACGGTCTCCACGCCTGGAATCGCCTCCAGGCGTTCGACGAGGGACGCGAAGAACGCGGAGCGCGCGGGGTTCGAAGCATAGGCATCGGGCGGCAGCGCGACGTCGAAGGAGAGGAGCGTTCCCGCGTCGAACCCCGGGTCGATGTCGAGCTCCGCCGCAAGGCTGCGCCCGAGGAGCCCGGCCCCGACGAGGAGCATGAGCGAGAGCGCGAATTGCGCGCCCACCAGCGTCCGCTGGAACCTGCGTCCCCCCGAGAGGAGACGTCCGGAGGCGCGTCGCAGCTGGCCGTCCAGGTCTCCCTTTCGCAGGAGCGCTCCCGGCGCGAGCCCGAACACGAGACTGGTGAGGATGCCGAGGGCCATGGAGAACCCCAGCACGCGCGGGTCGAGACCGACTCCGGCCGGGAGATGGAGATCGGCCGGCGCCGACGCGATTAGGAGGCCGACTCCGATCCGCGCCAGCGCGAGCCCGCCGAGGACGCCCAGCCCGCCGAGGACCAGGGCCTCGACCGCGAGCTGGCGAAGGATGCGCCATTTCCCGGCTCCGAGAGCCGTCCTCGTGGCGAGCTCGCCGCGCCGGGCCAGGATCCGCCCGAGGAACAGGGCCGCGACGTTCACACAGGCGAGGGTCATGAGGAGCCCGGCGGCCGCGAACACGAGGAGCAACGGCCCCCGCGTGTCGCGCACCTCCTCGTCGTGGCGCGGGACGACGCGGGCACCTCGTCGCCCCGGGTACCCCTCACCGCCGAGCAGACGCCCCGTCTCCTCCGCCACGGCCGGCGGGATCGCACCGCCGGCGAAGCGCGCGATGCCCTCGTAGCCGTGCGAGCCACGATCGAGCGAGTCGCCGTCGCTCCCGACCGGGATCCACACGTCGTACCCATCGTTTCCGGCCCCGATCCAGCGGAATCGGAAGCGCGGCGGCAGGACCCCGATGATCGTGAACGCCGTCCCGTCCAGTCGGATCGTGGAGCCCAGCACGTCGTTCCGGGCGCCGAAGCGGTCGCGCCACACCGAATGCCCGAGGATCGCGACGCGGGGCGCGCCCACACCCTCCTCGTTCGACGCGAACGTGCGGCCGAGGGCGGGCTCCATGCCGAGCAATGGGAAGAGCGTCGCCGAGGCGAGCCCCACGTCCAGACGGACCGGGGTCCCGGAGCCGGACACCGTCATCTGCCGCCACCCGTAGATGGCCACGGACTCGAAGGACTTCTGACCCTCGCGCCAGTCCAAGTACTCCGGATAGGAGAACGGAATCCTGTCCCAGTACGGGTCCAGCACCTCGTGGCCACGCCAGTCGGGGTAGGTGTTCCATACGGCGACGAGCTGTTCCGCGCGGGGGAAGGGCGGCAGGCGCAGCAGGACGCGATCCACCACCGTGAACACCGCCGTCGCCGCGCCGATCCCGACGGCGAGGGTGCCGACCACCAGCGCGGCATGCCCGGGGCTGCGCTGGAGACCACGCGCGGCGAACCGCACGTCCTGACCGAGGGTCGAGGCTCCCCGGGCGCCGCGGGGGCCGAGCCCCACGCGCCCACCGCCGGAGCCCGCGAGCGCGGCGCCGACCCGATGGCGGAGGGCCGCGGCGATCTCCGCCAGGTACCAGCGCCCCGCCGCCGCCCGACCGTCGGAGCGCCGGCGGACGGCGTACTCCTCCCGCAGGTCGCCGGCGATGTACTCGCGATCCGCGGGGGCGATGCATCGCGTGACCCACCGTTCGAGAGGCGGTCTCACGCCGATCGCCTCGCGTCGGGAAGCTCGACGCCGTCCCACATGCACTCGAGCCCATCCCGCGTGGAGCGGGCCGCATCGGCGCCGGCACCCGTCAGACGGAACACCTTCTTCCGACGTCCTCCGCGCTCGGGCGTGGGCGAGCTCAGGTGGTGCGCCAGGAGCCGCCGCTCCTCGAGCCGCGCGAGCGCCGCGTACACCGCCGCCACCGACACCGAGCGCGCCGCGTGGCGCTCGATCTCCTCCCGGATGGTGACGCCGTATGCATCGTCGTCGAGCCGCGCGACCGCGAGCAGCACGAGGTACTCGACGTCGTTGACGGCGTCGTCCATGCCGTTCCTCCCAGTGGTTGTTCGGCCCTCATCCCTCGCGGGTCGGAGGAAGTTGCCACCATTTAATTCTGATGTCAAGAAGAAATGTGTGCGCCCCGGCCCTCGGGTCAGGGGGACCGGAGACCCGCGGGAGCCGGCCTACCTGCGCCGGCGTCCCTTCCCGGAGTCGGAGCCGCTCATGAGCGCCTCGGGGTAGGGGAGGAAGAACGCCTGTCCGAGGAGATGGGGGCGCTCGAAGCCGAGCGCCCATGACCAAAGGAGCGCGGTGACCGCGCTCAGGGGGACGCGGCCCGCGCGATAGCGCTCCAGCTGGGCACGGTAGAAGCGCGTCTCGGAGGCGCCGACTTCGTCGGATACGTACCCCCACGCGTGCTCGATCACGTTGATCATGGATGTGTATCGCGGCGCCCGCGCGAGGGCCCGCGGGAGCGCGTTCCGATAGGCCGCCAGGACGACGGGAAACGGATCGCTTCCCGGGTTCGCCACGATTCGGCCCAGCTCCCGCATCGCCGTCTGGTGGTAGGCCATCAGGACGAGCTTGTACGTGTGCAACTCGACAAGCGCACGCATCGTCCCCCCTGTCCCGACCGACCGGAGCCGTGCCGACGCGAACACCCGGGTGGGGAAGTGCTCGCGGATCCGGTAGTTCCGGAGGCGCCGCTCCTCCTCGACCGTGACGTGCGGGAGTCGCTCGTGCACGGCGCCGGCGAACGATCCGCGGCCGTACGCGTGCACCGAAGCGTGACCTTCAACGATGGGTGATCCATGTTGTCCAATATCTGTCCATATATTTCGAGGGACAAATACTTGACATTCGGCAACCGTCCATGTATCCTATTGGACAACGCTGGAACAAATCGGATCCGGAGCGCCGGGCCACCCATCGAGGCGAGCGCGTCGCGGATGGATCCACCCGGGGCCACCCCCGGACCACACGAGAAAGGAAGCACCATAATGCGCAAGAGCTCACTGGCCACCGCGGTGGCCGTCACGGCGCTCGCCGGCACCGGCACCCTGTCGGGTCAGGCGACGGACGACATCGTCGACACGGCGGTCAAGGCCGGACAGTTCGAGACGCTCGTCGCGGCCGTCCAGGCCGCCGGGCTGGTCGACGTTCTGAAGGGCGACGGGCCGTTCACCGTGTTCGCGCCCACGGACGAGGCGTTCGCGAAGCTGCCGGAGGGCACGGTGGCCTCGCTGCTCGAGCCGGAGAACCGGGATCGTTTGATCGCGATCCTGACCTACCACGTGGTGCCGGGGCGCGTCGCAGCGGCCGACGTGGTGAAGCTGGACAGGGCCACGACCGTCCAGGGCGGCATGGTCCGCATCTCCGTCGACGACGGCGTCGTCAAGGTGGACGACGCCACCGTCGTGACGGGCGACATCGAGGCGTCGAACGGGATCATCCATGTGATCGATCGGGTGATCTTGCCCGAGGCGAGCTGAGACGGTGACATCGGATCGGACGTGGGGCGCGTGCGGCTGGAGTCCGCGCGCGTCCCGTGCCCGTCAACCCGACGAGGCCCCATGAACGACGGACGCGTCCTCGTGACTGGCGCGACCGGGTACGTGGGCGGCCGCCTCCTCCCCGAACTCGAGGCGGGCGCGCGACCGGTCCGCTGTCTCGCCCGCGACCCCGAGCGTCTCGAGGGGCGCGTGGCTCCTACGACCGAGCTCGCGCGCGGCGATCTCCTGGAGGCCGACTCGCTCGCCGAACCGCTGCGCGACGTGCACACGGCCTACTACCTCGTCCACCTGATGGGGGCCGGCGACGAGTTCGAGGAGCTCGACCGGCGCGCGGCGGCGAACTTCGCGCAAGCGGCCCGCGTGGCCGGCGTTCGCCGCATCATCTACGTCGGCGGGCTGGGGTCGGGCGAGGCGCTCTCGCCGCACCTCCGGAGCCGTCAGGAGGTCGGACGCATCCTGCGCGACTCGGGTGTGCCGACCCTCGAGTTCAGGGCCTCCATCGTGATCGGCTCGGGCAGCCTCTCGTTCGAGATGATCCGGGCGCTCGTCGAGAGGCTGCCGGTAATGATCACCCCGCGCTGGGTGGAGCAGACCGCACAGCCGCTGGCCATAGAGGATCTGGTCGACTACCTCGTCGAGGCGCTCGACCACGACGCGGGGGGGAGCGCCGTCTACGAGATAGGGGGTCCGGATCGGGTGTCCTACGGCGCGCTCATGCGCGAGTACGCGCGTCAGCGGAGGTTGCGGCGCTGGATGATCCCCGTCCCCATGCTCACCCCGAGGCTGTCGAGCCTGTGGCTGGGACTCGTGACCCCCGTGTACGCACGCATCGGTCGGCAGCTGCTCGACGGCGTCCGGAATCCCACCGTGGTGGACGACGACAGGGCGCTCGAGCGCTTCGCCGTCCGGCCGCGCGGGATCCGGGCGGCGATCTCCCGCGCGCTCGAGCACGAGGACCGACGCTTCGCCGCCACGCGCTGGTCGGACGCGCTCTCCTCCTCCGGCCCGCGTCCCGAGCCGCTCGACGGCACGGGCCCCAGGATCGTGGACACCCGCTCGACCGACGTCGCGGTTCCGGTCGAGGACGCGTTTGCGCCCATTCGCAGGATCGGGGGCCGAACCGGCTGGTACTACGCGGACACGCTGTGGCGTGTCCGGGGCTTCCTCGACCTCCTGGCCGGCGGCGTCGGGACCAGGCGCGGACGGCGCCACCCCGAGCACCCCGCCGTGGGCGACACGTTGGATTTCTGGCGGGTGGAGCGGTACGAGGCGGACCGGCTGCTGCGCCTGCGTGCGGAGATGAGGCTCCCGGGTCGGGCGTGGCTACAGTTCGAGGTCACCCCGCGGGACGGAGGAAGCCGCATCCGGCAGACCGCGATCTTCGATCCCAAGGGGCTCGCCGGCCGTGCCTACTGGTACGGGCTGTGGCCGATCCATGCCCTGGTGTTCCGGGGCATGCTGCGACGGATCCGCCGGGCGGCGGAGGAGGAGGCCCGTGAGTCCGCGCCCCGGCCGGTGCGGCCGTCGGCTGCCAGACGAGCCCGCGATCAGCGGGCGTAGCGCTCCACGTACTCTCTCACCCGGAGCTTCCGCCCCGTGCTGGCCGAAGACATGTAGCGGACCTTGCCGAAGATCGGCCGTTCGGGCCCCCAGGCGCGGTCGTAGCGGCCCAGCACCCAGAAGATGCCGGAATAGGAGTTGGGGTCCCGGCCGTCCACGCCGTACCGGTCGTTCAGCTCGATCATCGCGTCGAGCGCCGCGCGGGGCGTGGCGGTCCAATGGAGGATCTTCTTCCCCCACAGCATCCTCAGGTAGTTGTGGATGCGTCCCTCGCGCAGGAGCTGGCGCTGGGCCGCGTTCCACAGCTCGTCGTGCGTGGCCGCTCGCTCGAGCGTCTCGAGCGGGTAGACGTACGGCCGCTCGTCGGCGCCATGCTCCGCCAGCGTGTCCCGGGCCCAACCGGGCAGCGACTCGTACCGGTCGTAGTCGTCCGTCAGGGCGCAGCGGTTGAACCCGAGCTCGCGCCAGGTGACGAGCTCGTCGAGGAACTGCTCGGCCGAGGGCGACATCCCCCACCAGCCCTCACGCTTCCCCCGCGGCGTTCCGGTGGCATCGGCGCTCCATCCCTCGCGCCGGGCGATCCGGCAGAATACCGCGTGCGCCGACACGTGTCCGAAGTGGAGGTACGGGGAGAGCCGGCTCCCCGCATCCTCGTCGGGGTGGTTGCGATCGTCTCCGTATCGGTCGAGCTCCTCCTCGACGAACGCGCGCGCCCGCTCGGAGCCGGCCCGCGCTCCGCCCTCGAGCTCGACGGGCTCCACACCGTGATCGATGGGCAGCGCGGAGAGGTCGACGGTCGCCAGGCCCTCCGTGTCGTACAGGTGGGGCCAGCGCTCCAGCACGTCGTCGTCCAGCTCGGGGGCGCGGGGCAGCCCGGCCCTCGCCAGGGGGTCTTCGACGGGCGGCTCCTCGAGGTGCGCGGGGAGCGACTGCTGCAGGGCACGGCGGAAGTCCTGTGCCCGCGCGAACACGCGGTCCGTCGCCCGCATCGGAAACAGGCCGTTCGAGTCCACGCGCTCCAGCCGCGTGTGGAGGCGACCCTCGACGCGGTCGACGAGCCGGGTCAGCGAGAAGCAGGGGAAATCGTCGGTCACCACCACGCACGCGTCGGCCGCCAGGCGGTCGACCAGCCCCGATCCCGCACCGGGGTGCGGCTCGACGTAGGCACGGTAGCTCACGGGCGACCCGGCGAACGCCGCCCCGTTGTCCCGCATTCCCTGGAGGATGAAGGCGTGCAGGCGATCGCTGGCCCACCGGTAGTCACACGACAGGCCCTCGAGGACCAGCAGCGGACGGCCGAGCTCGCGGGCATGCTCCACGGCTCGCTGGAGCCCGTAGTTCCACCGGGCGCGTCGCGTCGCGATCATCCAGTACAGCACGTGGCGTCCATCGGACCGGACGGGTGTGTGGCCGGCCCGAATCCGAACCTCCGGGACGCGTCCTTCGCTCACGCCTCGGCCAGCCGCCTCAGGTAGACCACGAGGTCGTCGAACGACTCGAGCCGTATCGCTCCGGCCCGGTCGAGCGTCTCGCCGTACGACGAGGCCGCGCGACCGCCCACGATGAGCGGGACGGTTCCCGGGAGCCCCGCGGCCAGGGTCTCGATCTCGGCCGCCGTGCCGGAATCGGCCAACGGATACACGAGACTGAGGGCCACGGCCGCCGCCCCCGTCTCGCGCGCCGCGCGCGCGAGATCGCCGGCAGGAAGGCTCGATCCGAGGTATCGCACCCGCCACCCCTCGGCCGCGGCGGCCACCGCCGCCGCGAGGGCGCCCAACTCGTGCTCATGCCCGATGGGCGTCGAGACGAGGATCGTCGGAGCGTCCTCGGGCGCGTGGAGTCCCTCCATCAGCCAGCCGGCCAGACGCGTGGACACGGCGGACGCCAGGTGTTCGTGTGCCGGCGTGATCGCCCCGGCCGCCCACTGATCGCCGATCCGGACCATGAGCGGGGCGAGCAGAGAGTCGAGGAACGCGGGCGCGCTGAGCGACAGCGCGGCTCGCCGCAGCACGCGATCCAGCCCCTCCGCGTCGAGCGCCTCGATGCGCGCGATCGCGTCGTCGAGAAGCCGGGTAGCTAGGGTGTCGTGCGCCGGCGCCCGCGGCGCCGTCGCGCCGTCGGCTTCGTCTTCGCGCAGGAGCTCGAGCAGCTCGTGATCGGGACGGTTCGCGATCCGTCCGATCTGGCGCCCCCCGAGCGTCAGCCTGTGCAGGAGGCGCAGGCGCTCGACGTCCTCATCCGAGTACAGCCGGTGACCGGCCGGCGAGCGCCTCGGCGTGACCGCGCCGTAGCGGCGCTCCCAGGCACGGATCGCGTCGCCCGACAGCCCCGTCCGCTGCGTGACGACACCCATCGGATGCCGGGGCTCGCGCTGCCGCTGTGTCGAATCCATGTAGGAAAGGAGTCTCGCATCGAGGAAAAGCCGCACCGGCATCGTGTCCAATCAATGTCCAATGTACCATCGTCGGGACGTGCGGGGCCAGTGCGGTGCGCTCCTCCCGCCGGGCGGTCGCGACCGACGAGGGCCTCGTGTGGACCGCGGCGTCAGGGTCCGCCCCAGCCGGGAGACGTGAACGTCCCCGCGCAGGCCAGGACGCCGGGGTCGGTGGCGGGATCGAGCGGCGTGATGTCACCGACGTACAGGGCGCACTTGCGCCCCTCCGCCAGCGGGTGAGTCGTCTGCGCGGTCCACCCGACGGCCGAGGCATCGAGGGTCGCCGGCACGCCCCGGCTGAGGTCGACCGGGAGGAGCGACAGGTCGCTAGCGTAGGTATTGTTCTCGGCGAAGTAGTTCTCCTGGGCGATGGTGATCGTCCGCAGGTCCTGCTGCATCGCCGAGCGGAAGGCGCGGCTCCGGGCGGTCCCCGTGCGAACCACTGCCATGGCCGCCAGGATCCCGATGATGGCGAGCACCGTCAGGACCTCGATGAGCGTGAGGACCTCGATGAGCGTGAATCCGGCCCGTCCCCGCGATCTCGCCATGCAGCGCTCCCCTGTCGTGATTCGGCTGTGACCCCTCGCCGTCGCGCGCGGAGGCCGGGGCAGAAACGATGCCGGGGGAGGAGATCCGGGGAGGGGGACCCTTTGGTGGGGTGTGTGTCCAATCGTTGTCCAGATAATGGCGGACGTGCCCCCCCGGGCCGGGGCCAGGGCCTATCCGGAGCTTCGCGGGGGTGGGCCTCCGGGCCGCGGGGCGCGGGACCCCGATCGACCGGGTGCGCGCCGAGGCAGGGCGGGAGAGCCCTGGGACGGGATGGCCGGGGTGGCGATTCCGGGCGTGATGCAATCGCCGCCCGGCCCGGCCGCCGTCACGCCTCCACCGGCTCCGAGCCCGCCCGAGCCGCCGGACCCTCCGCGTCCCGAGGGTGCGCCGCCTCCACCGCTCGTGGCGGGCGGGCCCGTCCTCAGGACGACGCCCCGGCCGGGTCGGGTCGTAGGGGTGGACGACGCGCTGTCGGTGGCGAGCGGCGGGATCGGAAGGCCGCGCGCCTCGGGCACGGGGGCGGCGAAGGCGAGCTCGGCACGCACGATCGGGGCGCGGCGCGGGGAGGGTGCCGGCGCGCTGGCCGTCATCGGCCCGCTACGGGACGCGGCCCCGGCCCTGTGGCCGGTGCCGCCGCGATGCCCCGCCGACCCGCCGGAAGGCATCATGCCGGGAGGACGGATGACGACCACGTGCGCGCGCTCCTCGGGGTCGAGCCGGGCCGCAAGGGGAATGGCGGGCCGTACGAGCCGGATGTCCGCGGCCGGTTGCGTCGGGACGTCGATGGCCCCGAACACCAGCACGGCGGCGTGGAGGCCCCCCGATGCGACGAGCCCCACGACCAACGCCGGACGGTGTGTGTAACGCGTCATCTCGATCCGTGTGCTGTGGGAGCGCCCGCGCTCCCCGCGCCCCCGTCGACCGGACGGTGCGAGGAACGACCATCAGACGAGCGGGGGCGTGCGCGCGTCACACACGCGCTTTCAGCCCACGAACGATGATCGCACATTCGGATCGGGCCAGCACGCGCGGGGCGCCCCGCGCCCGCGCGCACACCGTCACCTGGAGACCGGCATGATGCGTCACCCCTCCCCCGTGCTTCTCGTCGTGGCCTGCGCCGCCCTGTTCGCCGCACCGCCGGTCGTCGGGCAGACGGCCGACCCGGCGTACTTCGGGATCGTCTCGTGGCGCTCGATCGGCCCCTCCCGCGGCGGTAGGGTCGTGGCCGTCGCCGGTCACCCGGATGACGAGCGCGTCTTCTTCCAGGGCTCGGCGGGAGGGGGGGTGTGGAAGACGGAGGATGGCGGCATCCAGTGGCGGAACGTCTCCGATGGGTTCTTCGACACCGGGTCGGTGGGCGCCATCGCGATCTCCGAATCGGCGCCGGACGTGGTGTACGTCGGCATGGGCGAGACGTGCATCCGCGGGAACGCCTCGATCGGAGACGGCGTGTACCGGTCCGACGACGGAGGCGCGACCTGGCGCCACCTGGGGCTCGAGGAAACGCTCCAGATCGCCCGTATCCGGGTCGACCCGCGGGACCCCGACGTCGCGTACGTGGCCGCGCTCGGGAACGCCTGGGGTCCCAGCGAGGCGCGCGGGGTGTACCGGACGCAGGACGGCGGCCTTACGTGGAAGAAGGTCCTGTACCGGGATGTGAACAGCGGCGCCATCGATCTCGAGCTCGATCCCTCGAATCCCGACGTGCTGTACGCCTCGCTTCTCGAGCTGCGGCGCTTCCCGTGGGGATTCCGGAGCGCGGGCCCGGGCACCGGCCTGTTCAAGAGCACCGACGGCGGGGACACGTGGACGGAGCTGACCGACCGTCCCGGACTCCCGGGCGGGCCCAAGGGGCGCATCGGGATCGCCGTGTCGCCCGCGAACCCGCGGCGCGTGTGGGCGATCATCGATGCGGAGCTCGGGAAGAAGGGGCTGTTTCGCTCCGATGACGCGGGAGCGACGTGGACGCGGGTGAACGAGAACGCCGACCTGCTGCAGCGTCCCTGGTACTACGACCACGTGTTCGCCGACCCGGCCGACGAGAACACCGTATGGGTCCTCAACGTGCGGGCCTGGAAATCCACCGATGGCGGGGAGACGTTCCGGGTCGTCTCGACGCCGCACCCGGATCACCACGACCTGTGGATCGACCCGCGGAACCCGGACCGCATGATCCAGGGGAGCGACGGCGGGGCGTCCGTCAGCTTCGATGGCGGTCGGTCCTGGTCGGGGCTGCTCAACCAGTCGACCGCGCAGCTGTACCACGTGGTGGCCGATCGGCGCACCCCGTATCGGGTGTACGCCGCGCAGCAGGACAACACCACCATCTCGGTCCCCAGCCGCTCGGACCTCGGGCGCATCACCATCGAGGACTGGTACACGGTGGGCGGCGGAGAGGACGGCTACGTGGCGGTCAACACGGCCGATCCCGACATCGTGTACGCGGGCGATCACCACTGGGTGAACCGCTACGACCACCGGACCGGGCAGGTGCGCGACATCTCCCCGAATCCGGAGACGCACTACGGGTGGGGATCGGCGGACATCAACTACCGGTTCTGGTGGACGTTCCCGATCATGACGTCGCCGCACGATCCGCACGTCCTGTACGTGACGTCGCAGTTCGTGCACCGCAGTAGCGACGAGGGGCAGACGTGGAACGTCATCAGCCCCGACCTGACGCGGGCCGATCCCCGGACGCTCGAACGGACCCCCTCGTACGACGAGCCGGAGACCGGGGAGTACTGGGGGCCGATCACCCGGGAGGCGTACGGGCCGGAGTGGTACGCGACGATCTTCGCGTTCGCCGAGTCGCCGATGACGCCGGGGGTGCTGTGGGCAGGCTCGGACGACGGTTACATGCACCTGTCACGCGACGGCGGGGCGAACTGGACCGATGTCACCATCCCCGACCTGCCCGAGTTCGCGCTCGTGTCGATCATCGAACCTTCGCATCACGATCCCGCGACCGCCTACGTGGCCGCCACGCGCTACAAGCTGTCCGACTACACCCCGTACCTGTATCGGACCCGCGACTACGGGTGGACGTGGACCCGGATCACGACCGGGATCCGGGAGGATGACTTCACGCGCGTCATCCGCGAGGATCCCGTGCGTCCCGGGCTCCTGTACGCGGGCACCGAGCGCGGCGTGTACGTGTCGTTCGACGCCGGCGACAGGTGGAGCTCGCTCCGTCTGAATCTGCCGGTCGTCCCGGTGCACGACCTGGCGCTGGTCGACGGTGACCTCGTGGCCGCCACGCACGGCCGCTCGTTCTGGATCCTCGACCACGCCGAGCTCCTCCGGCAGCTCGACGAGGTGGATCCGGCGGCCGTCGTGCAGCTGTTCCGCCCTCCGAGGGCGATCCGGTACAACCCGGGGGCCTCGCGGGCGGGTCTGTTCTCCACGGCGGGAAGGCCGGACGCCGGGGACCCGGCGGGTGCGAACCCGCCGGATGGCGTCGTGATCCCGTACTACCTGCGAGGCGCGACGCGGGGACCCGTGACGATCCGCATCCTCGCCGGGTCGGACACCCTGCGCGTGTTCTCGAGCGGCGAGGGCGTGCCGCCGGCAGGCGGTCCGCCGTCCTTCGGTCGCGCCGGGCGCAGGGGCGCGGTAGGTGCCGAGCGCGGCGTGAACACGTTCGTATGGGACATGCGCGTGGCCCCGGCCGACGTGATCGAAGACGCGGTGTTCCAGGGCAGCCCCGCGGGGCCGCTGGTCCCGCCGGGCACGTACGAGGTGGAGCTCGAGGTGGAGGGGCGCACGTGGCGCCAGCCGTTCGAGATCGTCCGGGACCCGCGCATCGAATACACGGACGAGGACCTGCTGGAGCAGTTCGAGTTCCTCGTCGATGTGCGAGACCGGTTGACCCAGACCATGGACCTCGTGCGGCGCATCCGACGCATGCGCACCGCCGCCGACTCGGTCGTCGAGCGTGCGGGCCGCGCCGAGGAGCTCGACGTCGCGCTCGGCCGGCTGAACGACCGGCTGTACCCGATCGAGGAGCGGCTGGTGCAATACCGGGCCCGTGCGGGTCAGGACCTGATCGCGCAACCGACGGCGATCGACAGCAAGCTCGCCCGGCTGCTTTCGTTCGCCGGCATGGCCGACGCGCCTCCCACCGGGGGCCAGCGCGAGCTTCTGGGGCGGCTCGAGCTGGGGATCGAGGAGCGGGCGAGGGCGATCGCCGATATCGAGGAAGGTGCGTACAGGGATCTCATCCGCCGCGCCACCGCGCTCGTTCCGTAGGGGCCGACCGCGGCCCCGGCTGCGCGGGCACGCGCGGCCCGCATCCTGCTGGCAACCCGATCGACGCATGGATTCGGGCGCGCACCGCCAGGCGGGCTCCTCGCGGTTCGCACGACATCACCTCGATGCGCCGGGTCGGGTCGGGATGACGGAACACGGACGATGGCCTACGGTCGCCGCCGGGACGGGCGCACCCGCCGCCCGGGCGGCACCGGGGACGGGCTCCCCCGAAGCGCCCGCGGCGGACGCCAAGCGGCACGCCCAGCCCGAACCGCCGCGCTCCGCCTGAGCGCCCGTCGCTCCGCGTGTGGTACGCCGCAGGTACCCTGTCCCGCTGGGTGGTGTTCACCGCCCTCCTCATCCTGGCCGGGGCCGTGGCGTTCCGCGTCCTCGTCCTGCGGGCCGCCGAGGAGCGACCACCCGGCTCGTCGGGCCCCGGGCCGAGCGAGATCGAGGTCGCGCGGCTGGGGGGCTTCGCCGGGTTGCTGCTGGTCGGCGGGGCCGCGGGACGGCTCGCGGCGCAGCTCGCGGTGTTCCACGACCCGGCCGAGCCCCTCCTCTCGCAAGCGGGCGTCCTGCTCGGCACCACGACGTGGGGTGCGGCGTGGATCGCGCAGGTGGCCCTCGGGCTCCTCGCGTGGCCGACCTTCCGCGTCGCCCGTCGGCGAGGCTGGGGGTGGGCCGCCTCCGCCGCGGTCGCGATCGCCGCTGCCGTCACGCCCGCCTTCTCGGGGCACGCGTACGGGTCCGGCCGTCTCACCGCCGCAGCCGTGGCCGGCGATGCCGTGCACGTCGTGGCGGGTGGGGCATGGCTGGGCACGCTGGCCGTGATGGCCTCGGTGACGGCGGCCGCGCGGCGCGCCGGGACACCGCCCGGCGGGGAGAAGCTCGTCGTGTGGATCGACCGTTTCTCCCCACTGGCCCTCGTCTCCGCGGCGCTCATCGGGGCCTCCGGGGTATTCGCCGCCTGGCTCCACCTCGACCCCGTCTCGTCGCTGTGGATGACGCCCTACGGTCAGCGGCTCCTGGTGAAGGTCGGGATCCTCGGCGTGGTGCTCGCGCTCGGGGCCTGGAACTGGAGGCGCTCCAGGGCTCGGATCTCGCTGCGCGGGGATCCGGCGCGACTGCCGGCGTCGGTGGCGTTCGAGCTCCTGGCGGGTGCCGCGATCCTGGTGATTACGGCCGTCCTCGTCACGACCCCGCTGCCGGGGCAGTGAGCCCGTCGGCGGGCGCCAGCGGGTTGCGGCGCCCGCCCACGGGCCGCGCGCCGTCAGCGCCGCGTCTGGATCGCGATCGCTCCGATGTAGCCGTCGCCGCCGTACCGCGCGGAGGCCTCGGTGCGGCTCAGGATGTCGATCTGCTTGACCTCGTCGATCGACATCGAGCGCAGGTAGTTGACCGCATCCGCCTGCAGGCGGTCATCGATGTACAGCTGGATCCCCGAGTACCGCGTGTTACCCGAGAGGCTCGCCGTCCCGTCCACGCCGCGACCGTCGAACACGATCTGCTCTCCGCCCGAGATGCGCTCGAAGCGCAGCCGGTGGTGCTGACGGAGCAGCTGATACACGCTCATCTCCGGCAGCGCGGCCAGATCCTCGGCCCGGATGACGGTGGAGTTGAACGCGCGTCCCGTGCGTGCCTCTTCGTCGATCTGGACCTCTTCACTCGGCTGCTCCTCGCCCGCCAGGCTGAGTGCGAGGTCGTGCTGCTGCAGCGTGACATCGGTGGTGAAGGGGACCGGTGTGCCGCGGCGCGCGCCCAGCGTCGCCCTCACCTGCATGTCCAGCTCCTGCGGCAGCCCGCAGATGATGTACACGCCCTCGAGATCCGTTCGCGCCGTGGCGCGCTGTCGGATGCCGTCGGCCACCCAGCTGGCGACGACCTCGGCGCCGGGGAGGATCATCCCGGACTCGGAATCGGAGACGATGCCGACTACCGCCGCCTCGATGTCGGCATCCCCCTCGGGGCAGAAGTCGGTCAGCGTTTGTCCGCGGAGGGCGGCCGGCAGCACGCACGCGGCGGCCGCGACCAGGAACGGGATGGGTACGGAACGGGAACCGGGATACCGCATGCTGACCTCGCCGCTGGAACTCATCGAACGACCACTGGCGCCCTTTCGGGGCACCGCCACACAATAGAAACGTACGACACTCGGATGCGACTCGCTCGCGCTGCCGGGCGAGCGAACTCCAGCACGGAGCGGGGGATCATACTCGTGAAAGCCCACAAGGTGCCCGGGCCGGGCCATCAGGTGCGCGGGAGGGCGCGCTAGGATGTCGGGGGTCGATCGACGGGAGTTCCTGCGAGCCGCGGGCGTGTATGCGGGGGCCGCCATCCTCGCCCCCTCGATGTCGGGGCTCGTGGCGTGCGCGCGTGAAGCCGGGGGTCGCGTGACCCGCCGCACCGCCTACGGATACGGGCCCCTCGTCCCGATGGGGGAGGAGCTCGCGCTGCCCGCGGGGTTCCGATACGTGAAGCTCGGGGTCGAGGGCAGCCCGATGTCGAGCGGGGCGCCGACGCCGCGCGCGCACGACGGGATGGCGTCATTCGCCATGCCGGGAGATCGGATCCGCCTCGTCCGCAACCACGAGGACAAGAACCCGCCCGGGGTCGCCCGGGTGCTCGACGACCCCGAGCGGGCCTACGATCCGACCGCCGGGGGGGGGACCACGACGCTCGAGCTCCGGGTCGACGCGGCCGCCGGCCCCGTGATCGAGCGCGACTTCGTGAGCCTGTGCGGCACGACGGTGAACTGCGCGGGCGGCCCCACGCCGTGGGGCGCGTGGCTGAGCTGCGAAGAGACCACGCAGGGACTCGCGCGCGGATGGCGCCGGCCGCACGGGTACGTGTTCGAGGTGCGTGCGGATGCCGACGCGCCCGGGCCTCCCGTGCCGCTCCGGCACATGGGGCGCTTCGTCCACGAGGCGGTGGCCGTGGACCCCGTCACCGGGGTCGTGTACGAGACCGAGGACGTGAACCGCCGGGCCGGATTCTATCGGTTCACCCCGAACACGCCCGCGGTGCTGCGGGACGGGGGCCGGCTCGAGATGCTGGCCATCGACGGAGATCCGGAGGCGGACCTGCGCGCCGGTCGGCGGGTGGGCGAGCGGCTGCCCGTGACGTGGGTGGAGATCCCGGATCCCGACCCGGCCGACGCGGAATCCCAGCTCTCGGCGGTGTACCTCCAGGGCCGGCAGCGCGGCGGCGCGCGCCTGTCCCGTCTCGAGGGCTGCTGGGCGGGCGACGACAGCATCTACTTCCACTCGACCAACGGGGGCGATGCGCACAGCGGGCAGGTGTGGCGCTACCTGCCGCGCGAGCACGAGCTGATGCTGGTGTTCGAGTCCCCCGATCCGGAGGTCCTCGACGGGCCCGACAACGTGACCGTCAGCCCGCAGGGCGGGGTAGTGATCTGCGAGGACGGATCGGACGGAAACCACCTCCGGGGCCTCACCCCCGATGGCCAGATCTTCGATCTGGCGCGCAACATCCTCAACACCCGGGAGTTCGCCGGCGCCTGCTTCAGCCCCGACGGACGCCTCCTGTTCGTCAACATCCAGGGCGACCTGGACTCCTTCGGGCCCGGCAACCTCGGCATGACGCTCGCCATCTGGGGGCCGTGGGAGGACGGTCCGCTGTAGGGTCGCGGGACGACAGGACACCGCCGGCCCACTGTCGATGTCGCGTCAGCCGCCGCCGTCCGGCTCGTCCCCCGGCCAGCGCGGTGTGGCCAGCCTCAGCGGGATGAGGATGCGTGCGACGCGCTCGAAGAACACGTAGTCCCAGGCCCAGTTGAGCAACACGGCGAAGCGGTTGCGGAAGCCGATCAGGTAGACGATGTGGACGCCCAGCCACAGCAGCCAGGCCGGAAACCCGGTGAAGTTGCGTCCGGCGAGGCGGGCCACCGCGGCGTTGCGGCCGATCACCGCGAGAAGCCCCTTGTCGCGGTAGTGGAACGGGATCGGCGGCTCGTCCCGCAGCGCGCGGCCGATGTTGACCGCGGCGTGCTCGCCGCCCTGCATGGCCACCTGCGCGAGCATCGGGAGCGTTTCGCCATCCTCGGACGTGCGCGCGATGTCGCCCACCGCGAACACCTCGTCGTGTCCCGGGACCTGGAGCGTCGGCCGTGTCTCGATCCGGCCGTCGCGGCCGGCCGGGAGTCCCCAGCTGCCGGCCTCGGGCGCGCCGCGCACGCCCGCGGTCCAGGCCACCGTGTCGCCGGCTATCTCCGAGCCGCTCTCGCCGGTCCGGATCCCGATCTGCCCCGCCGCCACGCGCTCGACGAGCGTGCCGAGTCGCACCTCGACCCCCATGCGCTCGAGACGGCGCCGCGCGTACGCGCCCAGGGGCTCGGGCAGCGCGGTGAGCAGCCGGTCGGCTGCTTCGATGAGGACGACGGAAGCCTCGCCCCGGATCGCCGGATAGTCCTTGCGGAGCGGACCTCGGATCAGCTCCGACAGGGCGCCCGCGAACTCGACCCCGGTCGGGCCTCCGCCGATGATCAGGAAGCGCAGAATGGCCGCGCGTCGATCCGGGTCGGGCTCGTGCATGGCGGCTTCGAAGCGCGCCAGCACGTGGCTGCGCAACGCGATCCCGTCTTCCAGCGTCTTGAGCGGGAAGGCGTGTTCGCGCACGCCCGGGATCGCGAAGTCCCATGCGACGGTCCCGGGGGCGAGGACGAGATAGTCGTAGGCGTAGACACCACGCGCCGTGTGCACGAGCTTTCGGTCCACATCGACGTTGCGGACGGAGGCATGCAGGAACTGGAGGTTCTCCTGGCCCCGGACGATGGTGCGCACCGGGCGGGCGATCGCGAACGGCTCCAGCTCGGCCGCTCCGACCTGGTAGAGGAGAGGGAGGAAGGTGTGGAAGTTGTTTCGGTCGATCAGCGTGACGTCGACCTTCGCGCGGTGGAGAGCGCGCGCTGCCCACAGACCGCCGAACCCGGCACCGATCACCACCACCTTGGCACGACTCACGACGGGGCCCCCCTCCGCGCCGTCCCGGCGCCGTCTCGGCCGGACACGCCGCGCGTCTCCGGGGCTTCGCGCCTCGCGGCGCCGCTCCTCGTCGCCGTGCTCGCCGCGTGTGCGGGCCGCGCGCCCGAGCCGGCCGTCACCCCGCTCCCGTCCGTCGAGGTCGGGTGGTCCGAGACCGGAGTCGCCTCGTGGTACGGCGAGCCGTTCGACGGGCGCGCCACGGCGTCCGGGGAAGTGTACGACATGGACCGCCTCACCGCCGCCCACCGCCGCCTGCCGTTCGGAACCGTCGTCCGGGTCGAGAATCGCGACAACGGGCGCAGCGTGGAGCTCCGTGTCACGGACCGGGGCCCGTTCGCCAGGGACCGCATTCTGGACGTGTCGCGCGCCGCCGCGCGCGCCCTGGGGATGATCGGTCCGGGCACCGCCCGCATCCGGCTGACCGTCGTGGCTCCGGGTGGCGATCCGGTGGCCGTGCGTGGCGGGTGCGTGGTCGTCCAGGTGGGCGCGTACCGCGAGCGGGCACTCGCCGAGGCCCGCGCCGAGACGCTCGAGGCGGCCGGCTACGAGGCCGCGATCGAGCCGGCCGACCCCTGGTATCGCGTCACGGTCGGACCGTACCGCGCCTCCGCAGAGGCGGAGACCGCGCGCGCCGCGCTCGACGGGTTCGTCCGCGCCTGCCCCTGACCGTCACGGGGACCCCTCGGAACCCCGATGTGACGAAAGCCGCCTTCGACTCGTGGTCTCAAGCGGAGCCCCCGGCGCGTTCTCCACTGGCGGCCGCATGGAACCCCAGGGCGGTCGCCGGTTCTCAGGCTGGACACGTCGGTGGCGGAGTCCCGGAGGTCCGGGTAGCTTCTGCGGCCCTCCCGGGAGATCTCCGCCTCGCGAAGGGTCGCCCTCGCCGGGCCCCCGGGCGATGTCGGTTTTCGGAGGATCTATGGTTCGGAGACGTTTGCCGTTCGGTTGGCTTCTGGCCTTCGCCGCTCTCCTCGGCCCCGCGGCCGGGGCCCTCCACGCGCAAGCGGGGCGCTACTTCGGGCGGAACAAGGTCGTCTATCGGTCGTTCGACTTCCAGGTCCTCAAGACCGAGCACTTCGACATCTACTACTACGACGCGGAGGCCGACGCGGCCGAGATGGCCGGCCGGATGGCCGAGCGCTGGTACGCGCGTCTGTCGCGGGTCCTCAACTACGAGTTTCGGCAGCGGCAGCCGATCATCCTGTACGCGGACCATTCCGACTTCGAGCAGACCAACGCGACGCCGACCCAGATCGACGAGTCGACCGGCGGGTTCACCGAGATCCTCAAGCGGCGTGTGGTCCTGCCCCTCGCCGGCCCCATCGCCGAGACCGACCACGTGCTCGGGCACGAGCTCGTGCACGCCTTCCAGTTCGACATGACGGGTCAGGGGCCCGGCGCGGTCGGTCTGGATGTGCCCGGCGCCGTCCGCCTCCCGCTGTGGTTCATCGAGGGAATGGCCGAGTACCTGTCGATCGGTCCCATCGACCCGTTCACGACCATGTGGATGCGAGACGGGCTCGATCTGGAGGAAGGCTTCCCGACCATTCCGGACCTGAGGAACACGAAGTACTTCCCCTACCGGTACGGCCACGCGCTGTGGTCCTACATCGGCGGAAACTTCGGCGACGACAAGATCGGTCGCATCCTCAACCTGGCGGGGCGCACCGGGACCGCGATCGGCGCCCTGGAGGCGGTGCTCGAGATGCCGATCGAGGATCTCTCCGAGCGGTGGAAGAACGAGCTCCAGACCTATTTCGCGGGGATGCGGGAGGAGACCCGGGAGCCGGATGCCTTCGGGCGGCGCGTCATCTATCCGGAGGAGGGTGAGCGGGAGCTCAACCTCGGCCCGGCCCTGAGCCCCGACGGCAACCAGCTCATCTACTACTCCGAGCGCGACCTGTTCGCGATCGAGATGTACCTCGCCGACGCGCACACGGGAGAGGTCGAGCGCCGCCTCACGCGGAACGCGGTCGACCCCCACTTCGAGAGCCTCCAGTTCATCAACTCGGCCGGCGATTGGCACCCCGATGGACGGCACTTCGCCATCGCGGGGATCAACCGGGGGAGTCCGGTCATCAGCGTGCTCGACGTCGAATCCGACGAGATCGTGCGCGAGATCAAGCTCAAGCAGCTGGGCGAGATCTTCACTCCCACCTGGTCTCCGGACGGACGCCAGGTCGCGTTCACGGCCATGACCGGCGGGTTCATGGACCTGTACACGTTGGACATGGAGACCGAGCAGCTCACCCGGCTGACGGCCGATCCGTACGCGGACTTCCAGCCGTCTTGGTCCCCGGATGGGCGCTATCTGGCCTTCTCGACCGATCGCTTCGGGACGGATCTCGACCTGCTGGTGGCGGCGCCCTACCAGCTCGCCCTGTACGACCTGCAGACGGGGCAGATCGAACAGCTGCCGAGCTTCGAGGACCAGCGGCACAACATCAACCCGCAGTGGTCCCCGGACGGTCGCAGCCTGTACTTCGTCTCCGACCACGACGGGATCTCGAACCTCTACCGGCTGGACATGGACACCCGGCAGACCTACCTCGTCACCGACCTGTGGACGGGGGTCAGCGGTCTGGCCAACCTGAGCCCCGCGATCTCCGTGGCGCGCGGCACGGGCGAGGTCGCGTTCAGCGTGAACAAAGGCGGGCCGTTCAGCTACCAGATCTTCGTGGCGGACGACCCGAAGGTCCTGGCCGGAGAGCCGGCGCCCGAGCGGCTCGTCCAGGTGGACGCGTCGGTCATTCCGCCGCGCGAGCGCGTATCCACCAACCACCTCGATCTGCTCCACAACGCGCGCCTGGGTCTGGCGGACCCGATCACGTTCGAGGACACGGACTACCACTCGTCGCTGTCGCTCGACTTCATCTCGCAGCCCACGCTGGCCTTCGGGGCGAGCGATTTCGGAGTGTTCTTCGCCGGTGGCGCCAGCCTGTACTTCAGCGATCTGCTCGGCAACCGGACGCTCCAGACGCTCGTTCAGATCAATACGGCGCTCGGCAACATCACGCAGGCGACCGCCGCGCTCGTCGGGTACGAGAACCTCTCGTCGCGCTGGAACTGGGCGTTCGTGGGCGGGCAGGTCCCGTTCATCACGCGCCAGTTCGCCTTCCAGCAGGGGCAGACGCCGGAGGGTCGCACGGTCAACCTGTTCCGCGAATACCGCTTCTTCGAGATCGATCGCGAGCTGACCGGGATCGTGGCCTATCCTTTCAACCGCGCGTCGCGGATCGAGTTCTCGGCGTCGGCCCGTCAGATCGACTTCGCGGCGGAGATCCAGGAGTTCGGGTACGACGCGTTCACCGGAGAGGTCCTGATCGACCAGAGCCAGGACCTGCCCGACTGCGCGCCGGATGCCACCCTGTTCCAGGGGTGCTCGCCCGGCGCCATGTACCTGGCGAGCGGGAGCGCCGCGCTGGTGTACGACACGTCGATCTGGGGCGGCACCAGCCCGGTCCTGGGGCAGCGCTACCGGTTCGAGGTCGAGCCCTCGGTGGGCACGCTGAACTACGTGACGCTGACCGGCGACTTCCGACGCTACTTCCGGGTCGCTCCGTTCACGCTGGCGGGGCGGGCCCTCCACTACGGCCGCTGGGCGGGGGGTTCGGACGATCCGCGGCTGGGCCGGCTGTTCCTCGGCAGGCCGTCCCTCGTCAGGGGCTACACGGACGGGTCGTTCGACATCGCCGAGTGCACCGGTGTGGGGGGGCAGGTCGGGTTCTTCAGCTGCCCGGTGTTCGAGCAGCTGATCGGGAATCGCGTCGCGGTCGGCAACGTCGAGCTCAGGCTGCCGCTCCTCGGCGGGCTGGGGGTGATCCCCGCGCCGGGCGTCCCGCCGATCGAGATCGGTGCCTTCTACGACATCGGCAAGGCGTGGACGAACGACTCGGACCCCAACTGCCAGCTCGAGAACGGCTGCGGCTTCTCGAATCGGGACTGGGTCGACAGCGCCGGGTTCCTCGCGCGCCTCAACCTGTTCGGGTTCGCGATCGGAGAGCTCGACTTCGTGCGTCCGTTCGACCGGCCGGACAAGGGGTGGATCTGGCAGTTCAGCCTCACGCCGGGCTTCTGATGGAACGGACCCGACGCGTGCGGTCGCCCTGCAGGATCATCCGAACCGGGCGGAGGGAGGCGACGAGGCCGTGACGCTGATCATCAACTGGCTCATCAACGCGGCCGCGCTGTACGTCGCGGCCTCCCTGATCCCCGGGGTCACGGTCGAGGGGACGTCGGCGCTGCTGTTCGCGGCCCTGGTCATCGGGCTGGTGAATGCGGTGATCCGCCCCATTCTCGTGTTCCTCACGCTCCCGATCACCGTGCTGACGCTCGGTCTGTTCTACTTCGTGCTCAACGGGCTCATGCTCTACCTGGCGGCGGCGCTCACCCCCGGCTTCGCGC
>Ga0307444_1000162_pt1 | contig 35504 bp, 33 predicted proteins | sample SalMarSW160340MG_FD_202145 | JGI IMG/M metagenome (GOLD analysis project Ga0307444, IMG submission 202145) | Salt marsh sediment microbial communities from the Plum Island Ecosystem LTER, Massachusetts, United States - SW1603-40 | ecosystem: Environmental > Aquatic > Marine > Intertidal zone >...
TATATCTTCAGAATGCATTATCCTTTCTGAATATTGGGTTAGCAGGATTTGTTATTTCAGCTATCTCTGCCCGTTTCATCTTTCCGGCAGTAAGCTCAGAAGGTCAGGCCTTCTGGATTGTCCTTTCTTCACCTCTTTCATCACGGCGTTTCCTGTGGTCTAAATATTTTGCCTATCTCCTTCCTATGCTTATTTTGTCTGAGGTATTAATAATTTACACCAATTACCTGTTAAAGGTAACTCCCTTTATGATGGCCTTGTCCTCAGTAACTATATTTTTTTTAGTCTTTGGAATTGTTGCCTTAGGGATTGGCTTGGGTGCTGTTTACCCAAATTTCCACCATGAAAATATTGCCCAGGTAGCAACAGGCTTTGGAGCGTTAATCTATATGATAAGTAGCTCAGTTTTTATAGCCTTGGTCATTATACTGGAGGCCGGACCAGTGTACACTATACTTTCAGCACATTTTAAAGGGGTATCCATTACTTTTCTTCAATGGGTATGGGTGGTTTGCTCTTTTATTGGCGTTATATTTGTTAATGTTTTTGCAGTCAAAAGGCCAATGGCTAGTGGATTGAAGGCACTTAATAACTATGAGGGTTGAATGGCAAAGGGGTTTCCTTTTGAATATGTAGGTAATCTCCACATCCACACAACACGCTCGGATGGAGGTGGGGGTGTAAAAGAGGTTACTGAAGCAGCGAGGGCAGTAGGCCTTGATTTTATAATCCTGAATGATCATTCATATCTCACCCAACTTTATCTTGAAGACCAGGGGTATCATAAGGGTATTCTTGTTTTAGTTGGCTCTGAGATTGGCACACGTTCCCATCATTATCTTGCCTTTAATATTACCCACCAAGTGAATGATGAGAGCTACTCCCCTCAGGCGATAATCGATGCTGTGAATAGTCAGGGGGGCTTTGGATTTTTGGCCCATCCTTTTGAAAAAGGAATGCATTTTTTGCAGAATAGCGTGTCCTATACTTGGCGAGATTGGTCAGTGAAGGGTTTTACAGGCATCTGTATCTGGAATTTCTCATCACGATGGAAAGAAAATGTCAGGTCTTTTTGGCATGGAATATTCCATCTTATCTTCAAGACGTATACCTTAAAAGGCCCGAGTAAAAAGACTGTGGCCACATGGGACAGACTATGCTCTGAGGGACGAATAGTAGCTATAGGGGGCTCAGATGCACATGCAACTTCTATAAAGATAGGATTCATAAAATTTAAGCCTCTTTCATATAAATATCTCTTAAATACAATAAACACACATATTCTCACACCTTCGCCACTTAGTGGTGATGTAACGACAGACAAAAAGATCATCTATACCTCCCTGAGAGAGGGTAGTTGCTTTATAGCGCATGATGGCCTGTATAATGCTAAGGGCTTCAACTTTTCCTTTCATAGAGGAGAAAATAAGGAGAGGTTTGAGATGGGACAAGAGGCTCAATTTTCTCCAGGTATATTAGTGATTAAACTCCCAGGCCGTGGACTCACAAGAATTATGAAGGACGGATCCCTTTTTAAAGCAGGATATGGCAGTGGTCTATCTATCCGGATACAGAAAGGGGGTGTTTATAGGGTAGAGGTATTACGAAAGACGCCTCTATTTGGATGGAGGCCATGGATTTTTTCCAACCCCATTTATCTTCGGTAAAATACATTGAAGTTCATTGTTGACAAAATGATACCGTAGGGTTATATAAACCATGCAAAATCATTAATAAGTGATCAGATACACAGGGAAAGGAGGATTTGGTCTTGACACAAGGCCACCGATATAAACCCCCATCATACCCACCTTTGAGGCGCTACTATTTTAAAAAGAATACTAGCACCTTTACCACTATAATACTGTTATTTGCTCTTGTATAAAAAACCTTATTTCGATTATTTTAATAAAACCTAACAAATAGTAAAAAGTTCTCTTTTGCTAAAGTTATAGTACTGCGAAGGAGCAATCTCTTCTAAATATGAAAGGAGCTTATCAATGATGGAAAGTCCTTTTGGTAAGCACATATTAGCAGAATATTTTGAGTGTGAATGCACATATCTTGATAATGAAACTGCAGTAAAGAACATGATGCTTGAGGCAGCTACAAGAAGTGGGGCAACTATTGTTGGCAATATTTTTCATCATTTCAGCCCCCAAGGAGTTACCGGTGTGGTGGTAATAGCAGAGTCACATCTTGCCATCCACACATGGCCAGAGTTTCAATATGCATCGGTAGATCTATTTACATGTGGAAACCGGGTGGACCCATGGGTTGGCTTTGAGTATCTCAAGGAAGAGCTGCAATCCAGGAAATGGATGAGCAAAGAAATCATTAGAGGCACAATGAAAGAGGAGCTTATTCCTCACCTAAAGGCGGTATCAGGATAGAAGGTGTTCCCTTACATTTTTCGATACGAGATATCTCCTCATATCTCAGTTCATTTAGAGTGCAAAGGAGTCTTGCATTCAAGCCAGTCCAGTTTCCAGAAAATAGAGGTGGTTGAATCCCTTGATTTTGGAAGAATGCTTGTTCTTGATGGAGTTATCAATCTTACGGAAAGAGACGAGTTTGTCTACCATGAGATGCTTGTTCATGTTCCTCTATTCTCCCATCCTGACCCATCACAGATACTTATAGTGGGAGGCGGAGATGGAGGAACTGCTCGGGAAGTGATAAAACATGAGGGGATCAGCAGTATTAAGCAAGTTGAGATTGATAAGGAAGTCATTGCTATCTCAAGAAAATATTTTCCTTCTTTATCCTCTTCCCTTGACCATCCTAAGGTAGATGTTCTTTTATCGGACGCCATTCAATATGTAAAAGAGATCGAGCAGACGTTTGATATCATTCTCATTGATTCAACAGATCCAGTTATTGATCAAAGTGAGGGTTTGTTTGCTGTACCTTTTTACAAAGATTGTTGTAATGCCTTGACAGAACAGGGGATATTAGCAGCCCAGATTGGGGATATATTTTTTGAAAAAGAGCTTGTGAAAGATGTTTTTAATAGGCTTAAAGAGGTTTTCCCTATTGTCAGGATATTTCGTGCCCCTGTACCTTCCTATACAATGGTTCCTTACAGCTTTGCATTTTGTTCAAAGGCTCTACGTCCTGAGATGGAATTAGGGCTTTTACGTTTTTCCAAGATTTTTCAAACGAGATATTATAATGAGGAGATTCATAAAGCAGCGTTTGCCCTCCCTGAGTATCTGAGGAAGGAGTTTAAAGATTAGCCCTTACGGAACTGTTTTCCCAAGCCCCTGGAACTTGAAAAATAGACTCGAAAATTCGCGGACAGAATAATACGTCTGGCAAAAGCTTTATCAAGCACCTTAGAGGGTAAGGTTAAGTCTCTTTATCTGTTTTAACTTTCGGCACGTTCGATCACTTTTAACCTTAGTTCACTTAAATGAAAATTTTATTTCATAATGATTTTCATCAGGTTTATACATCAGATCCAGCAGCCGCCGCAGGGAGAATGCAAAGCATTTTGAATGTAATATCCGAGGATTATGAATTTTTAGAACCCACACCTGCCAATGAGGAGGATATTATTGCTATTCACACCTTGCCCCATGTAGACTATGTGAAGAGAATAGGTCTCTATAATATTTCATCCCTGGCAGCCGGTGGAGCAATTCAGGCGGCCTTTATAGGGTTGAAAGAGCCTTGTTTTGCTCTGATCAGGCCACCAGGCCATCATGCCTCAGCAGAAAGATCATGGGGATTTTGTTATTTCAATAATATGGCTATTGCCCTGGAAAGACTTAAGAGAGAAAAGGCCATCAATAGGGCCTTTGTTTTGGATATAGATCTTCACTTTGGTGATGGAACGGTAAATATATTTCGGGAAAAGGATTACGTTACTATCTTTAACGTATCTTCACACAATAGGGAGACCTATTTAAAGGCAGTGGAGCAGGGGTTGAAAGAACAGCAATCAGATATAATAGGAATATCAGCAGGATTTGATAATCATAAAGATGATTGGGGAGGGTTGCTGGAAACTCAAGACTATACAACTATAGGGAAAATGGTCAGGGAAACGTGTGAAACAAAACGATGTGGCTGTTTTGCTATCCTTGAAGGGGGCTATAATCATCAGGTGTTGGGCTATAATGTAGCTGCCCTTTTACAGGGTATGGCATGAAAATAGCGATATTTTTTTGTTGACTCTATATCTGCAGCTGGTATAAATTCTAAAGTCAACCTAAGATTATTTTATAAAAAATAAAGGAGGTTTTACATGAAAAGGAATTTTATTATTTTAATGGTTTATCTTCTAAGCAGCTTTTTATTGATTAGCTGCGGCGGAGTTTCTGACATGATGGAAAGCAAAACCAAAGCTACAGCTAAGGTTGACACAACCCTTGCAGATGAGCTTGGTCCGTACAGTGGGCTCAGGGCGCGATTAGCGGTTGCGAAGTTTGAGTGGAAAGTGAGGAGAAAGGGGAGTCGAGTTACCATAAAAGGTCTGCCCGGTACCGGTGGGATCACTATCAGTCGAGAGGAATCGGGATATATGGATGGACTTCGAGATATGCTCACAACAGCCTTATTCCAGTCTAAGAGGTACAGGGTAGTTGAGAGACAGGAATTAGGTGAGGTAATGCAAGAGCAAAAACTTGGGCAGGCTGGAGTCGTCAGCAAAGAGACAGCAGCTAAGTCAGGGGCTGTGAAAGGAGCTGATATTCTTGTTGTAGCAGCAATTACTGGATGGGAGCCGGGCACTTCTGGTGCCTCTGCTGGCGGAGGCGGCGGTCTTATTGGTGGTAAAATAGGAAAGTTGTTCGCTATCGGTGGGGCTGTTGGAGGGGCAATGAAAAAGTCTTCCATGGCAATGGATATAAGACTTATTGATTCTACAACCAGCGAGGTATTGGCTGCTACCAATGTAGATGGTGTGGCCAAGGATGTTAATTTTGGTGTCCTGGCTGGAGGTTTTATGAGTGCTGCTGGGATGGGAGGTGGTTTGTCTGGATTTGCGAAGACTCCCATGGAAAAGGCGATTAGAACATGTATATATGAGTCAGTAAAATTTCTTGTAAAGGAGACACCGAAAGAGTATTATAAGTATTAACATAAACTACCTTCCATCTCTGATTTCAACAAAAGAGTCATTCTTTTTAAAAGAGATGCGAAAGAATTAGTATAAAAAGCCACATTCAATACAAAAATTGATGTGGCTTTTGTATAAATAAACAATTTGACAAGGCACTAATCATGGAGTTATAGATAGCAACTGGCAACTATGTATTTAAGGGAGATCTACTTCTATGGTCTGTACTATCAGCCTAGACGATAGAGTCATGCCTTACCATCCGATTGAGCATAGTGACACCATTCATATCTTACAAAAACTCTATTATACCCCAATTTTCTATCCTAAGGATAGTAACAGCTTGAATCAAGCCAGAGCACATCTCTGGCAGGAAACGTACGTTTACCTACCGAAAATCCCCCAGCCTAATCTGTTAGTAAAACGTGTACCATTACCAAATTTTTTAATAGAAGGGAGGTGAAAAAGAGGATTAAAATAAAAGGGCATAGATAAACCTTAAAGGAGGGAGAGCCATGAAAACAAAGTTTTTTGCAACTATTGTCATGCTGTTAGCAATTTTGGTGATATTACCAACCTCTTCTGCCTTGGCAGCTAAACCAATTGTTTTAGGATGCCCCCTGTCTACAGCCTTTCTTTATGGCTGGGATGCAGAGAGGGCGATCACCCTGGCTGTTGAGGAGATCAATGCAGCAGGTGGTGTTAATGTGGCAGGCGAAAAAAGGCCATTTAAAGTGGAGGTTATTGATACTAGGGATCTCGAACCCGGAGTACCAGTAAGCGAGGCCCTTTTAGTGGTGGAAAGACTTATCCTCGGAAAGAAGGCAGATTTCATTATAGGAGGTCCTGTTAGGTCCGAAGCAGCAATGGCGGCTATGGATTTGCTGTCCAAATACAAAAAGGTCTCAATACTGACAACTGGTGTTTTAACTCCCAAGTACCATGCCAGGGTTGCCAAGGAGTATGATAAGTTCAAGTATTGTTTCAGGATAACTGGTGAGGCCGTGTGGATGGTCACGGGGGAGATTATCCCCTGCCTGGTAGACATTGGAAAAAGGTTTCAAGTAGATAGATTGTTTATCATGATCCAGGATGTGGCCCATGCCAGGGGAGGAGGAGGCTTAATCGCAAAGATTATGGCCAAGAAAGGATGGCATGTTATTGGTAAGCCGGAGATATATCCTACAGGTACCACAGACTTTTCCATGGGGCTCATTAAGGCCAAGAGGGAAAAGGCCCAGGTTATCCTCATCTGGATGGATATGCCTGAGACATCAATTCTCCTCAAACAGTGGTATGATATGAAGATACCTGCCCTTCCTTTTGGTTCCATCATTGCGGCTGCTGAACAACCCGGTTTCTGGAAGGCAACCGAAGGAAAGGGAGAATACTGTCTGGCCAATGTAGTGAATGCGGGTAACGCCCCATCCGAGGCCACACCATGGACAATGAAATTTGTTAAGGCGTATACAAAGAGGTGGAATATAGAACCCGAAGGATATGGCACGTCAACTAGTTATATGGCCCCTTATGTTCTCAAGGATGCTATTGAGAGGGCTGGTTCCCTAAAATCAGATGCTGTAGTAAAGGCCCTTGAAGAGATCGATATGATGGGTGTGTATGGAAGGATCAGGTTTGATTCAAAGAAAAATGACCATCAGGTCATCCCCAGTGTGGATCCAGAAGAAGGAGCTGTTGGGACTATTTTCCAGTGGCAGGCTGGGAAAAGAATAGTCGTTTTTCCTAAAAAGATAGCAATGGGTGAGATCCAGCTACCTCCATGGATGAAGAAGTAAAATTTAATGTTTCGGGTTACAGGTTGCGTGTCATGGAGATTTAAAACTCGTAACTCGTAACCCACAATGTTTCCTCATTCAGGATCTTCTACTATGGTGTAAACATTATTATGGATATCCTTATCTATGGCACTATCAACAGTATAGCCCTTGCCATTATGGCCATGGGCTTTGCCCTCGTTTATGGGATTAGCCGGGTTCCTAATTTTGCCCACGGCGCACTTTATGTAGTATGCGGTTTCGTTACCTGGGGTTTGCTGCGCGGCTTGGGCCTAAATTACCTAGTCAGCATTCTCCTGGCCATGATTATCACCGGTGTGATTGGTGCACTCATTTATCAGTTTGTGTTGATTCGTGTCCGAGGGATGGCCATCTCAGAAATTATTGCATCGTATGCTATCGGGTTGGCCATCCTGGAAGGATTCCGATGGTGGGGTTTTAAAGGCATGACCTATACATTACCTGTATTCGTTGAGGGTAGTATAAATATTGGCGACATCCCGGTAGACCTCCATCGGGTGGTGATTGTCGGAATTTGTGCTGCTGTTGTAGCATTTCTCTGGCTCTTTACTCACTATACGCGGATTGGCCTGGCCTTGCGAGGGATGGCCCAAGACGAACGTGCTGCTCTTATGTTGGGAATCGATTCAGATTTGATGGCAGTAGTGGCCATGGCATTTGGTTCTATGCTTGCGGGTCTGGCAGCAGTACTCTTACTTCCCTTGGGAAATATTGTGGTTGAGGCAGGGTATAATGTGTTGATCCTGGCCATTGCCGTTTGTATTGTAGGAGGCTTAGGAAGTTGGATGGGGGCAGTGATAGCTGCTTTTCTGATCGGCTTTGCCCAAATCCTGACCGTAGTCTATTGGGGGGCTCACTATCAAATGGTGGTAGCTCTTTTGGCGATCATTTTCACCCTTATCTTAAAGCCTTCGGGTCTCTTTGGCCGTCAAAAGGAATTAGAAGAAAGGGTTTAGAAGGTGACTATTGAGGAGCGTCGTAAAGAAAGGCTGGACAGGGGTATCAAGGTCCGTACAGACGGAATCTATGCCATAATGTCCTTGCGAGAACTGTCCTATCTGACTATGCCAAGGTTGGTGTTGATAGTAGGGTTGCTGATCCTGCCTTTGGTCATGCCAAGCATGTACTGGCAACGAGTGATATCAATTGTTTGCATTTATTCCCTGCTTGCCCTGAGCTTTGATTTTTTGGCCCATTTTTTAGGGCTGGTTTCCTTGGGTGGGGCCTTTTTCATTGGCACAGGTGGCTATATAGCCGCCATCATGAATACCTATTTTGGTATGCCACCTCTTTTGACCATTCCTATTGCTACCGTATTGGGGGCAGGCATCTGCACCATACTTTTACTGCCGTGCCTTCCCTTGCGGGGTGTCTATTTTGCCATTGTAACCCTTATGTACCCCTTGGTTCTGGCCCGGATCATAGAAGCCCTTAATGTCCTTGGGGGCACTGATGGGATCTATGGGGTCGCTAGTTTTGCCAACCGCTGGATAGAGCAGTACTTTGTTATTCTGATGGTGCTTCTCTTCCTTTTCGGAATGAGACGGCTGGTGAACCTGGATATTGGCCTGGTTTTCCGTGCAGTGAAGGACAATGACCAGGCAGTGAGAGCCTCGGGAATGAGCATTACCTTTTATAAGGCTATTGCTGTTTTCATCGCCTCGGCAATGGGATGTCTGGGAGGTGCCTGTCTCGTACACATCTACATGTGGTCAGGGATATCCCAGTTCGCCTTAGATTTTTCTATTATCCCTATTGCAGCGACGGTCATCGGCGGTGCCGGTACACTTGTGGGACCGGTATTGGGGTGTTTTATTCTGGTGCCCATCAACGAGTTACTACGGGCTTTTGGAACCTTTCGAATCCTTATCTATTCTCTGATACTCGTAGCATTTATTGTTTTTCGCAGTGAAGGGATCATGGTGTATGGCCAGCGGAAATATCATCAGTTTGAAAGGTGGGTCAAGATATGAACAATCAGCCTATCCTTCACGTACAAGAGGTAACCAAGGCCTTTGGTGGGGTTATAGCAGTGAACCGGATAACTTTGGATGTCAATGAGGGAGAAATAGTGGGCATCATTGGCCCAAATGGTTCTGGCAAGACCACCTTGATCAACTGTATCACCGGGTTCATCAAGATGACATCTGGTAACATTTTCTTCCGGGGTAAGAATATCACCGGCAAACCAGCGCACAAGATTGCAGACATGGGGGTTACCCGCACTTTTCAGATTATGCGACCTTATTACTCCCTGCCTTGCTATAAGAACCTGGTGATACCCCTATTTTCACCTCGGGCAAAACGAACAGGAGGCTGGAGAGGGGGTGGTAAACTGGGGGATAGAGATACAGTAAGTATTGATATTTTAGAAGAGATTGGCTTTGAGCGAGATTCATTTGTCCCTTATAAACTCGCCTCAACCCTGCCCACTGGTTATCTTAAACGTCTTGAGCTTGCCCGTTGTCTGGCTGTGAAGCCAGAGATTATAATCTGTGATGAGATTTTCTCAGGACTGAGCATGAGTGAAATCGCAAGCATGGTACCGCTTATAGAACGCCTGCAGATGGATGGCATTACCTTGATCATGATCGAGCATCGATTGCGGGAACTGTTCCGGGTGTCAAACCGAATCCTGGTATTGAACTTCGGAGAGAAGGTGATTGAGGGCACCCCTGAGGAAATCATGGCAGATGAGAAGGTAAAAGAGGTCTATTTCGGATCAGAGGAAGTCGAGGAGGTCATGAGTCATGCTTGAGGCTACAGGTCTGATGGTCTTCTACGAAAATATGCTGGCCCTCAATAATGTGAGTATCAAGTGTGAGGACAAACAAATTGTGGGTGTGTTTGGCGCCAATAGCGCCGGAAAATCCACCCTCATGTATACCCTCTCGGGTATCATGGAGGACATTCAGAAGAAGGAAGATATGGCTGGTGGTGAGCGGATCACCGTGCTTGGGCAGATAGACTATATGGGACAAGACATAATGGGGCTTAAACCCAGCAAGCGGGCGAGAAAAGGGATTGTTCTTTGCCCGGAGAGACGCAGGATCTTTGCCGAAAGTAGTGTTTTGGAAAATCTGCGTATTGGTGGTTACCTGGCCTCGCCATCCCAAGCAAAAGAGAGTTTAGAATATGTCTTCAGGATATTCCCAGCCCTGAAAAAGATTAAGAAAAGGGAGGGGGGTTTTTTAAGTGGGGGAGAGCAGCAGATGCTGGCCATTGGCCGGGCACTCATGGCCCAACCCAATCTGTTGCTTCTGGATGAACCGCTTCTTGGTCTGAGCCCCCTGATCCAAGTCTTGCTCGTTCGTTCAATCAAAGAGATCCGTGATGAAAGGGGGATCTCCATTATCGTGACCGAGCAGTATGCTCGACCGGTTTTACCCATCGTGGATTATGCATTCATTCTTGAAAATGGGACTGCGGTCATGGAGGGAACTCGAGAGCAGCTACTGGACAACCCAGATATCCGCTCCGCATACTTTGGGATCTGAGAATGGTGTCTGTTACATTACCTGTGGAATTTCAGATAGGTTCTGCTGACCACTGACAACGGACAATTGGTATGAGGAGGAGTTCTATAGATCATGCATATAAACCATGAAGCATGGGAAAAGGAGTCGACTTTTAGCAGGTTCGACCGGATGTGTGGGCGCTATCCAGACCGAACCGCAGTCCTTTACCTGGGAGAGCGATTTTCGTACTCACATCTGAAGGAGTTGAGTGAACGCTTTGCCGGTTCCCTGGTTGACATGGGTGTCAAGAAGGGCGACCGAGTCATGATCTATATCTCCAACTGTATCCAGTGGGTTATCGCCTTTCTTGGTATCCAGAAGATTGGTGCAGTGATTGTACCGGTCTCTCCAATCTACACCTCTTTTGAGATTGAATATATGATCAACGACTCTGGCACTGAGACGATCATTTGCCTGGACACAAACTTTTGCTATGTAAAGGAGGTCTTTGCAAACACAGGGCTCAAGCGGGCCATTGTCACCAATCTGGTGGATCTTCTTCCCTTTTGGAAAAGGTATCTGGGGGTACTCTTTGACAAGATTCCACACGGCAAAGTGGACCGGGATAAACGGATCTATTCCTTCAGATCCCTTTTGAAGCATTCACCCCTGAAATCACAGGTAGAGCTGGATCCCTGGAATGATCTCTCCTACATCCTTTATACTGGAGGTACTACCGGTTTTCCAAAAGGAGTACCGGGAAATCACATCGGTATGACATCCTACGTCAATGATGTGACAGAAGATGTGGCAGGAGGTCATCTAAAGGAAGGAGAGGATGTGTATATAGCGGTCAACCCTCTTTTCCACATTATGGCACTTGGGCTTTTTATGTCTATCGGGCTTAACAAAGGCAATGCCACATTGCTTATGCCGGTACCCCAGGTAGACGCCATTCTTGAAACTATAGAGCGTCATAGGGCACGCTGGCTTTTAGGTGTCCCTGCCCTCTACCGAATGATACTGGAAAATGACCGCCTCGATTACTATGACTTGAGTTCCTTGATCTATTGCTATTGTGGTGGGGATGTTTTACCCACCGAGGTCTTTAACAGGTGGAAGGAGCGATTTGGAGTACCTATTTATCAGGTTTATGGCTCAACAGAGGCTGGCCATGTTACCTACAGCCGGATAGACAAAGATCCAAAGGCTAATACCATTGGACTTCCCATAAAGAGCAGAGAATGCATTGTTGTGGATCCGGAAACACTGAAACCTGTTCCGCCTGGAGAGAGTGGGGAGCTTTTGGTCACCTCACCGTATACAGTGAAGGAGTATTGGAATAAACCTGAAGAAACTGAATATTCCTACGTAGAGCTCAATGAAAAGATATATTACCGGATGAGCGATTTTGTCTTTCAGGATACTGATGGTCAACTGGTGTATGTGGAACGGTCAGCGGATATCATTAAGCACAAGGGCTACAGGGTCTCAGCATCTGAGGTGGAAGCCATACTCCAGGACCATGTCACGGTCATCGGTGCCTGTGTTATCGGGGTTCCAGATCTTAAGGTTGGAGAAAGGATTAAGGCAATAGTTGTCTTAAAAGAAGATGCGAGAGGTGTGGGTGGATCTGATTTGACTAAATGGTGTAGGGAAAGACTTGCTCCTTATAAGGTCCCCCAATATATAGAATTTAGGGATATGCTTCCAAAATCCAAGGTAGGAAAGCTCTTAAGGAGAGAGGTGAGAGATGAGGAGCGAAGAAGAATTGAAAAGAAAGAAGCGTAACCTTATGTGAACCATTTTTTAAAAGCGATTATAGTGTTTGACATCCGCATAGCTTTTATTTTGATCTTCATATTTATTATTACTTTATAATTTGGAAACAGGCTCGATTTGTTGAACGATTAACGTAGCAATGGGTATATCCTATATTCCCCCTGTCAAAGAAAAAATGAGTAAGCTATATTTATTGTAATCCGCCACAAATAAAGGCGGATAAACTATGGCATATTTTGCGCATACCTCTCCTTTAGTCTATTAATGGACTTTTATTCAGCAAGTCTCTCACTACAAATCCTTCGTTAACCTCAGGATTAACTCACCACATACCTCATCGTTACAGCTATCCGGCATTCTCCACAACGGCAGTTGACAATCATCCCTTATCCAAGTTTTGGTCTTCAGCAAGGTTCCTAATCATTATACTGTCTTTTTAAGACCATTCTGGCCTTGAAGGAATCTGTCTGTGTCTTTAAAATGTAACTGAAGAGAAGGTATATTATTGTATGAGGATTAAAAATTATTTAACAATAGATAAGATGATTGTCTAATATCATTAATTTTGATAATGGAATTAAGGGAGAATTCGGATTGAAATCCGGAAAGAGGTAGAAAAAAGGATTGTCATTGTAAATTTAAGGAGCATACAAATGAAAAACGTTGTCATTGTCAGTGGGGCACGGACAGCTATCGGAAGGTATGGTGGCTCGTTGCACAATATACCAGTATACAAATTCACGAGTCTGGTTTTAAATGAGGCACTAAAAAGGGCTTCAATTGAACCTTCTAAAGTAGATGATGTAATCATGGGTCAGTCATACCAAAATGGAGAGTGTGCAAATGGTGCACGTATGGCCCTTCTTGAAGCCGGATGGCCTCATGAAGTTCCAGGCGTAACTCTCGACCGTCGTTGTTGCTCAGGGTTAGATGCCATATTTTTCGGTGTCATGAAAATACAGACTGGTAACGCAGATATTATCGTTGCAGGAGGGATGGACAGCATGAGCCAGGCAGAGCTTTACATTCCAGGCGATATCAAGTGGGGTTTGGGTGGAAGAGAAGATCAAAAATGGGGCTTTATGCCAAAAGGGCATGGCAGCCTTTCTATGTGGGGAATTCCCCTCTATGACAGAATACAGCGAGCACGAGTGATGTCCCAGCCTCTTGGGAGGTTTGGTGAGCTTAATTCCATGATGGCCTGGGCAGAAAAGGCAGCCAAAGAAGAGACGATCACCAGAGAGGAGGCCGATATATGGTCCCTGAAAAGTCACGAGAAGGCCATTGCTGCCATAGACTCTGGCAAATTTGCTGAAGAGATTGTCCCTGTCCCACTCCCACAAAGAAAAGGTGAACAAGTAATCTTTGATAGAGATGAAACTCCCCGGCCAGATACGACATTAGAGAGCCTTGCCAAGTTGCGCCCCGTATATCCTGATGGTGTATGCACTGCAGGGAACTCATCCACCGAAAATGATGGCGCAGCTGCGGTGGTCTTGATGAGCGAAACAAAGGCACAGGAGTTAGACGTGGAGCCAATGGCCTATTTCAGATCCTGTGCTATTGCTGGGAGTGACCCGACACTCACCTATCCTGCAGTCCCCGATTCTGTAAATAAAGCGCTCACGAAGGTTGATATCACCATAGATCAAGTAGACCTTATTGAGATACAAGAGGCATTTGCGGTACAGGTATTGGCCGATGCCAGGATGATGGGTATTAATCAGGGTGATTATGATACAAAAATTAATGTGAATGGATCTGGCATTTCACTTGGTCACCCCATCGCTGCGACCGGTGCCATGAGGTTGGTCACCCTCCTGCATGAGATGAAACGCCGCGATTCCAGATTTGGACTGGAGACCATTTGTGGTGGGGGTGGACAGGGAATAGCTGCTGTAGTTGAAAAGGGAGGATTTTAGAATGGAAATCAAAAAGGTTGCTGTAGTGGGAATGGGTACTATGGGAAGTCAGATAGGTATTGTTTGCGCCGAAGGTGGTTTTAAAACCTCAATCGTGGATGTGTCGCCTGAGCTGGTAGAGAAGGGATTACATAACATAAGACTCTTCTTGAACAGCCAAGTTAAGAAAGGAAAGATGGGTAAAAAGGAAATGGAAACCACTCTATCTCGTATATGTACGAGCAGCGATTTCAATGAATCCCTGTCAGGGGCGGATCTTATGATAGAGGCTGTTTACGAGGATATAGAGGTAAAAAAAGAGATCTTTCGAAAAGCTGATATCACTTGCCCCAGAAAGACTATTCTCGCAAGCAATACCTCAACTCTGAGTATTACTGAGATGGGTGCGGCTACAAGGAGAGCAGAGAAGTGCATAGGAACACATTTCCTGATCCCAGCAACACTCACTCCCTTTGTTGAGGTAGTGAGGGGCATGGAGACCTCTGATGGAACACGGGATACTGTTATTTCATTCCTTGCTAAATGTGGCAAAGAAACAGTTACCGTTGGGGATTCCCCCGGCTTTGTTATCAATAGGCTCTATCTTCCCATGGTAAATGAGGCCTTCCTTGCCCTTGAAGCCTCGCTTGCAAGTGCGGAGGAGATTGATAGAAGCTGTGTGAAAGGTCTAGGCTTTCCTTTAGGCCCACTTGCTGCAGCTGATGCCTTTGGGCTTGACATTCTCTTTGCATGCATGAGGAGCTTTCAGAAAGAACTTGGTGAAAAATATCGACCTGCCCCGCTTCTCGTTAAATTAGTTAAGGCGGGAAGATTGGGTAGAAAGACAGGTCAAGGGGTGTATAACTATAGGAAATAAGAGTGAATAAGTTATCTGTATTGTTTCTATTGTCTTCTTGAGACATATCCTTTGTGACCATTTTTTGACATAAAAGATAGGTATCTTTTGCCTATTTATGGTATAATTTTAGAAATAAAAGGTACGTTTCGTTGAGATTTATTTCACTACCAATTCAGCTAATGGTTATGCTTTTATGTTATTTTTCGTCACCGGTATCAATGTTTGAAAATATTCTACATTGAAATAAGCTATATATAGCCTTACATTATGCCAGTTTATGAATATGCAGGACTTGATAGCTCTGGGAAGACCCTAAAGGGAATCCTTGATGCAGACAGCACAGTGGCAGCCCGCCAGAAGCTTAGAGCCTCAGGCGTCTTTCCGGTTGAGGTGAAAGAGACACTTTCCCGACCCAAAGGCGGACCTTCAGATGCTCTTTCTCTCTTTGCTTTTTTTCAGCGTGTTAAACCTGGAGAGGTGTATGCCATAACGCGCCAACTTTCTACGTTATTAGGTGCGGGGGTTCCTCTTGTAGCGTCTTTGGATTCTCTCATATCACAGAAATCCAGCCCGCTTCTTAAAAAAATCATTGCCCAAATAAAGGAATCCGTCAACCAAGGTAACAGCTTGGCCTTCTCTTTATCGCAACATCCAAAAATATTTTCGAATTTCTATATTAATATGGTTCGCTCTGGCGAAGCTTCAGGATCTCTTGATGTGGTTTTGGCTCATCTGGCAGAATTTGGTGAGAATCAACAGGCCTTGAGAGGGCGCTTTAAAGCGGCCCTTGCCTATCCAGTCTTTATGTCTTTCATAGGGATCTTTGTCCTCTTTTTCCTTATAACCTTTATTGTGCCTAATATTACAAAGGTATTCACTGAGATGCATCATACACTTCCTCTGCCTACCATGGTGCTCATAAATGTAAGTAATTTTTTACTCTCTTTCTGGTGGGTTATCGTAGTGGCTATGTTGAGTGGTATTATACTAATAAAATATAGTAAAAGAAGACCAGGCGTCCATTACATATGGGATAAACTCAAACTTCGTATTCCTGTTCTTGGTCCTATAAACCAACAAATTGCCCTTGCTCGATTTGGAAGGACACTCGGCAGTCTTCTCCAAAGTGGTGTATCTCTTTTGTCTGCACTCCAGATAGCGCGAAATATTGTTAATAATGTTCTGATTGCAGAGGTCCTTGATAAGGCTGAGGATGAGATTCGGGCAGGCAAAAGTCTGGCTGGCTCTCTCTCGCAAAGCAGATGGGTTTCCTCCATGGTTGTGCAAATGATATCTGTAGGTGAGCAAAGTGGAGAACTGGAAAGCATGTTAAATAAGATTGCAGACACTCACGAAAGAGAGGTAGAATCGCGTATCATGGCATTGACCTCAATGCTCGAGCCAGTTATGATTTTGATAATGGGCTTGATTGTTGGATTTGTTGTTATTTCTATTTTGCTCCCCATTTTTGAAATGAATCAGATGATCGGCTGAAAAGGCTGAATTGGAGGCATTATGATACGATGTAGATTTGCTGATAGAAGGGGTTTTACTCTGATAGAAATCATGGTGGTTATGGTTATTCTTGGTATTTTGGCCGGACTCATTATTCCGAGAATAATGGGTAGGCCAGAAGAGGCTCGGCGCACTAAAGCCCGGATTCAGATTGAGAGCATTGAGACCGCACTTAAATTGTATAAGTTAGATAACGGCTCTTATCCTACTACTGAACAGGGGCTACAGGCCCTTGTAGAGCCCCCTTCGGTAGGCAAACTTGCCAGTGCCTGGAGAGAGGGAGGATACCTTGAAAAAGGAAGAGTTCCAAAAGATCCATGGGACAACGAATATGTTTACCTTTGTCCTGGCATTCACGGTGATTTGGACCTTGTGTCATATGGGGCTGATGGAGAAACAGGTGGTGAGGGCAAGGACATGGATATTAATAACTGGGAAGCGGAATAGTTTGTTTCCTTCAAGAAACCCCATACACAATGAACCAAAAAAACACCACAAAAGGTTTTACCCTCATTGAACTGACAGTAGTCGTGTTCTTGATTGGTGTGATGCTTGCTGTGAGTATCCCCAGATTTCGATATTCCTTCATAACAGATAACCTCAAGTCTACGACACGGAGGATTGTTGGCCTTATAACCGGTTTGAGAAACGAGGCAATCCATGAACAAAAAACCTACTTTCTCCATTTTGATATCGGATCAAACCAACTTTGGATTGATTTTGATGGCATAACCAAAGAAGAACGAGAGATGGCTCAGGAAAAGGCATTCCAATTGCCCGTGGATGTTCGGATTATTGATGTTTGGACAAAAGGAAAGGGAAAGAGGGTAGACGAAGAGGTAAGTATCAGGTTTAGCAAAAAAGGATATGCCGAGCAGACATTGATCCATCTTGGGGCAGAGGACGGCAGGGAATTTACTCTGCTCTTAAATCCTTTTCTTGCGAAGATAAAGAGCTACGATAAATATGTGGATATTGGAATTTTATAAAAAAGGGAGGGGTTTCACCCTCCTTGAAGTGATGGTTGCCATTGCCATTATTGCAATCACCTTGGTCGCTGTTTTTGGGTCACAGTCTCAAAGTCTCTCACTTGCCAATGAGGCCAAATTCAGTACAACCGCTGCTCTCCTCGCCCAGAGTAAAATGGCTGAAATTGAGGCAGTAAATCCTGAGGATCTGGCCTCAGATTCTGGTGATTTTGGCGAGAATTTTCCAAATTATCACTGGAACCTCACAGTGCGAGATATTTCATTTGTTGGTGTGGATGAGGTTTTAAGCTATCTAAAACAGATTGATCTGAGTCTTTTCTATGGCGAACAGAGCCAGTATCAATACGATCTCAGGCTTTATCGATTTGTTCGCAAATCCAAGTGAATCTGATGAACATACGTAACTCAATACACACAATAGACCCAACAAACTCAGGTGGTTTCACCCTGGCCGAAATCCTAATAGCTATATTCATTTTTGCAGTGGTTATAACAATGATCTATACCTCCTACACTGGGACTTTTCGAGTTGTAGATGAGACTGAATCTCAAGCTGAAATCTACAGAATGGCCAGGATTGCTATGGAAAGGATGGTTGAAGATTTGGAATCCACCTATGTTCCTAAAAGTGAAGGAAATGCTCAATCAGAAGAAGATCCTATGCAATTGTTTCAATTTGTGGGCAAGGACCAAGAGATAAAAGGAAGGGATGCTGACACTCTCCGATTTATTTCCAGAGCATACCTTAATTTAAGTGGGGATGATGAAGACACTGGGAAAACGGAAATTGGCTATTATGTCAAAGAAAATGACCAGGGAGAAGATTTTGTTCTTTATCGGAGCGATAGACCGATGTTCGAGGAGGGGTTTCTTTTTGAGGAAGACTCTGATGGATTGGTACTTTGTGAGGGATTAGTATCGGTGAATTTTACCTATCATGAAGAGAAAAGTGAACCTCTCGAGAACTGGGATTCTACCTCAGAAGAACATAAAGATAAGATACCAAGAATGGTTTCCGTTTTACTGGAGTTTGTAAACCCGTTAAATTCTGAAACACCTCTTAGATTCATGACAAGCGTTTCGCTTCCAATAGAGAGGGGACAGTTGTGATAAGGTTTATCCGAGACAACGACGAAGGCATGGCCTTGATCATGACAATTTTAATTATAAGCCTGATAGTTGCACTGACGCTCCAATTCAATACGTCAATGAGGTCTAACCTGCAGGCGGCGGTGAATCTCCGGGATGGCATAAAACTCGGCTGTATAGCAAGGTCAGGGGTAAATGGCGCTCTTGCTGTTCTGCATGAGGATGCCTCTTCAGGGAATGTGGATACCTTGCATGAGAACTGGGCGCATACAAAATTATTTTCTGAAAGCTCTCTGTCTTTATTTAATGAGGGCAGATTTATCCTTGAGATTACAGACCTTTCAGGGAAAATTCAGCTTAGTCAATTGGTAGACAAGGAAGGAAACTATAATAGCTCACAAAAGAGTCTCCTTGTACGATTTATGAATTTCCCAGAGTTTGGCCTTGATCCTGAAGAGGTAGAAAATATCATAGATGCAATAAAGGATTGGATAGACGCAGACAATGAGACTACCCGCTTTGGTGCGGAAGATGCCTATTATCAGACATTAGAGAAGCCATACCCTTGCAAGAATGCTCCTATTGAGTTTTTAGAGGAGCTAATTTTTGTAAGGGGCATCACCAAAGAACTGCTATATGGTTCAGGTGAAAAGCCGGGTATCTCTCAATACTTAAGCCCGCACGGTAATGGCAAAATCAATATAAATACTGCGAATATTATAATATTAAGGTCTCTTTCAGATGATATAGACCAGGAAAGGGCTGAGGATATGGTCGCATACCGTGAGAACGAAGATAATGACCTGTCAGGTCTCGAATGGTATAAAAATGTTCCGGGGATGGCTGATGTGAGTATTCCAGACAGTTTGCTTGCCACCTCAAGTACCTACTTTGAGATCACATCAGAAGGCTTCAAAGGACCAATGAGTAAAAAGATCGAGGCCACAGTGGAAAGAAAAGAAAAAACACTTCAGATTTTGTCTTGGAAAATAATTTAGTTTGTTGAGTTTGTAGTGTTTTTTGTGTTTTTTGTGTTAAAACAGAATGAAATTTATCTGTTTTACATTTCCGTGCACGCTGAAACGGTTAATGAGAACGAACTCAACGAACTCAATAAACTCAATTAACCCAATGGACATTAATTATGGCAGGAAAAATTCTCGGGATTGACATACAGAGTGATTCAATTGCAGCAGTTCAGATAGAGGGAGGACTGAGAGGCTATCACGTGACAGGATGTGCCAGCGTTATGATGGGAGATGTTGACGGACTCGATGAGGCATTTAAGGCATTGAGTGAACAAGTAGATTTCAAGGCTGATACCTGCATCAGCACTATTCCTGGGGAACAGGTATCATATCGGAATTTGCAGATGCCTTTTAGATCCACAAAAAAGATTAGGCAGACAATAGCCTATGAAATTGAGACGATGATACCTTTTCCAGTCGAAGATTTAGTAGTTGATTTTACCCTCATTGATCAGTCGAGTCAAAGTGATATTCTTACTGCCTCAGTAAGGAGAGAGTATATCTCCAAATATCTATCCCTTTTACAGAACTATGGAGTTGACCCCGATGTACTGGACATAAGCGGGGTGCCTATCGTTTTGTGGTTGTTCAGGCAGGTAGAGATACCCGATCATGGGATCCTTTTCCAGATAGGCCAAAAGAGAACCACAATGGTCCTTTATATTAAAAGACGTATAAGTTTAATGAGAAGCTTTGCTTTTTGTGATGGTCTTATACCTAAAGTTATTTCAAATTCCCCAACTTATAGCAATGCGCAAAGCCAGGCGGCTGAGCCGATTGTATCCTGTTTCGAGTCATTGTGTACTAATGTTCAAAATACACTCTATGCATTTGAGTATCAGAATGACATAGAAGCTAAACCAGAAAAGATTTTTGTCACTGGCACAGGAAGTCTTTATCCGCATACGATGGGTCTTTTAGAACGATTTTTTGATATCCCTGTTGAAGAAATTAATGTGGCAGGCGGTGATCCAAGTATTCATTTGGACACAAATATAGCTCAATCCTGGAATTCTGCTACAATGGATAGCGCCTTAGCGCTTGCCCTTCGAGGCAATAAGCAAGGCCTGGGTTTCAATTTCAGAAAAGATGAATTTGAGATAAAAAGAAAGGATACTAAGCTCAAGAGGGATATCCGTAGGGCTGCTGTTTTTTTGATAGTTATTCTATCTCTTTTGATCACATATTTTGGTATGGATTATTATTTCCTAAAGGAGCGCTACAGGATACTGGATAAACAGATTACAGAGACATTTAGGCAAACCCTTCCTGATGTAAGAAGGATTGTGGATCCGGTACAGCAGATGAGGATAGAAATAACTCAAATCAAAAAGTCAGCATTCTTCATTCCTGGAATTGGTGGAGACCATAAGGTCGTTGACCTGTTACGGGATATTTCCCTTAAAGTCCCTGAATCGCTGGATGTGCGGGTAATGAGCATGGTAGTTGATCCAGAGGTTGTAAACATTAAAGGAGAAACTGATACATTTAATACTGTAGACATTATCAAGAAAGGGCTGGAGCCCTCAGAGTATTTTAGTGCAGTTACTATTAGTTCTGCCAATCTTGAGCGATCTCGCAAGCGGGTGCAATTTGAGATAAAACTGAAACGGACCAAATAAGAAAGTTTATTGCGTGAAAAATATTCAGATCCAACAAACCCCAAAAACACAGCAAACTCAAAAAACATAGAATATGAAATTTGCACGGCGTGAAAAATATTTTATATCGGCAGCAGCAGTGTTTATAGCGATTTTTTGTCTATTTCAGTTTTTTATTTTTCCCTTCTTTGAAGCCAGAAGGAGGGTTCAAAGAGGTGTTAGCGCTAAAGAAGATGGTCTAAAAGAAATTATACAGTTGAGCTCTGAATATAATAGATATCGGAGATCTTCTCAAGGTGTACAGCAGGTTATTACTAAGCGAAGAAAGGGGTTCACACTTTTTTCATTTCTTGAAAACAAAGCAGGTGACGCTGGTATCAAGACTTATATCAAGTATATGAAACCCTCCGTCTCGACAGGAGCTGGCCCTTATAAAGAGTCCCTGGTTGAGATGAAATTGGAGGAGATTACATTGCACCAGTTAATTAACTACCTTTACAGGATTGAATCACCTTATGATGTCGTAAGTATCAAACGGATTTCAATTAAGGAAAACAAGAAAAAGTCTGGCCGCTTAGATGCTATTTTACAGATAGTGACCTTTCGGTAGATTATGGGACAATTTATTTCAAAAAATAAAAAATGGTTTGGCTATATCTTTTTCTGCGTTATTTTTGCAGGCAGTCTTCTATATTATCGTTTTCCTTCAGATGCTCTAAGGGATTATCTAACAATAACTGCACGTAATTTAAATAACTCAACCACTCTTTCAATTGGTCAGATCAAACCCTCTCTTCCTTTTGGATTAAAATTCGGGCAGACAGAGCTTATTCTCAAAGACAAGCCTTCCATAAAGCTTTTCAGGGCTGATAGTCTTTTTTTCAAACCGGACCCATGGGCCTTTTTTAAAGGAAAGAGTAAATATTGCTTTGAGTGTTTGACATACGGAGGTGATGTAAAGGGTTGTGTAAATTTCAAAAAAAATAGTATGGAAACTCCTTTTGATACGGAAATTGAACTGAAGAATATGCAAATTGCTAAACATGAACATATAAAAGATTTGATTGGACGGCAGATTGATGGAATCCTTTCCGCAACTATTTTTTATAAAGGGCAACACAAAGATCTGATGGATGGAACTGGGGAGGCCAATCTAAAACTATTAGATGGCAGCATTGAACTTTTAGTGCCTATTTTGAGCCTGGAGTCTGTTGAATTTAATGAAATTACAAGCGAAATGGTGCTTGAAAAACAGACGATACATCTTAAACGTTTTGAATTGACAGGACCTCTGCTGAGAAGCACATTGTCAGGAACCATACGATTGAAAAAAGAATTCGTGAAAAGCGCCCTTAATTTAAAAGGAACAATAGCGCCATTTACATCGTTTTTCAAAAATATGGGAGTTGCTTCGAATGCCGTGAGTTTTTTTAAACAAAGGCTGAAAAAGGGAGCCCTTCATTTTATTATCCACGGAACCCTTGCTGAGCCTAAAATTAGGTTCACCTAAATTTATGCCAAAATATTATCAGACAATCTTCAATCTTTTTGCTTTAGCCCTAATTATCTTTATTGGCGTTGAGCTCTTCTACATGATCATCAAGGTGCAGCTCAAAGATGTAAAGAATCAAGGCGTCATAGTACAGCATTTACCGGATGTTGAAAGATATAGAAGACCTACTTTTGATCACTACAAGCCAATTATGAAAAGGAATATCTTTGGCTCCGGAGAGGACGTTTCTAAAGAAATACGGACAGAAGAGATTGAAAACCTGCAGCCTACTTCTTTAAAATTAGCTCTTTTGGGCACAGTTTCAGGCAATCGACAAAATACTTTTGCTGTTATAGAAGAAATTGACAAAAAAAAGCAAGCCCTCTACAGGGTGGGTGATAGTGTTCAGGGTGCTATAGTCAAGAAAATTTTAAGGGGTAAGGTAATACTTAGGGTTAAGGAGAGGGACGAAATTCTGACAATAGAAGAAGGTGCTGCTTTAAGAGGAAAAGAGAAATTCCCTACGCCAGAGACAACAAGCAAAGGTGCTACTATAATGGTAAGCCGTTCGGCTGTACAAGAATCAATGAAAAATGTTCACAACCTATTATCTCAAGTGAGAATAAGGCCTTATTTCAGAGATGGCAAGGCAGACGGCTTATCGGTTACCAATATAAAGTCTGGATCTTTTTTTGCAAAGCTGGGGTTGAAGAATGGTGATGTTGTGCAAGGAATAGATGGCAGCCTTATCAAGAGCCCGGAGGACGTGCTGGAGATGTACAAGAAATTTAAATTAGGATCTCAGGTGGCATTACAGATATTAAGAAATAATGAGCAGAAAATAATAAATTATAAATTCAGGTAGTAGATAATTATTGGCTTTATTTCCTTCACTTTAGACACTTTTAACTTTAGACACTTTTAACTTTTATATGTATACATCCTATTTTGGTTTTAAAGAGAGTCCTTTCAATCTCACACCGGATCCACGATACCTCTTTCTGAGCCCTCATCACAGGGAAGCCCTTGAGCACCTTCTTTATGGAATTAGCGAACGAAAGGGCTTTATTGCTATTACTGGGGGTATCGGTACAGGTAAGACCACCCTGTGCCGGGCTCTTTTAGACCAGTTAGATAAATCAACGAAGAGCGCCATGATATTTAATTCCTTTATCAATGAGAAAGAACTTTTAGAGATAATAAATCAGGAATTTAGCATTCACCTAGATCCTGGAGTGCAAACAAAGAAGGAACATATTGACAGACTTAACCAGTTCCTGCTCAAGACCTATAGTGGGGGGGGTAATGCGGTACTTTTGATAGATGAAGCTCAAAATCTTTCTCACACGGTTCTTGAACAGATACGGATGCTTTCGAATTTAGAAACAGAAAAAGAGAAACTGATTCAGATAGTTCTCGTTGGACAGTCTGAATTAAAGGAGCTTTTGGCATCTTCCTCATTAAGACAACTTAATGAAAGGATTATGGTTCGTTATGAACTGAGGCCTTTGGCCCACATGGATGTCCAGGGGTATGTGGAACACAGGTTGGTGGTGGCAGGCGGCAGGGGAAATTTGAGGTTTACAAAGGGTGCTTTCAAGGCAATTTATCGTTACTCTCAAGGAAATCCGAGAAGGATCAATGCTGTTTGTGATCGAGCACTCCTTATTGCATACGCCAGGGAAAAATATACCATATCCAAAGGAATGGTTGGGAGTGCTATCGAGGAAATCCGTGGAGATATAGCAGCAAATCATAGAATAAAGGGGTGGTTTTGGAAAAGAGTTGTGTCACCTATTATGCTCCTCTTGTTACTAATCATAGTCGCAGGTTTTGCTGGATGGAGTTTCAGAGAGCATATTTTAGGCTTCTTTTCAGATAAGCAAAAAATGGCTGTAGTGACAACCAAGGATGCTCAATCAAAGGTTCTCAAAACCAAAAAGCCAGCAGCAACCATATTTCTTGATGAAAAGACGAGTCTTGCAGGTCTTTTCAATCTTTACAATGATAAGACAAAAGTGGACAGTAATTATGTAAACGAACAAAATGTAGGAATGGTTTCTTTCTATGTAGAACCGAAATATTTTTTGAGGTTCAAAAAACCTTTTCGCGTTCTTTTACCTCACCTTTCACCTCATGAAACTTCGAGCCCTTTTTCAGCAGGGATGGCTTCTAGTCTCGGCTCATTGCCTGAGTATCTCCTTATCCGTGAAGTGGTAACCGATGGTGCAATCGTGGTAGATGCCGGCGGCAAGGACAGGCAGGTTAAAAAGGATTTTTTTAAAAGCTATGGGGAGCAGAAGGTTTCCTGGATCTATCCCTATGAAGGCAAAAAAATAGATTTAATTAAAGGGATGAATGCTCCGAGTGTCTTGAATGTGCAGAAGATTTTAAAAAGCCTGGGATATCTGGTGGAGCTTACCGGCGTCTATGACAATGCAACCTTTCGTTGTGTAATCAAATTCCAGAACTATTTCGGACTTAGTCCCGATGGGATTGTTGGTCCCCGGACCAGAGCCTTTTTGTATCAGGTATCTGACTCATGAGTTTTATTGCGTTTATTGCGTTTGTTGTGTTTATTGCGTTAGAAAGATGAAAATTAAAAGATTTGAAGATTTACATTGTTGGCAGGAAGCACGTAAGTTGGTAAATTTGGTTTATCGAGCAATAAAAGGAAACATGGATTTTCAAAAAGACATTAGATTATGTGGACAGATTACCGCAGCAGCAGTATCGTCTATGAGTAACATAGCTGAGGGCTTTTCCCGCAGATCGAACAAGGAGTTTATTCAGTACATCTTTATATCCAAAAGTTCGGCAACCGAGGTACAGAGTGAAGCTTATGTATCGTTCGATCAAAAATATATAACGGAGGAAACTTTCCATAACATCTATGAGCAAGCTAAAAGAGTTTCTAAATTGGATTCTGGCCTAATTACCTATCTCCTGCGAAACCAGAAAACATCACAAAAGAAAGAAACCCAAGAAACTCAACAAACCCAAGAAACAAGGCAAACCAGATAAGTCCCATGAGCTACATACACGAGGCCTTGCAAAAGGCACAGAAAGAAAAAGATGTCAGGTTTCCAAAATACAAAAGAATTTTATTAGGTACAAAGGAAAAACCAGGTATTTTTTTTTCAAGAACCGTATGGTTGATTTCTCTCTTTGTCATTTTACTTGCTTTTACATTTTATTCATGGTTCGATTTCAAATATAAAAAGACACTGCCAGCCCCAAAGAATCAACAGGCCGTGGTAAGCCACAAGATAGAAGCCACAGTAAATTTCGGGGAATTTTATGAGAGAGCCAAAAATTTTCAAAAAACCGGTCGCCTGAAGGAAGCACAGGGATTTTATAAGCAAGCCCTTACACTTGAGCCAGACAATGTTTTTGTTTTGAATAATTTAGGGGTTATCTATATTCAACAGCGAAAATATTCGGAGGCCAGAAACAACCTTGAAAGTGCTATTCGAATAAAACCAGAATATGTAGACCCATATTACAACTTGGCATGCCTCTATGCATTGAAAGGGAAGGTGATGAAAAGTTTAGAAAACCTGAAGAAAGCGATTTCACTGAATAAATTGGTGAGAGAGTGGGCTCGAAAGGACAGAGACCTACAAAACATGAAAGGCGTGCCCGAGTTTGAAGAGATAATAAAAAAAAATAAAAGAGAGTTGGGGTAATGAAATATAAAGAATGAGTGTCTTCAATCCTCCAATCCTCCAGTAATCATAGGACATAAGACTATGAAATATTCTACAGCCGTGAACGTATATCTTCTCTCCTTTTTGTGGATACTGGTATTATTATTTTCAGGTAGCTACCCCGTGTTAGGAGCAAGGCTTGCAGGTGAAGAAGGAGTTATATCTGTTACTCCTACACCTAGCCAACCTGTTAAAAAGATTGAGCCGGTGAAGCCTGCTAAAGAAAAAAAACAGCCCCAAGCCCAGGTAAAGGTTCCAACAGAAAAGAGAATTACTCAGAAAAAGAAGGTATCACTTAAACAAAAGCCAGATACCCGCTATGTTACCATCGACTTTGATAGTGTAGATATTGGCCTCTTTATTAAGTTTATAAGTGAGTTGACAGGCAAGAACTTTGTCATTGATAAAGGGGTGAAGGGGAAGGTGACGATTATTTCCCCTACCAAGATATCAGTAAACGAGGCTTATAAAGTTTTTGAATCTGTGCTGGATGTACATGGATTTACAACTATTCCGGCTGGAAGTATTATCAAGATTGTACCGGCTCTCGATGCAAGGTCTCAAAACATTGAAACCAGGCTCCGCGAGCAGGCTATTACCCCTGAAGACAAGGTGGTGACCCAGCTCATTCCCCTTGCATATGCCAATCCCGATGAACTCAAAAAACTTTTTGCCCCCTTGATATCCAAGAGCAGCCTGATCGTCTCCTACCCCCCTACACGCATGCTAATTGTTACTGATGTACTTTCCAATATAAAGCGCCTGCTCAAAATTGTAGAAGCTATTGATGTGGTGGGCATTGGTGAAGAGATATCGGTAATTCCCCTTGAACATGCAACAGCATCGTTACTATCGAAACCATTAGTAAGTATTTTTCAAAAGGCAACTAAGAGGGCCACAAAAGGCGTACCCATAGGCCCTGTTGTCAGAATTATGGCTGATGAGAGGACCAACTGCCTGATAATACTGGCCACAGAGGATGATACATTACGGATTAGAAAACTTATAAAACTATTGGACAAAGAGATTCCGCGAGGAGAAGGAGATATTCATGTGTATTACCTTCAGAATGCAAATGCCGAAGATCTTGTTAAGGTTTTATTAGCACTTCCCTCTGAAGAGAAAAAAACGGTAGAAAAAGGTAAGGCCCCTGTTATCTCTAAAGAGGTACAGATCGTGGCAGATAAGGCAACCAATTCCCTGGTAATTAAGGCAAAAAAACACGATTATCTTGCCATCCAAGATATTATCGAAAAGCTTGATATCCCCAGAACCATGGTCTATATCGAGTCCCTGATTATGGAAGTCAATGTGGATAAAGAGTTTAGGCTTGGGGTAGAATGGTTGGGAATGGAGGATTTTACGTATCAGGGAAGGAAGGGTGGCTATTTTGCTGGCTCGGGAGGTGCTGGCGGAGTAGGGGATTACAGCGGTATTAAAGGATTGTCAGGGATTCCACCGTCTCTCCCTTCTGGTTTTTCCCTGGGGGTCGTTGGCGAGGCAATTACAATCGGAAATGTGGTTTTTCCAAATGTCGCCGCTATCTTACAGGCATACCAAAAAGATTCTGATGTGAATATACTTTCAACTCCCCAGATCTTGACAACAGACAATGAGGAGGCAGAGATTAAGGTAGGAGAAAATGTGCCGTATCTCACCAAAGAGGCAACCGGTGATCAAACATACCAGACATATGAATACAAGGATGTGGGCATGACACTCAAGATCACCCCCCAGATCAACCAGGAGCGGTTTGTAAGGCTAAAGATCTTTCAAGAGAATATAACATTAAAAGGTGGGATTGAGGAATTCAGACCGACGACCTTGAAGCGGTCTGCAGAAACCACGGTTATCGTAAAGGATAAGAATACTGTGGTTATCGGTGGGATCATTGGAGAGAACACTGAAAGAGGAGCTTATCAGGTACCGTGCCTTGGAGATATACCGGGCCTTGGTTTGCTTTTTAAATCAAAATCTCGATCTCGAAATAAAACCAACCTTTTTGTTTTTCTGACACCCCATATTATTGAGAACCCCATTGAGGCACAAAAGATTTATGACGAGAAGAAAAAGGAAATAGAAAAAATCAAGGGGGGTGCCATAAAAATGTATGAAAAACCAAGATCTGAAGAGCAGGGTTCGGCTGTTCAATAGGGATGAGTACACCATGACTCATAAATTATTAGGGGAGATATTAAAAGAGATTTGCTCCCTTTCAGACGATATATTCGAAGAAGCCCTTGAGATACAACGAAAAGAAGGCGGCAGGATAGGAGAAATTCTTGTCCAGAAAGGAGCAATCGGAGAAGGAGATCTGTTAAAGGCTCGTGGTGTTCAGTTTGGGCTGTCCTTATGGCCCACTATTTCTACTGAGGATATGGATACCGGCTTCACAGAACGCATCCCCATCCAGTTCCTGAAAAAATACAAGATGATCCCTGTGGTAAGATCTGATGGGATCTACATAGCTGTCAATGATCCTACCTTGTTTCAGCCACTTGATGATCTGCACATAATCCTGGGATGGGATGGTGTAGAAACTGTGCTTGCCCCCTACTCTGCCATCCTTTCAGCCATCAATTTTTCCTATGATATGAGAAGCGATTCTGCTGAGCAGGTCATTCAGGATATGCGTGATGAAGACAGAGATATTATTTTATCCGCTGTTGAAGAAACAGGAGATCTACTGGATGATACCAGCGATGCTCCCGTTATCAAATTGGTGAATTTGATGCTATCTCAGGCAGTAAAGGCCAGGGCTAGCGATATTCATATCGAACCCTATCAAAACAGGATAAAGATTAGGTGCAGAGTAGATGGGATTCTCTATGATATGCTGTCTCCTCCTAAGCATGTTCAGTCAACACTTATATCCAGAATTAAGATTATGGCCAAGCTGAACATTGCTGAGAAGAGGCTTCCCCAGGATGGAAGGATTGAGATCAAAATAGGAGATAAAAATGTGGATATCCGCGTTTCTACAATCCCTACTGCCTTTGGTGAACGTGTTGTCCTTAGATTGCTGGACAAGACAAATGTACTGCTAAAACTTTCTGATCTCGGGATGTCTGAGCAGAGACTAAAGATATTTAATGAGCTCATTACGTCTGCCCATGGTATTATTCTTGTTACAGGGCCGACTGGGAGCGGAAAAACCACAACTCTGTATGCCGCCTTAAGTTCACTCAATAATCCAGACATAAATATTATCACTATAGAAGATCCTGTTGAATACCAGATTGAGGGAATTGGGCAGATCCAGGTCAACCCCAAGATTGATATCACCTTTGCAAATGGGCTGCGCTCAATTGTGCGCCAGGACCCTGACGTGATCCTTGTGGGTGAAATTAGGGATCTGGAGACAGCTGAAATTGCTATTCAGGCTGCATTGACCGGTCATCTGGTATTTTCTACCCTTCATACAAACGACTCGGCCAGCGCAGTGACGCGACTCATTGACATGGGGATAGAACCTTTTCTCGTAACCTCCTCAGTAATTGGTATTCTGGCCCAAAGACTGGTGAGAAATGTGTGCAATGAATGCAAAGAGGAATACATCCCTGATGAAGAATCTCTGGAAAATATTGGCATAACACCAGAGATGTCTTCAGGCAAAAAGATATACAAAGGCAAAGGATGCCAGGATTGTCTCAACACCGGATACAAAGGAAGAACCGGTATTTTTGAGTTCATGATTTTGAATGATGCAATTAAGAGTCTCATATTAAAGACCTCGGATTCCAATGCCATAAAGAAAGAAGCTGTTAACCAGGGAATGCTCACCCTTCGTCAAGATGGTGCCTTGAAGGTGCTCAACGGGATTACCACCGTAGAGGAGATTCTTAGAATAACACAGAAATAGATAATGGGCTTCTCCCAAAAGGCGGGTCTTCGACCCCCCCCGAGCTGTAGGCTCTACGAGACGGAAGGCATGCGGCCTAGGCCCCAGAGGGAATGATGGAGGGATGGAATAGTGGATGAATGGAAAAAAAGAAAAACCCAACACTCCAGTACTCCAGTACTCCAATACTCCAATACTCCAGGTCTCCAGGTCTCCAGCACTCCATTTCGCCAGATGAGAATTGGTTTAATCTTCTTAATATTTTTTATCTCCCTTGCCACTTGGATACAGGCATCCGACTTCAAAGGTCCCTGGGATAAAAATAACTTTCAAAAAATTCCCCCAAAAACAATCGATAAAAAGGTAAACCCCCTGCGATCCCTGGTTGAGGCTTACAGTATATATATTTCGCCAATCGATGGTAAGGATTGTCCCATGTATCCCAGCTGCTCGAAATATAGTGTACAGTGTTTTAAAAAACATGGCTTTTTTCTTGGTTGGATGATGACATGTGATCGCCTGTTCCGATGTGGCAGGGATGAGTTACGATTGTCCCCTCAGATTATAGTAAATGGGAAATTTAAATGGTACGATCCATTAGAAAATAATGATTTCTGGTGGTATCATGAACAGTAAATCCTGCAGCTCACTGGCAGGATGGGTGGTGCTCATTGTATCCCTTTTTCTCTTCCTATTCTCTTCTCCTGCGAAATCAGAAAGCAGCCAAACAGAAATTAATCCAATAAACCCAACAAATCCGGCACATTCATATGTCGCTCAAGAAATTGTGATTGATCCAGAGCGCCAATTTCAGTTTGCCGAACACTATTTTCAAATTGGTGAATATTACAGGGCTATCGGAGAATACAAGCGTTTTATCTATTTTTTTCCATCATCCGATAAAGTCGAGCTTGCCAGATACAAGATCGGCCTTTGTTTTCTTAACGGTGAACAATACGTAGAAGCTATTAGGGCCTTTGATGCGCTTATAGAGGACTACAAAAATACTGGGTATGCCCTCAAATCATATCTTAAAATAAGCAGGGCATATGTACTGCTTAAGCGCTATAATGCGGCCCTTACAGGCATTAAAAATTTGATAACAATCGCTCCAAATCAAGAAATCAAAGATGAGGCTTATTATCGAGGAGGCTGGGTATATCTGGAAATGGGTTTATGGGAAAAGGCTCAAAAGTACTTTGAAGAGATCTCGGTTCAGAACAGAAAAAAATACAATCTCAAGGAAGTGTTGATAGGGCTCGACAGAAAGCTGCCTCTCAAGAGGAAAAATCCCACCACTGCTGGATTGCTTGCTATCATCCCTGGGGCAGGTCATTTGTATTGTGAGAGAAAAAAAGATGCCCTCATATCATTTTTGTTGAATGGCGCAATGATTTATGCTGCGTATGAGGCTTTTGACCATGACCTGGATGTTATTGGTGGGATAATTACTTTTTTTGAGCTGGGGTTTTACTCAGGAAATATTTACAGTGCAGTAAACAGTGCCCATAAATATAACAGGGATGAGAAAAGCAAGTTTTTGGACTATCTGAAAAACAACACAAAGATAGACATTTCCTCAGGTATACTCAATAAGAACAGATCTCTGTTGCTTATGTGTCAGTTTTCATTTTAGAATTATTTTGCTGCGGTATACCTATGCATAATAGCATACGGGAAAGCATGCATAGGTCAGGACTGGAGGCTTAAACCCTGTAGGCTCACTCACAATAGACTGCATTATTCCTTGGTACGATATTTGCCTTTTTCTGACTCGGTTGAAAGTCTCAGAAGGGTCTTAATCTGAACAACATTGGGGTTGTAAATCATGAAGGTTAGACCATGACCGCTGCCCCCACCACCAGGAGGTTTGATTATATGGCGAGAAACGGGGACAGTAACAAGGGCACAATCTTTTATTTCACCAATATCATACACAACAGTAATTGTGGCCCCCTCACCAGGTTCAATCACGTAACAGTAATTTTCCTCTAACTGTTTGATAAATTTTTTTTCATAAAAAGTTGGCAATTCCAGTTTTTTGATATCTTCCTTGGTGGCAGGTTTCAGTGTTTCTTTTGCGGGCTCGCCAATAATAATATGGTCATTGCGGATCTTTATCGATTTTGCCACCAAGATTATTCGCAAGGAGTTATCATATTCCATAATATAGCTGAATCTTGCAGTATCTCCTGATGCTACGATAAAGCTGTCTAAAGAGGCCTTAGGATATCGGGTATACATATTTTGGATCTGTGTAAAATATATCAGGCCACGAGAGGTTCGATCTTCGCTAAATACAAAGACATAATCAGATGTCTTGAGATCTCCCCTCGGGGTTTGTCGTTTCAGGATAGGGAAGTATACGAGCTTTATTGAATTCGGTGGGATCTCTAAAGACTGGCTGGCATATATATGCTTTCCTACATCGTAGGTGCCGGTGGCAATCTTAAGTGAGTGTTGACTGTCAGAGATATTACATAAGGCTACATTAATGAGATTATCTCTGTACCAGGCGGTAGAAAGGATCGATCCAGAAAGGTCGTGTGGGGGTTCTACCGGACGGCCACCGGCCAGTGCTTCAGGCAAACCTGATAAAAAGATCAAAAAACAGACCAGGATAGCTGCTAAGAATATAACTCTTTTAGTTTCCATAATCGTTTACTTTATAGCCCGCCCCCATTTTTAAGGGAGCGGGCTAACAGACTACCAATTATAGATCAACCTGCTTTTTGTCGTAAGATCCGGCCAGTATTGCGCATCTTGCGATGCACCGGGGTTTGTGGGTAAGATATTGTCTTCCACATATTTTTTGGCCTTGGGTTCAAGATAACTAAAGGCCTCTTCTCCAGTGACCCATATGTCATTATTGGCATTGGCTGAAGCTGCTGACAAATATTTACCCGTAGTATTAATTCCTTCTACAAGGTAGTAAGTAAAGACACCATTTTCCAAGGCACCAACATCCCAAGCCGATTTGGAGCCTGTCACAGCGCTCATCACAAACAGGTTTGTGCCTGTCAGGTCTCTCAAGTCACGGGAGAAGGCTAAACCGGCGAAGTCCGGCGTCTCACTTTCTCGTTGTGGAATGAATGGCCTATATCTGGGTATGGCATTTAGATCTGTCCCATCTATTCCTTTCTTGATAAAGTTCATATCTTTTCCGATGAAATTACCGCTGTGGCATGCATCCATCATGACGAAAGCATTGGTAATATTCGAACCCGGGTTTGGTATCTCACCGAGTTTGGTGGAGAAAGCACTAACTGAAATCCAGGCATCATCTTCATAGGCACATAGATATTGGCTTGTGTCTCCATCGGCAGGCATACCGCTTCCGTGGCCTGAAAAGTGGAATAAGAAGAGGTCATATTTTTCCATGCCATTGGCTATTTCTGTAATCTTATTAAAAATAGCAGTCTTCGTGGCACCACTATTAGTCAATGTGTGGATATTTGCATCTACCCAGGCGCTGTTATCCATCAACGTCCCCTTGGCCTTAAGCGCCGTTTCCACATCTATGATATCAGCCATACACCAGCTCAACCAGCTTTGCTTCTTATACTTTAATGAAACTCCGTCATAATCAAGATAATTGGCAGGCGCAGCAAAAGACAGCTTGTATGTACCGCCACCCTCGGCTGTCATTGCGGACGCAACTACACTTACGGGATCCCTTCCGGTGCCGCCTTCTGCATCAGTGAATGTTGCTGTGAAGTCACCTGCTCCGTCCGGTGTTTTGGTAATTGTTACCCTGATGCGAGGGGCGGGAGGAGCGCCCTCGTCAAACCAACTATCTATAGGGGCAGTCGCAGCAGGATATTCATTGAGGCCAACTAAAAGAGCATAGTTGGTGCCGTAGGTCTTGGTGTTTGAGAGCCCACCCTTCACCGGGGTATCACCCTCAGCTGGGACATATACATACACATAGAGGTCTCTTACGCCGCTGGTAATATCCGTATATGTCAGAGTGTAGGAGGAAGGGCTACCCTCAGTTACAGTCACCGGTGACATGGCCGTGCCGGCATTGACTACATAAAAATTGGCAGAGGCGAGTCCTTCAACAGGATTGCTATCGCTGTCTGCAACTTCAACAGTGAGCTGCACAGTTGGGAAGGCTGTGAGATCAGGGTCGGATAGTGTTACGCTATATACGTCGGCCCCGCTTACCTCAAGCTCCCCTACATCCCAGATATGGCTTCCCGTGCCCCAGGAAGAGGACGTACTTTCAACAGTCATCAGGTGGCTTGCGCTTAACTTCGTTTCACTATTTACTGCGGCGGTTATATTTGCCGTAGTGGCTGTGGTCTCGGCTGTATAATTCGGGTCTTCCGGGTCGAGATCTTTATGGTGATCGTAATAGTAATAGACCTTGATTTTGTAAGTCTTTGTGCCGGTAACCTCATTAACGGTTACATGTTCCGGCCCATAGCCATTGACGTCATCATAGTCCAGCACCATATCACCTGTTGTCATATTAGCATAATAGCAGTGGGTTACACCATCATCAGAGGAAACATGCAGGTCTATATCAGTTAAATTTGTATCCCACCACAGGGTGATAACAAGGCTGGTTGGCTCAATGGTGCCGACAATATCCCACTGGTCTGTCCTGGCAAAAATGGTATCATTTAAATCATAGACTTCAATCCTGATCGTGTTTGGGCCGGCATTGATCGAAAAGGTGACCTCAAAAACCCAGGTATCGTCATCATTTCTTGCCCCATCTTTTGAAAGCACGGAGAAATTGATTGCATCAGCATCATCCAGATAGTACTCCTTACCCTCTTTGTAGGTTGTTTTACTTGACCTACTGCGTGAGCTAGTAACTGAAATTGGAATCTTGTCGCCATTGAGCACAAGGTAGGCCTTACCCTCATACGACGTAGTTGAGCCCGTGGGATTAGGTATGGTCCCTGTCATTGTTTGTGTGCCTGTCCTAGCTACCCCACCATCTGTCAGGCCGCTATTAACAGAAAAATCTGAATTGCTTAGGGTTGTAATAGTGGTGTCGCTAACTCCGCCACTGTCGCCTCCACTACCGCCAGTTCCAACAATCGTCATCAAGCCCAGGGCAACAACACCCACAAGGCAAAAGTAACGTAGGTTTTTGATAATCATACTTCCTTTTTTTTTCATGCTATTTCTCTCCTTTTGCTTGCAGTTAATATCACAACAAAGTAAGCCACTGCCGTACCAATGGATATAGCCACCAAATCAACCATATCAAAGGTCCCTCTTTGGAAATAGTTTTTGGTGTTTTCCAAAAAGGGGATCCCTTCAAACCAGCCCGGAATTATTCTTAAAGGCAATGTATTAAATTTTTGGCATAATTCGAAGGCACAGTCAATAAAAAA
>Ga0307444_1000165_pt1 | contig 35254 bp, 24 predicted proteins | sample SalMarSW160340MG_FD_202145 | JGI IMG/M metagenome (GOLD analysis project Ga0307444, IMG submission 202145) | Salt marsh sediment microbial communities from the Plum Island Ecosystem LTER, Massachusetts, United States - SW1603-40 | ecosystem: Environmental > Aquatic > Marine > Intertidal zone >...
GGCCACGGCGGTCGAGGCCCGGGTGGCCGCCGAGGTCGCCGTGACGCGGTACGTCCGCGCCATCGAATCCGGCGACCTCGAGGCGCTCCGCCGGGCGCACCCCGGCATCACCGACAGGGAGGCGGCGGCGTGGCGCGAGGTGTTCCAGAACGGCGAGAGCTTCGCGGCCGTGCTCCGCATCGCCGACGTGGCGGTGGACGGGAACAGCTCCCGGGTAGACGTTCGGGGATCGTGTCACTACTACGACCTCTCGCTCCGCCGCTTCGTGGATGTTCCCGTGACGCTCGTGATGTTCCTCGCCCACGACGGGCGGGCCTGGCACCCGGTGTTGGCCGCCGACCTGTCGCGCGACCCGGGATCCTGAGCCGCGGCCGGCCGCGGGTGACGGCCGGCCGGGCGCGGCACCGGACGCCGTGAGCGACCGGGAGGCGGCCACCGTCGAGCGGGTCCTGGGCCGGCTGGGACGGCGGCTCGTCGTCGGGCTTCCGCTCGGGCTCGGGAAGCCCAACCCGCTCGTCAACGCGTTCTACGCGCGAGCGAAGACGGACCCGTCGATCGAGCTCGACCTCGTGACGGCCCTGTCGCTCCACCCGCCCACCGCACGGAGCGACGTCGAGCGGCGCTTCCTCGAGCCGTTCGTCCACCGCCACTTCGGCGCCGACTACCCGCGTCTCGACTACGTCGAGGACCTGCACCGCCGCCGGCTCCCCGACAACATCCGCGTGACGGAGTTCTACCTCCGGTCGGGCGCCTTCCTGGGGAACCCGCTCGTCCAGCGGCGCTACATCTCGAGCAACTACACGCACGTGGCGCGCGACCTCGTGGACCGCGGCGTGAACGTCATCCTGCAGCTCGTCGCCGAAGGGCGCATGGGCGGCGAGACGCGCTACAGCCTGTCGTCCAATCCCGACGTGACCCTCGACCTCGCCGACCGACTGGCGCGCACCCCGGGTCACGAGTGCCTCATGATCGGCCAGCTGCACCCCGGGCTCCCGTTCATGCACGGCGACGCGGTCGTGGGGCCGGAGTTCTTCGACGAGATCCTGCCACCCGCGGCCCCCTACCGTCTGTTCGCCGTGCCGCGCGAGCCCGTGTCGGTCCAGGACTACTGGGTGGGGCTCAACGCGAGCGAGCTGGTCGCCGACGGCGGAACGCTCCAGCTCGGGATCGGCGCGCTCTCCGACGCGCTCGTGTACGCGCTCCTCCTTCGCCAGCGGCACAACGACGTATACCGCGAGCTTCTCTCGCGCCGCTGCGCAGCGGCGCGGGTGCCGACCGGGACGGCGCGAGGACCCGGTCCTCTTCCGGGACCCGGGCCCCTCGGGGGCCGCGAGCCGTTCGACACCGGTCTGTACGGCGCGAGCGAGATGTTCATGGACGGGTTCATGCACCTCTACCGGGCCGGGATCCTCAGGCGCGAGGTGTTCGACGATCCCGAGATCCAGGCGCGCGCGAACGCCGGCCGCCTCGACGAGACGCCCGGGCTCGTGGGGAGCGGGGCGCTCATGGACGCGGCGTTCTTCCTCGGCAGCGGTCCGTTCTACGAGTTCCTGAACGGGCTCGACGAGGACGAGCGCCCCCGCTTTCGCATGACCTCCGTGCGTCGCATCAATCAGCTGTACGGGGGCAGCGAGGCGCTCGAGATCCTCCAGCGCCGGCGGGCGCGCTTCTTCAACACCTGCATGATGGTGGACGTGACCGGGGCCGCCGTGTCGGACGGGCTCGCCGATCACCAGGTGGTGAGCGGCGTGGGGGGACAGTACAACTTCGTCGCCATGGCGCACGCCATGGAGGACGGCCGCTCGATCCTCATGCTGCGCAGCACGCGGGAATCGGCCGGCGGGGTCACGTCCAACGGGGTCACGTCCAACGTGGTGTGGGAATACCCGCACACGACGATCCCCCGCCACCTGCGCGACCTCGTCGTCACCGAGTACGGCGTCGCCGACCTGCGCGGGCGCACCGACGAGGAGTGCATCCAGGCGCTCCTGGCCGTCACCGACGCCCGCTTCCAGGACGAGCTCGCGTCGCGGGCGCGCTCGGCGGGCAAGCTGGCACGGGACTGGGTCGTCCCCGACCACGCCCGGGGAAACACCCCCGCCGCCCTCGCCGAGCGGCTGGTGGCCGAGCGCGGGCGGGGCTTGTTCGAGGACTACCCGTTCGGGTCCGACTTCACCGAGGTCGAGCAGCGGCTGGTGCGGGCGCTCCAGTACCTGAAGCGGCGGACGCGGAGCCGCCCGGCTCTGCTCGCCGATGCGCTCCGCGGGCGCCCGGGGGACTTTCGGGACGAGATGGCGCGTATGGATCTGGCACGGCCGAGCGGGCTCCGCGAGCGCGTCTCGGCCCGCGCCCTCGCCCGGGCCCTGGAGAAGACCCGGACATGAGGGGACCCGCGCCGCAGACCGCGATCGCGGGCGCCGGCACCTGGGGGTGATTCGCCGTCAGTCGAGCGCGACGCGCGGCAGGAGGGGGCTCAGGTGCATGAGCAGGTCGTAGGCCGACACGCCCACCGCCTCCGCCAGGCGGTTCGGGTGGATGTCCGGGTGGTCGGGACCGAGCAGCGTCGCCACGTCGCCGACGCGAACGGCGGGCTCGTCGCCCACCTCCACGATCGTGTGGCTGGCGCTCACGGCCCCGATGGCGGGATAGGTGCGCTCGCCGATCAGCACGCGTCCGCCCTCGACCGCCTCGCGCGGGTAGCCATCCGCGTGCCCGACCGGGAGGGTGGCGATCCACACGGAGCGCTCGGCCACGTAGCGCCGCCCGTAGCTCACCGACCCTCCCGGCTCGAGACGGGCGACGCGCGTCACGCGGGCGCGGAGCCGCACGGCGGGGAGGAGGGCCGCCTTCGCGCGCTCCTCTCGCGGCCGGCTGGGGTATGCGCCGAACAGGGCGACCCCGGGGCGGACGAGGTCGAGATGGGCCTCCGGGAGGTGGAAGACGCCGTTCGATGAGGCCGCGTGTAGACGGCCCACGGGGAGACCGGCGTCCTCGGCCTCGGACACGACGCCCATGAACCGGCGGAGTTGCTCGCGGTCGAAGTCGGGCTCCTCGGTGAACGCCATGAACGTCCCGACGGTCCGGAGCACGCCCGCCGCTCCGAGACGCCGCATGAACGGCACGGCCTCGTCCCAGCGAACGCCCATGCGGCTCATCCCCGTGTCGAGATAGACGTGGACGGGGATGGGGGACGCGCCGGGGGTCGCTTGCACGGCGTCGGCGAGGCGCGCCGGATCGTCCTCCGCATACACCGCGAGCTCGATCCCCCGCCGCACCAGATCGGGCACGTCCGACGCCGCGGCTCGCGCCATCAGGAGCACGGGCTTCCTGACACCGGCGTCGCGAAGCGCGAGCGCCTCGTCGGTCCTCACGACCGCGAAGCCCGCGATCCCGGACATCGGCTCCAGCCTCCGGGCCACGAGCTCGAGCCCGAGCCCGTACGCGTTGTTCTTGAGCACGGCGAGGATCGGACGCCCCGACAGCCTCCGCACCTGGCCGACGTTGTGCGCCAGGGCGGTCGGATCGACCTCGACCCACGGGTCGTTGCGATCGGGCGGGATCGGGGCCTCCCGGGTGGCACGTGCCATCGGCGCCCCGAGCCGGGGGACGACCGACGCGGCAGCCGTCGCACCGAGGAAATCCCGCCGTGAGATCGTCATGGGTTCGCCTCCGGATTCGGGTGGCGGGTCGGATCGGATCGAGCCATCCTACCTGAGCACGGTCGCGCGAGGCCACGCTCCGCCACGAGCGTCGAGGGCAACCGGATCGTGTCCGTCGGCGCGCCCGGTCCGATCCCCGCCGGGGCGCGCCTGGTCGATCTGGGCGACGCCACGTCGATCTGGGCGACGCCACGCTCCTTCCGGGCCTCATCGATCTGCTCACGCACCGGATGAGCGTGGGATGGGGTCCACTGGGAGGACGCGCTGGTCACCACCACCCGGCGGCGCGGGCGACGCCCGGCAGTTCCCCCGCCCGTGTCGCGACTGTTCGATTCGCAACATCGCATCTCATGCGGTTGAGACTGGAACCCGCCACTCGATGCCCGTCGTTGCGCGCTTTCGGCACGTATTCGCGGACTCGGGTCCCGGCCCCGCGAGTGTTCGATTCGCAAGGTCGCGATACGGACCCGCGGGAGGCGTCGCGCCTGCGGCCGGACGCGCGCCGGCCTCGATCTCGGGGACATCCGAAGCTAGAGCGCGGCGCCCTTCTCCTTGAGGAGCTTCCACACCCGGTCGGGGGTCATCGGGATGTCGATGTGGCGTACGCCGAGGTGCGAGAGCGCGTCCACGACGGCGTTCGCGATCGCGGGCGGCGCCCCGACGGTGGCCGACTCGCCCACCCCCTTCGCGCCCAGCGGGTGGTGCGGGGACGGGGTGACCGTCTTGTCCGTCTCCCAGCTCGGCACCTCCATCGCGGTGGGGACCAGGTAGTCGATGAAGCTCCCGCCCTGGCTGATGTTCCCGTCCTCGTCGTAGGTGATCTGCTCGAACAGCGAGGGGGCCAGCCCCTGGGTGAGACCCCCGTGGATCTGCCCGTCGACGATCATCGGGTTGATGATGTTTCCGCAGTCGTCGACCGCCACGAAGCGGCGCACGTGCACCTCGCCCGTGCCGCGGTCGATGTCGACCACGCAGATGTAGCTCCCGAACGGGAAGGTGAGGTTGGGCGGATCGTAGTAGTCGACCGCCTCGAGCCCCGCCTCCATGCCGCGCGGGTGGTTCGTGTAGGCGGCGAACGCGATGTCCTGGATCGTCTTCCCGAGCTCGGGGGCGCCCTTGACGAAGAAGCGCCCCGGCTCCCACTCGAGGTCTTCCTCGCTCACCTCGAGCAGGTGGGCGGCGAGCTTCCGGGCCTTCGCCCGGATCTTCCGGGCCGCCATCGCTCCCGCCGCACCGGCCGTGGGGGTCGATCGGCTGGCGTACGTGCCGAGCCCGTAGGGCGCGGTGTCCGTATCGCCCTCCTCCACCTGGACGTGCTCGGCCGGGATGCCGAGCTCCTCGGCCACGATCTGCGCGTACGTCGTCTCGTGCCCCTGCCCCTGCGACTTGGTGCCGAAGCGGGCGATCGCCTTCCCGGTCGGGTGGACCCGGATCTCGGCCGAGTCGAACATCTTGATCCCCAGGATGTCGAACTGCTCGGACGGCCCGGCGCCCACGATCTCGGTGAACGACGAGATCCCGATTCCCATGAGCTCGCCGCGCTCGCGCTTCTCCGCCTGCTCCTCCAGGAGATCGTCGTAGCCGATGATCTCCTTCGCCTTGTCGAGCGCCGCGTGGTAGTCGCCCGAGTCGTACTCCCAACCGAGCACCGACTTGTAGGGGAACTCGTCCTTGTCGATGAAGTTCTGCGCGCGGAGCTCGGCGGGGTCACGCCCCAGCTCGTCCGCCATCACGTCCACGATGCGCTCGATGGCGTGCACGGCCTCCGTGACCCGGAACGAGCACCGGTAGGCGACGCCGCCGGGCGGCTTGTTGGTGTACGCCGCGTCGACCTCGGCGAACGCGTGCGGGAGGTCGTAGGAGCCCGTACAGATCGAGAACATCCCGGCCGGGAACTTGGACGGGTTGGCGGCCGCGTCGGCGTACCCGTGGTCGGCGAGCGTCTTGATCCGGAGCGCCTGGAAGGTGCCGTCCGACTTCGCGCCCAGCTGGACGGTCATGTGATAGTCGCGCGCGAACGAGTCGGCCTGGAGGTTCTCCATCCGGTCCTCGATCCACTTGATCGGCTTCCCGATCACCACCGAGGCCGCGATCGCGATCACGTAGCCGGGGTACACCGGCACCTTGCCACCGAACCCGCCCCCGATGTCGGGGGAGATCACCCGGATGCGCTCTTCGGTGAGCCCCACGTGCCCGGCGACCAGCGCGATCACCGTGCGGATCGCGTGCGGCGCCTGGGTCGTCATCCACACCGTGAGCTGGTTGTTCGTCTTGTCGTAGTCCGCCAGGCAGCCGCACGTCTCGATCGAGGCCACGTGGATCCGGGGGAGGTAGATGTCCTGCTCGACCACCACGTCCGAGTCGGCGAGCGCCTTCTCGGTCGCGTCGCGGTCGCCGGCCTCCCAGTGCCAGATGTGGTTGTCGGCCTTCCCCTCCTTGTCGGTGCGCAGCACCGGCGCGTCCGGCTCCAGCGCCTTGAACGGGTCGATCACCACCGGGAGCGGCTCGTAGCCCACCCGGACCGCGTCGACCCCGTCGGCCGCGGCATAGCGACTCGTGGCGATGACGGCGGCCACCTCCTGCGACTGGTACATCACCTTCTCGGTGGGGAGCACCATCTGGGTGTCCGACATCAGGGTCGGCATCCAGTGCAGGTTGTACTGGGCGAGCGTCTCGCCCGTGATCACGGCCAGCACGCCGGGCACCTTCATCGCCTCGTCGCTGTCGATCGAGGTGATGTTCGCGTGCGCGTAGGGGCTCCGGACGATGTCCATCCACAACATTCCCGGTCGCTCGAAGTCGTCGATGTAGTGGCCCTGTCCGCGGATGAAGCGCGGGTCCTCCTTGCGCTTCATGGAGTGGCCCATGCCGCAGATCTTCTCGGACGTCTTCGGTGTCATGTCGACCTCATCTTCTCGGCGGCATGCTGGACCGCCTTCACGATGTTCACGTAGCCCGTACAGCGGCACAGGTTGCCCGAGATCGCCCGACGGATCTCGGCCTCGCTGGGCGACGGGTTCCGCTCGAGCAGCGCGCTCGCGGTCAGCATCATCCCCGGCGTGCAGAACCCGCACTGGAGCCCGTGCTTCTCCCAGAACCCCTCCTGCACCGGGTGGAGCTGGCCGTTCTGCTCGAGGCCCTCGACCGTCCGGAGCTCATGACCGTCCGCCTGCACGGCGAGCAGGGTGCAGCTCTTGATCGGCTTCCCGTCGAGGAGGACGGTGCAGGCCCCGCAATGCGTCGTGTCGCAGCCGATGTGGGTGCCGGTGAGGCGGAGGTCGTCGCGCAGCCAGTGGACCAGGAGGAGGCGTGAGTCGACCGTCCGTTCGTGCGCCTCGCCGTTTATGGTGACGCGGATCTGATGCGTGGCCATTCGTGTGTCTCCGGACTCAGTCGGCGGCCGCGCGCTCCGCGGCCTCCAGGATCGCTCGGGTCATCATGACGCGCCCCATGGCGCGCTTGTACTCGACATCGCCGCGCCAGTCCTCGGCGGGGTCCGAAGCCGCGGCGGCCAGTCGGCCCGCCTCGCCCGCGTTCTCCGCGCTGGGCTCTTTGCCGGTGAGGAACGCCTCGGCATCGGCGGCGCGCGCGCTCGTCCCGCTCAGGTTCGTGAGGGCCAGCCCGCAGCTCGCGACGGTCCCGTCGTCCGCCAGCGTGAGCTGGGCCGCGGCGCCGGCGGTCGCGAAGTCGCCCACCTTGCGCTCGAGCTTCCGGTAGGCGCCGCCCGACCGAGGCCCCGGGAGCGGGATGCGGATCCGGGTCACGATCTCGGTCGGCTCGAGCGCGGTCATGAACGGCCCGAGGAAGAACTCCTCGATCGGGATCGTGCGCTCGCCGCCCGGTCCCAGCGCCACCACCTCGGCGCCCAGGGCGAGCATGGTGGCCGGTTGGTCGTTGGCCGGGTCGGCGTGCGCGATGTTGCCGCACACCGTGGCCCGGTTGCGGACCAGGGGATCGGCGATCACCCGCGAGGTGTCGACGAGGATCGGGAAGCGGTCCGCCACCAGCGGCGAGCTCTCGAGATCCGCCTCGCGCGCCAAGGCCCCGATCTCGAGCGCCCCGTCCGTCTCGCGGATGAAGTCCAGGTCCGGGATCCGGTTGATGTCGATGAGCTGCGTGGAGTAGCCGAGCCGGAGCTTGAGGACCGGCAGGAGGCTCATGCCCCCCGACAGCACCTTGCCGTCCTCCGGGTGCCTCTCGAGCAGGCCGATCGCCTCCTCGAGCGTGCCCGGGGCGTGATAGTCGAACCGGGAGGGGATCATCGCTCTCTCCGTAGTGTCATCGTCGCCTCAACGGTCATCGTCGTCATCGGTCATCGTCGCATCATCCCGCCACCGCGCCTCAACCGGCGTACGAGCTCGAGAACATCTCCGGCGTCGCGAGGAAGCGCTGCCGGCACGCGTCACAGCAGAAGAAGAACGTCGCGCCTTCGAACTCGACCCGTAGGGGCGTGTCGTGGGACACGGTCATCCCGCACACGGGATCGATCGCAGTGCCGTCCCGGGTCCCGGCCTCGCGGCCGGTCCGTGCCGCCCGCGCTCCATCCGTCCGCATCCGGCGCACGTCGATCATCTCGGCCAGGATGCTCACCGCGATCTCGGCCGGCGTGCGCGCTCCGATATCGAGACCCGCGGGGCTCGACACCCGATCGAGCGTCTCGCCGTCCACGCCCGCCGCCTCGAGCGCCTCCCGCAGGGCCTCGAACCGCTTCCGGCCGGCCACGAGACCCACGTACGGAGGCTCGAGCGCGAGCGCCCGCCGGAGCGCGGACTCGTCCGACTCACCGTAGGTGGCGATCACGACGTACGGGGCGCCGGGGACCCCGGCGTTCGCCGCGGCATCGGCCTCGGGCGCGTCGGCAGCCCCGGTGGCCGCCCGCCGGACGCGGAACCCGAGCTCGGGAGCCATGCGCGCCAGCGCGTCCGCCACCTCCGAGGCGCCGATCACGAGGAGGGGCTCCTCCGGAAGTTGCGGATCGAGGTACACCTCCACGGTGCCTCCGCTGTGACAGGTCATGGGGAGCACCCGGAGGCCGTTGCGTCGCTCGGCATTCGGGTCGGCGGTGAGCACGACGAGTCGCGGGGCGCCGCGCGCGAGGGCGGCGGCGGCCTCGCGGACGATGAGGTCCTTCGTGCACGCCCCGCCCAGCCAGCCGTGGAACTCGCCGTCCCGCGTGATGAGGGCGGTATCACCGAGCTGTGCGCTGGTCGGCGCCTCGCGCCGCACCACGGTGGCGAGCACGAAGGACTCGCCGTCGGCGGCGAGTCGGCCGGCCATCTGAAGCAGCTCGTAACGCACGTAGCGGGGCCCGTGAACAGGAACTCATACCGGTCCCCGGAACCCGTGGGCTCCGGGTCCGGACGACCGCCCCACCCCGCCCAGAGGAGGGACAACCTAGCGGGGGGCCGACGGCGATGCAGGCTGGCGGAGCTCGGCCGGGTCAGGCGTCGGCCGAGTCGGGCCGCTCCGAGGGGTCCTTGGCCAGGCAGTCGAGGACGATGCGATCGACGTCCGCCGGGCTGTCGACCTCGCACACGGAGGCGAGGCGACGACCGTCTACTGGCGACCGCCGTGCACGTTGTTCTACTGAAGACGTCTCCGGAGGAGGACTGCCGAAGACGACGCGAGGCGGTGTCGATTCACCCCGACCGGAGGAAGCGAGAGACCACATGCGCACGCAATCCGCGACAGCCGGCCCGCGCGCCGTGCGGCTGGTCGTGCTCGCTGGCGCCGCGCTCGTCGCGGCATGCGGCGACGGGACCACCGACCTCCCGGGTCTCCTTGTCGGCCGGTGGGGCGGCGAGGGGTTCGCGCTCGTGGTCACCTCCGACTCGGCGGCCGCGCGCTTCGACTGCGCATACGGGACCTTCGGCACACCCGTGCTGCTGTCGCCGGCGGGAGCGTTCTCCGCCGACGGGAGCTACGTCCAGGAGATCGGACCGGCCGCGTTGGGCAATCCCGCCCGCTACGAGGGCGCGGTGGATGGAGAACGCCTGACCCTCCGCGTCGTGGTCACCGACACGATCTTCGGGATGGGGACCGACACCGTGGGACCGTTCCGGGGAACCCGCGGCGGACCGGCCAGCGCGGTGTACTGCCAGTAGGAGGCGCCCGAAGCCCGCGGGTTAGTCGGAGGCCCGACGGGGGTCGACTCCCGCGGTCGACGCGCGTCAGGTCTCCCCGGCCGCCTCGGTCTCCATCGCCCCCACCACTCGCTCGAGCTCGAGGGCCATGCGCCCCGGTCGCGTATCCGCGTCCAGACGGCTGGTGAATACGTCGGCCAGACTCCGGTAGTACCACAGGGTGCCCGCCACATCCCCATGGAACCGATGCAACAACACGGGGCCGCGACGCCTGAGATCGCGCAGGATCGCGGTCGCGTTGTGGAGCTTGTCGGCGAGCGACACCACCAGCAGCCGTTCGGGGGCCTTCTCGAGGTGCGCGAGGTAGCGCTCCTTCCGCTCGCGCCACGGCATCTCTTGGCGCTCGCGCGGCGAGCCGTCCGTGCACCCCTCGACCAGCTGCAGTACCTCCGCGCCGAACTCCGTGGCGATCCGGTCGCGTCGCTCCTCGTACGAGGCGATGCCGGCCGCGTCCTCGAGCGCATCGTGCAACAATCCCGCGATCGCCTGTTCCTCCGTGCCACCCGCCTCGATCACGAACGCCGAGACGTGCATTAGGTGCCCGACGTACGGAATCTCGGTTCCCTTCCGCGTCTGCCCGGCGTGCCACTGGCGGGCGAGCGAGAGGGCCAGATCGAGTCGCAGGGTGAAGCGAGGCTCCGAAGGTGACGGGGAGGATCGAGAATCGGGCATGAGCGGCTCGCGTCTATCGAGGAGTTGAGAGGATAGGGGTCCCGGAAGCTCGACTCCACCGTGCGCTCCACCATCCGGTCCACCGTCCGTCCCGCTGTCCGCCTTGCCGTCCCGCTGTCCGCCTTGCCGTCCCGCCTTCCCGATCGCGCAGGCGCCTTTCAGGCCCTTGTCGCAACCTTGCGATTCGCACACTCGCAATACGCGCCAGAAGCTGCGTTCCAGCGTGACGCCGGCGCGAGTTCGGGGTTTCGATTCGCAACCCTGCGAGAGGGGGCCGCGGAGGGCAAGCGTCGCAGAGCGCGAAGGGGAGGCCGCGAAGAAGGAACAAACCGCCGACCCCTTCGGTACGCGCCGACGGCGTGGCCACCGATGCGCCACCCATCGCCGCCTTCTTCACCGGACGGAACGGAGATCCATGGAGCAGGACGGGAGCCTCGCCGAGCCCCGAGGCGACGCGCACGCCGAGTCCGGACGGGACGCGCACGCCGAGTCCGGACGGGACGCGCACGCCGGCGCCCGACCCGCGAGCGCGTTGGCGGCCGGGATCGCGAGCCGCCGTACGTTCGCGATCATCAGCCATCCCGACGCCGGGAAGACGACGCTCACCGAGAAGCTCCTGCTGTACGGAGGCGCGATCCACCTGGCGGGCTCGGTGAAAGCGCGGCGCGCCCGGCGGCACGCCACCTCGGACTGGATGGCGGTCGAGCAGGAACGGGGAATCTCGGTCACCTCGAGCGTGCTCCAGTTCGAGTACGACGGGCGGCACATCAACCTGCTCGACACGCCCGGCCACCAGGACTTCTCCGAGGACACGTACCGGACGCTGCTGGCCGCCGACAGCGCGGTCATGCTGCTCGACAACCGGAAGGGGGTCGAGGAGCAGACCCGAAAGCTGTTCGACGTCTGCCGCATGCGGCGGCTGCCGATCTTCACCTTCGTGAACAAGTGCGACCGGACGGGGGTGGATCCGCTCCAGCTCCTCGACGACGTGGAGACCGAGCTCGGCATCCGCTGCGCCCCGGTCACCTGGCCGGTGCTCGACGGCACCGAGTGTGTCGGGATCCTCGATCGCCGCACGGGCCTCCTGCACCGCTTCCGGCGGAGCGCGGACCGGGGGGCCACGCGAGCCGCCGAGGAGACGGTGCCGCTGCACGCCGACGAGGCCGCAGCCGCCTACCCTGAGGCCGCGCTCCGGCGCGTACGGGAGGACGCGGACCTGCTCGACGTGGCCGGCGTCGAGCTGTCGGCCGGCGCGATCGCCCGCGAGGAGGTCACGCCCACCTTCTTCGGGAGTGCGCTGCTCAACTTCGGCGTGGAGCCCTTCCTGCGGTACTTCCTCGACCGCGCGCCGCCGCCCGCGCCGAGGACGGCGGGAGAGAGGCTCGTCCACCCGGAGGACCCGGCCTTCCGCGGGCTCGTATTCAAGATTCAGGCGAACATGGACCCGAAGCACCGCGACCGGATCGCGTTCGTGCGTCTGGTGTCGGGCCGCTACGAGCCCGGCATGACCGTGACGAACCTCCGGAACGGCGAGGAGGTGAGGCTCGCCTCGGCGCGACGCTTCCTCGCGCAGGACCGCGAGCAGGTCGAGGAGGCCGTGGCCGGCGACGTGGTGGGGATCCACGATCGCGGCAACCTGAGGATCGGCGACACGCTGTCGACCGACGGCGGCCCGCCGTTCGACGACATCCCCCGCTTCTCGCCGGAGCGCTTCGCGCGCGTGCGGCTGACGGATCCCCTCAAGCGGAAGCACCTCGACAAGGGGCTCCGGCAGCTCTCCGAGGAGGGGGCCGTGCAGGTGTTCTTCCCCGAGGCGGGCCAGGACCCGAAGCCGATGGTCGGCGTGGTGGGCCCGCTCCAGTTCGACATCCTCCTCCACCGGCTCGAGCACGAGTACGGCGTCGAGGCCCGACTCGAGGGCCTTCCCTACCGGTTCGCGCGCTGGGCCGTCGGGAGGAAGGAGGACATCCGCGAGCTGGGCCGCGGCTACGACCGGGCGCCCGTGTTCGACCACCGGGGCCACCCGATGATCCTGTTCGAGAGCGACTACGCGCTCCGGCGGGCGGCCGAGGACGCGCCCGAGGTCGAGCTCCACGCGGTGTCGCCCTAGCGGTCGTGCGGGGTGTCGATCGCGGGGGGCGCCCTCAGTCCTCGACCTCCGCCTCACTGTCGAGCCCCCGGTCGCGCGGACGGCGCGGGATCCAGCGCGGCACCTCGCGCAGGTAGCGGCGATAGGGCTCGCCGAACGTCCGCTCCAGGTGCGGTTCCTCGTAGACCAGCACGAAGACGTGGAAGCACCCCACGAGGGCGAGCGCGAACAGCAGCATCGCCGGCGAGCGGTCGAGGAGACCGAACCCGACGAACACGGCGAGGGCGCCGACGTACAGCGGGTTCCGCACCCAGCGATACGGGCCCACGCCGACGAGCTCGCGGGGTGGATCGAACGGGGCGGGCGTCCCCCGGCCCGCGATCACGAACGAGCCGATGCTGGCGAGCACGATCGCCCACCCGACGGTCATGACGAGGATGCCCGCCATCGGTGTCCAGGTGGGGAACCGACCGCCGAGCGCCGGATCGAACGACCGCGTTCCGAGGGCGAGCCAGCCCACGAGGCCGAGGAATCCCACCGCGTACAGGGCCGTTCTCAGAGCCGCGAACAGACGCGAGGCCATGGCATGCCTCCGGGGCGTCGGGGATCTTCGGTACCATGGGACGCGGGCGGGGCGACCGCCAGATCCCCCGAAGAGTCGAGGGTCCGACCGGCGCACGGCGATCACGGCCGTCCGGGCGCCGCTTTCCTCCCCTGACCACCGCCTCCATCCTTCCGGCGTCCCACGCCCAAGGAGGAGAGGATGGCCGCACGCACTTTCGTCATCGCCGCACGGACTCTCGTCACCCTCGCGCTGGCCGCGGTCGCGACCGCCCCCGTGGCGCGATCCGCCGCCGCGCAGGAGGCCGAACAGTCGGGCGACCGCATCGACGCCCTCGAGCGCCGGCTCGAACGGGAGACGGAGTCGCTGCGCCAGGAGCTCGACGTCGTCTCCCGCCAGGTGGACGACCTCATGTTCTTCACGCGGCTCGGCGACGTGGCCGACATCGACCTCGTCCAGCTCACCGGGCCGCCGCTCCGCTATCAGCCGAACCCGACCGCGCAGGGCGCCGGCAACCCGTTCCAGTTCCGCGCCTACGTGTTCATCCCGAGGGAGCTCGACCGCAGTCGCCACTCGCAGCCGCTCCTCGTGTTCCCGCACGGGGGCGTGCACGCGAACTTCGAGTCGGGCACCGTCAACGTGCTCAGGGAGATGCTCGCGCAGGGATACACGGTGGTGGCGCCCGAGTATCGCGGCAGCACCGGATACGGCGGCGGCACCTACCGGGCGATCGACTACGGCGGGCTCGAGATCGAGGACACGTACGCGGCCCGCAACTTCATGCTCGACACGTACGACTTCCTCGACGCGGACCGGGTGGGGATCATCGGGTGGAGCCACGGCGGCCTCCACACGCTCATGAACGTGTTCGAGCACGGCGACGCGTACGCGGCCGCGTTCGCGGGCGTCCCCGTGAGCGACCTGATCGCCCGCATGGGCTACAAGACCGAGGGCTACCGCGACCTGTACTCGGCCGACTACCACATCGGGAAGACGGCGTACGAGGACGTCGAGGAGTATCGCCGGCGCTCCCCGTCCTGGAACACCGACAAGTACGACGGCACGCCCCTCCTCATCCACACGAACACGAACGACGAGGACGTGAACGTGCTCGAGGTGGAGCGGCTCATCCAGGCGCTCAAGGCGTCCGGGAAGAGCGGGTTCGAGTACGAGATCTTCGAGGATTTGCCGGGCGGCCACCACTTCGATCGCCTCGACACGCCGGCGGCGAGGGAGATCAGGCAGAAGATCTGGCGCTTCCTGGCGCGCTACCTGAAGCCGGCGCGACCGGTGAGGTGAGGGGAGTGGGCGGCGTCGTGGAGCAGTCCGGCGGGTCCGCATCGCCTCGCCCGCACGTGGGCGCCGGGGTAGGTTTCGCCACCGTCCTGGATACCGCATCGTCCGTCCTCGCGGGCGGCGTCGGCCCAAACTGAGCGACGAGTGAACAGAGCCCTCGAACGGATCGGTTTTCTTCTCCTCGGCGGCGCGCTGGCCGTGGCCGGCGAGCGGCTTCTCTCCGACCCGTCCGTCGCCGGCTCGACGCTTTCCGCACCCGGCTCCGAGACACGGGACGACATCCGTGCCCGGCAGATGGACCTCGCCGAGGACCGGCTGCGAACGGATCTCCAGCTCGCCCTGGCGGGCTTCTTCCGGCTCGTCGGCTTCCGCGATTTCGCCCTCGAAGGGCAGGCCGTCACGGTGTTCGTTGCGACAGGTGGGGCGGCGGGACGCGGCGAGGTCCTGGGATCGGCCTCGGCCCGCGGAGTGCGGGTGCCCCGGATCATCACCGACGCCGACGCCCGTCGCGAGTGGGCCGAGCTCGGACAACGCCTGGAGGGATTGGGGGACGGCATCGACCCCCGGGTGCTCGAGGCCTTCCAGTCGGTGCGCGCGTTCCTCGCCGAGCACCCGCTCCCGAGCGGCACCGACTACGCGACCGCGGCGCGCTCCGAGTGGTCCGGCGCCGCGGTCGTCGAACGCTGGGAGGCACTCAATCGCACGCTCGCCTCACGGGTCGTGGCGGTGCTCTCGCGGTCAGATGCCGGGCCGTGAATCGGCCGCTACCGCGAGAGTTTCGGCGGGCCCTCGCCGCGGGCGTCGTCTCGCTCGCAGCGGCGACGGCGGCGTGCGGGCGTGATGAGGTCCCCGTCCAGCCCACCCGATGGCATGAAGCGACGGACCACCGCTGGCGGGAGCTCGCCGTTCCAAACGGCCGGCCCGGGTTCCGGTCGCTGTCGCCCTCGCGCACCGGGATCTCCTTCGCCAACCGGATCAGCGAGGAGCGGCTGCTCGAGAACCAGATCCGCAGCAACGGCTCGGGCGTGGCGATCGGCGACATCGACGGCGATGGTCTCGCCGACGTGTACTTCGCGCGGCTCGAGGGGCCGAACGCGCTCTACCTGAACCGCGGGGGCTGGCGGTTCGAGGAGATCGCGGCCGCCGCGGGCGTCGACGCGCCGGATCGTTTCTCCACCGGCGCGGTGTTTGCCGACGTGGATGGGGACGGCGACCTCGACCTCCTCCTCACTGCGCTCGGCGGCCCCAACGCGCTGTTCGAGAACGACGGGACGGGACGGTTCCGGGACGTCACCGCCCACGCCGGGCTCGAATCGGACCGCGGCAGCACCACGATGGCCCTCGCGGATGTGGACGGGGACGGCGACCTCGACCTCTACGTGGCGAACTACAAGCGTGCCTCGGTCAACGACCTGTTCCCGCCGGAAGAGCGGACAATGGCCCTGACGATCGAACGGCGAGGCGACACGATCGCGGTCGCGCCGGGGTTCCGCGCGCACTACGAAGCCGAGTGGCGTGGGAACCGGCTACGCCGCTTCCAGATCGGGGAGCCGGATCGTTTCTATCTGAACGACGGGACGGGGCGGTTCGTCGAGTCACCGCTCGACGGAGGTCGGTTTCTGGACGACACGGGTCGCCCGCTCGTCGAGGCACCACCCGACTGGGGACTGTCGGCCCGATTCCAGGACCTGGACGGCGACGGCGACCCGGACCTGTACGTCTGCAACGATTTCCAGAGCCCCGACCGCATCTGGATGAACGACGGGGATGGCACGTTCAGGAGCCTCGCTCCGTTCGCCATCCGGACGACGAGTGCCTCGTGCATGGCCGCGGACTTCTCGGATGTCGAGGGGGACGGCGATCTCGACATTTTCGCCGTGGACATGCGGAGCCGGGACCCGGCGCGGTCGCGCGCCAGCTTCCCCGTCGTGGGTCTCGAGTCGGGTCTCCCGGGCGAGGTGGCGACCTCCCAGCAGGTGCAGCGGAACGTCCTCCTGCTCGACCGCGGCGACGGCACCTACGCGGAGGCCGCGCAGTACGCGGGCCTGGACGCCTCGGGCTGGTCGTGGTCGACGCTGTTCCTCGACGTGGATCTCGACGGCGACGAGGACCTGCTGATCCCGAACGGGCACCTCCACGATGTGATGGACGCCGACACACAGATCCGGCTCATGAACGCCGTTCTCGAGGACTGGCGGCAGCATCTCCTGTTCTATCGCCCGCTCCGGCTCCGGAACGTCGCGTTTCGGAACGATGGCGGTCTGCGTTTCGTGAGCGTGGGGGAGGAGTGGGGCTTCGGCACCGACGAGGACATCTCGCACGGGATCGCGACGGGCGACCTCGACGGAGACGGCGACCTCGACGTCATCGTGAACCGCATGGGCGACCCGGCGCTCGTGCTCCGGAACGAGACGGGCGCGCCACGCGTGGCGGTCCGGCTCGAGGGCCGGGCGCCGAACACGCAGGGCATCGGGAGCGTGATCCGCGTCCTCGGAGGCGCGGTCCCCGCGCAGCGCAAGGAGGTCGCGGCGGGCGGGCTGTACCTGTCCGGCTCGGAGCCCCTGTACGCGTTCGCCGCGGGCGACGCGGAGCGGGTGACGATCGTGGTCGAGTGGCGGAGCGGCGCGCGTAGCCGGATCGAGGACGCACGGCCCGACCGCGTCTACGCGATCCGCGAGCCCGAGCCCCCGACGCCGGGCGGCGAGACCGGGGGCGACTCGCGACACTCGGCCGCCGACGACGCCCCGCTCTTCCGCGAGGTCGCGCTGGACCACCTGCACGTCGAGACCCCCTACGACGACTTCGCGCGCCAGCCCCTCCTTCCCTACCGCCTCAGCGACATGGGACCCGGCGTGGCGTGGGTCGACGTGGACCTCGACGGCGACCCGGATCTCGTGATCGGGAGCGGACGGGGCGGCACGCCGACGCTGTTCCGGAACGACGACGGACGCTTCGCCCGCGTCGTGCTCACACTCCCCGAGTCCCCGTTGGACCAGTCGACCGTCCTCGAGCTCCCGACGGCGACCGGGGCGCCACTCATCCTGATCGGACAGCTGAACTACGAGGCGCCCGATCCCGAGACCGCGCGCAAGAGTCCGTCGGTCATCGGGATCGCCCTCGATCCCGGGCGGATCCGCGGCGAGGAGGTCCAGCCCCAGCTCGGCGCCGTGGTGGCCGGAGATCGCGCCGGGACGGGCCCGATGGCGCTCGCGGACACGGATGGGGACGGGGACCTGGATCTGTTCGTGGGCGGCCGCGTCGTGCCCGCCGAGTATCCGACGCCCGCCGACTCCCGTCTGCTCCTCGACGTGGGGGGACGGTTCGCCCCCGACACGGCGAACGCCGCCGTCTTCGCGTCGCTCGGTCTCGCGACGTCCGCGGTGTTCTCGGACATCGACGGGGACGGAGACCCCGATCTGCTCGTGGCGCTCGAATGGGGCCCGATCCGCGTGTTCGTCAACGAGGGCGGTCGGTTCCGGGACATGACCACGGCCTGGGGGCTCGCCTCGCACACGAACCGTTGGAACGGGCTCACCACGGGAGACTTCGACGAGGATGGGCGGCCGGACATCGTGGCCGTCGCGTGGGGCCTCAACACGGGGGAGCGGCCGACGGTCGAGCACCCCTCCCGTCTCTACTGGGGTGACCTGGACGCGAACGGCACGATGGACGTGGTGCCCGCCGCCTGGGAGGCGACCCTCGGCGGATACGTGCCTCTGTCGGGCTTCCAGCGCCTGGGATCGGCGCTTCCGTTCGTGCGGGACGAGCTCGAGACGTTCTCGCGCTACGCCCGCTCGACTGTGGAGGAGGCGCTCGGGCCGGCCGCCGGCCGCGCCCGGATCCTCGAGGCGGCCCGTCTCGACCACGTCCTGTTCCTGAACCGCGGCCAACGGTTCGAGCCCGTCCCGCTACCGGTGGAGGCACAGCTCGCGCCCGCGTTCCATATCGGCGTGGCGGACGTCGACGGCGACGGTCACGAGGACCTGTTCCTCGCGCAGAACTTCTCGCCGACGGCTCCGGAGACCGAGCGCCACATCGCCGGCCGCGGCCTGTTGCTGCGGGGAGACGGCGAGGGCGGGCTCGAGGCGGTGCCCGGCCGGGAGAGCGGGATCCGTATCTACGGCGACCAGCGGGGCGCGGCTTTCGCGGACTACGACGGCGATGGCCGGATCGACCTCATCGTGACGCAGAACGGAGCCCCGGCCCGGCTGTTCCACAACGACGGGGGCGCTCCGGGCCTCCGCGTCCGGCTCGCCGGCCCGCCCGCGAACCCGTACGCGGTCGGCGCGATCGTGCGCCTGGAGTACGCGGATGGCTTCGGGCCGGCCAGGGAAGTGAAGGCGGGGTCCGGGCACTGGTCCCAGGACGACCCCGGGCAGGTGCTCGGGCTCCGGGAGGCGCCCCGCGCGCTCCTCGTGCGCTGGCCCGGCGGCGCCGAGACGAGGCACCCCGTGACTCCCGGCGCTCGCGAGATCGCCGTACGAGCCCCCGACGTCGTGCGGAGGTGACGGCCATGTCCGACCCACGAGGCACGGCCTCCACCGCATTGACACGGAGCCGCCCCCCCCCTCTAATGAATGTCGGTGTGCTCCCCAGCATTACGGGTCATACTGACATGGCTCGCCCCGAGATAGAGACCGAGCGTATGCGGATCGTCTTCGAAAGCCCCAGGCGCGCCAGGAACCTCGCCGCAGGACCCCCAGGCTCGACGGGTCGACACGTGCTCGGGGAGGCAGTTCACTTCGACACCATCGGCCGCGCGTTGCCACCGGCGCTCGCCTCGCAACGAGCAGCAATGAGCAGTGTGTTTTGCCACCGGAGGGTGCGATGAAGGGCCGGGATGAGGGACGCACCGCGCATCCACGCGGGACGTTGCGTCCCTGCCCCCATGCGTCTTCCGCGACGTACCACCCGAGAAGGAGGTGTCATATGCTTCGAACGTGGTTCGCGCGCATCGGCGCCGGTGTGCTCACCGGCTTCGCGCTGCTTGCGCTATCGGCGGGCACGGCACGAGCTCAGGAGGGCGCGGTCACCGGCACGGTGGTCAACGCCCAGACCCTGGAGCCCGTCAACGGCGCCCAGGTGTACATCCCCGCCCTCGACATCGGGGTACTGACCGGCCGCGACGGGCGGTTTCGCCTCGCCCCGGTCCCGGCGGGATCCCACCAGGTCGAGGTGCGGCTGATCGGCTTCCGGAACACGACGGAATCGGTCACCGTGCGAGCCGGCCAGTCGACGACCATCGACTTCCAGCTCGAGGTGTCGGCGGTCCGGCTGGAGGATGTGACCGTGAACGTCGTCACGGGCCTCGAGCGCCGACGACGTCAGCTCGGCTCGAACACCGGTGACATCAACGTCGAGGAGATCAACCAGGGGTCCATCCAGGACTTCTCGAATCTCCTCGCCGGACGAACCGAAGGCGTGATCCTCCAGGACGTCTCCGGCACGACCGGGACGTCGCAGAGAATCCGGATCCGCGGCTCCTCGAGCCTGTCGCTCACCAACGAGCCATTGATCATCGTCGACGGGATCCAGTACAGCGCCTCGCAGGGCCAGACCTCGCTGCTCACGGGCGGGCAGGACCCGTCCCGCCTCAACGACCTCAATCCGGAAGAGATCGAGAGCATCGAGATCGTGAAGGGCCCCTCGGCCGCGGCGCTGTACGGCGCGGTGGGCGCAAACGGGGTCATCATCGTCAAGACCAGGCGCGGCACGCCGGGCGGCACGGATTGGCACTTCTACGCCGAGGGCGGGCTGCTCAACGACAAGACGGACTACCCGGCCAACTATGTCGCCGTCCAGTCGATCGGCGACCCGAACGCGCCGGTGTTCATCGAGAGCGGCTTCAACACCACGGACTGGAAGCGCTGCGAGAACCACAGCGCGGCGGCCGGGAGCTGCACGCAGGACGACTTCCTGTCTTTCAACACGCTGCTCGACCCCCGAACGTCGCCATTTCGCACCGGCGATCGACAGAAGTTCGGCATGAACGTCGGCGGTGGCTCGGCGCAGTCGACGTACTTCATCTCGGGCGAGTACGAGCGCGAGGACGGCATTATCCGGTCGGTCACCTCGGCCGAGGCCCCGACCACCGATCCGTACGACTTCAACAGCGAGCGCAAGTGGAGCGTACGCACGAACCTCGACGCGGGGCTCACCGAGAACCTGGACGCGTCGCTGAGCGTCGGGTACGTGTCGCGGAACGTGCATTTTCTCAACAACGACAACTCGATCTTCAGCCCGCTCCTCAACGGGCTCATCGGGATGGCCGGGTTCGTCCCGGGCGATGACCCGAACGGGGGCCCGAACAAGCAGAACTTCGGGTTCGTCCGGAACCTCGCGGACCTCGGCGAGTCTTCGCTCAGCAATCAGGACGTGGATCGGTTCACGGCGAGTGTCAACGCCTCGTTCCGGCCGCTCGACTGGCTGAGCGCGCAGGGGACGTTCGGGGTCGATATCGCCAGTGCCTTCGAGCAGACCAACATTCAGCCGGGCCTCGACAACCTGGCCTCCGACTGGGTCGATGGGTTCCGCGATGCGACGCGCTCGCAGCGCTATAACTGGACCGGGAACGCGTCGCTCACCGCCGCGTTCGATCTGACCGACGACATCGAATCCACCACGACCGGTGGCGGGAGCTTCCAGAAAGAGGTCCTCGACGGGATCAACTGCTTCGGCGCCGGGCTCGTCCTCGGGCTCGCGTCGTGCGACGCGACGACGACGCGGTTCGATATCGGCGAGCTGTTCCTCGACGTCGTGACGGTCGGCGCGTTCTTCCAGCAGGAGTTCGCGTGGCGCGACCGGCTGTTCCTGACCGGTTCCGTCCGCATGGACGACAACAGCAACTTCGGCGGCAACGCGCCGATCCAGGTCTATCCGTCCGCCAGCCTCTCCTACCTGATCAGCGATGAGGAATGGTTCCCGGAAGCCGACTGGATCAGCGAGCTCCGCTTCCGCGGCTCGTTCGGCGTGGCCGGCCTGCGGCCCGACTTCCGGGACGCGATCACGCTGTTCGGACCCGTCACGGCCACGACACCCACGGGTGACGCCGCCGGCGTCACGCTGAGCGAGACCGGCAACGAAGCCCTCAAGCCGGAGCGCGCCACCGAGTTCGAGGGCGGCTTCGACCTCGGGATGTTCCACGACCGGCTCGGCCTCGGCTTCACGTACTTCCACAAGAAGTCCAAGGACGCGCTGATCGAGCGGGAGATCCCCGGCTCCTTCGGCCTCACCACGACGTTCTTCGAGAACCTGGGCGAGGTCCGCAACCAGGGCATCGAGGCGTCCCTCCGGGCCCTCGCGGTCGACACGCGGAACGCGCGCGCGAACTTCACGCTCCAGTTCACGACGCTCAACAACAAGGTGCTGGCGCTGGGCGAAGGGGTGGAGCCGATCGTGCTGAATCGCGGCACACAGCGGCACGAGGAAGGCTTCCCGGCGGGTGCGTACTTCCAGGACACGTACACGTTCAACGACGCGAACGGCGACGGGCTGCTCTCGATCGACGAGGTCACCGTGGGCGGTCTCGACTGCTCCGAGGAGCCGGCCGCGTGCTTCATCAACGAGTCGATCCCGACGTGGACGGCCTCGCTGTCGGCCGACATCGAGCTGTTCCAGTTCCTGCGCCTCAACAGTCTGTTCGACGCGCGCGGGGGCCACTCGCTCGTCAACGACACCGAGCGGTTCCGGTGCAGCCAGTTCGGCTCATCCGGGCGCGGGTGCCGGGCGACGGGCGCCCAGGACGCGACCCTCGAGGAGCAGGCGGCGTTCATCGCGGCCCGTTTCCTCGGACCGCGGGGTGGCTACATCGATGACGCCAAGTTCCTGAAGTGGCGGGAGGTCTCCGTCACGCTCACCGCGCCGCCGAGCATGCGCAATCGGAACCCGCTGCTCGACCGCACGAGTCTCACGTTCTCCGGCCGCAACATGGCCACGTGGACCGGCTATTCGGGTCTCGATCCGGAGGTCAACGAGAGCGGTGGAAACACGAACTTCACGTCGGGCGAGTTCAACACGCAGCCGCCGATCAGGGTCTTTACGCTCCGTCTGGACGTGAGGTTCTGAGGCTCTCCGAGACCACGCTCGCCCGAATCCGCCGGTCGACCGGCACGGGCCGCCCTCGCGGCGGGACCGTGCCGGCGCCGGACGGAGGGCGACGAACCGAACGGGAGTGTTCGATATGCTTCGAACGAACGCAGTCGAGAATACAAGGGCGATGACGCGCACCCGCTGGGTGGTGCTCATCGCGTCACTCGCGGTGATCCCCCTCCCGGGCTGCAAGGGCACGCTGGAAGTCACGGACCGGGAGTTCGTGACCCCGCAGGGAGCGGCGGTCGACCTGCTCGTCGCGGGCGCGATCCGCGACTTCAACACGGCGTACAGCGGCGGCGGTCTCACCGACCGCTTCCTGTCGACGAGCATGCTGATCACCGATGAGCTGTACGATGTGGAGACGTTCACCACGCGCATCGCGACCGATCAGCGGGCGCAGCAGACGATCGAGCAGGGCAACACGTCGGACGCGGGCTACAACGAGCTCCACCAGGCCCGGCGCGCGGCGATCCGCGCGTTCGACGCGCTCGGCGAGGCCGGCCGCGGGAGCGCGCCGGAGGCCGCCGACATGAAGCTCTTCGAGGGCTACACGCACCTGGCGCTGGGCGAGGGCTTCTGCTCGGGGATCCCGTTCAGCGAGCTGACCCCGGAGGGCGAGCTCGACCTCCAGAGCGCCGGGACGCCGGTGAGCACGCAGCAGGTCTTCGAGGACGCGGTCGTGCGGTTCGACGCCGCAATCGGGATCGACGGCTCGAACGACGCCGCCCGGGTCGGCAAAGGGCGCGCGCTCGTGAACCTCGGGCGTTACGCCGAGGCCGCCCAGGCGGTGTCCTCGGTGCCCACGTCATTCCTGCGGGTGATCCCCCACTCGGCGAACACGGGGGACCAGGAGAACCCGATCTTCAATCTCCAGTCGAACGGGCGCTATTCGCTGTCCGACATGGAGGGCGGAAACGGGCTCCCGTTCCGCTCCGCGCAGGACCCGCGCATCCCGTGGGTCCAGGGCGGGACCGGGTTCGACGGGATCAACACGATCTTCTACTCGCAGAAGTACTCCGAGAGTCGCGCGGCACCCGTCGTGCTGGCCGACGGCGTAGAGGCCCGCCTCATCGAGGCCGAGGCCGCCCTCGCGGCGGGGAACGCCGCGGGCATGATCACGATCCTGAACGACCTGCGGTCGCAGGTCGCCACTCTGATGGCGGCGCGGATCCCGGACTACGGCTCGTATGTTCCGGGGCCGAACAACCCGACCACCACGCTGGCTCCGCTCACCGATCCGGGAACGGCCGCCGGTCAGGTGGATCTCCTGATGAGCGAGCGCGCGTTCTGGATGTGGGGCACCGGGCACCGGCTCGGTGACCTGCGGCGGCTGATCAGGGACTACGGCCGCTCGGAGAGCTCGGTCTTCCCGGCTGGCGACTACCACAAGGGCGGGACGTACGGAGCCGATGTGGTGCTGCCGCTCGACTTCGGCGAGCAGAACAACCCGAACTGGTCCGTGGGCATGTGCAGCTTCACGACCCCATGACGGGTCGTGCGCCGACGTCCATGTAGGAAGGACCCGCGCGGGGGGTCGCCGAGACTGGAATCCGTCTTCGGCGATCCCCCGCTCAGGTAGGCGGGACACCGAGCGGTGCGTCCCGGTCCCTCGGCATCCTTCGTACCTCATCCGACAAGGACCCTTCGAATCCAGGAACGGCGGCCCTCCCCCACCACGCGAAGTGCAGCGGGCGGCGAGGGGAGCGAAGCGTCCGGTCCGGGGTAGCAGTCCGATGTCGCACGGAACGCCGCATCGTGGCCGGCCACCCAACCCGGCGGGGAGCCGCATGAAGACCATCGTCCGAGCCAGGGACACCATCGTCGCCGCCGCCGTCGTGCTGCTCGGAGGCGCCGCCGGGGCACGGGGCCAGGAGGTGCGGGGCGCCGCGCTGTCGGCCGATCTGGGTAGGCCGATCGAAGGCGCGTTCGTGAGCCTCCTCGACGACACGGGGAGCGAAGTCGTCTCCGGGATCACCGGCGGCGAGGGCACGTTCGCCTTGCGGGTGCGCGCCCGCGGAGAGTACCGGCTGCGCGTGCAGCGCATCGGGTTCGACACGTGGACCTCGGAGCCGTTCGCGGCGGGACCCGGCGGGATCGTATCGCGCGAGTTCCGCATCCCCGTCCGCCCCATCGACCTCGGCAACCTCGTCGTGTCGATCGAGGGGCGCTGCGTGCCGGCTCCTGGAGCCCGACACGACCTCCTGCGCGTGTGGGAGGAGGCCCGCAAGGCGCTCCGCATGACGCGCTGGACCGAGGCGAGCGGCTCGATCCGCTTCGATCTCCTCAGGTGGAACCGGGTGCTCGAGCCCGGCAGTTGGCGGGTGGAAGACGAGCAGACGACCCGCGGCTCGCAGACCGGACGTGCCTCCTTCGTGAGCCTCCCCGCCGCGCAGCTCGCCGCCGACGGATACGTGCAGCGCGACGAGCGGTCCGCCTACCACTTCTACGTCCCCGACGCCGACGTGCTGCTCTCGGACCTGTTCCTCGAGGACCACTGCCTGCGCCTGGTCGAGGGCGAGGAGGAGAACGCGGGCTGGGTCGGGATCGGGTTCGAGCCCGCCGGCTCGGAGGACCACGCCGACGTCCAGGGCGTCCTGTGGCTCGATCCGGTGACGGCCGAGCTGCACCACATCGAGTTCGACTACACCCGCCTCGACGAGGTGTCGCTCCCCCGTGACGCCTGGGCCGGAGGAAGACTCGAGTTCCGCCGCTCTCCCTCCGGCGACTGGTTCGCCTCGCGCTGGTGGATCCGCGTCCCCGTATACCGGCAGGGCGTGCGCCCGACGCTCCAGCGGGGTGTCGGTGGCAACACGATCACTCAGCGCCTCACCACCTCCGTGGCCGTGTACCGCGAGATCGGGGGCGAGGTCGTGCGCCTCGCGCTCCCCGACGGCCGGCAGCTCGCGCTCGCCGAGTGGGGCACGGTGGTCGGGCGGGCCGTGGACGAGCCGGGCGAGGCGCCCCTCGCTGGCGCGACCGTGCGGCTCGTCGGGACCGAACGCACGGCCCGCACCGACGTGGACGGCCGGTTCCAGCTCGACTTCGTGACCCCCGGCAACTACATCGTGGCCCTCGAGCACCCCGACGCCCGCCTCGCGGGCGTTCCGGCCGACGAGCGCGAGCTGACCGTGACCGGGGAGGCGACGTCCCGCGTGCGGCTCGAGATGTCGACCACGGCGCTCGTCGAGGAGGTGTGCGGCCCCCCCCGCTCCGACGCCCCCGAGTCCGAGGCGGAGCGGGCGGAACGCCCTCCGCCGAGGGCGCTCGCCCTCCTCGGCCGCGTGCGGGACGGGGCGACGGGCGATCCCCTGCCCGACGCCCTCGTCTGGGTTCGGAGCGTCGCCGGAGGCGAGCCGACGGCCGTCCAGGCCGACGAGGAGGGCTCGTTCCTCGTGTGCGGACTCGACCCGTCCGGTCTCATCGCGCAGGCGACCGGCCAGGGGTTGCTGGGCCAGCCGGATACGATTCCGCTGCCCGAATCCGGTCTCGTGATCCGCGAGCTCGAGGTGGCCCCCGTGACGGTGGCCGAGGCGACGACCGGCGCGACTCCCGGGGCCACGCTGCGCGGCGTGGTGAAGTCCGCGGAGACGGGGAAGCCCGTGAGTGGCGCGCGGGTCCGGCTGCTCGGAACCGACGTCGAGCGGATCACCGGCGAGGACGGAACGTTCGTCATGGTCGGCGTCCCGATGGGACCGCACCGCGTGCTCACCGAGTACCTCGGGACGGTGTCCGACACCGCCGCGGTGACCCTCACGCAGGGGACGGTCAGCCTCGCGCTCCTCACGCTCCAGACGCGTCCCGTGCCCCTTCCGACGCTCCACGTGGAGATCGAGCGCTCCGTCGGCAATCCGCGCCTTGCGGGGTTCTACGAGCGGATGGAGCGCAAGATGGGCAACTTCATCACGCACGAGGACCTCGAAGCGCGGGACATCGTCGCCAACATGCGTCGCATCCCCGGGGTGCAGGTGCAGGAGTGCCTGCGACGCCCCTCGTCCATCACCGCCGGGGCGCTCGGGCCGGCCCGCCCCAACACCCGGGACGCGAACGGGGAAACGGCTCCCCTGACCCGCATGCGGGCGTCGAACTGCTGGGAGATCGACGTGGGACGAAGGGTCAGCGGCGCCACGGCCGACACCTGCGAGCCGCTCACGTTCCTCAACGGCCAGCCGATCGGGGGCCTGACCGACAACCTCATGGCCGGGTTCACGGGCGAGAACGCGTTTTCGGTTATCGAGCGGATCCCGCGCGACATGATCGAGGGGATCGAGGTGCACCGGACCGCCGCCACCGCCCCCGCCCAGTACCAGGGGTACGGCGCCGGGTGCGGCGTCATCCTCGTCTGGACCAGGGCGAGGGGCTGAGCGAATGAACTCGACCCGGCGAGTACCCCGTCGCACTTCCCGCCCCTCGCGTGTCTCCCTCGTCGCGCTCGGCGCCGTGCTGTTCTTCACGGCCTCGCCGGGTGGACTCCGCGCCCAGGATCCAGATGCGGCGGTCGACACGGCGGGGCCGCAACCGGCCCGGCTCGTGGGGCAGATCGTGTCGGAGGTCACCGGCGAGCCGCTCGTCGGCGCCACCGTGGCGCTCCGGCGTGCCCGCCGCGGCGCGCTCGCGGACAGCTCCGGACACTTCAGCATCCCCGAGGCCCTGGCCGGCGAGGACACGCTCGAGGTGCGCTATGTCGGCTACGAGCCCGGCTTTACCCCGATCGATCTCGAGGCGAATGTCACGACACGCGTTGTCCTTCTGCTCGCCCCGCATGTGGTGCGCATAGCGGAGCTCGAAGTGCAGATCGAGCGCGGCGAGTTCCGGCTCGGCCTGCGTGAGTTCGAGCGGCGGCGGGCCAGGGGGATCGGCGAGTTCGTGACGCTCGAGCAGATCGAGCGGCAGAACCCCAACCGCACGAGTGACGTGCTGCGTCGCGTCCCCGGGCTGCGCGTCGGACCGAGCAACTCCGGGGGACGGCCCCAGATCACCATGGGCCGGGACGCGATCGGCTGTCACCCGGCCATCTTCGTGGACGGGCTCCACCTGGCGGGGAGCTCTGTCGACGACGTGACGGTTCCCGACCTCGGCGCCATCGAGGTGTACCCGGCCGCTAGCCAGATCCCCCCCAAGTACGCCACACTGGCTCCTGGAGCGTGCGGCGCGATCCTCATCTGGACGCGGCGCGGAACGCGTCCCGGGGACGGCGGCCCATGATTCGACTCCGACAGCTGATGGTGATACACGTTGTGGCGCTCGCCGGCGGTTGCGCGTCGGCAGCCAGGCCCGGTGTCGACCCGCGCGTGGGCGATCCCGTCGAGGTCGAGGTCCAGAACCGCGGCACCTACGAGGTGATCGTGTACGCCAGATACGGCGGGCAGTCGCATCGCCTGGGCGAGGTGGCCCCGCTGGGCGACGGACGATTGTCGCTGCCCCCAGCGATCCCTGTCGGGGTACGGGTTCGGTTCCAGGTGAGGACGATCGGTCCGTCGACGGGATTCGAGTCGCAGGAGTTCTTCCTCGACGCGGGAGACGTGGTCCTCATTCGCGTCCAGCCCAACATCCGTCAGACCACCGTCTCCATCCGAAGCTGAAGCCGGCGCGACCGGTACGCACTCGCGCGCGAGACCGGGCGCGAAGGAGCCTGAGGGCCGCTCGATGGCGGGGCGGCGACTCGCTCGCAGGTCGGGGTCCCACGCCCCGGGGCATTGCGGGTCCCACGCCATGGGTCATCGCGGGGCCAACCACCGCGAGTCACCGCGGGTCCGACGCCATGGGTCATCACGGGTCCGTATCGCAACGTTGCGATTCGAAAGCTTCGCGAGGCGCGAGAACCCGCGTACCGTCTGGCAGGGTGTATGCGTTTCGCATATACGATTCGCAAGCTCGCGAGACGGAGCGGAGGAGATGGGGCCGGCGCCCCGGCCGCGATGGGTGATGCGGTGCGTGGCCTGATCCGGGTCGTGCGCGAGCTGCCGCGGGTTCTGCGCGAGCTGCCGCGACGGCTGGGCGAGCTCTTGGAGCGGCTCTCCCCGTGGGCCGGCGTGCGCCTGCCGACCGATCCGATCCCCGACACGTGGCCCGATCTCGTGGCGCACCGCGTGCCGCTCGCGGCTTGTCTGCCTGCGGACGATCGGGAGCGGCTCCTGCGGCTGATGCAGCTCTTCCTCGAGGAGGTGCCGATCGAGGGGGTCGCCGGTCTCGTGGTGACCGAGGAGATCCGGGTGACGATCGCCGCGCAGGCGTGTCTCCTCCTGCTCCACCTTCCCTACCCGCGCTACCTGCGCGTGCGGCGCGTGCTCGTGTATCCGACCTCGTTCGTCCCGAAGACCGCACCGACGCTCGCTTCCGGCCACATCGTGCCGCCCGACGTCCCGCTCCGCGGCCAGGCGTGGCCGACCGGGGTCGTCGTGCTCGGGTGGGATGCCGTCGAGCACTCCACCGTCTCGCCGGCGGCCGGCGGCAACGTCGTCCTGCACGAGTTCGCGCACATGCTGGACGCCGAGGACGGGAGCATGGATGGCATCCCCCTCCTCGACGAGGGCTCGGCGTACCGACCGTGGGGGGCGCTCCTCTCCACCCGCTTCGCGGAGCACGTGGCCCGCACGGAGGCGGGCGAGGAGACGATCCTCGACCCGTACGGCGCGCGGAACCGGGCCGAGTTCTTCGCGGTGGCGACGGAGACGTTCTTCGTCCGTCCGGACGAACTGCGCGCGGATCAGCCCGAGCTGTACCAACTTCTGGTGGGCTTCTACCGCATCGACCCGGCGGCGGTCGGGCCGGATGCGAGCTGAGATCGACCCCTTGCCGCGGTGGTGTCGGCGGGAAACGATGGGGCGGTCCCCTGCCCCGGAGGTCCCCGTGTCCCGACATCGCCGCCCGACCCGGCGCCGCTCCTCTCCCGCCGTCGCCCGCCTGATCGCCCCCGCCCGCATGACGCGGATGGCTAGCGCGTCGCTCGCGCCCCTGATGCTCGTCGCGCTGCTCGGCGCGTGCGCGTCCGACTCGCCCGAGGGATCCGCGACCGACGCCACGGCGTCCGGGGAGACCCTGTTCACAGACTCGCCGCCGGCCTGGTTCGAGGCGTACTTCACCTCGCTCGAGGTCTCCCCCGATGGTCGGCGGGCGCTGTTCGACTACACGCGGCTCATCGATCTCGACACGGGGAGCGAGATTCGGCTCGGCGGCGGGCTCGAAGAGGCCTTTCTCGGGACGTTCGACCGCGCCGGACGCCCCGTCGTCGCGGGTCGGCTGGCGAGCGGCGAGACCGGCTGGTTCCGGATCGACGACCCGGACGGGATGGCGGGGGCGCTGCCCCACATCCCGCCGTCCGCACGACCCGTGTGGTCGCCCTCCGGAGCGCTCATCGCGTACGTCGGACCGCCGGGGCCCGACGGGCCCTCGCTCCAGGTGGGGCCCGCCGACGGGAGCGCGGCGCCGACCCCCCATCCTGCGCCGGGCGCCGTGTCGGCCGTCGCGTGGGGAGGGACGGATTCCACCCTCCTCCTTCTCGTCCCCGATCGCCGGGGGCTATACACGCTGTACGCCCTCGACCTCGGCACCGACGACACGCGGACCGTGGGGGAGGGTCTCGACGGCTACTCGGGGGGGACGAGGCTCGCCGTCTCGGATGATGGAGGTACGGCGTACCTCGCGCTCGCGAGCGACGGCGTCCCCGAGCCCACTTCCCGGCACGAGCCCGACGCCGCCCGCGACCTCGACATCTACGCGCTCGATCTCGCGACCGGCGCGCTTCGGCCCGTGGTCGAGACCTCTGCGGAGGAGCTCGCCCCGGTGGTCGCGGATGGCGCGCTCTACTGGGAGTCGATCGAGACCCGCTCGGAGGCCGTAGTCGTTCCCGCCGAGGGAGGTGAGACCCGCGTCGTGGCCGAGGGCGTCCAGGGGCCGACGTGGCGGACCGACAGCCGCGCGATCGGCGTCACCACCGGCGGCTGGCGGCTCGCCGACTGGGCGCTCAACCTCGACGGGGGCGTCGTCGAGATCGACGCGGACGGACGCCCCACCGGCCCCGTCACCCCGATCATCACCGGGTACCACGAGGACTTCTCCCCCACCTGGTCGCCCGACGGGAAGTGGATCGCCTACCACTCGCACCGCTCCCCCACCCCCGTGGCCCGGTACGGGGCCGAGGGCAGCACCGACGACATATACCTGCGCCGGCCCGACGCGCCCACCACCGATGAGATCCGGCTCACCGACTTCGGGTGGGAGGTCGGCACGCCCGACTGGGCGCCCGACGGACGCCGGCTGCTCATGGACTCGTGGGACCGCGAGCGCGAGCCCGGGAGCCGCGGCGGGGCGGCGTGGATCGTCGAGATCGACCCCGAGACGGGCGCGCCCGTCGGCCAGACGCGGATTCCGTCCCCGGCCGATGCGCCCGGGATCCCCGCGTGGGGCGCCTGGTCCCCGGCCCGGGAGGAGATCGCGCTCACGTTCGCCCTCCCGCGCTCGAGCGACGTGGAGCTCTGGGTCATCGCTCCTGACGGCGCGTCCCCTCGCCGTGTGATCGCGTTCACCGGCAACCAGTACGGGGGCGTGGACTGGAGCGCCGACGGGGAGACGCTCGTCTATTCCGCGCTCGTCGACGGCCACCAGCAGTTGTTCGCCGTCCCCCGCTCCGGGGGGGAGCCGCGGCAGCTCACCCACGACGCGGCGAACCTGTTCCACCCGCAGGTGTCGCCCGACGGACGCTGGATCGCGGCCACCCGGATCCGGCATACGAAGCGGATCGTGCGCCGCGACGACGGGCCGGATGGAGGTGAGCGGGACGGCGGCGCCGCGCCGGACCCGTGATCGAGGCCGGAAGGCCCCCCGGGGGCCGCGCTACCTGCCGGGCCGGTCCCCCGGACCGAGCCACAGGCTCACGTTCCGCACCAGGAGCGGGGGGTCGCTGGAGGGCCCGGAAAGCCGGATCCGCCAGCCCGGGTCCTCCGTCCCCTGGAGCCGGGGGGCCGCTCGCTGTCCTGGAGGCACATGACCAGCCGGTCCCCGGTGGAGCGCAGGGGCGCGAACCGGAACTCGACCGTCAGGGTCGCGCCCCGCGAGAGGTCGAAGGTGCCGCGGCTGATGAGCCCATCGGCGTACTGGCCGTTGCCGCGCAGCCACAGCACCGGGCGGCCATCCGCCTCGATGATCCGCGGCCGGGGATCCGACACCACCACCCACGTCTTTCCGTCGACCTCCCCCAGCGAGTCCTGGAGCGCCAGACGGGGCGGGCTGTCTCCGCGCACCGTCACCACCAGCGTGTCGGCCACCCAGCCGTGCAGCGAGGCGATCACCCGCGTCGTCCCCCGCCGGTTCCCGAACAGCATGCCACCGGGGGTCACGGAGGCGATCCACCGGTCCCCGGATTCCCACGTGACCTGCTCCACGAGCTTCGGATCGACCCCCACGCCGGCGATCCCGACCCCGAGCCGCGCGCCGGCGCCCCACGGCAGGATGACGTCGGCCTCCTCCGGGGCTCGGCAGTGACGTCGCCGCAGGAAGCGCTCCGCGCAGCGCTCGAGGGCGATGCTCCGCGAGCCGGGCGTAGCGCTCCGGGTCGGCCCCGGGCGAGGCGGGGCCCGTCCCCGGAGGTCACCCGAGCTCGATGAGCTCGACCGCCACCTGCGGCACGCGCGCGAAGTGGTGATCGGCGGTGACCACGCGCAGACCCGCCTGCATGGCGCCGGCGGCGATCCAGATGTCGTTCGTCGGGATCGGCGTCCCCCGGTCGCGCAAGCCGGTGACGATCTCGGCGTAGCAGGCCGCCGTCTCCTCGTCGAGGGGCGCGACCCGTACCCTCGGAGACTCGCGGAAGCGATCGAACTCCTCGTGGTTCCGGCGCTCCTGTCCTCCAAACCGGAACCCCGCGAACAGCTCGCCCAGGACCGTGATCGGGATCACGATCTCGCTCGATCGCCGCACCAGGTCGATCGCCCGCTCATGCCCGCGCTTGAAGGCGGAATAGCCGGATGTGTCGAGACAGATCCGCACGAGCCTTCAGCGCCACACATCCGGATCGATCGGACGCTGGTCCGCCACCACGCGATCGAAGGCATCGGCCTCCTCGGCGGTCCACGTCCCCGCGAGCTCGTCAAGGTCCCCCCAACGTGTCCGGCGCACCCCGTCTGGACTCAACCCCGTCGCGCGGAGCAGCAATCGTATCACCGCCTTTGCCAGGCTCGTCCCCTCCCTCTCGGCGTAGGCTTCGATCTTCCTCGCCAGTTCCGGCGGAATCTTACGAATGGTGATCGTCTTCAAGGCGCCCTCAACTCGCGCATCTCGCGTCCTCGATGCCGGACGACCCACCAAGGGCGTGACCGGGCGGACGTGGGGATCTGCCCGCACGCGACTTCGGCACTATCGTGCGCCGGCACAGTCTTCACGATCGGACACCGGTGCGCGCCCCCCGGCTCGGTGCATCACTATGACGACCGATGTGATGCACGATACGCGCCGGCGCCCTACAGGTTCCAGCGCCGGCTCGAACCGGCCCGCCCCCGATCCGGACTCAGGCGTTCACCGGTTCGACGCGGTCGGCCTCCTCGAGCGCCCTGGGGTCGTGCTCGACCTCCCAGCGGTCGTAGCGCGCTTGCAGGTTCACCCAGATCTCCGTCCCGTCTGGTCGCCGGTCGCGTGGTCGCCAGACAGATCCGGAGGACGGCTCGGTCCCGGGAGACCGGGGACGCGAATCCGTCGCGGCTCCTCCAACCACGACCCGAGATCGAAGACCGGATCCACCCACACGTCGAGCGCCACGAGATCGCGCGGACGGGACAGGCCGCGTCGCCGCTCGTGCTTTCGGTGCTCGGCGACGGCGCCCGACGGAGTCAGCGCCGTGTAGAGGCAGCCGTACAGGCCTCGACGGTTCGAGCGTCCGCCGGCGTGGATCAGGTGATGGAAATGGAGCGGATGGGCCCCGGCCGGCAGGTACCGCCAGACGCGGCCCTCGAACGTCACACGAAGGCGCCGGCCTCGTAGGTGGCGAGCCAGAAGCGGAGCTCGTCCAGCTTCTCGATCCCCGCCTCGTTTCGGCGCTGGGGGGCGTGCCGCCGGTCGCGCCACCGAAGCACGGTGCCGCCCATCGTGCCGATCGCCTCCCCCGGCTTCGCGCGATACCGGGAGCTGGCGATCGCTCGTGCCTGATCCCCGTGTCTAACACGCCGGATGCCCCTGGTCACCGCCGATTGTCGCCGCCGCCAACCAGCGCCGTCATGCACGTAGGGACGGGCCTACAGCCGGTTCGTGCCGTCCCAGCGATCAACAAACGCGGTCACGCCCGAGCGCGCGTCTCCGCGGAGACGCGCTGGTGCACCTGGCTCGAGCGGCACTCGATGCCCGACGCTGGCCGAAGGGTGAAGAGGGCCCAATCCACGTCGAACGGATCGCCCAGCCACCGGGTCGTCGCGGTCCACGGATCGATGCCGAGGCCGCGCTGCTCCCGCTCGAGCGCCTGCACGGCGTCGGCGGCGAACTCCGGACGGGGCGGCACCTCGGGCAGACCGCGGCCGTCCGGTCGTCGGAACCGCACCCCCCCGTCGCCGGCCCGCTCGATCCGCCAGCCGTCCTCGTGAACCCGTCGGTGATGCCACCGGCAGAGGAGGACGAGGTTGTCGAGCTTCGTTTCACCCCCATCCGCCCAGTGCCGCACGTGGTGCGCGTCACAGATGCGCGACGTGCAGCCGGGGAAACGACAGCCGCCGTCCCGGCGGTCGAGCGCGCGCCGGATCGCCGGCGGTACGGAGCGCATCCGGCGGCCTACATCGAGCACCCTACCCTGCCGGTCGTGCCGCATCCTCACGATCCCCGCATCGCAGGCCAGCCGCCGGGCCGTCTCCGCGGAGACGCGCGGGCCGCGCTCGATCCGCGATTCGGCGTGATCGGGGAAGGCGTTTCGGAGACCAGCGGCCAACCCGGCACCGCCCTCGCCGGTAGCCGGGGTCCCTGAGCCACCGGTCGCCCGGCACCGCTCCTCCGGCGTCCGAAGCGTCTCCTCGGAGACGTGGACGACCACGTGCAAGCGGTCCGCGCGGCTCGAAACAGGTGCCCGCGTTGCAGTCCCGGCAGCAGGAGCCTCCGCCCCCCGGGCAGCGTCGGCCTCCTCGGCCACCTTGGCCGCCATCCGCTCGAGCCCGCCGTGCGCTGCCTCGACAAGGAGCGCGAACGCATCCGCGCGCCGCTGACGGGCCGTGGCGTCCGGATCGAGCGCTCCGCGCTTGCGGAGGACCTGCTCGGCGAGAGCGAGCAACCGGTCCGCCTCCGCTCCGACCTCCGGGTCGAGCCGCGCTCGGATGTCCCACGAGCCATCCGGGTCGGGGGCGAGCGACAGCCCGCGCTGCTCGTGACGCGCTCGCTCGCCTTCGGCCTCGGAGGCGCGGTCGAGCGCCCGCCAACCCCGAACCAGCTTCTCCAGCTTCGCGGCAGTCGTGTGCCGGGCGACCTCGACGAGCTCGGTCTCGTTGTCGGGCGTGGCCACGCGGGTCAGGGCCCGGGCCGCCGAGTAGCTGAGCCGGCCCGTTCGGAGCGCCTCGCTCAGACGCGGGAGCGGCTCCAGCGCCCGCGCGACGCGGACCCGCTCGCGGGCCGCGCCGGGGGCGAGCCCGGTCCGCCAGCTGAGCCACTGGGCGCAACTCTTCGATCCCTCGATGTGCCAGCCCTCGATCGCGTCGAACTCGCGGATCATGACGAGCTGGCGGTAGAGCGCGGCGTCGAGGTGGGCTCCCAGCCGGGCGATGTCGTCGCCGAGCCGCTCCGC